>JACZCU010346865.1_pt1 | contig 13897 bp, 13 predicted proteins | sample 8641851 | NCBI WGS metagenome assembly JACZCU01 (sample SAMN15324605, study PRJNA640507) | soil metagenome | isolation source: monocropping sugarcane control | place: China: Luxin town, Laibin City, Guangxi Province | collected 2019-07-25 | depth 10cm m | reverse complement strand
TGGCTTATACCGTCATACAACAGGCCGAAGGATCTGACCCGAATTCAGGGATCTCGACCATATCGACGGCGGCTTTCGGCTCCTCGGTCGGCTCGGGTGATCAGATTGTGGTCTTCGTGGCCACAGGTGCCGCGAGTTCCAAGACCATCACTGTGACGCGCGGCTCGGATACGGTTACGCCGATTGGGACAGTGCTCTACAACGGCGCTCAGGGCTATGAGATTCAGGCGTTCGTCATCGGAAGTGCGGCCGCGGGCACGACGGCGGTTACGGCCAACTTCTCCGGCGCCATCAACGATCCTTCGATTCTCGCGATTCACTGCTCAGGGCTCACCGGCACCGTCGCGGGCAGCAAGTACGTCGAGCAGGACTCACCGGGTACCGGGACCGATGGGGTCACCAGCGGCAATACCGGCACGCTCACCACTCAGCCCTGCGCGGTATTCGGTATCGGATTTGACATCACGCAAGTGGCCGCGACCCCACCGACTGCCGGAACGGGCTTCACCTCGCTCCCGGCGTGTTGGGCGTTTGGCGGCAGTGTTGCCTGGGCCCGGCCCGAGCACAAGCGCGTCACTGCAACTACAGCGCTGCCCTCAACCTATACGGCTGCGGACGGCGGTTCCTCGTTCATGGTGGCGACCGTGGCGATTGCCGAAGCGGCCGGCGGCGCCAGTGTCACGATTAGCGGAAATACGGCCACATTCAGCGCGGGAACGCTGAGCATTTCAGGCTCGGCCACTCTCACGGGCAACACGGCCACATTCTCGGCCGGCACAATGAGTCCGGCCGGTACTCAAACGGTCACCATTACCGGCAGCACGGCGACCTTCAGCGAGGGCACGCTCAGTATCTCCGGTAACGTCACACTGAGCGGCAACACCGCGACCTTCTCTCAAGGTACGGTGAGCGCCAGCAATTCAACGGTCCCGCCTTCCGTCACCGCCGCCCCCCAACCGCCGCTCCTTGCGAGCAAGACTCTGGGGCCATTCGGCTTGGGTGGATTTGCGCTCAATCCGAATGTCTTCGCCTTCCAGAATGCATCTGTACTGTTGAGTGCGCAGACCCTCAGTCTGTCTCAGGGCACCTTCAGTCCGAGCAGCAGTGGGGCGGTGACACTCTCTGGACAGACCGCAAGTTTCACGCAAGGCACCCTGAGTCCTTCGGGCAGTGGATCAGCGACCCTCACGGGGCAGACTGCCACATTCAGCGCTGGGACGTTCTCGGTCAGCACGACCGGCTCAGCGACGCTGTCGGCACTCACAGGCACTTTCTCCCAAGGCGGTTTCACCGCCAGTACTTCGGGGGGCACTGCTTCTGTCTCGATCTCAGGACAAACAGTCAGCTTTACCCAAGGCTCGTTCTTTGTGGGCGGCGGAGGGCAAACCGGCTTTGTGTTGTCTCCGGGCGGGTTCCCGGTGAGACCGGATGGCCGAGTCGCGGTCGTACCTTTCTCTGCCTCGGTCGGCCCCTACACCTACGAGCGTGGATTCAAACTCGATGCCTTCGGGCGTCTAGTGATCTCAGGGTAATCCCATGGCATGGCAAAACGGTCTGCAATTTGACTCCGGAGGCAATCTCATCACCACGCAAGCCCCGTCAGGGATCGTGACAGCGACCTCCGGCGCGCTATTGCTCGATGCTACCGGAGCATTGTGCACGAGCACCGGAACCATCGTGACCTATCAAAACGGCCTGCCGTTCGATGTCAACGGCTATTTGGTGGTGCTCAGTGGCTGACCTCATCGCCCAAGCCGATCAGGACCGCGCCAAAAAGCGCCTGTGGTGGAAAGAGCTGCAGCTCTCAGAAAAGCGCGAGAAGGTCTGGCGGGACAAAGCTGACAAGGTTGTCAAACGCTACCGGGGAGAGGAGAAGCGCAAGAATCGCTTCAATGTCCTGTGGGCCAACACCGAAACCTTGAGGCCAGCAGTCTACAACTCCCGGCCCAACCCGGATGTCCGGCGTCGATTTCGCGATTCTGACCCCGTCGGGAAAGCCGTTTCGGAACTCCTCGAGCGTGCACTCATGGTCATGGTGGACTACGAATGCACTGACCAGGCATTCAAAAACGACGTGTTGGATGGGCTCCTGGTGGGTCGGGGTATATCCCGCGTGCGTTATATCCCCTCCCTCAAACAGGTAGGTAAAGCGCCCAAGTCAGCAGGGGAGGTGAATGAAGATCCCCAAACCCCGGATGACCCGGAAGTCTTGGATACTGGAGAGGAGCAGGAAGAGGTCGAATACGAGCAGGTTATTCCGGAGCATGTGAACTGGAAGGACATCCGGTTCGGTTATGCGCGCACCTGGGATGAGATGCCGCACATCTTCTTCCGGCACAAACTCACCCGCTCGGATGCCAATGAGAAGTTCGGTGAGACGCTGATCCGGGATATCAAATTTTCGGTGCCCACGGCCGAAGATTCCGCGAATCCGAGCGAGACAGTGAGTGAAACCGAGCGGGTCGCTGAATTCTGGGAGGTGTGGGATCGGCTGGGCAGGCAGGTTTTCTTCATTCAGGAGAACTGTGAGGAATGTCTCTATCCAAAGGACAATCCGGAGGGAGAGCCCCCACTGAATCTCGCGGGTTTCTTCCCGATCCCTGAGCCGTTGCGGATGATCGAGAATACCGACTCTTTCGAGGCGATCATCCCTTTTACGCTGTATGAGCAGCAGGCCGAAGAGCTGGATGACATCACCGGGCGCATCAACAAGATCGTCAAGGCCCTGCGTCTACGAGCGTTGTACGACAGCAAGCTGACCGAGATGTCCGATCTCATGTCCGCGGGCGACAACGACATGATCCCGGTCCAGAGCGCGCAGGCCTATATCGACGGGGGAGGGCTCGATAAAGCCATCTCGTGGATGCCGATCGACATGGCCGCCGCCGTGCTCAAAGAGCTGTACGAAGCGCGCGATCGCCAGAAAGCCATCATCGATGAGCTGACGGGCATTTCTGACATTGTGCGAGGCGCCACCGATCCGGATGAAACCCGGGGCGCCCAGGAGCTCAAGCAGACCAATTTCTCCGTGCGTCTGTCCCGCATGCAAAAGGAAGTGCAGCGATACTGCAAGGATTTGCTGAGGCTGGCCTCGGAAGTCATGGCCGAGAAGTTTGCGCCTCAGACCTTCACGGAAATGACGGAGCTGCAGTTTCCGACGAACCTGCAGAAGCAACAGGCTCAATTGCAGGCTCAGAGTCAGGCCGCATTGGCACAGGAGCAGGGCCAACCCCCGCCACCCCCACCGCCCATGCTGCAAATGCCCTCCTGGGAAGACATCAGGACGGTGATGACGTCTGATGGGATGCGCCGCTTCAAGGTGGATGTGGAAACAGATTCCACCATTGCCGCGACCTTGAATTCCGACATGGCCGGCATGGCGGAAGTCCTGAAGGCCATTGGGGAGCTGCTACAACTGATCGGACCGCTGGTGTCCAACGGCTCATTGCCGGTCGATGCGGCGAAAGAGTTGGTGATGGCGGTCGTGCGTCGTGCCCGCATGGGTATGGCGGTTGAGGATGCGTTCGACAAGATGAAACCGCCACAACCGCCCGGGCCGCCGCCGGAAGTGCAGGTCGCACAGATCAAAGCGCAGACCGACAAGGAGAACATCCAGGCGAAGGCGCAGACAGACATTGCGAAGGCCCAAGCCGAGCAACAGGCCCAAGCCCAGTCGCGCCAGGCCGAGATGGCGATGGAAGTGCAGAAGGCACAAATGGAAGCGGATACCGAGGTACAGAAGAACGCGCAGCTGCTCGCCCACGAATTCCATCTGAAACAGGCCGAAGCCCAGGAGAAGACCCGTCAGCTCGCCATGCAGTTGGAGAATGAACGTCTGATCACCGATGCCAATAATGCGACCAAGATTCAGATTGCGGAGATGGATGCCCAAGTGAAACGTGAAGTAGCTGAGAAACAAGCTCAAACCGCTAAACAGGTTGCCAAGAGCAAACCGAAGCCCAAGGGCAATGGAGCCTCTGCCAATGCGTAGGCGCTATCGTTGGGACAGCAAGACAGGTGAGCTGAAGGAAGTTCCATGGGATAGCGTGCAGCGCTCGCTCTCTGCGGAAGTTTGGAACGATCTCCCCGGCTATGAATCACCGATCGATGGGCGATGGGTAGAAGGGCGAAAGGCCCGCCGCGAGGATCTCAAACGCTCTGGTTGCAGACCCTACGAGGGGTTCGAGCAGGAGAGCAAGGAAGCCGCAAGATATCGGGCCGAGCAGGATCGACAGGCCGATCAGTTGGCCGATAAGATGGCTCATCGCGCGTGGGCTGAAGCGCCCGAATCCATTCGCAAACAGTTTCGATACAAATGAAAAAGACGCATTCCCATGCGCGTTCCGTGATGAAGGCCTTTAATTCAATAGGCCACCCCTATGCAAGAACCCGTCACGCTGAGCGATCCCGGTATTGAAGAAGACATGGCCGCCGACTGGGCCAAGATCACCGAAAAACACGCGCTGCCGGAAGCCCCGGAACCTGAAACGCCTGAGAAGGCCGACGCGCCAGAAACACCCGTCGAGCCTGAAATCCAAACGCGGGCTCGCAACGAGGATGGCACATTTGCCAAAGCCCCTCCTGCGCCGGTCCCGGAAGAGAAGGTAGAGCCGGAAACTCCCGAGCCGGTGTTGGGCGTGAAGGGTGCGCCACTCGACCTCGCGAAACCTCCGAGTACGTGGAAACCGGTAGCCAGGGCCGAATGGGCAAAACTCCCGGAAACCGTGCGCGCTGAGATTCACCGTCGGGAAACCGAGTCCGGTCAGCGTCCGGCCCAGATGGCCGCCGACTATCAGTTCGGCAAATCGATCAATGAAGTCATTGCGCCGTACCGGCACATGATCGAGTCCGAAGGGGGAACACCGGAGAGAGCGGTTGCCGATCTCATGCGCACGGCCGCTTTATTCCGCACCGGCACTGCGCAGGCCAAACAGGCGGCGCTGTTGGGTATCGCCAGGCAGTTCAACGTAGAGTTACCGCAGGGCAATCCGGCCAATCAGGCTCAGCAACCACAGAATCCCCAGCAGCCATTCCAGGATCCGCGGGTAGACGAGCTGCTGCATCAGATCCAAGCTCGGGATCAACAGCGCAAACAGGAAGAACAGGCGGCCCTCCAAGCAACAGTGACCCAGTGGATGGAGAGCAAGGACGAGAAGGGCGCACCGAAATACCCCTACTTGGGGGATGTCATGGATGTGATGGCGAGCTTGGTTCCACAAATTCGAAACTCAAACACTAGCTTGTCTCATGAGCAAGTGTTACAAATGGCCTATGAGCAAGCCATTTGGGCCAACCCCGATGTGCGTGCTGTCCTGCAAGCGCCCGCCCCTGCCACCCAGGATCGAGTGCGAGAAGCCAAACGAGCCGCCAGCGTGAATGTCCCCCGGCGTGCTTCCCAGCCTGCCCCGGCCAAACCCGGCAAGATGGAAGACACGATCGAAGCGACGGCACGCGAACTCGGCTTTTTCTCGTAACGAACTGGAGATTGAGCCATGCCCGCGGGCATAACTTCACTGTTTACGGCGTGGACCGAACTGGCATCCACGACCTTTCGCAAGCACCGGACCGAGGTCGCTGACAACGTCAGCAAGCATAACGCGCTCTACAAGCGCCTGATGTCCAAGGGCCGGATCCGCACTGAAGATGGGGGACTCTCCATCGTCGAGCCGCTGGAGTATGCGAGCAACAGCACCTACCAGCGCTATTCGGGCTTTGATGCTCTGAACATCAACGCGGTCGATGTGTTGACCGCGGCGGAATACCCGTGGCGCCAGGTGGCGGTGAATGTGGCCGCTTCGGGTCTCGAGCTCAGAACGAACATGGGCGAGTCCCGGATCATCAACTTCACCAAGGCGAAGATCCGTAACGCCATGAACTCGTTCAAGAACGGGCTCTCGGTGGACATGTACTCGGATGGTACCGCGGCGAATCAGATCAACGGTCTTCAGGCCCTGATCTCGGATACCGGTACCGGCACAGTCGGGCAGATCAACGCCAGCACGTTTGCCTTCTGGCAGAACATCGTGCAGTCGGCTGCGAATCCGCTCCAAGGCGGCGGTGCGCTCACTTTCGGGCCCAGCACCATCGAAAACCTGATGTTGTCGCTGTGGATCAAGCTGACCCGCGGCAGTGACATGCCGGACATGATCGTGGCATCCGATGATCTGTACACCTTCTTCGAGCAGAGTCAGACCTCGATCAAGCGCTACTCGAGTGATTCAGGTCCCACCTCCGGAACCGCCGGGTTTGTCACGCTGCGCTACAAGAGCGCGGATGTGTTCTTCGATTCCTCGGGCGGTATCCCGGGCACCCACGCCTACTTCATCAATACGGACTACCTGGAAGCGGTCGCTCATCGCGACGCCAACATGACCGTGATGGATGAGCTGCGGTCGGTGAACCAGGATGCGGTGGTCATTCCAGTTCTTTGGATGGGCAACCTCGTGTGCTCAAACCGCTTCCTCCAGGGCGTTCTGAAGGCGTAAGGCGAAGGAGAAAATACTCATGTTCAGTTCAGTCACTCCGTTCGCCGGCAACCAGCCTTTCAACGACTGGTTCACCCCCGACACGGTGCAGCGTCAACAGCTCGGTATCATCCTGGTGGGGGTCGATCCTTACTGGGGCACCGGGGAATTTGTCTACATCAAGTCCAACGACGCGGTGCTGAAAGGCTCGCTCGTTTGCTGGGACGAGACCTATCAAGGCACTCTGCTGCCCTCGACTGCCAACCAAGGCTTTCAGTTCGGCGTGGCGATGAATGCCATTCCGTCCGGCAGCTATGGTTGGTTGCAGATTGCCGGCCGGTGCGTTTACAAAACCAACGCGACCGTGGCGGCCGATGCGGCAATCGGCGTAGCAGCTGCAGGCATTGCGGGTACCAATGCGGCCGGCAAGCAGTTGCTCAATACCCGCAATCGAGTGGCTGCAACCGGCACGGTGGCGCTCAGCTTCAACCTGACCAACAGCCAAGGCAAGATTGTCGCGGTGAAGGGCTATGACGGCTACTTCCTCGGTATGGCCTTGTCGGGAACAGGTATTCCCAGCTCGACGGTCGTCGCCGGGTTAGACCCGGATGGACGCACGGTCTATATGGGGTCCGCGATTGGCACGTTTGACAAGACCGCTACCGTGAGCGGGTTGCAGTCGGTCACGGGCACCTATACCGGGTATGGGTCCGGAATCATCAACCGACCCTTTGCCCAGGGCGCCATCACCTGAGGGAGCCGCCATGCCGCAACAGAAAAACATGGTGGTCGGTGGCATTCCGGCTGGCGGGGCGACTGCCATCCAAGGTCGTGTGGCCGGCGGCGGAGGCAATGGCCTATCAGCCGCCGGAAGCACGCAGGCCACCGCTGCCAGCTTGCCGGGTGACATCAACTACATCACCACGGTGGCTTCGGGCGCCGGGGTGATTGTGCCGTCCATGTCAGCCGGGGATTCCATCAATCTCTACAACAAGGGCGCCAATGCGCTGTTGGTCTATCCGCCTGTGGGAGGTGTGATTAATGGCCTCTCGGCCAACGCGGGCTATTCGGTTGCCACCGCGACGCCCTTTTGTGAGGTGTATTGCATCGATGCATTGACCTATATCGCCAGTCAGTCCGCTTAATTTTCCTTTGAACCAGGAGCCACCCTCATGGTGATGATGCAGCAGAAAGAGATCAAACCTTTTGTTCGCTTCGAAATCCGTCCCTATGGATTGGATGCGGAGGCGAGCAAGCAGGCCGGCCGGCCCGTGGAAAAGATGGAGGAGTTCATCTGCATTACCAGTCACGGCAGCAAGGACTCTTCGGACCAACTCGTGCGGGAGTGGTTACCCCGCAAGCGACGGGAGGCAGAGCAGGGGTTTTACAACCCTGAATGGGTCGAGTACTTCGAGAAAGCCTACGATGCCTGGCAGAAGAAGCACGAGATTCCGCGGGAAGGAACTCCCATTCTCACCTGGCAGATGTTGAAACCGGAGCAGTCCGCGCGCTTGCGGGCGATTGGGATTACCACCGTTGAGGATCTGTCGGCGATCCCGGATTCGGGTCTCGGGGAGATCGGGCTCGATGCGCGATATCTGCGTGATCTTGCCCGTGCCTGGATTGCGGAAGGGCAGCAGAAAGGCATTAACGCCCAGGAATTGGCCCAAGCACAGCAGAAACTGCGTGACCAGGATGTGACGATCGGTCAATTGCAACAGCGTCTAGCGGCGTTGGAAGCAGCGCAGGAAGAGCCTCGCAGACGCGGGCGACCCAAGAAAGATGGCTTGATGGACGAGGACGAGGCAGCCTGAGGAGGCGTTATCAGTGCCCTGACGATTCTACAGTCGGTCTATACGAAGGTTCTCTCGTTGACACCGGCCGTCGGGGTTACTTCGGTCGATCCGAAGGTTCTCCAGTGTCTTGCCTATATCAATGAGGCGGGGCAGGAACTCGCCCATCGTTATACCTGGCAGGCGCTCACCAATGAGACGCTGTTCAATACGATTGCCACGGAATCCCAAGGCACCATCCAAGCCCTGACGGGGCCCGGATTCAGCTACATCCTCAACAATGTGATGTGGAATCGCAGCCAGCGCAGGCCCGTATTTGGTCCTCGTTCGGATGCGGAGTGGCAACAGCTCAAGGCCACGTTCATCAATGGTCCTTGGGTGCAATACCGCATCCGCGGAAACCTACTGTTGTTCAATCCCATCCCCGCAGCCGGTCAACAGATCGCATTTGAGTGGATGAGCAGCTATTGGTGTTCGGATTCCACCGGTACGGTTCCGTCCAATGCATTTGTCGCGGACACCGATGTGGCATTCCTCAGCGAGCGCGTTATTGGGCTCGATGCGTTGTGGCGCTTCAAGCGCGCCAACAACTTGCCCTACGATGAGGATTACGACAAGGCGCAAGCGGCGATTGAGGATCTGATGAGCCGCGACGCCACCAAAGCCCGGTTGAATCTGGGTGGTGGGGAAAGCGATGCGTTCATCGGAACGATCATCCCGGCGGGCAACTGGAACAATGTTGCAGGTCCCTGATGGCATCCCTTCGCCGTAGACAACCCCAGCGCCAACTGCAACCGCAATCCCGAACGGTGGTCGCTCCTGTGGGTGGGATCAATGCGCGGGACGCTTTGGCAGAGATGCCCGAGACCGATGCCGTCACGGCCGTCAACTGCTTTGGATCGACGTCCTTTATTTCAGTCCCCCGCAACGGAAATATTCTCTGGGCGAGCGGATTGCCCGGGGATGTCGAAACCGTGATGGCCTACAACGCCCCTTCCGGGAACAAGCTGTTTGCAGCCAGCGGCAACAATATCTACGACATCACCTTGACTGGGGCGGTGGGGGCGCCGGTAGTGACCGGTACCGGTAATTCACGGCTGCAGCATCAGGTCTTCAATGCGGGTGGGGGAACAGTCCTTTTGTGGGCCAACGGCGCCACGCAGCCGCAGTATTACAACGGGACGAGTTGGGCGGCGACCACCATTTCCGGAACCGGACTCACGGCCTCCCAGATCATTACGCTCACGATCTTCAAACAGCGAGTCTGGGCGATCACAACCAATTCGATGTCGGTGTGGTATTCGGGCACGTCCGCTTTCCAGGGAACATTCACGGAATTTCCCTTGGCGGGGATTTTCAAAAAGGGCGGCTATCTCATGCAGATGGCCACCTGGACCATCGATAACGTCTCCGGTTTGGATGACTATGCAGCCTTCATTACCTCCGAAGGGGAAGTGGCTATTTATCAGGGGTTCGATCCCACCCAGGCCTCTACGTGGGGATTGGTGGGCGTTTTTGTCATCGGCAGACCCATCGGCCGCCGCTGCTATATCAAATATGCCTCCGACATTCTGATTTTGACAGCCGATGGACTGATCCCGCTGTCCAAAGCGATGCTGACCGATAGAACCCAGATCGATGCGAACCTGACGTACAAGATCCAGAACAACATCAACACGGATATACAGCAGTACAATGCCAATTTTGGTTGGCAGATCGTCAGCTATCCGTTGGGAAACAAGATAATTGTCAACGTACCGGAAGTTTCAGATGGTACCGCTCATCAGTGGGTAATGAATCCAGTCGCCAAAAGCTGGTGGCAGTTTCAGGGATGGAACGCGCGGTGCTGGGAGTTACAGCAGGATTCACTCTATTTTGGTGAAAATACCCGCGTTTTTCTAGCCGATGTCGGTACTACGGATAATGGGATGGCCATCAATTGCGACATCAAACCCGCCTTCAGCTACTTCGGTGAGCAGGGGATGTTGAAAGTATTCAACATGGCGCAGCCGGTGTTTCAGGCCAACGCGTTCATTGAGCCTCAAGTCACCCTCAACTTAGATTACGGGGATGTGTTGAATCCCTCTCCTCCCTTGATTACTCAGGGCATATCGTTGTGGGATACGAGTCCGTGGGATACCACTCGATGGGCGGATCTGACGCCGGCGTTATCCATCAAGAACTGGCAGGGGATTGCGGGACTGGGTTATGCAGCAAGTGGTCGGATCAGCATGCAGCTCTCGGGGGTCGTCGGGCAATGGTACGCGACCAACTATCTCTTTACGGAAGCATCTCCACTCTAGGCTCGTTTTTGGAGAAGATGAACGTGTTGGAAATTGGGTCAGAGAGCGAATTCCGCACTTCCTCGGCTGGGGAGGCGGTCACGTTGCGATTGGTTACGAGCGAAGAGGTGTGCTGGTCGGTGGCATGGTTTACACACAACATAGTCATCCCAACATCATCCTCGCCTGCGCGCTCGAAGCGCCTCTTACGCGAGCTTACCTACGAGCGCTTTTCTACTACCCATTCCTGCAACTCAAATGCGAGCGCATTACCGTGCTGATCGATGATGACAACCTGAAATCGATTCGCCTCGTGGAACACGTGGGCTGGAAGCAGGAAGGACGTCTGCGCAAAGCCCGACCGGGAGGTGATGTGCTCATCTACGGGCTGTTGCGTTCAGAGTGTAAGTGGGTGCCGAAATGAAGGTCATCACCCGAGGCGTCATCGATTGGGCCTCGCTCGCCATCGAGGAGTGCGAGTTCTTTGACCATGATGGACCTGTGTCGCAATGCAAGGATTCCGGTTCTCCGCCCCAGGCGGTAGACCCGTACACCCAAGCGGCCGCTCAATACGGACTCGCCACCAATACGGCTCTTTTCAATGCCGGCCTGAATCGAACCAACAGCGTCAATCCGTTGGGTTCTTCGAGCTGGACCGCGAGTTACCCGGCAGGAAGTGCTCCAGGGGCAGCGCCCTCCACAGGCCTCACGAGCCCTTCGGCTTCGAGTCCTGGGGCTCGAATCCCCTATACTTCCTTCGGCAATAATGGGATGTCGCTTGGGCAGGTGCCCGCGTTTGGTTTAGGGGGTAGTGGAGTTCCGGTTAAGAGCGGTCCTGCGCCGAGCACGAACATCACGGGATCTCCGACCGGCGGAGCACCGACCTATACCCAAACGACGAGTCTGAATCCATGGGCCAATGACATGCTGTCGAAGCCCATCGATACGTCAGGTATTGCGGGCATGCCGGGAGGCCCTTCGACCACCCAGGATCTGAAGAACACCCAGGACGCGTTATATCAGAGTCAGGAACAGTATCTGAAGCCCGAGCAGCAATTGGCAACCGAGCAATTGCAGAGTCAATTGGCCAATCAAGGCATCATGCCGGGATCGGCGGCCTACAACAACGAGATGGATCGCCTCTCCCGAGAGCAGGAGTTTCAGAACTCCTCTGCGCGCACGAATGCGATTACCGGGGCAGGCGCTGAGCAATCCCGTCTGTTTGGGTTGGGCTCACAGTCCTTGCAGAACCAGTTGGCGATCAGAAACGCACCCATCAGCGAATACAACGCCTTGTCCGGTAATGGGGGTGGAAGTGCTTCTGCGCAGACACCCGACATATCAGGCGCGTTCAATCAACAGTTGCAAAGTCAGATCGCAGGCTACAACGCGCAGACGGCGAGCAATAACGCCACCACGAGTGACATTGCCTCCATTGCGATGCTCGCACTCATGTTCTCAGATGAACGTCTGAAAGAAAACGTGCGCAAGGTGGGTAAGACTGATCAGGGATTGCCGGTCTATACCTACAACTACAAGGGTAATCCTGAGACCCACATGGGTGTCATGGCCCAGGATGTAGAGAAGGTGCAGCCGGAAGCAGTCTTCGGATTGGGCGGCCGCGATAACCTCAAGATGGTCGATTACAGGCAGGTAGCATGAGCAGTTCACCCCAAGCGATGGCCGCGATGTTGGCCCAAGGTCTCGGCAACACCAACCAGCAGCAATCCGGAGGGCAGAATGCGGGCGCTCTCGGATTTGCCGGTCAATTGGCCCAGAAGCTGGCACTGATGAAAGCCCTTCAGGGCGGAGCGCCTTCGCCTCAGGGCCAGCCGTTGCCCTTGGCGAGCCAGGTTCCACCGGGGCAGATGATGCCGCAGCAGATGAATCAGAATCCCATTCCTGGAGTGGGCGTCAATGCCTGATTCAGGGCTCCTGCCGCCGCTGGATGCCGCCCAATACCCGGGCTATCTCGATCTGCTGAAGAAGCAGCAGCTCGCGCAAACCCTCATGGGTGCATTCCAGCAGAGTAACCAGACCCCGCAGGGCTGGAACTCCATGGCCATCGTGCCGAAGAAATCGATGTTCTCGCAAATCGCGAACATCGCTGAAGGCTTGGCTGCGGGAAAAACCAACAAGGATTCCATGCAGGCGCAGCGCGATTACCTGCTCGCGCCGTACCAAGGATCAACGGACTCGGGCATGCCTGCCGGTGCCTCCGCTCCCCCGGGGAATGCATTGGCGACTGCGCCCAAGGTGGCGCCTCTGAGTGCGCAGATGCCGCCGCCGCAGTCCGGCCAGCTTGGGTTCCTGCCACCGGCTGCCTCGCTCTCGCCACCTGCCGCGCCACGCCCGCAAACCGATCACAATCCCATGTATCTGACGGGCGACCCGATCACGTCTAATCGCCTGTATCAACTCATGGGACCTCAGAAGTACGGCGAAGCGCTCGCTGCGCGGTATGCGCCGACCGACCTCCAGAAAATCCTGCAGGCCGCAGGCGTTCCAGCAGACCAGCAAAAGGCGATTCTGTTGGCGAATGTTGAAAAGCAGAACTACATCGCGCCGATTGAACAGCGCGCAGGCTCGGTTGAGCGCGATCCACGCACCAATGCAGTAATCGGCGTCAACCCGAATGCGCCTCAGGGGGCTGTGAACCTGTACGACATCCAGGGGCGATTCCAGGGTCAGTCACTGGCCCCGGGAGCTGCGGATGCTATTGAGCAGTCCGAGCGCGCCCAGCAAATGGGTAAGACCGAAGGCCAATACACCGTACTTCCCACGGGAGGCGGAGGTAGTACGGTTGTAGGAGGCCCGGGCAATCCGGTCAAGGCCCCTGGATCTCGGACGGCACCCAAGGTCGCAACGCCCACCAGCATGGGGGCACTACCGCCGGCTGGATCGACTGGCTGGACATCGATGCCGAAGCTGCCCATTTCCAATGCTATCGGAGCGCCTGATGCTTTTACCGAAGGCCGACTCAAGTCCGCGGGCGCCAAGGATGCGGAGCTGTCCAGCCAGTACGGTAAGGAAGCGGATCTCGCTGATCAGAAACTGCAATACAACGTGGATGCCCGCAAGCTGTTGGATACCGCAGAGCTGGGGCCCTCTTCTGAATGGTTGACGGAGAACCGGGCCAAGTTGCTCGAATGGGGTGTTCCTGAATCGCTCATTCCTGGTTCCGGTAAGGTGACCGATACCCAGGAACTCAACAAGTATCTCAAGCAGTCTGCTTTGCAAGGCGCACGACAGATATTCGGGTCTCGGATGACACAGATGGAAGTAAAGCTCCAACATGAGGAGCTATCCCCTTCCACCTCCATGACCAAAGAAGCGATTTCCAGTTTGATGCGCACCG
>JACZCU010050776.1_pt1 | contig 13900 bp, 14 predicted proteins | sample 8641851 | NCBI WGS metagenome assembly JACZCU01 (sample SAMN15324605, study PRJNA640507) | soil metagenome | isolation source: monocropping sugarcane control | place: China: Luxin town, Laibin City, Guangxi Province | collected 2019-07-25 | depth 10cm m | reverse complement strand
CCCGGGCTATGATGTGAATAAATATGGCAAAGGAGCCTATTTTTTTGTTCCGCAAAATTCTCCTCTGAAGCATGCTGGAGCAAATGGAGCTGATATTGGAGCTAATATTCTATATGAGTCAGTGAATGGCCAATTGACGAAAACGCCTCTCTGGCCCTGGCCGATGGAAGACCGGATCAAAGCTGAAAGCGGGATGAGCGTCACCTGGGCATCGGGCGGAGGATTCTGGAAGACTTTGGATGGCGTGTATGCGAATGGAACTATTCCATCAGGGTCTCACGCCACCAACCATTCCTGCGCATCTAGACGAGGAACCGACCTACGCCTTACAATGGAAGGGAGTCCCTTTCACCTCAGATGAGGTGCAGGTGATTCATGCTGTGCTCCATCTGTGAGCACTAGATGCATCTATGCAAGACAGGCGAGAGGGAGCTGATGGAGAAGTACTCATTCCACGTGAGCATCATTGGTGGCGGCATTGGTGGACTGGCCACGGCCTCCGCCTTGCAACGCCAGGGTATCCAGGTCACGGTCTTCGAGCGCAACCCCGAGCTGCGCGAGATCGGAGCGGGCTTGACCCTGTGGGCCAATGGGGTGCAGGTCCTGCGGCAATTGGGTCTGGCCGATGCCCTGGCCGCGGTCAGTGCTCTCCTCACCCACTTTGAGTGCTGGTCCTGGCGGGGAAAACGTCTGGGCAGCATGCGACTGGACACCATCGAACGGCGGGTGGGAGCTCCCAGCATTGGCATCCACCGTGCTGATCTGTTGCGGCTGCTGGCAGGCGAGGTTTCCAGGGAGAGCGTCCACGTGAATGCGCACTGTGTCGGCTTCCAGCAAGAGCAAGGGCACGTCATCAGTCACTTCGCCGATGGGCAACAGCATCAGACGGATCTGCTGGTCGGCGCTGATGGGTTGCATTCCGTGATCCGCGAGCAACTACTGGGCAAGAAGCCCCCGCGCTATAGCGGATACACCACTTGGCGTGGGGTTGCCGTCTTCGAGGAGAGGCACGTGTCCCCAGGCATTTCCAGCGAGACGTGGGGGCGAGGCCGGCGTTTTGGCATGCTGCCGATTGGGAACGGGCGGGTGTTCTGGTACGCCACGCACAACTGCCCGGCTGGCGGACAAGACCCTGCAGGGGAACGCAAGTCGAAGCTCTCCCGACTCTTTCAGGACTGGCGGGAGCCCATCGAAGCGCTGATCGAAGCCACCGACGAGGGGGCGATCCTGCGCAACGATATCCTCGATCGCAGGCCAGTGCTCCACTGGGGAAGCGGTCGTGTGACCTTGCTGGGTGATGCCGCTCATCCACCCACCCCCAACCTCGGTCAAGGGGCTTGTCAGGCCCTGGAAGACGCACTCGTCCTCGCTGGTTGCCTGGCAGACCAGCGCGAGCCAGAGGCCGCCTTGCGTGCCTACGAGGCGCGCCGCATGAAGCGGAGCGCCGCCATCATTGAGCAGTCCTTTCTGTTCGGCAAGATCGGTCAGTGGGAGCACCCGCTGCTCGGCTCGTTGCGTGATGGGCTCACCCCACTCGCGTTTGCTACGTTTCTCCCCAGACTGTTCGTCGCGAACTTGAGCATACCATCGAAGTGAGGCGGAGAGGGATCAGTGCAGTGCTCTCGCAGTGAGAAGTGCCTCTTGCCCGATGCGTTTTGGTCAAACAAGCTCACGTGTATCTCCTTGCCCGTTAGGGAACCAAGCACTCGTCTTCTTGTCTAGATGCGCAGGAATGCTTGGTGGCGTGAGATCCTGTCCATCTCCTTCGGGAACAAATCCTCTGCCTACCCAACCTGGAGGAACCAATCCGTCTCCATCTATTCCTACCCCAACCATATTCGGAGTAACCCCAAACTTTAATTGTATCGGTAACGGTTCTTGTCCAACGCTGCAGCCCTCCCAATCTACTTTTCCATTAACTATGATCTTGACCCGATGATTTCGTGGAGTGCTCAGACGTGGAAACTGAGTGACGACTCCCATGGCTACAAGCCGGGGGCTGCTGGAACGACTCTGCCTGCTCGTCCACAGGCGTACAAACCTTCTGCTAAGATGTTGAGGCTCCCATTGTGGTCCCGGTGGATCACCAGACCACAGTGGGAACACTCATAGACCCTGACCGACAGCGGCATCGGTTGGCGATGCCCGCACGCCGAGCAGGTTTGCGACGGATAGGCCGGATTCACTCGTACCACTTCTCTGCCAGCTTCCTCCGCTTTACAGAGCAGGTGCGTGAAGAACATTGACCACGACGCATCGGCAATTGATTTAGACAATTGGGGATTTTTGATCATATTACGCACGACAAGTGCCTCCACCGCAATGAAGCCAAAGCGCTTGATGAGCTTGCATACCTCTTGCTCAAGGAAGTTCTTGCGCCGATTGCAGATGCGTTCATGGACGCGGGCCACCACCTTGCGCTTCTTCTCTCTCTGCTTGCTCCCACGTGGGGCTTGGGAGAACGTGCGTTGTGCGCGGCTGAGCGCGGCCTCTTCCGTGCGAAAGAAGCGCGGATTGGCTATCTGCTCCCCGCTGGAGAGATAGGCAAAGGTCTTCAGTCCCACATCAATGCCCACTTCTTCGGAAGAGGGCGGCATCACGTCGCCCTCCTCGTCTCTCTGCCCGTCCTCGATCTCCACGCTCATATTCACGAACCATTTGCCTGTCGGGCTCCGTTTCACGATGGCGGTCTTGGGGGTTCCTTTGATGGCTCGGTGCATGACCATTTTGACATGCCCCAATTTTGCGAGCACTAGCGTTCCCTTGTGCTTTTTGCTTCCCGTGCGCACATGAAAACTATTCCCGTATTGTTTGAAGGTGAGAGAATCATAGCGGAAACGAGATTTAAAGCGCGGGTACTCCGGCTTCTGCCCTTGCTCGATGCGTCGAAAAAAATCGTCATAAGCACGATCCACCCGTTTCATCGCATCCTGAAGCACCTGGGCTGGAACCTCCCTCAGTTCCGGATGGACTGCTTTACATTCGGGCAATTCAGCACATTGATGGGGATAGGAAAGCGAAACACCTGCCATGCGATAGGCGCTTTTGCGTTCATCGACCGCCGCATTGTAGGTTTCACAACATAATCCCAACCAGGTGTTCAAGATGGTCGTTTGCTTGTCGGTGGGATAGATGCGAAACTGATAGGTTTTCCGTGGCTTCGTTTCTTTTTTTTGCTGCTTTTTAGACATGCTTTTGTTGCTCAATGGACTCTTTGATCACGGCAAGCGGTGCTCCCCCGACCGTCGCGACAAAATAGGAATTCGTCCACAGTGTCGGCAACTTCCGTTTCAAGGCGGGAAATTCCTGACGAAGCAAGCGAGAGGAACGGCCTTTGATTAGTTTGACCAACCGATGAATGCCAAATTGCGGGTCCACGCTCACCACCAGATGAACATGGTCAGGCAGAACTTCCAGTTCTTCGATCTCTGCCTGATACGCGGCACACGCCGCTTGAAGGATTTCTTTCAACCGCGCTGCAATCGCCTGCACCAGCACTTTCCTCCGATATTTGGGACACCAGACCACCTGATAGTGGCACGCATAGAAAACGTTCCGGTTGCTCTTGTATGCCTCGCTCATGAGATTCAGTATACAGCTTTCGACTATCTATGGTCAAGAGCATTTGTTCCAGGCGTTCCCTCGCTCCTCGACCCCAAAACGGGACGCGCCCTTCATCCCCATGGATGAATCACAGGGGCTTTCGGGCGCGGATGCGGGTAAATGGAAGTACGTGAAAAACGTTGAAACGTCGCGTGAAAAGATGTTGAAAAGAATATCAGATGTTACGTCTAGAGGGCGTCCGAGAAGTCTCCAGAGGCCTTTTGGCATTGATGAGGGGTGGTTTTGGATCTGAATATTTTTCAATGTGATGGAGTGTTATTCTCATCCCCCCTTTCCCGTCTTTTGAAGAAGAGGACGAATCCCATCTCGATGAAGCCCAGGCCAAGTAGCGCTGCACCCAGGTCTACTACAAACTGTGGTAACAGCGTCTGAAGGCCAAAGAGCAGTGCCCCACTCAGAAGCCAGACTCCCGTCCACCGTGGAAAGACGTGCGCATCCAGCTTTGCCAGCGCAAGCATCAGATAGCCCACGACAAAGCACAACTCGAACAGCAGAAACATCATCCCGACCGGACCGAGACTCTTCAAGAGTACTGCATGTGCATCTACTCCTTGCAAGGGAGCAGGCGAAGCAAGGGCGAGCGTGGGGGCACCGAAGCCATCAATGAGCAGATAGGCGATCTCAAAGACCGTCCCAATGCTGGCAATGAGCACGCCGAACCGCCCCAGGGGCTTCATCCCGGTACCCGATCTTGCATATAATGCGAATAGCCCCACGAGCAGGAGACCCAGCGCGGTCCCAGCCAGTACATGCACAAGCGTATAGGGCGTGTTGTGTATCTGGCCAAGCGCCACGATTGGGTGCTGCAGGAGGGCAAAGGGAAAAACGATGCCGCCGATTATACAGGGGATGCCACTCCAATGAAGCTGTTTTATCATACTCGCCTCCTCTTGCTTGATGGGTTACTGGTTCACGGTCACGTCGAGCTTTATGCCTGCTTCATACTGTCCAGGATAGTAGCGGGCGAACCGTGGAGAGGAAGCCTGTGGTACTCGACTGAAAGGTATAGTCAAAGACCTTGCTCTGCTCTGGTGCGATATTGGCCATTTTTGCCAGGACCATCTAATCAATGTTTCCCCTAGGCATGCTACTTATACTTCCCTCAGCCTTCGGCATAATCATGAATTCATGTACCATATGCCCGTTGTTCGTTACTACAAAGTGATAGGGCTGCCAGGGATAAAGGTGGTCACTGATGGTGCTATACTGAAGTCAGTCTCAGTAACTTGTGCTGACTGCTGTCCCAAAGTGGTTTTGCTTCCTCCTGCTCCTCCGCAGATTGTCTGGACAAAATGTAGCACGAGTGTGCAGACGACAGGTCAAAGTTCCATCTATTTTCTCCTCACTTTCCTAGTGAGCCATGTCGTGGAGAGCCATATCAAGCTCGGAGTATTCATCATCCGAAGCATCGGGAGGCCAACCGCTGCCAGGAAACGCGCATTGATACGCACAATCCTCCTTTTACCAGCGCGGATGAATTTGGCCCATTCATCAAACGTAGCATTCAAGCGCAACCGCGGCGAATTTCAACGAACTAGTGATCGACATCTTTCACTTTCTCCAAAGTACCTACTATCACAATATCCATGGGCTGGTGGACATAATGGCAGCATCGGCAGCATCGCCTCGGCTCTAAGTTAACCAAAGGAATAGTCGATGGTGGCAGCATTCGTGAGCCAATGATCATCAAAGGCGATTCCCATAGCATACTGCTCACGTAGAGCACCTGGACAGAGAAACCTCGCTCTTGACATATCGATCTAGGATACTGTATACTTTTAATACCCCCTACCAGGGGGTATGGGTAAATCAATAAGCGAAGACGAAGGTGATTATAATGGCTTCAGATATCAAGCCTTCTGTAGAGGAAAAAATAGAAGTCTCTCCACCTCAATCGAAGGATGAGAGTCGTACCTTGCTTGCCCTGGAGGGGATGACGTGTGCAAGCTGCGCCATGCGCATTGAAAAAGGATTGAAAAAAGTGCCAGGCGTCAGGGATGCCAATGTCAACCTGGCGACAGAACAGGCGACGGTGATATATGACCCATCTGTTACTGGCGTAGAGCAGATGGTGCAAAAGGTAGATGCGGTAGGTTATAAAGCCATCCCTCTTGTGGTACCCGCGCCAAAATCTGCGCCCGTTGAGGTAGACACGGAAGCGCGTGGCGTCCTCGATCTAGAGGGGATGACATGCGTTAGCTGCGCCATGCGCATTGAAAAGGGATTGAAGAAGGTGCCAGGCGTCAAGGATGCCAATGTCAATCTGGCGACTGAACAGGCGAACGTCATCTACGATTCGGTGGAAACAACTATTGAGCACATGGTGAAGAAGGTAGAAGCTGTTGGGTACAAAGCCATTCCTCAGGCGGCACCGGTTCAAGAAGCTGGCGTGAGCGAGGCGAGTGACATACCAGCCACAGCATTCCCTCTGGAAGATGAACAGAGCAAGCGTAAACAGGCAGAGATTACTCGCAAGCGCAATCTCTTACTCCTGGGGATTGTGTTCACTTTGCCGGTCGTCATCCTCAGTATGTTTTTCATGAACCGCTTCGCCTTTGAGAACTACCTCCTGCTCGTACTGACTACCCCTGTCTGGGCCATTGTCGGCTGGGAGTTTCATCGCGGCGCGCTCAAAAATCTGCGGCATGGTAGCGCAAATATGGACACCCTGATCTCTGTTGGATCAACCGCTGCATATATAATGAGCGTGATTGCGACATTTTTTCCACATGTGGTCGGGTCCATCACCTTCTACGATACAGCATCCTTAATCATTACCCTGATTTTCCTGGGCAAATACCTTGAGGTACGCGCCAAGGGGCAGACCAATGATGCCATCAAGAAATTGATCGGCTTACAGGCGCGTACAGCGCATGTACTGCGCGGTAGTGTCGAAGTGGAATTACCGATCGAACAGGTGCGTGTTGGTGATGAGTTGATTGTGCGCCCTGGCGAGAAGATTCCTGTTGATGGGACGGTGCTTGCCGGGAGCTCATCAGTAGACGAGTCGATGATTACGGGTGAGAGCATCCCGGTTGAAAAAGCTGTAGGGGATCCCGTCATCGGCGCGACCATCAACCAGCGTGGGCTGCTGCGTATGCATACGACGAAGATTGGCGCGGATACCGTGCTCGCTAACATTATCCGTATGGTGGAAGAAGCGCAAGGTTCGAAAGCGCCCATCCAGCGCTTAGCCGATACGATATCCAGCATCTTTGTGCCGATCGTGCTGGTGATTGCTGCCCTCACGTTCATAGGTTGGGCCGTGATAGGTAATCTGACGGCCCATCCAGCTGTGGGAGCGACGATGGCGGCCAGCAACCCGTGGATTGTGGCGATTGTAGCGGCGGTGGCTGTGCTGGTGGTAGCATGTCCGTGTGCACTGGGCCTGGCGACGCCTACCGCCATTATGGTTGGTACAGGGAAGGGCGCGGAACAGGGTATCCTGATACGCGGCGGCGAGAGCCTGGAGCGCATCCAGGCAGTGCGCACAGTCTTACTCGACAAGACGGGAACCATCACCAAAGGCAAGCCCGAATTGACTGATGTGATTGCCGCTGATAGAACCCAGGTCAATGATGTGCTGCGACTGGTCGCCAGCGCAGAACAGGGTTCGGAGCATCCGCTGGCAACCGCTATTGTTGAAGGGGCGAAAGCGCGCGGGATCGCGTTGGGTAGGTTGCCGGAGAGCTTTAGCGCGCTGGCTGGGCGTGGCCTGGAAACATCCGTAGACGGACATGATATCCTGGTTGGGACACGTCGCCTGCTGACTGAACGCTCCATCGTCTTTGACGCTTTACAGGTACAATTAGAAGAGTTGGAGCAGCAAGGGAAAACGGTGATGCTCGTGGCCATTGATGGTCAGGCGGTTGGTCTGGTTGCGGTGGCAGACACGGTCAAGTTTGGCTCGGTTGAGGCCATTCAGCAGTTGCAGACGCAAGGGATTGCGGTGTGGATGATTACAGGTGACAACCGGCGCACGGCTCAGGCCATTGCTGCACAGGTTGGCATCCCGGCGGAACATGTGCTGGCCGAGGTGCTGCCAGAAGAGAAGGCGAAGCAGGTCAAGCGTTTACAGGAGCAGGGACTGCTGGTTGCCTTTGCTGGAGATGGCATCAACGATGCGCCTGCACTGGTGCAGGCTGATGCTGGTATCGCGATGGGAACGGGAACGGATATCGCGATGGAAGCCTCGGATATTACGCTGGTCAAGGGAAATTTGAAAAGTGTGGCGACAGCGTTAGCCCTTTCGCGCGCGACCTTGCGCACGATCAAGCAAAATCTCTTCTGGGCTTTCGCCTATAATGTCGTTTTGATACCGACGGCCATTCTTTCGCCGCTGATCCCATTCCTGCGAGAGAATGCGCCCATCTTCGCTGCAGCTGCTATGGCCCTTTCATCGGTAACGGTGGTCAGTAATTCGCTGAGGCTGCGGCGCTTTGGCCGTAAGTAAGGTGTTGAGTGAAAGGAATGCGTGAGATGCAAGAAGATCGGAAGCCGGATGTACTGAAACGGCTCTCGTACATTGAGGGGCATATAGCAGGTATACGTAGGATGGTGGAGGAGGATAAATACTGCGTTGACATCTTACGTCAAACCTATGCGGTACGTAAGGCCCTGGAGAAATTGGAAGCGATTATCGTGGAAGGACATTTACGTACCTGTGTACCTGAAGGGATAAAAGGCGACCGTGAAGAGCTGGTCATTCAAGAGCTGGTTCAGCTCTACACGATTGCCGGTAATCAGTAGCTACCTCCCAGGGCTCCTCTTGCCAAGGTGGGCGTGAGAAGAATGGGATTCAAATATCACCTGCGATCCCTCCAGAGTGTAGCTAACTGTGAGAGCAGTTCTGGAGGGATGCATTTCAATGACGTCTGTACACTTGTATCAAGTGATACGTAAGGAGAATATGTGTCATGGAATCTACGAACCTGGTTGCCCCCGACATTTCTTGCGAGCATTGTCAGCATGCGATAGAGGGAGCCGTGGGGAAAATGGAAGGTGTGAGTCAGGTCAAGGTTGATATTCCAACCAAGACCGTCCATATCGACTATGACCCGCAGAAAGTCACTCTGACGAAGATCGAGGAGGTACTCGACGATACCGGTTACACAGTAGCGAAATAGCAATTCTACCTGTCTCAGGATATACAGCAGGGACGGCCCGGTATCCACAAACGCGAACCACGCCGCCCCTGTGTTTGTTCCTGAAGAAGTTTCGATTGTCTATCTCATCCTCTGTTTCAGCTTTTTTTTCTCGCTATGTTGCTGTTACGGTGTATCTTCATGGGTTACTCAGGCGTATCTATCTGAAGGAGTGCAAAATCCTGGGGAGAGAGAATGGTAGGCATACTCATACTGGTCGTTTCGTCACAAGGAGTCGAACCAATGGCAAACAACATTCCAGGAGAATATGCTCTCGCGGCGGTAATGCTTGTGGTGGCGCTCCTGTTGGGGTTGCTGGCACTTGCCTTAGGCCGTCTGCTGGGACCATCCAGGCGTCCACAGAAGGACAATCCTGCACCTGAACATGGAGGCCGAACAGGTCACAAAACATGGGTACAATTTCGCCTGCGCTACGCCATCCTCGCCCTGCTCTTTGTGGCCTTCGATATGGAGATGGTGTTTATGTTTCCCTGGGCAGTGGTCTACAAGCGCGTAGGATTGGTGGCATTCTTCGATATGTTCGTCTTTGTCGCGATCCTGGCGGCCGCTCTCTTCTTTGCCTGGAAGGAAGGCGCTTTTGACTGGGAACGCTAATGCAGCTACAAGACAGCGGCATGGATGGTTAAGCCAGATGAGACTGGTACCACGTCATTTCTTTGCTATTGATGGTGGCAGTGGCGCTCATGTGCTGGCAGCTCTGGCAGGGCTTCATCCATATGTCAAACAGGTGGCGTCTCCACGCCACGCCGATCTGTTGATCATCGTTGAGCCTATCACGCAGAAGCTAGCTTCCGGGGTGGTGGAGCTGGCGAAGGCGCTTCCACGCCCCGCTGGCGTATTGATCGTGGGAGAAGCCGAAGCCGGATATGGGTTCTTACCAGGAACCGAACGTGTGCGTGTTGAAGAACTCTTGCCGGGAGCACAGCGTATCGCTGCGGCTTCCGTTGAAGCCGTGCTTGACGCTGTCCTTCATCAAAAAGAATGGCAAGAGCTGCCAGCAATCGACCAGCCAGGGATAGATGAGGAGACGATTCAGCTTCCAACAAAGCAAGAGCAGGAGATGGCAACGGAACTGGTGGTATTGAGCCTGGGACCGGTTCAGCCATGGACGGCTGGCCCATTGTGCCTGCTGCTCGTGTGTGATGGAGAACAGGTGCTTTCCGCCCAGGTGGAAGCTGGCTATGCCCAGCGAGGTGTCGGCCACGCCATGACGCAGGTCGATTGGCAACAGGCGCTCCAGCTTGCCCGTCACCTGGATCCGCTCGCGCCAGTCGCATCTCAGCTTGTCTATGTCTGTGCGCTTGAGCAACTGCAAGGGTGGCAGGCTCCACCGCAACTTGTAGCGCTGCGTGAGGCGGCTGTGGCGGTTGAGCGAGCACAAAACGTGCTCTGGTGGCTTGTGCGCTTTGCGCGCCTGCTGGCTGATGCTTCACTCGCCGACCGTGCCTATCGACTGGCAACCCAGCTGAGCGAGCGTAGTGCGAAGAGTTGGAGCGAGTCTCCTCATGTCTGGATTATGCCGCAACAGTCTGTCCCGCCTTCGGTCATTAGAGAGCATGCAGAGTTTCTTGCAAGCCTGCGAGAGGTCACCGACGGCATGACGGAATTGAGAAGGCAGAGCGAGCACAATCACTTTTTGGCTCTGCGCACGCGCGGAATCGGTGTGTTGAATACAGAACATCTCAAGGCGCAGAGCGTGAGCGGGCCGAATCTCTGGGGAAGCGAGCGTGGCACGGGTGATGTTCAGAGTCGGCTCCTGGTGCGCCTGGATGCCGCGATCACTGATCTGCGCTCGACAAGCGAGGTGCTGGGGGCAGGCGCAGCGGCTCCTGCGCACGCAGCATGCTGGGATGTGCCTGTCGGCGACGTCCAGGTGACCATCAAAGGGCCTCGCGGGGATATCGGTTTGCACCTGGTCAGTTCAGGTGGAGCGCAACCAGCGCAGGTTGAATGGCGGCCGCCTTCAGCCACATTGCTGCCCCTGCTACCGGAGATGCTTGCCGACGAGATACTCGCGGACGCGGAGGTGATTGTGGCGAGCCTCGATCTTGCCATGATGGAGGCAGATGGATGAATGACCTGATGATCTCCTTATGGGTACTACTCGGATTGCTGATCGGCGCATATGCTATTGCGGTGCTGCAAGAACTTCTCCTTGTTGGTCCGCGCCATCTTAGCGCTGCTTTGGTCTTGCCAATCACTGAAATCCTCATGCTGCTACACCAGGAGAACCTACTGCCAAGCGAGGCGGATACCTTCCTTTTTCGGACTGCCCCCTTTCTTGCGCTGGCGGTCGTCTCGCTGGTAGCGCTGGTGATTCCACTGGGGCCGAACCTGGTCGGCTTTGATCCTGCCATTGGCCTTTTCTATTTTATTGTGCTGCTCAGCCCGTTTGTCGTCGCCCTGATGAACGCAGGCTGGAGCCAGAATGCGAAAGAAGGGTTGTTCGCGACCTTCCGGGCGGCAGCCTATCTCATCAGTTACGAAGTACCTCTTGGTTTTGCCGCCATTGGCCCGGTCATGGCGGCGCAGTCCCTTTCGATACAGCACATTGTGAGGGCGCAGGCAGGACTCTGGTATGTGGTCTGGCAGCCTCTGGGACTGGTTATTTATGTCCTGGCAGCCCTCATTGTTACCTTTCGCCATCCCTTTGACAGCGCCCTGGCAGGTAGTGAGCTCGAAGGAGGGGTACTCGCGGAATACAGCGGGCCGCGTTTGCTGCTTTTCAAGGTCGCTTTGAATGCAATTTTTCTCCTCGTAATGGGCATGGGTGTCGTCCTGTTCTTCGGGGGCTGGCAGGGACCATTACTTCCCCCACCCTTGTGGTTCGTACTCAAGACCTTTGCGCTGTCTGCCCTCGTGCTGTGGGGCGGTCACCTGCTGCCCAGGTTGCGCCATGACCAGATGCTCACCCTTTCCTGGAAGATTCTGTTACCTGCTTCGCTCGTCAATATCACGCTGGTGGGTATTCTTACGCTCATCGTGCCAGGAGGTAACTCATGAATGGTATTTTTGAATGGGTGATCTTTCTTGCACTCTCCGCGATCGCCCTCATCACTGCGGCGGGCATGATCCTGACGATGAGCATGTATCGCGCCGGTCTGGCGTTAATGGCGAGTTTTGTCGCACTCGCTGGCCTGTTCATTCTTTTAAATGCAGACCTGCTGGCCGCTATTCAAATAATGATGAACGTTGGTGGCATGCTGGTCATGGTTCTCTTTATGGTCATGATCATGATGGACCCGGGCGGTGAAATGATGTGGGGCATGAAGCGGGATATGCATATACGCGGCCTCGGAGCCTTCTCCATGAGTATGCCCCGAGGAAAGCCGCCAGAGGGAGAAGCGCCCGGCGAAAAGGAGCAGCAGGAGGCCACTCCAGGCAGTGATTGGACCTGCCCCATGCATCCAGAGGTGAGCCAGGCAGGACCAGGAAAATGCCCGAAGTGCGGCATGGCCCTGATCCCACGTGCTGAGATGGCAAACGTACATTCCTCACAGAATATTGCCGCACAACGGCAGATGTATACCTGCCCGATGCATCCAGAGATACGGCAAGATCAACCGGGGAAATGCCCAAAGTGTGGGATGAACCTCGTTCCGGCAGAGGATGCGGCTCAGGAACAGGAATCACATGAGCAGCACAGGATGTCTATGGAACATGCTGATAGCAGTAGCCACCCCACACATATGGAACAGGCTGGCAACGCAGATGGCGCTCAGATGAGCAGCCACGATATGGATATGCATACGATGAGCGGTGGCGGTCATGATATGCACATGTCGGGTCACAACATGAACATGCGTGCAGGGATGACGCCACGCCAGTACTACGACATGATGGTGGATATGGCCATGTCTACGGCCCAGCTTCCCTGGGCCATTGTGCTTGGAGCGGTCGCAGCTATCCTGCTCATCATTCTGGTGGTACAGACTCCCTGGTCACTTTCTCCTGGAGGCCCGACCCAGGATGCAACGACCATGGTGGGCGAACTGCTTCTCTCGCGCTACATGATCGGTTTCGAGGGAGCGGCCTTCTTAATCCTGGCAGGTATTGCGGGCGCGGTGATCTTAGGGAAACGTGAGCGTAAAACTGCGGATCAGCCCTCGGCGAAGCAAGCAGAAACTGAAGAGACCGATCAGCAGGTGTATACCTGCCCAATGCATCCCGAAGTGCGACAGAATCAACCTGGGAACTGTCCAAAATGTGGGATGACGTTGATGCCGACGCAAGAAACGCCTGCTGCACATGGTCAGAGCAGACAAGGAGAACATGCATGAACGGACCTGGACTTCTTCCCTACCTGATCGTCGGCGCATTACTCTTTGGCATCGGGGTGACCGGGGCACTTTCGCAGCGCAGCGGCCTGATGGTACTGATGAGCATTGAGATCATGCTCAACGCCGCCCTGCTCACGCTCATCGCTTTCTGGCGCTTTGTGAAGCCGGTCAATTTTGATGCTCAGGTGTTCGCGATTATCATCTTCACCATTGCAGCCGTCGAGATGGCTGCGGGGCTTGGCCTGTTTCTGCTGGTCTTCCGCCAGCGGGGCAACGCCAACGTGGATACGCTAAAGGATCTGAAGCAATGAGCGGTACACAATTGTTCTGGCTGGCCCCCCTCCTGCCGCTGCTTGTCTTCGCGCTGCTCGCCGTTGGCCTGGTGCGCTACGGTCGGCTGGCCTCTGGACTTGCTGTCGCTGGGATGGCGGGCGCGAGCGTTGTTTCCATCCTCGGACTTCTCGATGCTGCGCAGAGCAAGCGGGCGATGCTCTCGATCTCCTGGTTGACCGTTGGAGGGCGCCAGCTATCGCTTGGCCTCTGGCTCGATCCACTGAGTGCGCTGGTGGCAGTGCTGGTTTCTCTTGTCGGGCTGGTGGTCTTTGTCTACGCGGTCAGCTACATGGCAGAAGACTCCCATCGCGGTCGTTTCTTTGCCGAGTTCAGCCTCTTTACCGGCTCGATGCTGATGCTCGTGCTTGCTGCTGATCTCATTACGCTCTTTATCGCCTGGGAACTGGTGGGCCTCTGCTCCTACCTGCTGATTGGCTTCTGGTTTGAACGTCCGGGAGCCCCTGCCGCTGCGTCAAAGGCTTTCTTTATTACCCGCCT
>JACZCU010030305.1_pt1 | contig 13901 bp, 11 predicted proteins | sample 8641851 | NCBI WGS metagenome assembly JACZCU01 (sample SAMN15324605, study PRJNA640507) | soil metagenome | isolation source: monocropping sugarcane control | place: China: Luxin town, Laibin City, Guangxi Province | collected 2019-07-25 | depth 10cm m | reverse complement strand
TAGGGGTTTGGCGCTGCCAGCGCCAAACCCCTACCATCAATATCCTTTTATTTAGGGGAAAGCCTTTAGCTCGGTTGCCAGTGATTTTTGCGGTAGATCTGCAGGGTTTGTTTGTCGCCGGGAACGTAGCTCACCATGGAATAACTGTTGATACCGGTGAAGACAGTGGTGGCTGTGCGTAAGGTCAGGCGGCCCAGGTCCGTATGCTGGATCTGGAAGGTAAATGAAGGGGCCGGTTTGCCTTCGGAATAGGCAGCGGAGGCTATACGGCGGAACTCAGGCAGCTCACGTAAGTGCTTCCATAGTTCCTTATATTCGGGCAGATGCGTCATAGTGCGTGTGTTGTACTGGAAATCGCTCACCAGGCGGCGGGCCAGGTTTTCCCAGCCATGAAAATGGCCGCGGCGGCGTACATCAAAAACTAGTTCCAGCAGGTGGTGTTTTTGACCATTTGCTACCTCATCCTGGACCTCAAAGAGCGTAATCGCGGCATCATTCCAGGCATGCAGGAACCAGAGCCTGTCCAACGAGTGGGCCGGATACGAAGTATTGAGCACAAGCAGGCGCGCCATTTCGCCAAAATCGAGCAGGGCGCCATCATCCTGCTCAAGGTCAAGGGGATGGCCTGTGAGGCTGGTGTAGGCGCTCAGGTATTGCTGCTTATCCTCTCCATGTAGTTCTAAAGCGCGTGCGATACTCTGGGCAACGTGGCGAGAAGGATTGCTGCGCATGCCATTTTCCAGGTGATATATGTATGTACGCGACAGGCGCGTGGCCTGCGCAAGTTGTCCCTGTGACATATGTTGCTTTTGGCGAAACTGGGTGACAAGCTGTCCGAAATGAGATATGGCGTTATCTACTGTCATCTCCGCACCTGCTATGTAGAATGGTTCGTTAGCTACTTGCTCATTATGCATCAAAAAATGTTAGCTGGCAACATGTTATTATGTATGGTATCACCATATAATAAAACAAAGGGAAAAATTTCTGCTTATATGGCGACAATGCTGTCGTTCAGGGTAATCATAGTGATGCCTCTATGAGAGGAGCAGGTAAATAATGTCTGATTCATCGTTAATGCATAGTTCTCAAGAAGACCTTTTAGCTAGCCGTCCCTGGATGCGTTTCTATGAGCAGGGAGTTCCTACTCAAATTGATATTCCAGATCATCCTCTAACATGGTTACTTGATCAAACGGTTAGTAAATATCCATCTCATACAGCGATCATCTATTATGGAACGAAGCTGAGTTATGCCCAACTTTCGTCACTGGCCAATCGTTTCGCTACCGGGTTACAAAAGTTAGGTATAGAGAAGGGCGATCGTGTGGCTATTGCCCTGCCAAATATTCCACAGTATCCGATTGCTTTCTACGGTGCATTGCGTGCAGGAGCCGTGGTCGTACCCACCAATCCTTTATACACTGAGCGCGAGATGCAGCATCAACTGGCCGACGCGGATGCACGCGCCATTATCATGCTCGATGATTTCTATCCCATCGTCCGTGCGATACGAGCTAAGACGGCACTGGAACATGTCATTCTTACGAAGCCGACTGAGTATTTGCCGCCGATGCTGCAGACGCTCTATCCCCTCAGCCAGCTCAATGCCAAGCATCCTGAGCCGCGTTTGACCGACAAGGAACGCCATGAAGATGCCATGCTGCATAGCATGAGTGATATGTTGCAATCGCATACGAAGAAAGGTATCGAGGTTTTCAATTTGCCGGTTCAGGCCTCGGGTGATGACCTGGCGGTTTTGCAATATACGGGTGGGACAACGGGCCTTTCAAAAGGTGCCATGCTGACACATCGCAACCTGCTGGCAAACGCGATGCAGACGCGTTACTGGACGCCGAAAGCTAAGACGGCTCGCGAGATAACGCTGTGTGTGGCTCCCTTCTTCCATTCATATGGCTTAACGGTAGGCATGAATCTTTCTATTCTGGCCGCAGCCACGATGGTGCTCTTGCCGCGCTTCAAGTCAGTCGATGTCGTCAAGGCGATTCGCCAGTATCGTCCGACCCTTTTCCCGGGTATTCCGACGATGTACCTGGCTATTATGAACGAGGCGGGCAAGCATACTGAACAGTTGAGTTCGATCAAGTATTGTATCAGTGGCGCCGCTCCCCTGCCTGCCAAGATCCAGGAGAATTTTGAAGCCATCACCCATGGCAAACTGGTGGAGGGCTACGGTTTGAGCGAAGCCGGACCTGTGACCCATTGTAACCCTCTGACTGAAAATAACCGCAATGGCAGCATTGGTCTGCCCTTGCCCAATGTCGACGCGGCCATCCTAAATCGAGAGACCGGCGAGCTGCTGCCAGCAGGTGAGGTTGGCGAGATCGCGGTTAAAGGGCCAAATATTATGCGCGGCTACTGGAAGAGCGAAACAGAGACCGCGGCTATCTTTCGCAATGGCTGGATGCTGACAGGCGACCTGGGCATAATGGATGCAGATGGCTACTTCTATATCAAAGAGCGAGCCAAGGATTTGATCATCGCTGGTGGCTTTAATATTTACCCACGCGAAGTCGAAGAGGTGCTCTTCCAGCATCCGGCTGTTGCAGAAGCAGCGGTAGTAGGAGTGCCCGACGAGTATCGTGGTGAGACGGTAGCCGCATTCGTTGTATTAAAACCGGGCTTTGCCCCTACAGAAGCGACGCGCAAAGATATCCTCGCCTATTGCGAGCAGAACCTGACCCGCTACAAACTACCCAGGATACTGGAATTCCGCACGAGTCTACCCAAATCCCTGATCGGTAAAGTCCTACGTAGAGAATTAAAAGTAAGCAAATGAAACGAAATGACCAAGCGCTAAGGAGAGGCTACATTCATGTCAACAACCATCAAACCGACTGAGACCGGTACAGCATTTTTAACCACGCCGGTGAGTGAGAGCGCCGATAGAATATTTACCCTGGAGCAGCGAGACGAAGAGCAACGTTGGATTGAGGAATCGAGCGCGACTTTTATCGAGCGCGAAGTTCTACCCAAGGTAGAGGCAATTGACCACCAGGAGCCCGGTGTGATGCCCAGCCTGGTCAGGCAGGCTGGCGAGCAGGGCCTGCTTATGATCGATGTACCTGAACAGTACGGTGGCGCTGAACTGGGGCTGCTGACGAGCGCACTGGTTGCATCGTCCATGCGCGAGGCGTCGTTTAGCGTAGCTTTTGGCGCGCATACAACCATCGGTACTCTGCCGATCGTGTTTTATGGCAACGAGGAGCAGAAGCAAAAGTATTTGCCCAGGTTAGCGACGGGTGAATGGATTGCTGCCTACGCGTTGACCGAGCCGGGCGTTGGTTCTGACGCCATGGGACTAAGTACGCGCGCCGAACTTTCCGCAGATGGTAAATATTATATCCTCAACGGCACCAAGCAATGGATTTCCAACGCAGGCTTTGCCGATGTGATGATTGCCTTCGCGCGTATCGGCAACAACAAACCCTCGGCCTTTATTGTCGAGGCTCACTGGCCAGGTGTCTCTACGGGCGCCGAGGAGCGCAAGATGGGCATCAAAGGCTCATCCACGCGGCAGGTCATTTTTGACGATGTAAAGGTGCCTGTCGAGAATTTGCTGGGCGAAATTCACAAGGGCTACAAGATCGCCTTCAATATCTTGAACATCGGACGTTTGAAACTTGGCGCAGGCACTGTCGGTGGAGCGCGAGCGGCCCTGGGCATGGCGGCGGCCTACACGACCGAGCGCAAAGCCTTCGGTAAATTCATTAGCTCTTTCGGTATGATTCAAAAGAAGCTGGCACGTATGGCCGCTGAGACCTACGCGGCCGAGAGCGAGGTCTTCCGCACGGCTGCGAATATTGAGCAGGCGCGGCGCAGCGCAAGTGATACGGAAGGAGCCTTCAAAGCCATCGAGGAGTATGCAATCGAAGCCTCTATTGCCAAGGTAAATGGCAGCGAGGTCCTGGCCTATGTCGTTGACGAGGGCGTACAGATCTTTGGCGGCTATGGCTTCATGCAGGAGTATCCTATCGAGAAGGCCTACCGTGATGCGCGTATCCAGCGCATCTTCGAAGGCACCAATGAGATTAATCGCCTGGTGGCCTCTGGAACGCTCTTCCGGCGCATCATGACCGGTAAAATACCTATGATGGCCATGTTCCCCAGCGTCGAAGAGCGTATCACGACCGGTCAACCCCTGAATAACGCTGACGAGTCGGTCCCCGCTGAACTGCGCGATGCTGTCAACGCTCTCGAACGCGCCAAGGATGTAACCATCTATGCAGGCATGAAGATCGCCATGAAGTACATGCAAGCCCTGGAGAACGAGGAAGAGTTCATCGAGTACCTGGCGAACCTGCTGATCGATCTCTACGCGGTAGATAGCGCGCAGGCCAGGGCAATTCAGGCGGTACGCCGGGGCGATGAGAAGAGCGGTGTGCATACCAAACTGGCCCAGTTAGCGACATGGCTGGCCTTCTCGCGCCTGCGTGCGAACCTTGACCAGATGGTTATGTCTAACATGAGCGAGAGCGAGGTGCAGGAAGAGTTGCCGCGCCTGCGTGCCTATATTGGCGACTACATGGTGAACGGCGTTGCTTTACAGCGCGAGCTGGCCGCCATTATCGTTGAGAAACAGGGATATCCACTTTAACAAAAGGAAGGGCGCCAGCGCCCACCAGGGCACCCGCAAGGGGCAATACATTTCAATGAAGCGGTTCATGCTGTAGGGACCCCATTTATGGCGTCCCACGAGGTGGGGAGCGGAACGAACTGGCGGGGAGGCCCCTGCACCCCCCATTGGACGCGATAAATCGGGTCCCTACAGGACGCCATAATGAAGTGTAACAAAAGAATTGGGAGATCGCAACATTCACGGAGGGCCGATCAATCGGCAGTGGGCGCGGTAAAGCGGCCCCTACGGATGATTTTTCCTTAGTTGAAACATATTATCATTGTAGGAGTGAAGCCATGCTTGGGACGGAACCTTCTTTCGTGACAATTGACGGGCGAAAAATGGCGTATAGCGAAATCAAGCCACCCAACCCTAAAGGGACGATCCTGTTGTTGACGGGGCTGGCCGCTAAAAGATATGGCTGGTACAAGCAGTTTGAGGTATTTGGCCATTCCTACCGCACTATCGCGCTTGACCACAGGGATATCAGCGATAGTGATGAAGTGACCTCGGCCTATACTGCTGCCGACATGGCCGACGATGCGGCCGCTGTGTTGAGAGCCCTGGAAGTAGAGCGTGCGCATGTGCTCGGTATATCGCTGGGCGGTTTTGTGGCCTTGCAATTTGCCCTGCGGCATCCCGAGATGGTTGAAAAACTGGTGCTCATCTCAACCTCAGCAGGTGGCAGCACACATGTTCCGCCTGGTCCGGAGATGATCGCCATGCTAAGCAGGTCATCAGGGGGTGTGGAGATTGGTGAGCAGGCGCGGAGCAACTATAGCGCGATTATGGCACCGGGCTACGCTGAGAGCCATCCCGAAGCCCTCGAAAGAATCGCTGAGATTGCTCGCTATCGCCCGCAGAGCGCACAAGCCTACTTCCGTCAATTGCAGGCCGCTATGAGCCACGACGCGGCTCAACAATTAGAGCACATCTCGGCATCCACGCTAGTCATTCATGGCAACGCGGATCCTCTCGTCATGCCCGCTAATGGTGAATACCTGGCCCAGCACATTAAAGGTGCCCGGCACATTGTCTATCAAAATGTTGGCCACATTCCGATTATCGAGCGTGCCGAAGATTTCAACCGGGACGTACTGGCGTTTCTAGAGGCAGAGTAATAAGGAGAATTAATTCATGGCAGAAGCAGTTATCGTGAGTGCGGTCCGCACTCCAATTGGGCGGGCCGGCAAAGGCGTGCTTAAGGATGTTCGTGCCGATGACCTGGCAGCTGTTGCCGTTAGGGCGGCCGTTGAGCGCGTGCCGCAGCTCGACCGCTCCCTGATCGAAGACGTTATCTTAGGTTGTGCCTTCCCCGAAGGCGAACAGGGTATGAACCTGGCGCGCCTGGTCGGGGCGCTGGCGGGTCTGCCGGAGACGGCTGGCGGCGTCACGGTCAATCGTTTCTGTGCCTCCAGCCTGCAGGCCGTCAATATGGCCGCACAGAATATTATGCTGGACCTGGGGGAGGCCATTGTCGCCGGTGGCATCGAGAGTATGTCGCGCGTGCCGATGGGTGGTTTCAATCCCAGCTTCAACCCGCGTCTCGTCAAGCCACATGACGATGAGGATAGAACGACTTCCGCTTATCCGCCCTGTGAGTTGGAGTATGGCTACTCCAGCTACATTCCCATGGGTATTACAGCGGAGAACCTGGCCCGCGAGTATAACATCAGCCGCGAGGCTCAGGATGCCTTCGCCCTGCGCAGTCACCGGCGGGCGATAGCTGCCACTGATAACGGCACCTTCAAGCGTGAAATCGTGCCGGTGCCCCTGCCCAACGGCAGCAAAATGGAGATCGACGAGGGTCCGCGCCGTGATACTTCCCTGGAGAAGCTGGCCTCGCTTGAACCTGCCTTCATTAAGGGTGGCAGCGTGACGGCAGGCAATTCCAGCCCGCTCAACGATGGCGCCGCAGCTGTTGTGCTGATGTCCGCGCAGAAAGCGCGTGACCTGGGCATAACGCCGCTGGCAAGAGTACGCACTATGGCGGTGGCGGGAGTACGCCCGGACATCATGGGCATCGGGCCGGTACCAGCTATGAAAAAGGCTCTCCAGCGCGCTGGCTTGCAACTGAGCGATATCGACATCATCGAACTGAACGAGGCTTTTGCTGCCCAGAGTCTCGCAGTGGTCAAGGCTATGGGTATCGACGAAGAGAAGCTCAATCCACACGGAGGGGCCATTGCCCTGGGTCATCCGCTTGGTTGTAGTGGCGCGCGCTTGATCGCCACGCTCATCAATGATTTGCAGACCGCGGATAAGACGCTGGGCATCGCCACGCTGTGCATTGGTGGTGGTCAGGGCCTGGCGACGATTATCGAGAGGATAGCATAAGTCATGGCATATCACGTTAGTAAAGTGGCGGTGCTGGGTGCAGGTGTGATGGGTGCTGCTATAGCCGCCCATCTTGCCAATGCCGGCATTCCTAGCCTGCTGCTGGATATTGTACCGCCGGATGCCGGTAAAGACCGGGATAAGGTGGCGCGCGCGGGACTGGAGAAGGCCCTGAAAGCTCGCCCGGCCGCTTTCTATAGCAAGCGCGCGGCAAGCCTTATCACAGTCGGGAATATTGAAGATGACCTGGAAGACCTGGCAGACGTTGACTGGATTATCGAGGCAGTGGTAGAGCGGCTGGATATCAAACATGATCTCTATACCAAGATCGAGCAGGTGCTGACGCCCGGTACGATTATCAGCTCTAACACCTCAGGTTTACCAGCCCATATGCTTACCGAGGGTCGTAGCGAAGATTTCCGCCGCCATTTCTTGATCACCCACTTCTTTAATCCTGTACGCTACATGAAGCTGTTAGAGCTGGTTCCCGACGTGGATACCGATCCCGCTCTAATGGAGTTCATGCAGCAATTCGCAACCGAGGTGCTGGGTAAGGGTGTTGTGCTGTGTAAGGATACGCCAAACTTTATCGCCAATCGTATTGGTATCTACGGCTTCATGTCGACGCTCCACTATGCGTTGACGGAGGGATATACCGTCAGTGAGGTGGATGCTATTCTTGGGCCAAACATGGGACGCCCCAAGTCGGCTGTCTTCCGTACGGCCGATCTCTCTGGCCTGGATACAACGGTACACGTGGCCGATAACCTCTACGCGAACGCTACTAATGATCCCCAGCGTGAGATTTTCCGCATGCCGGAGACCGTGCGGGAAATGCTGCGGCGAGGTATGCTGGGCGAGAAGAGCGGACAGGGATTTTATAAGCGTATCAAGAGCCCCGATGGTGAGTCAATCATCCTGGAATTGAACCTCGATTCCCTGGAATACCAGCCCCAGCAAAAGGTACGCTATCCCTCATTGGGGGCGGCGCGCAACTTGAGCGACCCTGCTGAGCGCATACTGACCGTGCTGGCCGGTGATGATCGCGCCGGTCAGCTAGCGCGGCAGACAACGGCCGACTCGTTGATTTATAGCGCCAATCTCGCCGGCGAAATTGCTGACAGCATCGTGGCTATCGATGAGGCCATGCGCTGGGGGTTCAATTTTGACCTGGGGAGCTTTGAGGTGTGGGATATGCTCCTGCAACATCCCGAGGTGATGGCGAAGGTGCTACAGGGGAGAGAGGTTCCCGAACTCGTGCGCCGCCTGCAGAGCGAGGGTAAAGACACATTCTATAGCGGGACAGCAGGTCAGAGGCACTACTTTGATTTCCATACTGGCAGCTATTCACCGGTGCCAGAGCCAGAGGGGATTATCTCTTTGCAGGTCCTCAAGGCGAGCAATAAGGTCGTGCGCGATAATGGCTCAGCGGCTCTGATCGATCTTGGCGACGGTGTGGCCTGTATTGAGTTTTATACAAAGATGAACTCCATCGACGAGGGCATCATCGAGATGCTGCGCTACGCTGTCGAGGACGGCCAGAAGCAGTTCCGAGCGCTGGTCATCGGCAATGAAGCGGCGGATTTCTCGGCGGGCGCTAACCTGCTGCTGGTACTGATGGGAGCGCGCCAGGGTGAGTGGAAGATGTTGGAGGGGGCGATTAGCGGTCTCCAGCAGGCTCACCAGGCGCTCAAATATAGTCCTATTCCTGTAGTGGCTGCTCCTGCTGGGCGCGCACTGGGTGGAGGTTGTGAAATCATCATGCACGCCAACCACGCACGTGCGTATGCTGAGTCGTACATTGGCCTGGTCGAGGTGGGGGTAGGCCTGGTTCCAGCTGGTGGAGGATGTAAAGAACTGTTGTTACGCCATGGAGCCAGCCTGGAAAGCCAGCAAGCTCGTAAGACCGGAGGGCCGTTTACGCCGGCGCGACGAGCGTTTGAGACTATTGCCGTGGCGACAGTCTCCACCAGCGCCGTGGAGGCCCAGGAGCTGCGTTTCTTGCGTAAAAATGACATGATCACGCCCAATCGCGATCTGCTCCTGCGCGATGCCAAGGCCGACGCGATACGCCTGGCCGAGGCGCAAGCGGCGGGGAAATGGCAGCCTGCTCAACCATTGATGATGATTTTGCCAGGGTCGGGTGCGCGCCTGGTATTGGAGCAGCAGGTTGAGAACCTGCTACTTACGGGCAAAATCAGCGAACACGATGCCGTCGTTGCTCATCACCTGGCCCGTGTTCTCACCGGTGGCGAGTGTTCGCCAATCACGCCTGTTCCAGAGCAATATGTGCTTGACCTGGAACGCGAAGCTTTTCTCAGCCTATGTGGCACAGAGAAGAGCCAGGAGCGCATGCAGGCCATTTTGATGACCGGGAGACCCTTGCGTAACTAAGTGGTCTTGCTGTATGGGCCGGAATCCAGCACTTTGTGCTGAATTCCGGCCCATACAGCAAGAGAAGGTTCTGTGAGCGATACAATAATCACATCATTTGCTACAAAGTTATCACAATGTTTGTGAACTTGTTGCGTCACTCCCATTTTGTTTTCCTGGTCATTACTCGTCTATGTGCAAAAAGCCGCAAGTGGACTGGTAGGCTAAAAAGTACTATAGGCGAAAGTTCTTTATCTCCTCAAAAGTACTGATATAGACATATGTAAGTACCTCTTTTTTATGTCTTAAAAGGCTAAGAAATATGTAGAATCATTGTAAGTTACCCTGTAGAAATGCGTATATTGATAGAGTTACATAAATTTCTTATAAACAACGCTTAAATATACGAAAAAAGGGCTTTTAAACACTAGACAAGAAGATACCTTATCAGGCATACTATAAATGTGTAATTTTTCGTTGTTAACTAACAAGTGATGTACATTGTATTAACAACAAATATTTTATCTGTTACAGGGTGTGAGGGGAGTATAATGCGGTGAGGTAGAGTTTTAACACCAATAAGGAGAGAGAGGGAACCATGCTTGGAGCTCAAGAACAACGTAGTGAAGTAGCAAGGTTGTTATCGCAAATCAGTGCGGAGTACGAAGCAGCTCAGCGGGGTCTCACGGGTTTAGCCTATGGAACCTCACAGCACGAATTTATCACTGCGCGTATGGAGACCATGGGGCAACTACATGGTCAACTGCAATCGCTTGTGGGTGATATCGCTATAGCAATGATTGCCGACAAACTCAATAACACTCGTTAAGCTACAAGCCAGAGGCGTAAGAAGAGAGGGAAGCGATCTGTATAAGCAGATCGCTTTTTCTTGATATATAACCCACATTACTAGACTAATTCTGGAACTTGCGCATGCATGTCCATGTAAAGGATATTGCCGGGTGAGCGCTTAGGCCATGTGCCGGATACAACAAATTCTGTTTCCTCGCTCTTAAACGTAGTTTGATCCAGGGCGTTCTGGGTCTCGTCAAGAAAACATTGCAGCCAGCTAGTTATATCCTCGTTTGCCAGGTGAGGCGCGCCTTCACAGACGAACCATTCGGCAATGCCCAGCAGGTAAACGCGGAAATCAGCGGGAAGAGGATAAGTACGCACAATGCGATAGCTCTTTTCTTGTACATCTTCATAGCCTGCAGCCCTCAGGTAACCCGCCAGTTTTGAACCAACCCAGCTATCCTCAAAGGGGAAACCTGCTTGAGTACGTTCGCGCTCCCAGCGCTCACGTGCCTGGAAGACACGAGCTTGTAGGGCCGAATCGATATTGTGAAAGCGCATTGTACCAAAATCAATGTCTTTAATTACTAACCGCCCGCCATATTTCAAGTACTGTCCCATGGCTGCGAAGGTGGCAACCGGGTCTGGTAAATATTGACTGACGTTGGCGCTAAAAATAACATCGGCTGTTCCCAAGGGGATGGGTAACCGTTCCATGCTAGCACATTTATATTGTATCTGCCGACGATATGACTTATTCTGGCTGCGCTGTTGGGCTGTAAGCAGTGCCTCAGCAGAAATATCGACGCCTATGATGCGTCCAAATCGACCCGTAGCTTTTGCTAAGAGAGGTGTCCATAAGCCAGGTCCACAACCGGCATCAACGACAAGGCTGCCAGGTAAGAGGTGGAGATCGCGAATCATTTGCCCACGCTCCTGGGCTTTGCTATTGTGATGTGTCTCCAGCCATTCAATAGCGTTAAGAGGTAAACCAAATTCATTGCTATGTACAGGGCTCTTTGCTGCCATAACATTGCCCCCAACTTCTTTGTTTATAAAAAGCTTCAAAGAAGCTCTTTATGTATGAAAAGAGTATAACAGGCAAAAATATAAAAAGGCAATAAATATAGAACAATGTAGTACTTTCGTATTTACATTTGTATAAAAAGAAAGTAAAAGCAATGTCCTACTCTTGCAAGATATTGAGGTGTTTATGAGAATAAGTATTTAAAGCAGAAGTATCAATCCTGATTCTCCAGGCCATTCCAACGTGTATTTCAATATAAAGCTCTTTGCAGGGTATTATACAGAATTGTTGTAGAAGTGAAGAATCTGTTAAATATACTACTTAACAATGAATGTAGTATATGGTATTATACATAAGTCATAACTCAGCAAGAGTTGTGAATATAGAGCGTTCTCGGCAGAGCTAAGAGGAAGAAAAAGTATGGGTAAGGGAGAGCTGGCTAAGCAGCCTAAAAAACGCGGACGGCCCACAAAAAGGCACATATTGTATGTGCAAGAACAGTGTCAATCATTTGTACAGGATACACAGGAGCCGTTGGTTCAAGGTCCATCTCATCTTGTAGACAGAGCAGCAGCTTATACGCTGGAAGGAGAGCAAGAAGAACAGCTTTCGCCGTTCAGTGCTTTTCTGCGTCAGATTTTGCAGGGGGATCGTGTGGCGCTTGCCAATGTAGCTTGTGAGTTGGAGGTAGCTGAAAATACTATATATCGCTGGATGAATAATAAGTCGGATCCTCGACCTGCGCACCTCAGAAAACTCGTCGGAATTTTGCCTCAGCATCGTGAAAATCTCTTTTATGCTATAAATCAGACATTCCCGGGGGTATTAGATGAGCTTAATATAGGGCTGCGAGATGTACAAAAAGATATCTACAGGCAGGTTATGGAGTTGTTTACTACGGTTATCGAACCTGGAGTACGCCGCTGGCGGATTATGCAGGCAATTTTTGAAAATGCTCTGCTGCACTTTGATCCAGAACGTCAAGGCCTGGCAATTACATATGCCAAATTGATGCCGACCCATTCAGATGGTATTCACTCACTATACGAGGCAGCGATGCGAGGAAACTCGCCCTGGCCTTTTGCGCTTGAAAATAGTATCTACCTGGGGAGTACAACCTTAGCTGGAACGGCGGCAATTCATGACCGTCCCCAGGTATGGGACACGCTTGATGAAGGTGAACGTTTACAGTACGAGGTCGATGATTTTGAGCGCAGTGCCTGCGCCTGTCCTGTAACCTATGGCGGGCGTATTGCCGGTGTGTTGATTTTCTCCAGCACACGACCGGCCTTTTTCGCGGATCCAATTGCCTGCCAGTCGGCTGTTGAGTATGCGCAATTGCTGGCGCTGGCCTTCCCTGAAAATGAATTCTATCCATTCTCCCGCTTAAATCTGAGGCCAATGCCAGATTTGAAATGGCAACGCGAGGAGATCAACCGTTCATTTGTTAACCGAGTTATTGCCCATGCGCGTAGGAGGGGGATAGCACGCCAGGAGGCAGAAGTAGTTGTGCGCACGCATCTAGAGGTCGAGTTTGAAGAGATCGGGCGTAATCATTACGAGCGGCGGCGCGCACGGGAAGAAAGTCTGCAAACGCAGTTGCAGTAGTATTGATTGTATTGAACATAGCTAAAGAGGGGCATCCCCTTGCAGGATGCCCCTCTTTAGCTATGTTCAATACAAATGGGAATTCTTGCGTTTCCCTGTGCAAACCGCTATACTCTTTTTGGGTGAGAAGATCGTACTTAAAGGAGCCTTGAGCGTATGCAATCCCCTGATCAGGAAGGGCCAGAAGAGAACATAAAGCAGGCTACAGATGAGACACCAGAGCAGCAAGAATTTCAGCCTATTTATGAATTTCCAGCCACACCGAGTACACAGGTCCTACCAGAGAGTGTGGTTGATTATACTTCCGTGAACGAACCTGCTGCGCGAGGCTTTGTTTACCCACCGCCGCCCTCATTCTATGAGAAGATGGTCGTACCCGCGCAGCCAACACCCATAGCCGGGCCTGCTAGCAGCAACTATACTTCGACGACTGTGCCGCAAATGCCTGTACATAGAGGACCCTCACCGTATCCTGCACCGCCTTTTATGCCACAACCGCCCGTTAAAAAATCATATAAATGGGTCTGGATTATAGTCTCGTCCCTAAGTGCGATTCTGCTTATCAGTTGTGGTTTATGTGGCTGGGGTTTCTACAGTCTTTTCAGCTCAACATATCAGCAGGTAGCCGGATCCATCGATGTTGTGAACGACTTTTATACTAATCTACAGGCGAAGAACTATCATGCCGCCTATAGTGACCTGGCGCCTCAGGGTCAGATAAGCGGTCTTACCGAGAGCCAGTTTGTCAGCCTGGCCACCGAACGTGATAACAGTTATGGTCCAGTCGCTTCATTTGTCCAGGGTCAGCCGAGCTTCGGGACAAATGCTTCTGGGCCGGATTTAGCGCATTGTACGATCACTGTTGATGTCAAACGCACGCATCAGAGCTATACGGCATTGCTAAGCCTGAGCAAAATAGGTAAAAATTGGAAAATCGTGGGCTACAATCAGATTTGAGCATTGCGCTGCAAGAGCATCGAAAATAAAGATGGCGCCTCGCAAGAAGCTGTCGTGCTGCGGCCTGGGGCGCCTGTTGGCTGTGCAGGGCGCAGCACCGCAAAAAGAGATGAGGCACAAGAGGGGGGGAAAATTTGAGACGCCCCAAGAGGGGTAGATTAATTGT
>JACZCU010070612.1_pt1 | contig 13909 bp, 9 predicted proteins | sample 8641851 | NCBI WGS metagenome assembly JACZCU01 (sample SAMN15324605, study PRJNA640507) | soil metagenome | isolation source: monocropping sugarcane control | place: China: Luxin town, Laibin City, Guangxi Province | collected 2019-07-25 | depth 10cm m | reverse complement strand
CTTCTTCTCGGCGACCGTCCTTAAACATTTCTTTGGCTATGACGATTCGCTGGACGCGTTCGGTGTCCATGGAGTCGGCGGAACAGTTGGCGCATTACTCACGGGCATTTTTGCCGTGAAGGCGATTAATCCCGCCGGCGCGGATGGCAGCGCCCATCAGCTTCTGAGCCAGTTCCTGGCGGTTCTCCTTACTTATGGCATCGCAGCCGTCGGGTCGGTCGTGCTGCTCTATGTCACCAGCTTCCTGTGCGGCGGCTTGCGCGTCCGCGAGTCTGAGGAATACGAAGGCCTGGACATCACTCAGCATGGCGAAAGCGGTTACAACTTCGAAGAAGCCTTCCCCGGCACCGTCATCGACGACGAAGGAAAGCCGGAGCGCCGCGCGATGGCGCATTGATCATGCAACAGGCATAAGAGATGCCGCGATTTGCCCCGGCGCTGCCAGCGATTCGAGCGTCGCGGCATCTTTTACATTAAATGATCCGATGCGCGTGCGGCGAAGAGCGGTGAGATAAGCACCCGTTCCCAGTTTTTCACCAAGATCGCGCGCAATGGCGCGAATGTAGGTTCCACGCCCGCAGTCGATGCTCAGAGTCAGTGTCGGCCAGGAGTAATCGAGAAGTGTGATCGAATAGACCTGCACCTGACGTGGCTCTAGCTCGACCGCCGTACCCTTGCGCGTCAAATCATAAGCGCGCCGTCCGCCGACCTTGATGGCGCTATAGGCCGGCGGACGCTGCATGACCGGACCGACAAAAGCCGGGAGAGCATCCTCAATTTGCTCGACAGAAGGGGGATAGATCGAATCGGCAAACGGAATTTCTTCCGACTCCGGATCGAACGTCGGCGTGGTAAAGCCGAGCTTCAGCGTGCATTCATACTGCTTCGGCGCATCCATCAGCCTTTCACAGGCCTTGGTGGCTTTTCCAATCAGCAGCAGCAGAACGCCGGTCGCAAAAGGATCGAGCGTCCCGGCATGGCCAATCTTGATGCCGCGCGGAAGCAACCGTTTGACGCGGTCCACCGCCCGGGCGGAAGTCAGCCCGGCGGGTTTGTCGAGGTTGATGATGCCTTCCATGTGCTGGAAATCCTAACAATCGATCGCTCCACGCGAAAAGTCAGCTTCAGTGACGTATATGGATCGGAACGCTGACAAAGGAGAACCCAAATGGGATTTCGACTCGGTGTGATTGCGGCTCTTGGACTGATGTTAGTCCTTCCACCGGCATGGACGTGTGCGGCGGATGCGCCGGCCACGCGCTCGGCAAAGGCGGAGAATCAGAGCAACTCGCCAGGCGATGAAACGATGCCGGAGCTTGTCGTTAGAAGCATGTCGCTGGGCGATTTTGTGACGTACCTTGCTCATCAATGGAAAGACGTGCAGTTCATCCAAGTCAACGGCCCCTGGCAAGATTTGAACCTGCCTCCCCTGCGCCTGCGAAACGTGACGCGTTACCAAGTCATCATGATGCTGACCACCATGTATCCGGAGTTGTACGTTCACGCGATCGATCCAAACCGGCCCCTCTTTTCTGCAGACCGCAACCAGCACGGCGAAAACGTCTTGATCTTCCAGCAGGTTAAGGGCGCGGCTATCCCCATGCGAACGCGAGTATCAGCCTTTGGATTGACACAAACTGTCGATCGCCTCGCATTTCATAAACTCGCCATCTCGGCGGCATTGGATCAGGAGCAGGCCGCTAAGAATGACGGCACCGGGATCAAAGTCCCGGATAAGGACTCGGAACAGTGGGCGATGAAGGACGTGCTCTCTCTGATCCAGGCCACGCTCGATGAATCTGCCGAACCTGACGTCACACCGACTGTAATGCTGCACGAGGCGACTGAAACAGTGTTGGTCAAAGGAACCTCGGAGCAAATCAATGCGGTTCAACAGGCACTTCAGGCGCTGGATAATTCCATGAGCGAAAAGTCACTCGAAGGTAAGCTCATGCAGGTAACAAATGAAAACAATCGACTGCGGTATCAGCTAACACGATTACGAGAGAGCGAAGCAAAGCTGAAAGCGGCGACCAAAGCAGGATCCCAAGACAAATCCGGCTCCAACCAATGAGGCCTGGTGTTCGACACCGCCCCCATATTGACGGCGGCAATGGCGGCCGGCGATACGCGGGCGGTCGAAGTTTTCTATCGGCGGTATTTTGATTTGCTCTAAGCCCATGCCCGCAGGTTCACGGGTCGGGACGAAGCCTTTTGCCTGGATGTCGTGCAGGAGGCGGTGTTGCGAATTATCCGCACTATCCGACCTGTAAAGACTGAATCGCAACTGTCGGCGTGGTTGAAACTGGTGGTTCAGACGGCCGCTTATGATTTAATCCGGCAGGAAACGCGACGGCATCGGCGGGAAATGGTCGCATGTATCAGCTCGCCCGAGTCGGGCAGCGCGGTTGACGCAGAGCAAAGCGATCAGGAGCGTCTGGAATGGCTGCGATCGGAAATCTCTTCGTTCGATACTCAACTCGCCCAGATGCTCGATTTGCGATTTACCAGGCGGGGGACTCTCGCGCGGATTGCACAGTCAATGGGATTGAGCCTCGGCAGCGTCGATGGACGCCTACGCCGAGCCGTCGTGGAATTACGTCGGCGTGCAGTGGAAAAAGGTCATGACTGACCCAACGATGGAATTATCTCCTGCCGGCGAACAGCGCAAGGAATCGATTCTTGCGATAGCCAAAGCCCACGCGTCGCAGCGCAGGCGGCGAAGGAGAGCCGCACAAACTCTGGCGGCCACGGCCGCGATTATTCTTGCGTTGATTCTTCCCGCGTTGCTACTGCGTACGCACCACCGCCAGTCACTGCCCGTGGCAGTTCATGTTCATTCGCAGAACCATGCAAGAATTGAACAACCCATCGCCAAATCGAAAGTTGTTGTCCTCACGATTGAAACCGATCCGCGGATCATCGAGCGGCTGGCGATTCCATCGCAGCCTCCCCGCTGGAAGAAAATCGGCGACGACGAATTGCTTCGCGATCTCGCTTCCGCTCATCGGCCGGCAGGCCTCGCGTATGTTGGCGGCCATAAGCCGTTGCTTTTATTCCGTTCGTCCGACACTTCCGGTGGTGGATAAGTTCCGCTCTAAACGCTCTCGCGCCCTTCACGCCACGAGCAGGTCGACACATCTCTGCCCCCCAAGATTCTGAAGCAGCTCAATCGGGCGCATTGAATCGACCGCGCCTACAATCTTCTCGTTCCATTTGATCGCAAGATACGCTACTATAATCAATGGAGCGATGGGGATTGTGTCCGGCAGGGGGATCAGGCGAATTTAGCATACCGAAGGCCTCTATGGTCTGGGATAAGCCACAGATCCTCAAAGCACTCAAGAAACTCTATAAAGACGGCGACGACCTTTCCTATAACGCGCTGGCGGCGCGACAGCAGTCGCTGGTGTCGGCGTCGGCTTACCACTTTGGCTCTTATCGCAGCGCAGTGGAAAAGGCCGGGATTCCTTATGCCGAGGTGGTGCGCCGGCCGCGCTGGACCAAGGCGGCAATCATTAAATTGATCAAAGAAGCCAAACGCCGCGACGATGATTTGCATTGGTCGGCTGTGACCAAGCGGCGCGATGAACTCGGCAAAGCCGCGTTTGCCTCGCTTCAGCCCCGGCTCTTTGGAAGCTGGGACCGGGCGTTGACCGCATCGGGCCTTGATGCGGATGATGTGAATCGGTATCGCAAATGGGACAAGGATTCGATCGTTTCCGAACTTCGCAGCCGCGGCCGCGATCATGAGCCGCTTAACAGCGGCGCGCTCCAGCAGGAAGAGCCGGGCCTTCACGCGGCAGCCGTGCGCCATTTTGGTTCATATGATGCCGCGCTTCGCGCCGCCAAGCTCGATCCGGATAAGCTCCGCCAGCGCCGGGCCTGGTCCAAGCAGCGCGTGCGGGATGATCTCAAAAAAGCTGGGCGCGACGGGCATCATCTGTCCGACTCGGCCGTGCGTCGTCACGATCCGGCCCTCTATGGTGCTGCGGTTCGACTTTTCGGCAGCTTCACCGCCGCCCGGGCCGCGGCTGGTATCAAGTGGAAGCGGTAATTTGTGAAGCTCGCCTTTTCCACCAACGCCTATACGCGTTTCTCTTTGCTCGAAGCCCTCGAAGGGATCAAGCGCGCCGGCTTTGAAGCGGTCGAAATCCTGGCGGACGTGCCGCATGCGTATCCGCCTCAAATTACACCGAAACTGACTTCAGAAATTGTCGGTGCACTCGATCGACTTGGCCTTTCAATCAGCAACATCAATTGCAATTGTTCTTTTGGCTACTGGAAGCACGCGCCGCCTGAGCCTTATTTCGAGCCGAGCCTTATCAGCCCCAATCCGCAACATCGCGCTGACCGGACGGCGATGATTCTCAAAACGCTTGAGTTTGCGCGAGAAATTGGAGCGTCCAACATCAGCATCACCAGCGGCCGGACTCTCGGCGGCATGCCTCCCAGTCAGGCGGCAAAACAATTTATCGAATCCATCAAACCGATTCTCGACAAAGCCGATTCAACGGGCGTCAACGTCGGCATCGAATGCGAGCCGGGCCTGTTTCTGGAATATGTTGCAGAGCTGCGCGATTGGATCGATCGCCTAAATCATCCGCGATTTGGCGCCAACCTCGATATTGGCCATAGCGTCGTCGCCGGTGAATCGATCCCGGAGGTCGTGAATCTACTGGCCGGCAGAATCTGGAACATGCATGTCGAGGACCTGCCAGGCCGGAAGCACTATCACATGATCCCGGGCGAGGGGACCTTGGACTGGGCGGCTTTGCGAAGCGCGCTGCGTGAAATTCAATATGACCGCTACCTGACCGTCGAGCTCTACACGCACACCCAGCAGCCACAGCAGGCTGCGGAAAAGAGCTTTGCCTTCTTAGACCGCTTCTTTAACCAATCGTAAACTCGGCAATGCGTAGCACAGGCTTCCAGCCTGTGATTTTAAATTCACAGCCTGGAAGGCTGTGCTACGAAGGCGCGAGTCGGGGCTTTCTCATTCTTTACACCCCGCGCCACTAGGCGTATAGTCGGCGCGAGCGTGGCGGGGCTGGTTTTTCCCGTTGCGCAGGAGCATCCGCATCATGGCAGAACAAGATTCCCCGGCTGCTTCACCGCCGAACAACGAATCATTTTTGCCGCAGTCCACCGTCCTGATCGTGGATGACAACCCGCAGAACGTCGAGCTGCTTCAGGCCTTTCTCGAATCGCTGCCGATCAATATTGCGACCGCCAGTGACGGGCTCGAAGCGCTGCGCAAGATCGAGCAGCAGCCGCCCGATCTGATCCTGCTGGACATCATGATGCCGCATATGAGCGGCTTCCAGGTCTGCAAGCGGATCAAGGGCGATCCCAAAACCAAGGACATCCAGGTGCTGATGGTGACCGCGCTCAACGAGCTGGGCGACATCGAGCGAGCCACCGAATGTGGCACCGACGATTTTGTCAGCAAGCCGGTAAATAAATTCGAGCTGCTGACACGGGTGAAAAGCCTATTGCGCGTCCGGCATCTGAAAACGGAATTGGAACGGGCACTGACATACCTTCATGAAATCGAGCAGGACGAAGAGGTTCTGTGATCGGCTCGCTGAACGCTTGTTAGGACAAATCTGATCTGAACGGAGTAAGCCATGAAATCTCGGTTTGTGCTGGCTCTGGTGGCTTCATTTGCTTTTCTGGGATGTTCGCCTCAATCAACCCCGCCGGCGCCGTCGGTTCCTCCCGCGCAGGCGGGTCAATCGCACAATCAGATGAGCAGCGCGGTCCAATCCGGCGGAATAGCCGCGGAGGCCGAATCCCCAGCGCCGGAAACCCAAGCATCAACTCCGACGACTGAAGCGCCGAATGCTGATAAAACCGACCCGCGCGCCGATTATGGAGCCGAGTCTTACCGGCTCGTCGATCAGCGCGATGAGATCATCTCCGTTCTGAAAAATGGCATGACCGTCATCGCCAAGCGGATGCCGTCGCCGGTCGTGTCGGTGCGCGGCGTGACGATGGCGGGTGGCGTTTATGAAGGACGCTGGCTGGGCGGAGGCTTGAGCCATCTGCTTGAGCATCTTGTCGCGGGTGGCAGCAGCGAACGCCGAACCGAGGCCCAGAACCGCGATCTGCTTCAGAAGATCGGCAACAACTCCAACGCCGCGACTTATCCCGACCACACCGAGTTTTTCATCAACACCACCAAATCCCACATGGCCGAGGCGGTTGATCTGGTCACCGGCTGGATGCTCGGAGCGAAGATCACCGAAGCCGAGTTTGAGCGCGAGCGCGAAGTCGTCCAGCGCGAACTGGAGATGCGGGAAGGCGAGCCTGAAACGCCGCTCTTTCAAATGTCCGACATGAACCGCTATCGCGTCAGCCCGGCACGAGTGCCGGTCATCGGATATCAGGCGGTCATCAAGCGGCTCACGCGCGACGACGTCTACACCTACTACAAGATGGCCTATCAGCCCAACAACATGATCTTCACTGTTGTGGGCGACCTGGAACCACAGGAAATGCTCAAAGCGGTGCAGAAATATGTCGCCGATGCGCCGCCAGGACGGGCTTTTTCGCACAATATCGAATCAGAGCCGAATGTTTTGACCCCACGGACGATCGCGGCGACTTTTCCGAAGCTCGGGCAGGCCCGCATGATCATCGGATATCCCGGCGTCTCAATGTATGACCCGGATATGTATGCCCTCGACCTTCTCGGTACAGCCGTCGGCGGGGGCGAGAGTTCGTTGCTTACTGAAGAATTGCGCGATAAGCAGCAATTGGTCAGCGGCGTCGAAGCCGAAGATGAGACCCCCACCTATGCCAAGGGCACCTTCATGGTGGTGCTTCAGGCCGAGCCGGACAAGATCCAGCAGGCCGCCGAAGCTGCCCTGAAAATACTGGATGACATCAAGAGCAATGGAATCGACGAGGATCGTCTTACCCGCGCCAAAACCCAAATGCGCGCCCAGTTCGTCAAGCGCCGCACCACCGCCGAGGACATGTCTTCGGTTTTACAGGAAGATTTCCGGATGACCGGCGATCCGAGTTTCAGCGAAAAAAACATCGATCGCATCGAGCATGTAACCCAGCAGCAGATTCAAGCGGTCGCGCGGAAGTATTTCAATCGGCAGAAATTGCTGACGACTGCGCTGTTACCAGCGGAATGGGCCGGCGCCGCAGGCTTGCCCAAGGCAGAAGATCTCCTGCGATCGCAGAGCACAACGCCATCGGAGAAAACCAAGGATCGTCAGCCATCCGGGCAGGTCGTTCGCGCACAGCTGGATAACGGCACCGTGCTGCTGCTGAAGCGAATCAGCACCTCGCCGCTGGTCGTGATGCAGATGTATTCTCTTGGAGGTGTGACGGCCGAGGATGCGAAAACCAACGGCATCGGAAATCTCACGATGGACCTGCTCACCCGTGGCACCAAAACGCGCAGCGCACAGGATATCGCCACCTACCTCGATGGAATCGGCGGAGACATGGGCGGCGCCTGCAACAACAACACCTGGTCCTGGAGCGCCAACTGCCTGACCGCGGATTTCGAGAAGACCTTCGATCTCTTCGCGGATGTGGTCAACAATCCTTCCTTCCCCGACAGCGAGCTTCAGCAGATGAAAAAGCGGCTCCGTGCCGCGATCCAGAGCGAAGATGCACAGTGGGATGCTCAGGCCTTCCGCTATTTCCGCAAGCAATTCTTTGGGCCGATGAATTCTCCTTATCAATTCACGGCCCGGGGCACGGTTGAAAACATCGACTCATTCACGCGCGATCAGATCAGCAACTGGTACGAGCAGAAGGTGCTGCATGGCCGGCGCGTGCTGGCCATCTATGGCGACATTGATGTTGATAAGGCCAAGTCGCTGGCGGAAAATCTGCTGGGCAAGGGGCCGCGCCTTGAAGGCGGATCCCTCTCTTCCGATCGCACCGAGGCTCCCGCTGCCGAAAACCAAAAGGGCAGTGAGCCTTCGATTAATGTCGAGCAGGTGAAGCTCCAGAAAACCGATCAAGGTTTGGCGGGCGTGGTGATCGGCTTCAAATCCAATAACTTGATTGGCAGTCCGGAGACGTTCGACTTCACCGTTCTGAAAACCATCACCGGCGGCTACACCTATCCAACCGGTTACATCTTCGAAACCCTCCGCGGCCTCGGGCTCGTCTATGTCGCGGAGACGCAGGTTTTCCCGGGCCAAAGCAAAGCCATGCCGGGAACGTTCTTCGTCTTCGCAGGCTGCCAGCCGGAAAATGTGAACAAGGTGGTCGATCAGATTCTCATTAACACCGCACGCGTACAGGGCTCTCCCGCCGACATCGTTCCAAGTTGGTTTGATCGATCCAAAGAACTGATCACCGTCGCCGATGCCATGGAGAATGAAACGCCCTCCGCTCAGGCGGCGCTCGCGGCGTTGGATGAGCTCTATGGCCTGGGCTATGCCTATCACGATCAGTTCGATCAGAAGATTCGCGGCGTCACCATGCAGCAGGTTCAGGAGTTGGCGCAATCCCGGCTGCGGGGTTGCATCGTCACCATCAGCACGCCCAAGCCGGAGCTGGTGAAGGTGAAGACCGGGCTTCGGAAATTCGACAAGTTCCCGCCGGTGGATTTGACGCCGCGTGGCGTGCAGCATGATGTGAATGCCAAATAGAAAGCCCAATTCCCGTGAAGCACGCGGACCATTCCATTTTCGATCGCAACACTTCCATCGCCGAGTTTCTCCGCGCCGCCTCGGCCCGCCAGGCCACGCCCGGTGGCGGAAGCGTATCAGCACTGGCCGGCGCCCTGGCCGCGGCGATGGGTGAAATGGTCCTCAATTACAGCATTGGCAAGAAGGGCCTGGAGATTTACCAGGAAGATTTCCACCAGGCCGAATCGGAGCTTCGCTGTGCCCGCGACATGCTGCTGATGCTGATGAGCGAAGATCAGTCGGCTTATGCCGCCCTGACCGCGGCCCGCAAGCTTCCCGAAGGCCCTGATCGCGACGCCAAGTCATCCGCCGCACTGCTCGGCTCAATCCACACGCCCCAATCTATGGCCGCCACGGCCATCGCCGTTCTGCAAATCTGCGAGCGCGTGATGGATTTTGTGAACTGGCATCTGCTTTCCGATTTAGCGGTCTGTGCCGAGCTCGCGATGGCCACCGCCCGCTGCGCCGTCTACAACGTCCGCGTGAATCTTCCGGACCTGAGCAACGAAGCCGAGCGAAAAAAGATCGAATCCGATCTCGATCAAATGCTCTCCCGCGGCAAAGAGCTGATCCAGCGCATCATCCCCCACATCTGGGCCCGCCATCGGCAGGGACCGTGAGAAGAAAAATTGAGAATAGCGAATTGTGAATGGTGAATTTAATTCTCAATTCCTAATTCACTATTCACTATTACCCCTCCGCCCGCCCCCGGTACTCCGGGGGAGGGCTGGGGAGGGGGTCGCGTGCCGCGCAATCCTACCTTGTCACAATCGTCAGCAACTGTGGCGTATCAGTCGCCTCAAATTCCACCGTCACACCCCCCGCGCCATCAGGTTTCACATTCACCCGTTCCTTCGCATCCGCCACCGGATCATAAAGCGCCACCGACTGCACCTTCCCCGCAAACCCGCCAAGCGTCACCCGATACGCCTCCGGCTCAAAATGCCTGGTGACATCGTAGGTCATCGCATAAACCGCGATCACAAACCGATGCTCATCCACCTGGAACGGCAACACCGCAAACGCCTGGCGCTGCCAGAGCGGCGGATGCTTCGCATCCCCCTCAAAAATCTTCCTCGGCTCACCCAGCTCAGTTACCTGCGCGCCCAGCGCCACCGTCTTTTCCAGCGGCTTGGCTCCCTCCATCGCCCGCGAAAGATTCCGCACCGCCTTCATCGGCGGCGTCGCAATCTCCTCCCACTTCACATCCGCTGAAATGCCCTTGATGTCCGATGGCAGCAATCCCATGCCCGTTGGCTTGCCATCGTACGCGCAGAAATAATCCAGCACGTCGATGCCCTTGTTGATCCACAGGCAATAAGACCGCAACGCGCATTGCGTCTTCAGCTTCCAGCAGCCCGCGGTATCCGTCACGCCACATTCGGGCGGCGCGACGCCATGCTCGGTCATGTAATGATGGAACACCGCCGTAGCTGGCGGATGGTTTTGCCGCGCCTGCGGATTTAAGAGGCGCATTAAGGATTCGGTCTTAATAAAAAGCTGCGCCCAACCCTCCGGCAGTCGGGTCTGCAGCGTCGGCGTAAATCCATCGATATTGAACGTCGGCCGATCCTTGTAATCCTCGTCCTTCGGATAATTGCGCGTCCCGGTGCCGTAGGGGTGGTAGCTCTGTCCATCCATGCCGGGGGGCAGATCGGTGATCGGGCAATCAAAGAAAGTCGTATTGGAAAATCCCCAGATGCAGCGGGCGTGCGGGTGGGCCTTTTTCACCGTCTCAACTGTCCTGCGGGCCAGTTCCCAGCAGCATCCGCCCGGATGCAGGAAATGCTTTGGCTTGGCAAAGGGCGGCGGATCGAAGTAATGCTGCGCCTGCGTGAAATTCGATCCAAAACTCAGCTCGTTCCAGATCTCCACATCAAAATCCTCGATGCCCGCGTCGCTGGCCGCCTGAGTCACGAGCGCCGCATACCGAATCCACCCCCTGGCCGTCTCTTCAAATTGTTGCGTCCCCACCGGAAACAGCGGCAGATACTTCAGCGTCGCCATCTTCACTTCTTCATTTGCCTTCAATGCCTTAGGCAATGGCTTACTGAGCGTGCACTTGCCTGTTTTTTCATCGATCGCAATAATCAATGCCTCCGCCGCCGCCGAGCTGCTCAGGTGATTGATGCCCGAATGGTTGATCACCAGTCCATCGTTGTCCGTGAACTTCACCGTTCGGCTTCCCGCCGGCGCATCTTCGGCGAGCTTCTTGCTGAAAAATCGAGTCGGGCAAGGCGCGCCATGATTGGCGTTGAGCAGCAGATTCGGGCGGATGCCATATCGCTTGCAAAGCGCCAGCAGATGCCCGATCCGCTTCTGGCTATTCAGGTGCGTTTCATCCCACGAAACCTGGTCCCACCCAATTTCGATCCGGAACGATTTGAAGCCGCTCTCGGCCAAAATCCGCACCGCCCAGTCATCCGCCCCCGGCGGCAAGTTGTAATTAATCCCAATGCCATGCACGAAGGTATCGGCAGGCCGAGTCTCCAGGTAACCCCGCCAAGGCTCCAGGTAAAAGCTGTGCTTCGGCCATGGGCAATTGAGCTGCGCCGGATCGACATAAGGCGAAACCGGATTCTCCGCCGCCAACAGCGCCCCGTGAAAACAAAGCAGCGCGCATAGCCCGATTAGCTGTATTCGCATGCAAAAGATACAGGGACAACGGGCGGGTCGTTTCGAATTGAAGATTAATTCATAATTCCACATTCACTATTCACTATTCTCCACCGCATGCCAGAATTACAGGGGCAGGAGGCGGGTCGTTTACGGAGAGTTTTACCGCCGAGGACGCAGGGGATCGCGGAGGAAAATGAACCGCAGATAAACGCAGATAGACGCAGATTGAAAGAGGAGCTTTCTGTTCACGCCGGGGCAAAGTCGGCGTCGAAGAGTGCCGCTTCGCGGGGATCTGTTATCGCCGCGCCGCCCCGGATTCGGGAGCGCTCGGAGATCCGGGGCGGCTCTCCTGAGCTTCGTCGAAGGGGCGCGAATACGCTATGCCCTCGGCGTGTACAAGAGAGGTTTCGTGTTGTCTGAAGCTTCTTTGCGAGCTGCGTAATGTGTGCCCAGGTCACCGGACCAATGTGATTTTGAAGTTCCCTTTCAATCCGCGTTCATCTGCGTTCATCCGCGGTTAATCAATCTTGAATTCCAATTCTCAATTCCAAATTCACTATCCACTATTCCGAGTTTTCGCATGCCGCCGGCATGCCGTGCCTTCGCGTGCTGACCGGACGTATGACGCCCCGACAGAAGTGACAGTCACCTCTGGGTAGTTTATCATTCGGCCCTTGTCGGACGGGCCAAAAAAGGGCAAATGCGATTCAATGGGTTGACGGGGCGAGGGCGTTGAATGGCCGAGCAATTCATTCCTAGCAATAAACCGGTCAGGCAGGATGCCCCGAACGATAAGTTTAATCAGCGGATCGTTGAGCAATACCTGAGCGAGTTAAAAGCGATCCGCGCTTCAGGCGCGGGCGTTCCCGAAACTTCCTATTATCCGGCTCTCTCAAATCTATTTAACGAAGTTGGCAAAGCGCTCAAACCCAAAGTTCGCTGCATCATCAATATTCAGAACCGCGGCGCGGGGCTCCCCGATGGCGGGCTATTTACAGCCGATCAGTTCTCGCGGAACGCCTACGGCACCACGATGCCCGGTCAGCTTCCGGCCCGTGGCGCCATCGAGGTCAAAGGTGCAAAACAGAATGTCGACGCGCTTGCGCTGAGTTCACAGGTCAAAGATTATCTCGCGGAATACGGCATCGTCATCGCCACAAATCTTCGCGAATTTGTGATCGTCGCTCGCGCAGCCAACGGCGCGCCGCTGCCGATGGAGAAATTTTCACTATCGGCGGATGAGCAGGACTTCTGGCAGAGCACGGCGGCCCATCCGCGCGGAGCGGCACAGCTTAAGGGCGACCCATTCATCGAATTTATCAGGCGCGCATGCCTGCACGCTGCTCCGTTAGCAAACCCCAAAGACGTCGCCTGGTTTCTGGCCTCCTACGCGCGCGACGCACTTTTTCGGGTTGAGCAACGAAAGGAGCTGCCGGCACTCCAGGCGGTGCGCTCTGCGCTGGAAGAAGCGCTCGGGATGAAGTTCACCGGTGAGAAGGGCGAACATTTCTTCCGGTCAACGCTCGTTCAGACCCTCTTTTACGGCGTTTTCTCGGCGTGGGTCCGCTGGCATAAGGACAATCCGAATCCCGACGCGAAGTTTGATTGGCGCGCTGCGGAATGGTCGCTGCATGTCCCATTCGTGCGAACCTTGTATGAGGAGGTCGCGAAGCCGAGCCGTCTCGGCCCGCTGGGATTGGTCGAGGTGTTGAACTGGTCCGCCAGCGTCCTGAACCGCGTGGACCGTATCGCATTTTTTAAGGGTTTCGAAGACGAACATGCGGTGCAATACTTCTATGAGCCATTCCTTGAAGCCTTTGACCCTGAGCTTCGCAAAGCGCTTGGCGTCTGGTACACGCCGCCTGAGATCGTCAAATATCAGGTCGCCCGCGTGGATCGCGTGTTGCGAGAAGAACTCGGTCTTCCTGACGGTCTGGCCGATCCAAACGTGATCGTGCTTGATCCATGCTGCGGCACGGGCGCGTACCTTGTCGAAGCGCTGCAATGCATTGCCACCACCCTGCGCGACAAAGGGGGCGACGCGCTAGTAGCATCCGACTTGAAACAGGCTGCGATGAACCGCGTCTTCGGGTTCGAGATTATGCCGGCGCCGTTTGTTGTGTCGCACCTGCAGCTCACTTCAATCCTGCAAAACCAAGGCGCGCCGCTGTCGAATAGGAAACAAGAGCGCGTTGGCGTCTATCTTACTAATGCCCTCACCGGATGGGAGCCGCCCAAAGAGGGTAAGCAACAGGTCATGCAATGGGCGGAACTCCAGGAGGAGCGCGATGCGGCCGAACACGTCAAACGTGATAAGAAAGTCCTCGTAGTATTGGGAAATCCGCCGTACAACGCATTTGCGGGCATAAGTCCGCCGGACGAGCAGGGGCTAGTGGAGCCGTACAAGGAGAACCTGAATAAGTCGGTTGCCGCTGGCGGTTGGGGTATTAAGAAATTTAATCTAGACGAGTTATACGTCCGATTTTTCCGCCTCGCCGAGCGCCGCATTGCGGAAATGAGCGGGCGCGGCGTCGTTTCGTTCATCTCGAATTTCTCATACCTCGGCGATCCCTCTTTTGTGGTAATTCGCCAACGCTTTCTGACGGAATTTGACAAGCTAT
>JACZCU010033031.1_pt1 | contig 13932 bp, 13 predicted proteins | sample 8641851 | NCBI WGS metagenome assembly JACZCU01 (sample SAMN15324605, study PRJNA640507) | soil metagenome | isolation source: monocropping sugarcane control | place: China: Luxin town, Laibin City, Guangxi Province | collected 2019-07-25 | depth 10cm m | reverse complement strand
GCTATCATAACAGAGTACGATATATGTTACTTCCCCACTTACCCTCTCAGGTTCAGGAAATATGCCCAGCATGTCGTTTAGGATGCTGGCGATGACCGGATGATTCGTTTGGCACCTGATCCGTACATCATGAAAAAAAAAGACTTTATCCAGTATTGGCTGGGCGCTAGTACTGGTCGCCATATAGAGAGTATCGAGAAGTGTATCTTTGAGCATAGTATTTTATACGACTGTTTGCGATGCCGGTGAATCAATCAACAGATCGTTGTTACGCAGGTCGACGAGAAGGCTTTCTACATCCTGACATGCCTGTTCGTACTCTACATCGTAGGCCTGACAGAGAGCTGTAGCTATATCGTGTGATGAGTGTTTACCATCTAACATTTTCCAGATAAAAGTACCTACCTGATTGAGATTGTATGAGTTACCAGCTGAAGGACTCAATAAGACAGCTTCTCCATCGAGTTCACGCCAAAGAATAGTACTATTGCGTTGCAACATGCATATCTCCCCAAAACCTATGAAACTTCCCTGAGAGCGCGTAAAGGTCATTTTTGCCGGACTGGTGAAGCACAAAAGCGATTGATACACCAGTAATTGAATTGAATGGCTATGCGAGAACAACCACGTAACGCTATCCTTAAAAGCACACCTTTGTTATACGAGTATAACTTATTTCGTATACGCGCAGTAACGGTTCCACACCTTTTGGCTACTGGTGAGCGCAAATCGATCTGTCTACCCTCGCGGCGTATACTTACGACTGTGCCAACAACTGCCTGTTCTTTCACCCAGCTTGCCAGGAGTTCTACATCGGACATTTGTAATAAGCGAAGGCCTGTTGGCGTATGTTGAATAGAAATAATGCGGTGAATTACCAGGCCACCGGTTGTTTCAAAAGCAGCAATTTCGCCGAGGCGAATCTCGTGCGCTTGAGCAGGTTGAATGTATACTTCGTCACCCTTCTGCAGTAGAGGAAGCATACTATTACTAGCGACGCGGAACCATAATGACTGGCCCTCGCGTAGCGCTTGAATGAAAAGAGAGGCAATTATATCTGACTTGGATTGTGACATATTCGCACATTATACGCCATTTTCTCAAGGAGAGAAAAGAGCTTTCAGGCAAAGAGAAACCGCAAATAGACGAAGATTAGATCGTCTATTTGCGGCTCACCGTCCTGGCTAGTTAGACAGGAAATGTGCGGGCTGGTTACCCGAGCCGGAAGTTGAGCAGCTGAGCGACGCCTTGCTAGGGGTATGGCGGCAGCCGGACTGAGCCAGTGCCGAAGGTAGGTCACGCAGGCGCTGAACCTCAAGCTTGGGAGCCTGGTACTTTGCGCGGGTCTGAGTTTTCATACTCATGTTCCTCCTAGTGCTCACTATTACGCTCCCGTATGAACGATGAAAACTTTCAACGTCTTGAGAAGAATAGCGAGGTCGACAATTAAAGAACGGTTATCAATATAACGCATATCAAGCAGAACCCGCTCATCGTAACTGATGTGCTGGCGTCCACTGATTTGCCACAAGCCAGTAATACCGGGTTTGACAGAAAGTCGTTTCTGCGCCCATTCACGGTAGCGTGGTAGTTCGCTTGGGTGAATGATTCGTGGTCCGACGAGAGACATTTGTCCAATTAACACGTTGAACAACTGCGGTAATTCGTCCAGACTTGTCTTACGCAGGAAACGGCCAGCCTTAGTGATACGGGGATCACGTTCTAGCTTCATATTTTGCAGGTATTTACGCATGAGTTCCGGGCGTTTTGCTAGGTAGGTGTCCGCATCCTGCCTCATTGTCCTAAACTTTAGGGCATAGAAGCGCCGACCATGAAAGCCAACAACCTCTCGAAAATGGAGGACATCTCCTCCATCATCAAGCTTTATATACGCCGCAATGATCAAAAAGACCGGTATAAGCAGGATTATACCGACAAGAGCGAGCGATATATCAATAGTGCGTTTTGTTAAGTAATAGAGAAGGGAAGGTTCGCGAACAATGCCTGTACTAATAACACCTGCATGGATACCACTCACCATTACCTTAGAAGCTGGCATTTCCTCGGCACGGGTGGGTATAGTTACAGTTATTTGTTCCATAATTACTGTCTCTCTGTGCTTATTTTAGTATTTATGATCCCTCGACACACTTAGTCTAACAGAACGCAACCTTCAAGTCGGTGGTGAACGAGTTAAGATATGATTATGAATAGCTGCTTTTGGTTAAGGTTTCTTATATTGAACTGCTTATAATCATCTTTGTGTTGTTAGAGATCGAGATCTGGTAGTAGAAGGTGAGGAATATTTGGGGAGGAAAATAATACTATTTTGCCGACCCTCACCTACCAACGCCATTGTTGGTGGGATGGGTCAGAGGACGCCAGTGCCCTAAAACCAGTATACAAAAACTGTGCAATCTGCGCAAGCTCACGCTCCGATCTCTTTTGCCAGTGGTAGAGCCTGACTTATAAAGCCTGCTGCCAACTCAGGTGAGAAGATGCTGGTGTTAATGAGCAGGTGATAGAAGTTGGGCTGATGCCTGTTAAGGCCATAGAAACGGCGGGCATAGACATCAAATTCGTAATCGCGTTGCTCAATCATTGCCAGGGCGCTCGCATGATCAATCTGGAAATGCTCCATCACCCTCTCAATGCGATAGGGCAATGGGGCGAAGATATAGATATGCAGTGTACGGGGGACGTTGTGGAGTAGGAACTGCGCGCCCCGTCCAATAATGACGGCATTGCCTGCTGTAGCCAATTCTAAAATGACTCTTTGTGTTAAGCGCACATAGGCTAATTCTCTAACGCGGTCTGACGCTAAATTCGATCCAAAAAACGTATTATAATTCACCGTGAATAGATGGCTTGCTTGAATTGCTTCGAGGATATGGCGAACGGAACCGGTTGAATGTTCTTCTTGCTGCTCTACCTGTTGTGTATTCACACCCAGGCGCCTGGCTACTTCATCAATAATTTCACGGTCAAGATAGATGAGATTACTCTCGCGCGCGAGGATGCGTCCGATATCAGTACCGCCGCTCCCAAATTGGCGCGCAATCGTGATAACGACCTTGTCTTTTGGAGGGGTACCTGTGGGCATTGGTTCATTAGCCCAGGTGGTTTCTGGTAATACCTGTGTGCTCGGACCCCGTGCTTTCTGTTGGTCTCGTCCTCGGAAGAGCTGCGCCATTGAATAGTCCTTATGTGTCCAGAAGTAGGAACACCATTTCTAACGTCATGGTACAACGTGAAATAAGGTAGTTGCAAGTTCAACTTCTGAAATGTCCGAGTAAATCTTGCCAGGGACTACTATTACTTTGAAATTCAATAATGCTGGCATCGGCGCTAATGTGCATATCGTCGATGCTGTTGCCTTCATATTTCCAGATAATTCTGCCTGTTGTTGCGTCGAGCGCATATATGATTACATGCGTGCAATTCTGTTGAGGAGAGGATGTGCATACGGCTGTTAACAGGATTGAACGCCTGTACAGGATACCGCTGGAGCCGAGTGGAAGAAATGTTGCATGCGCGGTAGGTTGAAATGTCCAGTGTACCGCGCCATTGCCGCTATCGATGGCTACCAATGCCTGTGCTGGTGCGCTGTCCTCGATACTATTTGTAACCGTCGTATAAATGAGTTTTCCATCTTCTGATGGATTGAGATTTTGGATGGAATTGAGCTGCTTCTGGCTCCAAAGAATGTGCTGGTCAGTAACATCGAAAGCCTGTATTCCGCCCACGCCATATATTAAGAGGGTACGGCCGACGACAGCTAGCGCGATGTTATTTAAGCTAAGTGCATCTCCAGCTGGATTGACCAACAGCCAGCGTTCGTGACCAGAAGTGATATCTAGCGCATGATAAACATCGCTACGTTGCACTACCAGGAGGCCAGCCACCTCAACCATCTGGGCTTCTTCCTGGAGTAGTATCTCGGGACGATCTTCAGTAATAGATTTTTGCCATTGAATTGTACCAGGAGGCGTTGCTATGACGTAGACACTTCCCGCTACCTGCCAGATAACATGATGTTGCTGTACCAGGAGTTTGCCACCATCATATAGGTGCAAATTGTGAGGAATAGGGGCGAATATTTGCCAGGCGATATTGCCCGTGGCCTGGTCAAGGGCGAGTAATTTTGTTCCCTGGGTAGTTTTGGGCAAAGAGGAAGCTATCTCCGTTAGAGCGACAAAGATGAACTGGTTATCGGTCCCAAGTATTACTGCTTGCTGTTGTTGTACTTCGACAAGTGTTTTGTGCCAGATCGTTTGGCCGGTAGCTCGCCGTAGAAGGTAGAAACTAAGGGGAGACAAATAGATTGTTGAATTTCTGTTACTGGCCTGCGATGACGTGGAACTCACGTTACTTAAGATCATAAGGACTGTTCCTGCTGGAGAGGAAGTGAGCGGAAGAGAGAATGTTTCGGTGCTGGTAAACGTATGCCACTGGAGAATGCCATTGCGGTCAAAGGCCTCAAGCTGGTGCTGCTGGCCGCCTGTACTGGCGGTGAGAAGGCTGCCCTGGCTATCCACCATGGCAGTCCGGGTGGGGGTTGTGATCATGTGCTGCCACTGTGTGGTACCAGTGGGCAGGTTCACCCGGTACATACTGTCGCGGGTTTGATTCAACTGAGTATATGCTAGTAATCCACTTCCAAGCAGCGGCACGAGCAATACGAGTACGAACAGAGTAGGTGAAAATCCCCATAGACGCAATGGATACTTCAGTGGATAGGTCAGTGCAAGGATGAGAGGCTGGTGTACCATATCTTTTATTGAATGGTTAATATGTTGCGAGGCTTCGTATTGCTCATGCGATTTGTGGTGAGACATGTGCTCCTGTATTGGAGAGGTCATGTCTACTTTATCAGGAGTGTCTGGTAGTTTGCCTGTAAATGGTACAGTAGCAGGTATAGTGGGCATGGCGAGAGTATCGACAAGTGATACTTCGGCTTCGGCAGGGGCAATGGGCAGATTAAGTGTGTCGAAGAGCGATATTTCTACTTGAAATGGGTCATTAGTAGGCGGAAATTCCAGTTGTTCAACATAGGGAACCTCATACTGGGTACCTGACTCCTTGAGTTCGCTTCCTGCTGGCTTAGCAGATAAAGGACTGTTGCTGCCCGGTACGTTTTGTGTACGATGCTTGATCGCAGCACGTTTGATGGTTGTGTCACTATCCTCATCACCGGCAGCAACGGGTGGAACTGGTAATATGCGTTCGTTTCCGTTCGACACGTCTACCACCGCCTGGAGCCTTAAGGTTTCTATATCGACTGGTTCATCTGGCGCATGTGAGTCTGGCCGGTGTTTTTCGGACATGCAACGCGTCTTTCTCTGCAGATAATGCTCTTGTTCACAACTATAGCAGACCACTGTGAAATAGCAAGGTGGTTGACATATTTAGCTCAAATAGTACTAAATTAGATATTAGTGAAAGTTTGTTCGTAGGGAGAGCCCTCGATGCGTACACTCAATCTTCATCGGTTGGCGACATTTCAGGTGGTTGCGAAGCACTGTAGTTATGTGCGCGCGGCTGAAGAGTTGCATTTCAGTCAGCCTGCTGTTTCAGCTCAGATTCGCCAGCTAGAAGAGTCGTTGGGGATCAAGCTCTTTGACCAGATAGGCCGTAAAACTCACCTGACGCATGCTGGCGAAGAATTGTATCTCTACAGTCAGAAGATCTTTTCTGTGATCGATGAAACGTTAGAGACAATGGAGTCGCTGCGCAGTCCTCATTCTGGTCGGTTGAGTGTGGGTGCAGACACTACAGTAGGTACGTATGTTATTCCCGGCTTGCTCGGTAAGTTTCATAAGATTTATCCTGAAGTTGAGATCACCCTTGATGTCGTTAATCGCGCCGCTCTGGTCGAAGCGCTGGTGAGTAACCGCATCGACATGGCAATTGTTGGGAGAGTCCCCGACGACATCGCGGTGGTCATCGAACCTTTTGCGCCTAATGAATTAGTGCTTGTTGCTTCACCCCTGCATCGCCTGGCAGGGCTTACGGGTGTGCCTTTTGCGGAACTAGCCAAAGAACATTTCTTGCTGCGTGAAGTCGGGTCGGGTACACGTGCCGCGCTGGAAAGTGTTTTTCAGGAGGCTGGTGTACCGCTCCAGGTAAGCATGCAGGTGGGCAATAACAGTGCCATTAAGCAGGGTGTCGCAGCCGGCCTTGGTATTGCTTTGATATCGCGCGTTGCGCTTGACATGGAATTGGAAACCAATCGCCTGGTCATTCTCGATGTGGAGGGATTTCCTATTATGCGCCTGTGGCGGCTGGTGCACCTTAAAGACAAGTACCTATCTGCCACTGCCCGCGCCTTCAAATCATTCCTCTTACAACATGCCGACCGGCGTGTACGCAAAAAAGAGCTCTAAGCTAGCATAGACGAGCACGAGGTTATGCTTATGGATGCCACTCTCGACCCTGAAAGGCAAATGGTTATTGCCGAAGTCCGGCGCTTTGTTGATCGCGAAGTCATTCCCGTTGCCCATGAACTAGAACACGGCGACACCTATCCCATTGAGCTTATCGAGAAGCTAAAAAACCTGGGTGTCTTCAGTGCCACTATCCCCGAAGCCTATGGCGGCCTTGGTTTTGATTTTATAACCTATGTGCAGATTGTCGAAGAACTCGCACGCGGTTGGATGAGCCTTGCAGGTATTGTGAATACGCATGTGCTTGTGGCCTATATGCTTGCCACGTATGGCACCGAAGAGCAGCGCCAGTCTTTTTTGCCGCTTATGGCACAGGGCGATAAGCGCGGTGGGTTGTGTATTTCCGAAGCCAACGCCGGTAGCGATGTGCAGGCGATTACTATGACGGCAACGCGTGACGATACGTACTATGTGCTTAATGGCTCCAAGTTGTGGGTGACGAATGGCGTTCATGCCGGCCTTTTTGCTGTTTTGGCGCGTAGTGATACCGCAGCTGAGCCACCCTATCGCGGCATGAGCGTTTTTCTTGTGGAGCAGGGTACGCCAGGCCTGACCGCTAGCCGCACATTTGACAAGCTGGGTTACAAAGGGGTAGAGACTGCGGAACTCGTCTTTGATGCTGTACGTGTGCCCGCTGCCAATCTCCTGGGAGGGATGGAAGGTCAGGGCTTCAAACATGCTATGAGCGGCTTAGAGATCGGCCGCATCAATGTTGCGGCGCGGGCAGTTGGTATTGCGCAGGCCGCCTTTAACGATGCTATCAGATATGCACAGCAACGCATAACTTTTGGCAAGCCCATTGCCCAACACCAGGCTGTTCAACTGAAACTGGCAGATATGGCTACCAAAATCGAGGCGGCGCGCCTGCTACTACAAAAGGCTGCCAGCAAAAAAGATCATGGCGAACGCTGTGATCTGGAGGCCGGCATGGCTAAACTCTTTGCCTCCGAAATGTGCCAGGAAGTGACGTTGGATGCCCTGCGTATCCACGGTGGTTTTGGCTATACCAAAGAATTTAATGTCGAGCGCTATTACCGAGACGCTCCCTTTATGCTGGTCGGCGAAGGTACCAGCGAGATCCAGCGCCTGGTGATTGCTCGCCAACTGTTACAGAAGTATGCGCTTTAACACGAAGGAGAATTGAGATATGCAATTCGGGCGTTGTTACGAAGAATTTGAAGTTGGTGCGCTCTACAAGCATTGGCCGGGGCGTACCATTACCGAATATGATGATACACTATTCTGTATGCTAACCATGAATCACAACCCGCTGCATATCGACGCAAATTATGCAGAGGACACACAGTATAAGCAGCGCCTGGTAGCGGGTCCACTTATTTTTAGCATTGCACTGGGGATGTCGGTGGGTGATGTAAGTGGTAAAGCCATTGCCAATCTTGAATTTGAGTATGTCAAGCACCAGGCTCCCACCTTTCACGGTGACACCATTTACGCGGAAACGACCGTCCTGGATAAAAACCTCTCTACTAGCAAACCGGACCGGGGTATAGTGACGGTAGAAACAATTGCTTATAATCAGCGCGGTGAAACCGTGCTCTCATTCAAACGACGTGTGATGGTGCCTACACGGGCGTATGATGAAGCTCGCCAGCGAGCCTGGGAAGAGAAATTAGCGCAAGCTGGCCAGAGAGGAATACACGAACTATGACCAGAGGTAATATGGAGCCTCCCAAGGCCCAGATGGTGCTAGCGCGTAACTTTGTAGTACGCCGCTCGGAGTTGACCGTTCCTGGTCACAGCATGAAGATGATGGCCAGGGCGGCGGCCTCTAACGCTGATCAGGTCATGTTTGACCTGGAGGATGCCTGCGCTATTTCGCAGAAGGTCGAGGCGCGCAAAACGGTGATCGAAGCGCTCAACGCACTGGATTTTGGCGGCAAGATTCGCGCCTTCCGACCAAACAACATCAGGACGCGTTTTTTCTATCGTGATCTGATCGAGGTTGTTGAGGCTGCGGGCAATAACATTGATGTGATTGTTATTCCCAAGTGCTATGGACCCGAAGATATTCTCTTTGTTGACCTCTTTTTACAGCAGATAGAAGAGAATATGGGTTTTGAACCTGGACGTATCAAACTAGAAGTCCTGATCGAGTCGGCGGATGCCGTTCTGCATGCAGAACAGATTGCCAAGTCTACACCACGTATGGGAGGTCTGATTTTTGGGCTGGTCGATTTCGCTGGCGATATTGGCGCTCAGGAGGTAGGAAGTGAGCAGTTTTTCTACTATAATTATGCAAAGGCCAAGTGTATTACCGCGGCCAGAGCTGCCGGTATCACTGTCGTTGATGGTGTAACACTGGCTATCCGCGACAACGAGGCGTGCCGTCGCGATGCCCAGATGGGAGCGCGTATGGGCTTTGACGGCAAATGGGCTATTCACCCGGCCCAGATCGACATCATTCACGAAGCCTACACGCCTACTGTCGAGGAGATTAGTCGTGCAAAGCGCATTATTGAGGAGTATGAGAAAGCAGACCTCCAGGGAGGCCTTGGAGCTATTATCATTGATGACCAGATGATTGATGCCGCGGTGCTGAGAGTCGAGTGGCGTAAGCTAGCCATCGCCCGTAAGGCCGGCCTGGCGTAACTGTCTTTTTTACTTAGAGGGAGCAGCTCATTGCTCCCCTACACTCCTATGGCGTTATTATAATGCCCTCCCGTTCCACGCGTTAGGAAGAAATGGCGCGGGCAATCAAGAAAGCAGCAGCGGCAGCGAGCCCTCCAATTAATGCTGTTTGTAGAGCACTGCGCAGGGGTTTCGTACCTGTGAAATGACCTTTAACATAGCCAAATACCAGCAGTGCCAGCAGGGTTGCAATCACCGAGACGATCAAAGCGCTCCTGGCTATGGGGATAAGTATATATGGACTTAGCGGGATCAGGCCGCCAACAATATAAGAGATGGCAATCGTTAAAGTGCTGCTCAACATGTGGAGTTTGTGGCACTAAAGCACTCCTTTGTCGTTTATCTTTCGCCTACTCTACCAGTATACATCACTCAAAGCGGAGCTTATTGCTTCCTCTTTTGTTTGAGGGAAAATGTGTTTATGGTTCTCCTGCTTGATACTGAAAGCAGTCGAAAATGCCATAGCTCGACATGCCAAACCTTCGCCATCGTTTTATGAACTTGCACTACAGCGAGTCGACTCTATGCCGATTACACACTCTATAGAGGATTCTTAATACGTTCGTTGCTAATATACTACCACAGACAAAGCACATATCCCTTAAGAGACACCGATCATCCTGGGGCAACCAGGCTAGCATATGAGGTGGGGAAGCGATGAACCAGTTAAACAGACAGTATATCCCTACTCCCATACAAAGCGCCATCGGAGATCCCTTACGCAGTGAGCAACGGACAGGCGAGGTGTTGCCTCGCATCCTCTCACGCGTTGATATGCTTGTTATCTTCATCGCCGTCGTCCTCTTCATACCCAATGCGTCTATCGTGCAAGCAACACCGGGCGCGGGTTCTATTATCTATCTTTATTGGATCATAGGCGTAATAACGTTCCTCATCCCTGGAGCTGTCGTCACAGGACAGCTCAATCGCTTCATGCCCGTTGATGGCTCAATCTACGTTTGGACTCATAGAGCTCTCGGGCCACTGTGGGGCTTCTTTGCTGGTTTCTGTGCGTGGTTTCCCGTCATTCTAGTGCTTCTCCTTTGTGGAGATGGAGTAGTATCACTTGTACAGGGGATTGGTGTACAGCTCTTTGGCGACAATACACACTGGCTGACGGAGACCTGGCAACAGGGCCTCCTTGCATTAGCAAGTCTGCTCTTCGCCGGTTGGATCTCCATACAATCCCTCCAGTTGATCATGCGGGTCGCGAAAGTTGTTCTATTGCTCTGCGGACTGGGTATTTTTCTCGTCGGGTTGGCAGGAATCGTCTGGCTCCTCAATGGACACCTGCCTCAATCGACGTTGTTTTCTGGTCAGCTTGGCTTTGGAGGGCGGGACGTAGCATTATTGCACGCTGTAATTGTGCTGTCCTTACTCGGTGTTGAGGTCCCACTCAACATGGCAGCCGAGACGAAGGAATCTCATGCAGCCAGCTTCTTCCTCCACTGGGGGCCGCTGCTTGTACTGATAGGGTATCTGCTTGGGACGTTCGGAGTCATGGTGGTCGTGCCTGAGAGCAGCGCGAGCTTACCGTTCTCAACGCTGACTGCCGTACGGATTGTTTTTGGTGCCTTTCCGTCAGTTCTCGTCGGCTTCATCTTTATTGGTTTCTTCATCGCTGCCGCCATCATGTATAACGTCACTTTTGCGCGCATCCTGTTTGTCGCGGCATTGGATCATCGACTGCCTTCCGCCCTCGTGAAGGTGAATAGCCATGCCGCCCCGTACCGTGCCATCATCATCCAGACAGCCATCGCGATCCCTCTTGTTGTCTACGCCTACTTCATAGGACCTTTTGTTTACAGCGTGCGTGCTAACATACTCCCCACCGAGGTTTATACTGTCTCGCAGGCCGCTACCACCATCATCTGGTGCATTTCTATGGTCATCCTTTTTCTTGATCTGCCAGTTCTCCTGAGACGCTTCCACCCATTTCTCGCCAGAAGGCGCGATCAACTTATCGCACCCACCTGGGTCCTCTCCCTGTGTTGTATAGTAGGCGAAATAGCAAGCTTGCTGGGTATCTGGACAGCACTGACGCACTCCTGGGTGAGTAATCTCATCTCTGACCGCGATTGGTTGCTCTTTGTTGGCCTCTCTGTACTCGTTTTACTCGGTGTTGGCCTGCTGAGTTCAGCTTATCCACGCCTGTTGAGCAACCTGGAGGAGCAGACCGCCGCTGCCCGGGAAAATGCTCGCCTGTATAACGAACTGAGTAGAGCCTATGCAAAACTGCGCGAACTGGATCAGCTCAAAGATGCGTTTCTCACTACAGCCAGCCACGAATTACGCACGCCGCTCACAATCGTGCAGGGGTATCTCGAACTGCTCGGGGAGATGGAGAGCCTCAGTCCCGAAATGCGACGCTCTTTCCTGAATAATGCTCGCCGTGCCTGCGATGAACTGGTACTCTTGCAGGCCAATATCATGGACGCCAGTCGCATTGAATTTGATGCTGCCACTCTGCGCATTACGAGCATTCCTCTACAGGAAATCTGCATGAATATTGTCGATCTTTTTGAGCCACTGATACTCCAGCAACAGCGACAGGCCGAGGTGAATATCCCTTCCGCTGTCAGGGTCCTGGCAGATGAGACACGGCTGAAGCAGGTACTACGTAACCTCATAGCTAATGCGCTCCGCTACTCACCACCTCAAACATCTATTTTCATAACCTCCAGAGTAGAGCAGGAACAGGGTATGGTACGCATAAATGTAACCGACCGCGGCCCAGGCATACCACCTGATAAACAGGAAGCCATCTTCGACAAGTTTGTCCGGCTAGAACGTGATATGCATGGAATGGCCCGGGGAAGCGGCCTGGGACTCTTCATCACGCGACTACTCGTTGAAGCTATGGGGGGGTCCATCAGCGTCGAGAGCAGTGGGATCGACGGCGAAGGCGCTACCTTCTCATTCACCTTGCCAATTGATAAGTCCGCAACACAAATGACCTCTGATGAGGTGTAAACACAAGTATGACTCGATCACGTAGATGAAAGGCAGAATGAGTCAGCACACCGTGGCTGAACCAGCAGCTTTCGAGCGTGCTAACCACATGAAGGCGCTTAATTCATTTGATGTGTATCTGCCTCGATAGATGGTTTAATCCGAGGTAGAAGGGCAGTCTATATGGCGGTCCTTCTTGCTCGATAGAAAGTCAGAAATACGCTAGCATCTTACAAGATATTCAACACTCTGCATGCAGTAATATGGTGCTGGACGGTGAATCCAGAATGCGGGAATCTTCTCTGAGCAATCAAGCAAATAAATTGTGCTTTCCTGGGCACTCACTACCACGCATGCCTCTGTTTGCAGCAAATGAGGATTTGTTCTGAGCAATACCTCAATCATTTCCGAGGGAGTCAAACCGCCTACTGTAAAGCTGTGAAGATCAAGGATATCAAAGATAGCTTCGTTGATCTCTACAGTGTCATCAGGGTATCTGCTAGCAAGAGCCAGTAGACAAAGCTGAAGGTTCTCATGTAGTTTCATCGTGACCCTTTCCTTTATTGAAGGTACACAAAATGTAACTTACAAATCATAGCTTGTCTTACAACGCTAAATGTGGCTCCATCCAATTCTAATTATCGGACCTTTATGTTACAAGCATATCACAATCTCCCGCTATTTGTTCACAAAAACTTCTCACTGCTACAACCATTCAGGATCATCTTGACCCCTCAGCGCCTGTGGCGCTTCGCAAGTATTTTTGGAGCGCTGCGGGTTGTGCAGCCTGGGGCTGCACACCCCGCAGCGCTCCAAAAATAGGGAGCCACCGGAGGTGGCGAGACTACCTTTCTTCACGCGCATCAAGGGAAGAGCTATTCCAGTCCCCAAAAATAGGGAGCCATCGGAGGTGGCGAGACTACCTGAATAGACAGTCATGTAAGGGCTCCACCACTCAGCATGAAAACGGCCGTTTTCAGAATACCCATGAGCCATAAGCTCGCCACTGCCCATGAAAACGGCCGTTTTCAGAGGAGAGTTACCTTCTGTAAGGGCCAACGAAAGTTTTCTTATGCCTGCTGGCGTAGTGATGCCTGCTACTGGATCTCGCGTATTATACTAGAGATCCAGTAGCAGGCATCGTTCTATCCCCTTTCGAACGGTGATCTAACCTTGCTCAGCTTTAGCGCTTATTTGCCAATGTTTTCACATGCTTGAGAAGCGTTTGACCCTGAGCTATGAGTTGTTGCATGTGCTGCTGGCTGAACGACACAGCAGCGTTACTACCACCGCCAAACTCGGCAGCTTCCAGGAAGGCTATGATTTGCCCTGCTACAGTGTTTCTGGCACTATTTAAGGTCTGGAGTTGGTTTTCCAGGAGGGTATATGTACTGTCATTGGTCGAATTGCTCTCCAAGGCCACCGTGGACACTTGTAGACTCGTCAAACCTAATGTACCAACAGGAGCATTGATCTGCTTATATACCTGGGCCAACAAGGTAAAGAAAGCGCGATTATCTCTTATTACCTTAGGCAAGGCGGCGTTATCGATGACTTCGAAGAGTACGCGTCCATCATGGCTGTAGTCATCCTTCAAGCCGAGCAATTCCAGCATAGTCGGTCGGATATCGGTGTGGTCTGACCATACATTGTTGTCCACATCAACATGTTGAATGCCAGGACCTACCATACCCAGCCAGGTCGTATTGATATCGGGTGAGACATCACCGTGATTCCAGGCAAAACCAGGATTTTCGGTGACACAGGGAGAAGTACAGTTAGATGTGCCTGTGTTCAGAAAGTAGTCGGGATTGGCGAAAAGGGTAAAGGTGGGTGTACGCGCCGGGTCGGCTGTCACCATATGCAGCAAGTTCATCTCCACAGG
>JACZCU010183699.1_pt1 | contig 13966 bp, 12 predicted proteins | sample 8641851 | NCBI WGS metagenome assembly JACZCU01 (sample SAMN15324605, study PRJNA640507) | soil metagenome | isolation source: monocropping sugarcane control | place: China: Luxin town, Laibin City, Guangxi Province | collected 2019-07-25 | depth 10cm m | reverse complement strand
GCCACCCGGGCGGTGGGGGGGCCCGTGGGGGGGTCGGGGCGCGATGGTTGTGCCCCGTGCCGCCCACCCTCCAGGCCCCTCGCTCACGCTCGGGGTGACAAACGGAGTGCCTCGTGCCACCCACCCCCCAGGCCCCTCGCTCACGCTCGGGGTGACAAACGGAGTGCCTCGTGCCGCCCACCCCCCAGGTCCCTCGCTCACGCTCGGGGTGACGAGGGCGAGCAGGCGTTCGTTCTCGTGAAACGTGTGCGGGGTCGCCGCGAGTTTTGTGTGTGCGCAGTTGCGCGCGAGCATTTGCGACCAGATCGATTCGACGTCGCGCATCGATTCGTAGTCGTGATGCGAGAGGACCGTGCGTTCGGGCACATCGATCACGACATCGTCGCGCCATTCGATGTCGACGAAATCGATGCCGGCTTGCAGCGCTTCGCGTGCGTTCGGGATGCGCGTGTTGCGATACGTGAGGATGATCGGCTTCGTCGTCGATGCACGCACCGCATCGAGATCGATCGATGGAAAGGTTTCCGCGCGCACTTCGATCACATCGTGGTCGAGCGTGAGTGCGCGAATCGCTTCGATCGCGCGCTCCATCGTCTCTTCGAGAATCGTGACGACGAGCTTCATCCGCGCAGGATCTCCAAACGTTCTTTCGCGGCCGAGGCTTTGCGCAGATCGTTCAGGCGCGTCCACATGTTCTGCAGATTGCCGAGCACGCGCACGAGCGTTTCGCGGCCGCTCCACGAACGGAGATGTTCGCTTTGCAATTGGCCGCCGCCGAGGTGCTTCACCATTTCGGCAATCTCGGGGACGGTGAGCGTGGTGCCGTCGTGAAACGGATCGACGTACACCTCGTTCAACTCGAACTGCACCTTCACGACGTAGTGACCCGGCAGTCCGACGCCGTTCGCGTTGAAGCCGAGCTTCGCGGCGACGTGCAGAAAGACGATCGAGAGCGTGATCGGTAAGCCGAGTTTGCGATCGATGACGTCATTGAGATACGCGTTGCGCGGGTCGTAATAGTTTTGCGTGTTGCCGGTGTAGTGATCGACGTCGAACATCTCGGCGTGCAGGTGGCCGAGACGGAAGATCGGCGGCTCCCCTTTCACGCAGCGTTGCTCGACGCGCAGCGCGAGTGCGTCGAGCTCATCGAGGTAGCCGTCGACGTCGATGCGCGGGTTGTCTTCGAGCGCGATCAGCAGCGCGCCGCGCGCAAGGTTGTCGTTCGTAATCTCCCCTTCCGCGTACTCACGGAACTGGCGGCGCGCTTCGGCAGGATGAATGAGCATCTCGACTGGCGCGCCAGTGTAACCTGCTCGCTCCGCGCATGAAGATCGAGCGCACCGAAGCCATCATCCTGCACACCATTCCGTCGCGCGAGCGCGACAAGATGGTCATCTTTCTCACGCCCGATCACGGCAAACGCAAGGGCTGGGCGTACGGCGCGCGCGCGATTCGCAGCCGTTTCGGCGCGGCGCTGGAGCCGCTCGCGAAAGTGCGCATCGGATACGCGGAGCGCGAGCAGGATGAAGTCGTGCGCATCGAGTCCGTCGATCTCGTGCGCTCGCTGTTTCCAGCGCAACAACAACTCGCGAGCAGCGTGGCCGCGACGTACATCGCGGAACTCGTCGATACGTTCGCACCGGCGAACGATCCCGCGGAGTTGTTGTATCGCCTGCTCGATCGCGCGAGCGAGGCGCTGCTCGATCGCAAATCGCCGCTCGCCGTGGTTGCGTACGCGGAGATCTGGACGTTGAAAGTCGCGGGCATCTTTCCGTCGACGCGCAATTGCATGCAGTGCGGCGAATCGATTGGAAGGCCGTTGCGCTTCGACGACAAATTACAGGGCTTCGTCTGCACGCACTGTGCGACGCGCGATGCGTATGTGATCTCGAACGTCGTCGCGGATGCGCTCGATACCTTGCAGCGGGTTCCGGTGTCGGAGTTTCACGCGCCGAGTGAAGTGCTGATGGAGATTCGCTCGCTCGCCGGCACGGTGCGACGCAATTTCTTAGGACATGAGTTGAAGTCGTTCGAGGTGTTGGCCGCGGTGATCACATCCACTCGATGATCAACGTCCCCAGTTCTTCTTCAAACCCACCAAACCCATGACCCGCATCCTTCATGATCGCGAGCTCGAAGTTCGTCTTTGCGCCGATCGCATCCGCGAGGATCGCGACGCAGCGCGGCACGTCGTCGTAGCAGAACTCGTCGTTCTCGCCGTAGAGCGCGAGCGTTGGTTTGCGAATGCCGCGCACGAAACGAAAGCGCGGCTTCTTCGATAACCGCACATTGCGCAGCACTTCGAGAAACGGAAAGACGTTGTAGTCGCCGTCCGGATTGCACATGTCGAGATACGCGCGCCAGCTGATCGGCTCGATCGGCGAGACGCCGCGCGGCAGTAACTCGTCGCCGCGTTTCGCTTTGATCATCGCGCGCGCTTTCGCGAGCGTCGCGTCGAAGCGGCGTCGCGTGCGCAGATGCGCGAACGCGAGTCCCGTGTCATCACCGCCCGCGAGTAGCACGTAGCGTTTGATGAAGTTGCGCGGCTTGTAGTGATCGTAGACCGCGACTTTGTTCGCACCCGTCGAATGTCCGACGAGCGTGAGATCGCGATATCCGCGTTTGCGCAACATACGCACCGCGCCGTCAATGTCCGGCACGCAATCGCGAATGCGCTCGTACGCGCTGCCACCCCACTCGCTGCCGTAGCGTTTCATCACGCCCGCGCCGCGATTGTTGAACGCAAAGTACGCGATGCCGTTGCGCGTGAAGACGTCGGCGAGCAGGTTCGTGCGCTTCGATTCGAAGATCGATGCGCCGCCGGTGCCGTGCAGAAAAATCACGGCGCGATTCGATTTGCGTCGCGGCTCGTACAACAAGCCCGCGAGGTCGAGACCATCCGCGGCCTCGAACCTTACGACTCGGCAGAGCGGCTCAGGCGGGATCCGTCCCATCGCCACAGGTTTCCTCTCGTGAGATGTGTGCCGCCGAACCAGAGATCGGGATCGTTGATGGTCGTGTCGTCGACTTCCGCGGCGAGCACGTTCTCGCCCGCGGGCGTGATGGAGAAGATCGCCTTCGGCAACTCGCCTGTGACGGTGATGAGCGGCACGGCGCGCCAGGCCATCCAGCGCAGCAGGCGAAAGACTTCGGAGTCGCCGAATCCGAATCGCGGCATGCCGGCGTTGAGTCGATCGAACAATGTCGGGAAGTCGGTCGTGCCGGTGGCGATCGTATGCAGCGCCTGCTGTTCGATCGCACCGAGGCCGTTGTACATCGAGGGAAAGCGCGAGGCGTGGAGCGTGAGGCCTTCACGAAGGAACGGAAAATCAGGACGCTCACGCTCGAGAAACGGATTGAGCGTCGTTGGATCCGCGGACGTGTAGGCCTTCCACACCTCGCGCGCGACGGCAGTCATCGATGGCGTGACGGCGGAGCGCGAATCGAAGAGCAGATGCAGCGTGCGCTCGTCGTTGTCGCCGATCGGCTTCTGTGTCCACACGAGCGAGAGGCGCGCGCGCTTGAATCGCTGCAGCAAATACAAAAGATGCACGAGGCAGAAAAGGTCGTGCTCGAACCACAACACGACTTCGTCCTGCGACGATGCGGCGTCGAGCAGTTGTTCCTGCTCGACGAGATCGGTGCGCACACGCAACAAATCGATCGCGTGCGATTCGGCGAGCGCCTGCGCGCGCATCTCGATCCAGTCTTCGGTCTCGCCCACCGGTCCGGTGACGAGAGACTCGCGGAAGGCGACATGGTCGCCGGGGATGTTGCTGCGCTTCGCGAGTGCGAGCGCGACGTCTCCGTTGTGAATGTGAATCATGGCCGCCAATGCATTCCGATCCAGAATTTGGTGTCGCCTCGGAGCGGTGCGTCGAAGATGCGCGCCGCACCGAGGGTGAGATCGAGGCCCGGGAGTTTGAGGATCGCGTTCGGCGCGGAGTGCACTGCGAGTTCCGCACCGGCGAGCGAGAGCCGTTGCTCCCCGAGCTCATGTCGCTGATAAAACAACGTCAGTGGCAGGCGTGGCACGCTCGATTCGATCCGCCAGCCATCGTATTCATCGCCGCTCATGATTGCTACCGGCAAGGCGGGATCGAGGACGCGATGCGCGTACGCCGATTGCGGCAGCACGGACGATGCGAGTCCGCCGAGGGTGATCGTCGTGCCGTCGTCGTGCTGGTAACGCGCGCCGACGCGGAACGCGCCGAGTTTTGCGCTCGATGCGATCGCGGCGCGCCAGTGATCGTCGTCGACATCGAGTGCAACGCCTTCGTCGACGCGCATGTCGCCGAAACGCTGGAACGTGCTGAAGCGCGTGCTCGCGAATGCGAGGTCGTCGCTCGCACCAGCTTCGAACGTGATGCGCGATTGCGGCATGCGTCGCGAGTACACGGCACGCACTTCACCGCCGTCGTCATCGTCGGTGTGAAATGCGTGCGCGTGGAGTTCGACCGGCCAGCCGCGCCATGCGGTCGCGAGTGCAACGCCGTCGACCGCGTCTTCACGTGCGAACGAGGCGATGAGCAATGTGTCGAGTCGGCCGACGACGTCGCCCGCACGCACGCCAACTTCGATCGCCTGTTGCTCGGGCGCGACGTTCAGCGCGGTGAACCACGCGAGCTCCTGTCTGCCGATGCCGTAGTTCTTCGGTGCGGATGGCGTGTCGCTCGCTTCGCTCGCGAGTGTTGATTGCGGCGCGACGGGTGGAATCGCGGGAACGAGCGAGGCGTCGAGTTGCGGCGATGACGGTGCGTCTTCGAGTTTGTCGAGTACGCGCACGACGTAGCCGTCGGGCTCGAGCGACATGAAGAACACGCGGCCATCACTTGCGGGCGCGGGTTCGAACGCGCCGCCGCTGGTGCGCGTGATCGGCGTCGCGCTGGTGCCGCTGACGCGATAGAGCTCGGCGAATCCGCGCTCGAAGACGGTGACGATCACGTCGTCGTTCGACCACGCGGGCGTCGCGGCATCACCGGGAAGTGCGATGGGCTGGTCGTCGATGAAGAGTGTCCAGCGGCCGTCGTGATGCGCGATGTACGCGATGCGGCCGGTGGAAGAAACGCGCGGTGAGGTGACGACGGAGCGCGGGCTTCCAGCCCGCAGGACCGCGGGCATCCTGCCCGCGCGGCCTGGAAGGTCGCGATCCGGCGGGCTGGAAGCCCGCGCTCCGCTTTCGACCGTCACCAACTCCGTAATCCCATACCGACTGCGCACCGCGATCATCGTGTCGTCATCGATAAAGTCCGCATCGCGCACATCCGCGAGGTGCGTGATGCGCGTGACGTTCGCGAAGTCCCATCGATACAAATCGAAATGCAGTACGCCTTCGGCATCGGGAGCGCGATGCGCGAAGACGATCGATTTGCCATCACGAGACCAGCGCGGATTCTGAATGTCACCGCCGTCGGGCATCACGAGCTCGTGCTTCGGCTCGCGCGGCAATGGTTTCGTACGCAGCGGCGCGACGTCTTCGGGATCGCGTCCTAAGATTTTTTCGAGCCGCTCACGAAATTTCTTCTCTCCGTCATCCGCCGCGGCTGTCGACCAAACCACGAGTTTCTCGGGTTTGTCTTTCGCGCGAATGACGACGGCGAGTTGCGATCCATCAGGCGAGACCGCGGGGTTGCCGCTCGCGCGCGGCGTTTCCTGAAAGAGCACGCCCTGCTGCAACGCACGCGCACGCCGCACCGCAATCGCCGATGCCGTCACCTCGGCGAGAAACTGTCCGTACAGCCGATCGGGTCGTTCGCCGAAAACACCGATGAATGCAGCATCAAACGAACGTCGCTGACGCGCGGTCATGCGCGCCCACACGTTGCGCAACGACTCCGGTCCATTGCGCTGCTCGAGCCATTCGAGAAACGCGGAGCCCATGAGATACGCCATCGACATGCCGAGAAAACGTTGATCGGAGTTGAGTTGCGCGTAGATCGGTAAGCGACCGTTCTCCGCGAGTTGCCGAAGAATCAGCGCGCGAATCGTGCTGCTCGGACGTCCCGCGCCGGTGAGTCTTCCTTCGACGAGAGTCGCGTAGCCTTCGAGCATCCATCGCGGCGCGCGCAGCGTGATCGGATTCAGCGGCAGTACCGACGTCTCGATGAATCGCTCGAACGGATTGCGCGACGGCCGAAGCATGTGCACGACGTGCGCGACTTCATGCACGGCGAGCAAATCAATCCAGTTGCCGTACGCGCCGAGCTGTTCGTCCGGACCTGGCGGCTCCGTCCAGAAGATGATGCGCGGCGTGTCGAGAAACGTCCACGCGCTGCCGTTCGGCTCCGCGATCGGATTCATCACGAGCACGTCGATGATTTGCTTCGGCGTGTAGCCGACTTCCTTCGACACGGCTTCGTGAATCGGTTCGAGTCGCTCGGCCGCGCGCATCGCCCACGCTTCGAATTCGCGCGGGTAATGCACGCGAAAGTGTTTCGTCTCGATGGTGCGCCAGTCGCGCGCGGGACCTTGTGCGTGCGTGTCGATCGCGATCATCGCGAGCAGCACGGCGATCAGCGAAAGGCGTCTCATGCGGCGTGGTAGTGTACGAGCCATGCTGCGATTCGCCATTCTCACTGCAACATTCATGTTCGCCCTCGGCACGCTCGCACAAACGAAGCCGTCCGGAAAGTTCATGCTCGTCGTGCACGGCGGCGCCGGCACGATCACGCGCAAGAGCATGTCTCCCGAGATGGAGAAGCAGTATCGCGAAACGCTCGAACAGGCGTTGCGCACGGGACACGCCGTGCTCGCGAAAGGCGGCACGTCGATCGATGCCGTCGAAGCGACGATTCACGTGCTCGAAGACTCGCCGCTGTTCAACGCCGGCAAGGGCTCGGTGTTCACGCACGATGGCAAGAACGAGATGGACGCCGCGATCATGGACGGTCGCACCAAGGCGGCGGGTTCCGTCGCGGGCGTCACGATCATTCGCAATCCGATCAGCGCCGCGCGCGCCGTGATGGAGAAATCCCCGCACGTGATGATGGTCGGCCGCGGCGCGGAATTGTTCGCGACGAAGATGGGACTGGAGATCGTCGATCCGTCGTACTTCTGGACCGAGCGTCGCTGGAAGTCGCTGCAGCAGGAACTCGCGAAAGAAGTGAAGCCGCAGGCCGCGATCGAATTGCCGGAAGGCGAAAAGAAGTTCGGCACCGTGGGCGCGGTGGCGCTCGATCAGAACGGCAATCTCGCCGCGGGCACATCGACGGGCGGAATGACGAACAAGCAATACGGCCGCGTCGGCGATGCGCCGATCATTGGTGCCGGTACGTACGCGGAGAATGAATCGTGCGCGGTGTCAGCCACGGGTCACGGTGAGTTTTTCATCCGCTGGACGGTCGCCCACGACATCGCCGCGCTCGTGAAGTACAAAGGAATGACGGTGCAGCAGGCCGGCGATGAAGTGATCCACAAGAAGCTTGAGCCGGTAAAGGGCGAAGGCGGCGTGATCATCCTCGACGCAAAAGGCAACTTCGCGATGCCGTTCAACAGCGAAGGGATGTATCGCGGGTACATCGGGATGGATGGCGAGCCACACGTGCTGATTTATAAGGACTGAGGGGGCGCATGTCATGCCGAGCGGGAGCGAGGCATCTGGGGCTCGGGTGGCGGCACGAGGCACGGGTTTCGCGCCACCCACCCGCCAAGGGCCCCTCGCTACGCTTCGGGGTGACAGGTCAGCGAGGCAGCTGGGGCTCGGGTGGCGGCACGAGGCACGGGTTTTCGCGCCACCCACCCGCCAGGCCCCTCGCTACGCTTCGGGTGACACTTGCGCGAAACGAACGTTCGTACTATTTTATCCGCGTACTTAGGAGGCACATGATGAACCTCGCGACGTTCGATGACTTCCTCAACCCCAAGTTCGTCTTCTTCTCCCCGGTTCAGGACGCGCTGAATACACGGCGGCTCGAAGAGCATGTGGATCGTGCGATCATCGCGCTCGACGGTCAGGCTCCGATCGGCGGAGACTGGTCGATCGAGCAGCTCAACCCGGTTCTCGCCGGAACAGCGGTCCGCGTCGAGCTCTGGGTCAACAACATCGATGACTTCACTTGCACCTACGGGTTTCTCGCATCGAGCTCGGACGGGCGCGTGCCATACGCGCGCGGCGAGCGCATCGTGGTCTGCATCGACCCGGCGTCGCGCAACCCGTCGAAGTGGAGCAGCGATTTCCGCCACACACACGCGGAGCTTCTCAAGAATCTGCCGGCCTACGCATGAAGGGTGAACGCACGCGACAGAGCATTCTCGAGCGTGCCGTCGATCTGGCATCGCTCGAAGGGCTCGAAGGACTGACGATCGGCAGACTCGCCGAAGAACTGAAGATGTCGAAGAGCGGTCTCTTCGCGCATTTCGGTTCGAAAGAAGAATTGCAGATCGCCACGGTCGTCGCGGCGTCGCAACGCTACATCTCCGAGATCTTCTCGCCCGCGCTCAAAGTGCCGCGCGGCTATCCGCGCCTCCTCGCCATCTGCGATTCGTGGTTGTCGTACGTGCGTCGCGGCGTGTTTCCCGGCGGTTGTTTCTTCGCCGCGGCGTCGTTCGAGTTCGACAGCCGTCCCGGTGCCGTGCGTGATCTCGTGCGCCGCCTCATGGACGATTGGATCGGCGCGCTCGAGAAGGCGATTCGCATGGCGCGCGACGAAGGTCACATCGATCCGAATGTCGATCCCGCGCAGCTCGCGTTCGAGCTCAACGCATTGTTCTTCGGCGCGAATTTTTCGTTTTATCTGCGCAGCGATGAGCAGGCGATCGCGCGCGCCGAGCGCGCGGTGCGCGCGCGACTCGAAGCGCTGCGTACACAGACGCCCGTTGCCGTCACCGCGTAAGCACGAACGGCTCGCTCAACTCCGACGTTCCTACTGCAGGATCATCAAAGTTGTACACGGCGTACAAAAACGTCGAAGCCTGAAGCGAACGTCCGCGTAGATCGCGGTCGATCTTCGCGTCGAACGTCGTCGCCGAGTACGGCAGCTCGAGCCTCGCGACAAGCTCACCATCGGCGTACACACACACCACGTAGCCCATGGTGAACCCGGCGGGATTCCGCTGCAGCGCTCCGCTCACTCTCGTTACGCCATCCTCGTATGACGCCGAGAGAATCGCAGGCGCGCCGACGGCACCGCCTTGTCCCGGCAGGCCGGGACGCGCGTCGCGCGTCGCACCATCGAGCGCGATGTCAATCGGCTGTCCGCCATTCGCGCGAAACGTGTTCGCGCCTGCATTCGCCATCGCCGCGAGTGACAACGCAATGCCGGCTTCGGCGTTGTACGCGAACGTGTTGTTTTCGATCGTGGCGATGCCCCAGCTCGCGCCGCTCTTGTGGACGAAGATGCCGCTGGCGCCGTTGCCAAGCGGTGTAACGCCATCCGCGCCGACGCCGACGAGATTGCCGCGGAACCCGAGGCCGGCCTGCTTATCCATGATGAAAAAACCGCCGGCGCGTTTGTTGCCGCTGAGAATGTTGCCGCCGAGGGCGGCGCTGATGGAATTGTTGAGTTGCACGCCGCGCAACCCGTTCGGCGCCGCATGCACGCCGGTCGGATCGACGCCAATCCAGCAGCGATAGATATTGATGAGACTCTCGCCCGCGAGAATGCCGTTGTCCGGAAAGTTGCCGATGACGAGACTATCGACATTCATCCATGCGCGCGGTGCATCGATGCCGCTTCCCTCCCCCGCAGCACTGCCGTCGAGAAAAATCTCCGGACCGCCGTACGGATTCGTCTCGCCGGTGAACGCGGATTGCGTGCGGCCGTCGATGATCACATCGATTCCGTTGATGACAGGCAGCGGCGATGACGGGCGAATCGTGAACCATCCTTCCTGCGGCACCGGCGCGGGAATGCGGAACACGGCCTGACACGGCTCGATCGTCGTGCAGTTCCCGTTGATGTCGAGCAACGCCTGTCGCAGGGAACCTGGTCCTGCATCGTTCGTGTTCGTGACGAAGTACTCGTGCGCAAACACCGCGACCGCGTGCGCAACCGGACCGCCGCCGATCTCCGCGCTGCCCCAGTGATGCGCGTAACGCTGGAACACTTCTACGACGAACGTGAGCTCGTGCGTGACGTTCGGCTGAAGATCAACCTCGCAGTCGACGCGACCGGCGCTCCAGTGCGTGCACCCCGACTGCGGAAATCCCACGATCGGCTCGTAGCTGGTGAACACGATCGTCGGCGACGCGGAGTCTGTGCTCGTCACGCGCACGACCCACACGATGCGGTTCTGCGCATCGATGTCTGCCGGCGGAACAATTTCCAGTGAAACAGCAGCAAAGAGCGGAGCGCAGAGACAAAGCGTGAGGAGCAGAACGATCGCGCGTGTCATCGACATGACTGATGTACGGATCGCGCGCAAGTTCCGTTCGTTGACCTCACGCGGGTCGTTTCGAGACCGACTGTTCACCTGTCCGTAACCGCCATCGTCCGCGTTCGCTCGTTCAATGACCAAGCAACGCACAACAGGAGGATTTGCGCATGGCCGAAGACTCAGGCCTCACCCGTCGTACCGTGATCGGCGCGGGCGCCGCCGCATTGGCGACGATCGCTGCATCCGATCTCTTTCGTGTCTCGAACGCATTCGCTGAAACCGGACCGACGAGCGGGGTCGGTTACTTCTCGCGATTCGGAGTGACGGAGAAACTGCTCCGCGACACTCTCGCCTCGGCGATGTCGAAAGGCGGCGACTACGCCGACGTTTACTTCCAGCATCGCGTCACGAACTCGCTCGCGCTCGAAGACGGCGCGGTGAATCGCGCCTTCGCAAACGTCGGCCTCGGCGTCGGCGTGCGCGTCGTCAAAAACGATCAAACCGGCTACGGCTTCACCGAAGACATCACGCCGGAAGGCTTGAAGCGCGCGGCACTCACCGCCGCCGCGATCGCCGATGGTCCCGCGAAAAAAGGTCCCGTCGAATTCCGCGCGATGGAAAACAAGCCGAATCGCTATCCCATCAAAACGAAATGGGAAGACGTTCGCCCGCAGCAGAAACTCGCCATCCTCAATGGCCTCAACGAGAAAACGTTCAAGGCCGACGAGCGCGTCAAGAAAGTCACGCTCAACTTCATGGATCAGGGCAGCGTGATTCTCATCGCCGACTCGAACGGCCGCATCGTCGAAGACGCGCAGCCGATGACGACGCTCGCGCTCTCCGTCGTCGCGGAACAAAACGGACGCCGCGAGAACAACTCGATCAATCGCGCGGCGCGCGGCGACATCAACTTCTACTCGGCCGAGCGTCTCGACAAGATGGTCTCGACCGTCATCGACAAAACCATGGTGCTCTTCGACGCAGTGCAGCCGCCTGCTGGTGAAATGCCGGTCGTCATGGCCGCCGGTGCAGCGGGCATTCTTCTGCACGAAGCGATCGGCCACGGGATGGAAGCCGACTTCAATCGCAAGAACGTTTCGATTTACTCGGACAAGATCGGCAAACCGGTCGCGAACAAGTTCGTCTCCATCGTCGACGAAGGCACGCAGGACAACGCGCGAGGCGCGATCAACATCGACGACGAAGGCAACGCCGCGGGCCGCACGATGCTCGTCGAGAACGGAACACTCACGAGCTATCTGCACGATTCGATCTCCGCGAAACACTACGGCGTGAAGCCGACGGGCAACGGTCGCCGCCAGGGTTACGAGTTCGCGCCGATGCCGCGCATGCGCTCGACGTACATGCTCCCCGGCCCGCACAAGCACGACGAGATCGTCGCCTCGGTGAAGAAGGGCATCTACTGCGATCTCTTCACGAACGGCCAGGTCAACATCGGCGCGGGCGATTTCACGTTCTACGTGAAGAACGGCTATCTCATCGAAGACGGCAAGATCACGAAGCCGATCAAGGACGTGAACATCATCGGCAACGGTCCGAAGGTGCTCGAGAAGATCGACATGGTCGCGGACGATCTGAAGATCGACGAAGGCGGATGGACGTGCGGCAAGGACGGCCAGTCGGTGCCGGTGTCGCAGGGTCTGCCGACGGTGCGCGTTTCGTCGATCACGGTCGGCGGCCGCGCGGAGAAGAAGGGATAAACGATGAGCAAGACCAACGATCAGGACATGCTTGCCATCGCGCAGTCGTGCATCTCGATCGCGAAATCGGCGGGCGCAAACGACGCGGCGGCACGCGCGTATCGCGTACGTGATGTCTCGCTCGATTACCGCGACGGCAACGTCGAGAAGATCAGCGAGTCGACGACGCGCGGCGTGAGCATTCAGCTCTACGTCGACGGCCGCTACTCGAGTGTTTCGACGAGCGATCTGCGTCCCGATGCACTGAAGAGCTTCATCGGCGATTCGGTTGCACTCGCGAAGACGGTCGCCGCCGATCCGTTTCGCGCGCTGCCCGATCCCGCGCTGTACAAGGGTCAGGCGTCCACGGATTTGCAGCTCGAAGATCCGAAGTACTCCACGGTCACCGCGGACGAAGGACGCAAGATCGCGAAGGTGATGCACGACGCCGCGCGCTCGGTGAAAAACGCGGATTCGATTCTCAGCATCACGTCATCGTTCTCTTCGAATCTCGTCGAGAACTGGATGGTGACGTCGAACGGATTCTCGGGCTCGAATCGCGGCACGTCGTTCTTCCTCTCCGCGGGCGTGAGCGCGAAGGATGCGGATGGACGGCGCCCCGAAGAGTACGACTACGCGGGATCGCGATTCTGGGGCAGCGTGCCCGATGCGGCCGCGTTAGGCCGCAGTGCCGCGCAACGCACGCTCAATCGCCTCGGCTCGAAAAAAGGTGAGAGCGCCGAGATGACGGTGATGATCGACAACCGCGCGGTCGGCCGTCTCGTGAGCATGCTCACGCAGGCGCTCACCGGCGGCGCGTTGCAGCAGAAGCGATCGTTCCTCGAAGGAAAAATCGGACAGCAGATCGTCAGCCCGCTCGTTTCGATCACGGATGATCCGCTGATCGCGAAAGGCTTCGGCTCGCGCAAATTCGATGGCGAAGGCATCGCCGCGAAGCAGCGCGCGATCATCAAAGACGGCGTGCTCCAGTCGTACTACATCGACACGTACTACGGCCGCAAACTGAAGCTCGATCCGACCACGGCGTCGCCATCGAACTTCACGTGGAAGCTCGGCAGCAAATCGCAACCCGAGCTGATCAAAGACGTGAAGGATGGATTGCTCATCACGAGCTTCATCGGCGGCAATTCGAACAGCGGCACCGGCGATTTCTCCGTCGGCGTCGTCGGCTTCCGTCTGCGCAACGGCGCGATTGCCGAGCCGGTCGCGGAGATGAATCTCTCCGGCAATCATCTCGAGTTCTGGAAGAAGCTCGCGGCGATCGGCAACGATCCGTTCGCGTACTCGCAACTGCGCACACCAACGCTTGTGTTCGATGGCGTCTCGGTTGCCGGTACTTAGCGTTCACGCGTGACAAGGCTCACCGACGCGCAACGTACGCAACCGTACGTTGCGCGTCATGAGCACTCTCGCACCTGAAATCAACATCGGCATCAGCGCTTCCGATCGCACCGACATCGCGAACGCGCTCTCCCGCCTTCTCGCCGACACGTACACGCTGTATCTCAAAACGCACAACTTCCATTGGAACGTCACCGGACCGATGTTCCAGACGCTGCATCTCATGTTCGAGCAGCAGTACAACGAGCTCGCGCTGGCCGTCGATCTCATCGCCGAGCGCATTCGCGCGTTAGGCGCGATCGCACCCGGCTCGTATCGCGACTTCGCGAAACTATCGAGCGTGAAGGAAGCGGAAGGAGTTCCGGTCGCGACGGAGATGATTCGTCAGCTCGTCGAGGGACAGGAAACCGTGGCTCGCACGGCGCGCGAAGCATTCGTGATCGTCGATCGCGCGAACGATCAGCCGACCGCGGATCTGCTCACGCAGAGAATGCAGATTCACGAGAAAACCGCGTGGATGCTGCGGAGTTTGCTGGAGTAGTGGAGCGCTGGATCGGCGGGCTCTCAGCCCGCCGATGTGAAGTACGTTC
>JACZCU010194568.1_pt1 | contig 13980 bp, 14 predicted proteins | sample 8641851 | NCBI WGS metagenome assembly JACZCU01 (sample SAMN15324605, study PRJNA640507) | soil metagenome | isolation source: monocropping sugarcane control | place: China: Luxin town, Laibin City, Guangxi Province | collected 2019-07-25 | depth 10cm m | reverse complement strand
GCCTGCGTCGCCTTCTCGAACACCTCGTGCATCGAGCCGGCGCCGGTCTTCTTGACGTGAATGTCGGCAACTGCCGCGATTCGTAGCGTTGCTTTCTCCGCCATCTCTACTTCGCCCCGTCTTCCGCGATCCCCGCCGTCCAGTGGGCGATGTCCTGCGCGCTCATGTTGCCGATCGGTTTGAGGCGCGCGTCGCGATAGCCCCACTCGCGGATGTCCTTCAAGTACTGCTGCCGCGAGATGACCGTGCCGTAGCAGATCTTCTCTTTCGCATCCGGTTGCCGCGTCTCCTCGGAAATGCGGACTCCCAACTCGTCCATGACCCACGCCGGGATGTTCGAGCGGTGCGACGGATAGATGTAGCCGAAGAGCACGAGGTGCGCGTACAGCACGCGCCAGTTCTCGGCGTAGCGGCCGATGAGGTGGCGCCAGTCGAGCTCCTTGCCGACGGCCTTGATGACGTGAGCGACGTCCGCGCCGTCGAAGCGCTCGCGCTCCATGATCAATCCCTTCGACCAGATCATCTCCTCGGCGGGGATGAGCTGCACGTCCATGCCGATGACGACGCCCGGCACGGCGCGCTCGAACCACTGGTCGTCTACTTTAGCGACACCATTTCCAGCACTAAAAATGAGATCGATGAAATCATCACCATAAAATGACTTTCCCAGCCAGTGCGGGAACGTCAGTTCCGACTCGTAGCCGGCTTCGCCGAGGACTTTTGCGATCTTCTCGTAGTCCTCGCGCCGGATGAAGATGTCGAAGTCTTTCGTGTGCCGCTCGATGCCGGTGTAACGCGCGAACGCGTATGCGCCGCCGACGAGGTAGTCGATCCCGGCACGATCGAGGCGGCCCAAAGCGTCACGATAAAAAGCGCGGCTGTGCTCGTCCATGACAGCCGCGGTCGCTGCATCTGCCATGAAGGCTCAACAGTGCAAGGTTGGTGCACCCTACAGGTCGACCGGATAGCCGGCGTCGACCCAGGCGTCGAATCCGCCCGCCAGCGGCCGGACCACGGTGAACCCCTCGTCAATCAGCTTGCGCGCCACACGGGCGGCTGAGGCTTCGTTGGGTCACGTGCAATACAGCACGATCTCCTTCGATGGATCGGCGTCTCGCAAGCGGTCGATCAAGTCGTCGGGCGAGGCAACGATGGCGGTCGGGATGTGCCGCGGGTCGCGTTTCCGCGCGCCGGACGAACGCGCGTCGACGATCAGAGGAGCGTTTCCGCTGTCGAACATCGCCTTCAGCTCGTCCGGCTGCACGCGGGCGACGCGGAGCTGCTTGAGGAATCGGATGCGCTGCCACCACTTCACGATGACGAACAGCGCGAGCGCGAATGCGGCGAGGACGATCGCCCATCCACCGAGGTTCTCGAGACGATCGACCACCGACCCGATGGCGCGGTGAAAGGCACGGCCGACCATCACGGCGGCGCCAGCCCAGAAGAGCGCGCCGAGGCCGTCGTAGATCACGAACCCGAAGATGCCGGCGTTCGTGGCTCCCGCGAGCGGGGGAGCGATGGTCGAGAAGCCAGGGACGAATTTCGCGATGAGCAGCGACTTCATCCCCCATCGTTCGAAATTCGCTTCCGTGTCGCGGACGCAGGAGTCGGGTGAGAGCGAAATGCGGCAGAGGAGGCGGAGGATGCGGTAACCGTAGCGGCGGCCGAGGGCGAACCAGATCGAATCGGCGACGAGCGAGGCGATGACCGCCCAGACCATCACGTGCGTCGACGACATCTGGCCGTTGCGCGCGAGCGCGCCGGCGATCAGGAGCGTCGGGACGGCGGGAATCGGAGCGCCGATCTGTTCGAGGAAGACGTTCGCCGCGACGAGCGGAACACCGTGTCGCAGCACGAGGGCGATGAGGCGGTTCAACGCACCTGCTCGATGAGAATCGGCGCCGCTCCCGTGTGCAGGCGGATCATCGGTTCGGACGAGCCGCCGCCGATGCGGAGCACCTTGCTTCCGGCGATCCGATGGGCGAGCGCGTCCTGGCAGATCTTCGCGCGGCAGAGAATCTCGCCCGCGTCATCCGTGCTCGCCTCGATCGTCTGCGGATCGCCGTCGGAAACCTTGAGCGAGATCGCGCCGTTGTGGGCGCCGGCGTCGATGCGGCCGGTGATCTTCTCGAGCGAGATGCCGCCGTTCTCGGACCGCAGGTTCGAGTCGCCGGCGCATTCGGCGAGCGAAATGCCGCCGTTCGTCGCCCGCGCCGTCACGCGGCCGTTCATCCGCCGGATGGCGATTCCGCCGCTGGTCGATGCGACGTCGACCGCGACGTGTTTCGGGACGCGCAGGATCATGTGGACCCACCATGCGCGCGTCGTCCCGTTCTCTGGGCCGTGCGCCGCCACCTCGCCGTTGTGCGTCGTGACGAGCACGTCGCGGAGCGTTCGCTTCGCGTCGACGTCGTTCAGCGCGACGGCGTACTTGCAGAGCGTCAGACGAGCGACGGGACGATCCCATCCCTTGATCGAGACGGCGCCCCCTTCGGTCGACCGGACGCGTAGCGTGTCGACGCCGGCGAGCGGAACGGGGATCTGTTCCTGGCTCTGGACGCGCGCGGGCAGCGACGGCGCGACCGTACGCGCGTAGAAGTGCTCGCAGTCGTCGATCTCGACCAGCGAGTGGTCCTGAGACGTGACGAGGAGCGGCCGCTGCGTCGCCGCGAAGCACGGCAGCGCGAGCGCCAGCGCCATCCAGAACGTAACCGTTTTCACGATTGCCGCTAGTCTGACACCTCAGCGGCGCGTGAACAACCACATCAGAACGGATAGACCGATTGACAAAAGGATCGAGCTCATCAACGGAAAGTAGCAACCGTAGTTCCCGCGTTGCCAATGGAGGTCGCCCGGAAGGCGACCGAGCCTCGTGGTGGAGATCAGCGCACCGGCGATGAGCATGACGGCGCCCGCGATCATCAAGATTCGTCCCATGTCGCGCATAACAGCTAACCGCTCATGACTTTCCGAGTCTAACCTCTCGACGATGGAACTGGCCGACGCAACAGCCTTGAGCCGGGCACGTTCGGGAGACGCGGACGCGTTCCGGCTGCTCGTCGAGCGTCACAGCAAAGCCGTCTTTCGAGTGGCGTATCGCATGACCGGAAACGAGCACGATGCTGACGACGTGGTCCAGGAGACCCTCCTCCGCGCCTGGCGGCAAATGGGCGGGTTCGAGGAACGGGCGAACTTCTCGACCTGGATCCACCGAATCGCCGTCAACTGCTCGCTCGACCTCCTCCGGTCCCGCACCCGCCACGAGAAGAACCAGATGAGCACGAACCAGAACGACGACGACGATCCGCCGAACGAGATTGCATCGAGCGACCCGCAGCCCGACCGCCTCCTGCTCAGCCGCGAGCTACAGGAGCACGTCGGCGCGGCGATGCAGAGCCTCTCGGGCAACGAACGGACCGCCTTCGTTCTCCGCCACTTCGAAGGCATGCCGGTCGAGGAGATCGGCAAGACCCTCGGCATTCAGGTGAATGCCGCGAAACACACGATCTTCCGCGCGGTGCGGAAACTCCGCGCGTCACTGGAACCACTCGTAAGGACGAACCCATCATGCAGCACCTGAACGAAGAACAGCTCGTCGCGCATTACTACCGCGACGACGACGCTCCCGCCGCGGCAGACGAGCATCTCGCCTCGTGCGCCGCCTGCGCCGCCGAATTCGACTCCATCACCCGCGTCCTCGCACTCGTGAAAGACGCGCCGGTGCCGGAGCGCGGCGACGACTACGGCGAGCAGGTCTGGACGCGCCTCCGCTGGCGCCTCGGCGCCCGCAGCCGCCGCAAGCAGTGGCAGTGGCTCGCGGTCGCGGCGGTCCTGGCAATGGGTCTCTGCACGGGTGTGGTGTGGAACGACCGCCATGCGCCGAAGCCCGACCTCATCGCGAAGAACCATGTCGTGCCGCCGAAATCCGAGGCGAACCAACGCGTCCTGGTCGTCGTCGTGAGCGATCACCTCGAAGCGTCCGAGCGGATGCTCACCGACGTCTCCAACGCCGATCCGACCAAGACATTCGACGCCGAGGCGCAGCAGCAGCGCGCGGCGGAACTGGTGGCCTCCAACCGCATCTACAGACAGACCGCACTGCAGCACGGCGACGAGCGCATCGCCTCGCTGCTGTCGGATCTCGAGCCGATCCTCGTCGAGCTGGCGCACGCCGGCAAAACGCTCAGCCCCGACGAGCTCGCATCCATCCAGAAACGCATTGAATCCAAAGGACTGCTGTTCAAAGTGCGCGTCATGAGCGCGCAGACCGGCGGCGGCGACCGCGTTCCCGCGGCGTCCGCTGCGAACAGCTTGTGAGGACGAACATGGCTAAGAAACTCATCGTGTCGCTCATCGCGCTCTTCACGATCGCGCTGACCCCCGCATTCGGCGACTGGCCGACGAAAGAGAAGGCGAAGGAAAAAGAGCAGGCGCGTGTCGAACGGGAGCAGGACCGCTACGAAGAAGCGACCGACGCGCTCGACGACCACGAATGGCGCCGTGCGATCTCGCTCTTCAACGAAGTGGCGCACATGAACGGCGCGCATGCCGACGCCGCGATCTACTGGGAAGGCTACGCGCAGGCGAAGAACGGCGACCGCACCGACGCGCTCGCGACTCTCGTCGAGCTCCGCAAGGCGTTCCCGCAGAGCAAGTACATCGAAGACGCGAAGGCGCTCGAAGTGGAGATTCGGCAGAACGCGGGAGAAGCGGTCGCGCCGGAGCACGAGTCGGATGACGACGTGAAGCTGATGGCGATCAACGGACTGCTGAACAGCGATCCCGATCGCGCCATCCCGATCCTGGAGAACATCCTGCGCAGTCCGACGCAGTCGGCAAAGATGAAGGACCGCGCGCTGTTCATTCTCAGTCAGACGAATGCGCCGCGTGCGACCGAAGTCCTGACCCGAATCGCGAAAGACGGCTCGAACCGCAGCCTGCAGTCGCGCGCTCTCAAGTACCTCGGCATCATGGGAGGCGAGAACAGCCGCAAGATCCTCGAGGACGTCTATCGCTCCAGCAGCGATCTCGAGGTGAAGCAGAGCGTCCTGAAATCGTTCATGATCTCGGGCGATCGCGCGCGGCTGTATGCGCTCGCCCGTAGCGAGCAGAATCCCGAGCTCCGCGCCGACGCAGTCCGGCAACTCGGCGTCATGGGAGCCCGCAACGAGCTCGGCGAGCTGTACAAGGGCGAAACGTCCGTCGACGTGAAGAGGGACATCATCAAGGCGATGTTCATCGGCGGCTCAGCCGACAAGCTCGGCGAGCTCGCACGCAACGAGACGAACCCCGAGCTGCGCATCGCCGCCATCAAGAGCCTCGGCCTGGTCGGCGGCGAACACTCTTCCGCGATCCTGAAGTCGCTCTACGAGAGCGATCAGAACGTGGAGGTCCGCCACGCCGTGATCAAGGCGCTCTTTCTCCACGGCGACGCGAAGACGCTCGTCGCCCTCGGCCGTGCAGAGAAGAACCCCGACCTCCGCAGGTCGATCGTGTCGCAGCTCTCGATCATGAACTCGAAAGACGCGGCCGACTTCCTCATGGAAATCCTCAACGAGAAGTGACCCTGAAAAACAGCCTCCGCTGGCGCACGTGATGCACTGAATCGCTTGCGTACAGCGGAGGATTTCATGGCTTCAGCCAAAGCAACGACCAATCACAACGAGATCCGGAAGTGGGTGGAAGCGCGCGGCGGGCATCCGGCACACGTGAAGCGCACCGGAACCCGCCGCGGCAATCCCGGCGTCCTTCGAATCGACTACCCGGGATTCAGCGGCGAGGAGTCGCTCGAGCAGATCGATTGGGACCAATGGTTCGAATGGTTCGATCGCGACAAGCTCGCGTTCCTCTACCAGGACGAAAAGAAGAGCCGGTTCTCGAAACTCGTCGACCGTTCGACGGTCAAGCTCGCAGCGCCGCGGTCGCGGAAGCGCGCAGCGCCGAAGACCGCAGCGAAGAAGACCGCCGCGACGAAAAAACGGTGAGGCACGGGAACGCGTTGTGCTCAACGCGTTTTCATGGCCAAGCAGACCGTCTCCGACTTTCTCGTTCACCGCCTCCAGGCGTGGGGCGTCAACCGCATCTACGGATATCCCGGCGACGGGATCAACGGCATCATGGGCGCGCTCGACCGCGCCGGTGACGCCATGCATTTCGTCCAGGTGCGGCACGAGGAGATGGCGGCGTTCATGGCGTGCGCGCACGCCAAGTTCACGGGTGAGCCGGGCGTCTGTCTCGCCACCTCGGGTCCCGGCGCGATCCATCTGCTGAACGGCCTCTACGACGCTAAGCTCGATCACCAGCCGGTCGTCGCCATCGTCGGGCAGTCGTCACGCCTCGCGATCGGCGGCAACTACCAGCAGGAAGTCGATCTGCAGTCGCTCTTCAAGGACGTGGCGTCGGACTACGTGCAGACGGCGATGGCGCCGGCGCAGATCCGCCACCTGATCGACCGCGCGTTCCGCATCGCGCGCGCGCAACGCGCCGTCACGTGCGTGATCATCCCGAACGACCTTCAGGAAGAGCCGTACGAGGAACCGCCGCACAAACACTCGACGATTCACTCCGGCACCGGCTGGACGACGCCCCGCGTCATCCCGGAGATGGAGGACCTCCGGCGGGCGGCCAATCTCCTGAACGAAGGGAAGAAGGTCGCGATGCTCATCGGCCAGGGAGCGATGCGCGCGGCCGACGAGGTGATCGAAGTCGCCGACCTCCTCGGCGCCGGCGTCGCCAAGGCGCTCCTCGGCAAAGCCGCGCTGCCCGACGACCTCCCGTTCGTCACCGGGTCGATCGGCCTGCTCGGCACGAAGCCGTCGTGGACGCTCATGAGCGAGTGCGACACGCTGCTCATGGTCGGCTCGTCGTTCCCATACCCCGAGTTTCTGCCGGAGGAGGGGCAAGCGCGCGCCGTCCAGATCGACATCGACGGTCGCATGCTTTCGATCCGCTATCCGATGGAGGTCAATCTCATCGGCGACAGCCGCGAGTCGCTTCGCGCGCTCATCCCGCTTCTCAAACGCAAAGAGGACCGCTCGTGGCGCGAGCAGATCGAAGGCGAGATCAAAGATTGGTGGAAGCTCGTCGAAGCTCGGGCGAGGGAGACGGCGAAACCGATCAACCCGCAGCTCGTCTTTCACGAGCTGTCGCCGCGCCTGCCGGAGCGTTGCATCCTCGCCGCCGACTCGGGATCGACGGCGAGCTGGTATGCCCGCGATCTGAAGTTCAAGCGGGGGATGATGGGATCACTCTCCGGCAATCTGGCGACCATGGGACCGGGTGTGCCGTATGTGATTGCCGCGAAGTTCGCGTTCCCGGATCGCGTCGCGATCGCGCTCGTCGGCGACGGCGCGTTTCAGATGAACGGGATGAACGAGGTCATCACGATCGCGAAGTATTTCAAGGAGTGGAGCGACCCGCGGCTGATCATCGGCGTTCTCAAGAACCGCGATCTCAACATGGTGACGTGGGAACAGCGCGTGATGGCGGGCGACCGGAGGTATGACGCGTCGCAGATCGTGCCCGGCTTCCCGTATGCCGAGTACGCGCGATCCCTCGGCCTGACGGGAGTCAGCGTCGAGAAGCCGGAGCAGATCGGCGCCGGCTGGGACGAAGCGTTGCACGCGAAGACGCCGGCGATCATCGAGTTCCACACCGATCCCGAAGTGCCGCCGCTGCCGCCGCACATCACGAAGGAGCAGGCAAAGAAGTTCCTCGAGGCGCTGATGAAGGATCCCGCGCGCGGGGAGATGCTCAAGGAGTCGATGAAGGAGATGTTCGCGTCCGTTCTGAAATAGAGTGAAACCGTGCGAGACGAACAGACCCGTTTCACACCCATTGCCTTTCCGAACCGCCGGCCCGTTCACCCGCGGGTCCACACCGACCGTATCCAGTCGCTGAACGTCGACGCCGCTGCGCTCGCGTCCGCGCTGCGCCGCGAAATCCGCGGCGAAGTGCGTTTCGACGACGGCTCGCGCGCCCTCTACGCGACCGACGCCTCGAACTACCGGCAGATCCCGATCGGTGCCGTGCTGCCGCGCGACGTGAACGACGTTCTCGCCACGATCTCGCTCGCCCGCCAGTTCGGTGCGCCGATCTTGGCGCGCGGCGGCGGGACGTCGCTCGCCGGCCAGTGCTGCAACGTCGCCGTCATCCTTGATTTCGGCAAGTACATGCACGAGATCGTCGAGATGAATTTCGGCGAGAAGTTCGCGCGCGTGCAGCCCGGCATCATCCTCGACGACCTCCGCAACGAAGCCGAGAAGCACGAGCTGACGTTCGGTCCCGACCCGGCGACGCACACTCACTGCACGATCGGCGGAATGATCGGCAACAACTCGTGCGGCGTGCACGCCGTGATGGCGGGCAAGACAGTCGACAACATCGAGGAGCTCGACGTCGTCACGTACGACGGCATTCGCATGCGCGTCGGTCCGACGAGCGACGACGAGCTGCAGCGCATCATCGCGGAGGGAGGACGGCGCGGCGGGATCTACGCCGGCATGAAGTCGATCCGCGACCGTTTCGCCGACCAGATCCGCGCGCGTTACCCGAAGATCCCGCGGCGCGTCTCCGGCTACAACCTCGACGACCTGCTGCCGGAGAATGGCTTCAACGTCGCCAAGGCGCTCGTCGGCACGGAGTGCACCTGCGTCGTCGTGCTCGAGGCGAAGTGCAAGCTCGTCTACTCGCCGCCGAAACGCGTCCTCGTGCTGATCGGCTATCCGAGCGCTTTCGACGCCGCCGACCACGTCCCCGAAATTCTGAAGTTCAAACCGATCGGCCTCGAAGGGCTCGACGACCTGCTGATCAAAGCCGAGAAAAAGAAGCACCTCAATCCCGGCGGTATCGCTTTGCTTCCGGACGGCGGCGGATGGCTGTTCGTCGAGTTCGGCGGGGAAACGGTCGACGAGGCGCGCGACGCCGCGAAGAAGATGATGGACGCGATCCGCTCCGAGGTCCGCTCCGTCAAGCTGATCGACGACACGAAGCAGCAGAAGATGGTCTGGGGCCTCCGCGAGTCCGGCCTCGGTGCGACGGCGTGGAGTCCCGGCATGCCCCGCACGTGGGAGGGGTGGGAGGACTCTGCGGTCGCGCCGGAGAAGCTCGGCGGCTATCTGCGCGATCTGCGCAAGCTGCTCGACAAATACAACTACGTCGGCGACCTGTACGGCCACTTCGGCCAGGGCTGCGTTCACACCCGCAACAACTTCGATCTCGAGACGCCCGAGGGGATCGCGAAGTACCGTTCGTACATCGACGAAGCGGCCGATCTCGTCGTCTCGTACGGCGGCTCGCTGTCCGGCGAACATGGCGACGGCCAGTCGCGCGCGGAGCTGCTGCCGAAGATGTTCGGCGAGGAGCTGATCGGTGCGTTCCGCGAGTTCAAGTCGCTCTGGGATCCCGAGTGGAAGATGAATCCCGGCAAGGTGGTCACGCCCTACCACCCGGTCGAGAACCTCCGTCTAGGCGCGAACTATCGGCCCTGGTCGCCGGCGACGCACTTCCAGTTCCCCGAAGACGAGGGGCGGATCGACCGCGCAATCCTCCGCTGCGTCGGCGTCGGCAAGTGCCGGCGGATGGAAGCGGGGACCATGTGTCCGAGCTTCATGGCGACGCGCGAGGAGGAGCACTCGACTCGCGGCCGCGCGCGGCTGCTGTTCGAGATGTTCCAGGGGGAGGCGATCCCCGACAACTGGAAGAACGACGCCGTGAAAGAGGCGCTCGACCTCTGCCTCGCGTGCAAGGGATGCAAGGGTGAGTGCCCCGTCAACGTCGACATGGCGACGTACAAGGCGGAGTTCCTCTCGCACTACTACGAAGGGCGCATGCGCCCGCTCAGCGCCTACACGATGGGTTGGATCCATCGCTGGTCGCGCCTCGCGGAGCTCGCGCCGTGGCTCGCCAATCTCGTCATGCCGCTGCTCAAGTCGGTGACCGGCATCGCGAAGGAGCGAAAGATGCCGAAGTACGCGCGGAAGACCTTCCGGCAGCTCTTCCGCGAGAGCACGTCCGAGCCGAACCGGCGCGTCGTCCTTTGGCCGGATACGTTCAACAACCACTTCCACCCTGACACCGCTGTCGCGGCGGTCGAGGTGCTCGAAGCCGCCGGCTATCACGTGACGATCCCGCGAAAGCGGCTCTGCTGCGGACGTCCGCTGTACGACTGGGGCTTCCTGAAGATCGCGAAGAAGCTGCTGCGCGAGATTCTCGACACGCTCGGGCCCGAGATCGACGAAGGCGTCGCCGTCATCGGCCTCGAGCCGAGCTGCGTGTCGGTGTTCCGCGACGAGCTCGTGAACCTCTTCCCGAACGACGCGCGCGCGAAGAAGCTGTCGAAGCTCGCCATGACGCTGAGCGAATTCATCGAGCGGGAAGGCGACCGCTTCCAACTCCCGCATCTCGACGGGAAAGCGCTCGTTCAGGCGCACTGCCATCACGCGGCAATTCTGGGATTTGGCGACGAAGAGAAGGTCCTGCAGCGTCTCGGCCTCGACGTCCACCGCCCCGACTCCGGCTGCTGCGGCATGGCCGGCGCCTTCGGCTTCGAGGAGAAGAACTACGAGATCTCCACGCGCCTAGGCGAGCGCGTGCTCATCCCGGAGGTGCGCGCCGCGGCGGCCGACACACTCATCGTCGCCGACGGGTTCTCCTGCCGCGAGCAGATTCACCAGATGACCGGCCGCGAGACGTTGCACCTCGCCCAGGTGCTGCGGCGCGCGATACGCGGTCAGCGCGGCAAATAGAACGCGCCGAGGATCGCGCCGTAAACGGCGTGCGCGACGATCGTGACGACCGGCGTCAGGCGGCCGTAGTTCATCGTCAGAAATCCCGGCGGTTCGAGGAGGCGCGTCGGCTCCGGGCCGCGGAAATCCGACACCATGCGTGGGTGAACGCCAGGCAGCACGGGCAGCAGCACCACCACGACAAAGATCCCCTGCACCACCCCGATCGTCATCCCGAACCACCAGGTCGGCCGGAGGTGCTGAAAGAAGAGCGCATAGACGATCGCGAAGATCCAGCCGTTGACTAAGTGCACGACGACGCCGAGGAACTTCGCGCGGTCGCGATTCGGCGTGAACATCGTGCCTACGATGAACGGAATGTCGATGCGGGTGAGGCCGAGCGACTGGCCGGCGATCGTCAGCGTGGTCAGCACGATCGTCGCCGCAAAGCCCCAGAGAAGGATCGATTCGAAGTTCATCAAAGTGTCTCGTTATTTGAAGGAAAGACGCCGAGGGTGATAACTTACTTCCGTTAGAGGGGTCTCCCTATGCGCCTCCGCCTCAGCACTCTCCTCTTCGCGATTCTGTTAGCCGCTCCCCTCGGTGCTGCGTTCGTTCCAGGCATGGTTTTCATCCAGAACAGGGCGGCGAATACCAGTCTCGGTCTCACGTCGAGCGATCTGTGGGCCTACTCCCCCGGCGACAGCTATGCGTTGGCGGCCGGCGGGACGCCGCTGATCTATCAGCCGACTCCTCTCGGCACGGGCCAATTTCTCATCCGGAACCCCAACGCCATGATCTTCGAAAGATCGCGGACCGTCTCCGTGTGGGATGGCGTCGAATATTTCTACGGGGACCCGCACACCGGGATCCAGGACATCCTCACGACCGACGCGGATCTTGCGGAAATCGCTCCGGCGCGTTCGGGCAATTTCCTCGGTGCGGAGCAGTCGAATACCGCTGACGTCGGAGCGAAGCTCATCGAGTTCAATCTCGCGGGCGTTGTCGCCGAATACCGGCTTCCCACAATCGTCGACGTCGCGCACAATCGAGTTCTCGGCGCGAGCCATCTCGAAGTGCTCGGCGACGGCTGCACGGTTCTCTACACCCTCGGCCACGACGATCCCAATCCGGGGCGGGTACACCGTTTCAACATCTGCACGGGCGCTGCCGAGTCCGATTTCTGGGTTCCGACGGTGCCGGCTGAATACGCCGGCTCCGTGCGCCAGCTTCCGAACGGCGACATCCTCGTTGCAGCCGGCACCGTGGTTCGCGAGTTGACGCTCCAGGGTGTGCCGGTGCACGAGTGGGCGTTCGCAGGCGTGACCCATGTGGCGCTCACCCCTGACGGTCACGCCTTCTACGCGGCTGGTGTGAATCAGCAAAAGGTAGATTTCCGCCTCTACCAACTGGATACTCCGAACGATGCTCCGCGGTTGATCCCGATCGGGAACCCTGAGATGCAGTCGCTGCTTTCTCCGACGGAGATGATCCAACTCGTGGTCGTGGGAGAGTGGCGGGCCGTCGGCGTGACCTCGCGAACGCGCGCCGTTCGACACCGGTAGCCCGGATCGCCTTTTGCTCTCTTCGTTTCTTCATGAACGAAGAGGTAGTTGTCGTCACCGGAGCATCCGCAGGAGTCGGCCGCGCGGTCGCGCGCGCATTCGGAAAAAGACAGGCGAAGGTCGCGCTGATCGCGCGCGGCGTCGACGGTCTCGAGGCCGCCAAGCAGGAGATCGAGTCGTACGGCGGCAAGGCCATCATCCTCCCCCTCGATGTAAGCGATCACGATGCCGTCGAGGCCGCGGCGACGCGAGTCGAGGAGGCATTCGGGCCGATCGACATCTGGATCAACAACGCGATGCTCTCCGTCTACTCGCCGATCATCGAGATGCAGCCGGACGAGTTTCGCCGCGTCACGGAGGTCACGTACCTCGGCTACGTCTGGGGGACGCTCGCGGCGCTCCGGCGCATGAAGCCGCGCAATCGCGGCGTGATCGTGCTGGTCGGATCCGCGCTCGCCTACCGCGGGATTCCGCTGCAATCGGCGTATTGCGCGGCGAAGCATGCGATTCAGGGCTTCCACGACTCGCTGCGTTCCGAGCTCATTCATGACGGCAGCAACGTCCGGACCGTCATGGTCCAGATGCCGGCCCTGAACACGCCGCAGTTCGGATGGGTGAAGTCGCGATTGCCGAGGAAAGCGAAGCCGCTCGGAACGATTTTCCAGCCCGAGGTGGCGGCCGAGGCGGTGGTGTGGGCGGCGTACAGCGGGCGGCGGGAGATCAACGTTGGATGGCCGACGACTGAGGCTGTGGTCGGCAATAATTTCTTCCCAGCGGCCGGCGACTGGTACCTGGCGCGCAACGCCTATGACGGCGCCATGACCGACGAGCCGGAGGACCCGAACCGTCCCAACAACTTGTGGCAGCCCGTCCCGGGCGACCACGGCGCTCACGGTCGTTTCGATGACTCCGCGACGCCGGTCAGCATCGAGCTGGAGCTCAACAAGCGCCGAAATTGGGTGCTCGGAGCGGCTGCGCTCGTCGGCGGACTCGCATTGGTAGCGGCCGCGAGGAAGTAGCCGCGGCAGTTTTTGCCGTGCGGACACACTTAGGGCCGAGGAGAGATCCTCGGCCCTTTGCGCGTGAGTGGAACGGGACTAAATGTTCTCGCGGCCGGCGAACGGGTTGGCCCGCTCGGTGTCGCCCTGGCGGTCATTGCGCGAGCGATCGTTGTTCCGAGTCTCGAAACCGCTGCGCTCCGTGTTGACCTGGCGCTCGAAAACCTGCTCGTCGTTACGAGCGACGTCATTTCCGATACTACCGCCCTGATTCGCCGCCCGGGCGCGTGCGCCTCGCGAGTGGCCGCCTTCGCGTCCGATGGCGGACATGTGCGCCCGATCGCGGCTGACTGCCTCGCCGCCTTTCCGGCCGGCGGTGCGCGCCTCATCGGACGTGAATTCGTGCGCCGTCCCCTTTGCATGAGCAGCCCGACCACCTTTGCTTGCAATCTCACGCTGCTTGGTCGGATCCATTGACGCAAAACCGCGTTTGCTCGTCGCCATGAAATCTCCTTGAAACCTGAAATGGGTACTGCGCGAACCTGCGAGAGGTCGCCAAGGTTCACGCACGAAGTGTGCCCAGCGGTAGTTTCTCAGGCGGGAACGCGCGATTCAGCGCCAGGATGGCGGAGAGAGAGGGATTCGAACCCTCGGTAGAGCTTTAAGGCCCTACGACGGTTTAGCAAACCG
>JACZCU010173931.1_pt1 | contig 13993 bp, 13 predicted proteins | sample 8641851 | NCBI WGS metagenome assembly JACZCU01 (sample SAMN15324605, study PRJNA640507) | soil metagenome | isolation source: monocropping sugarcane control | place: China: Luxin town, Laibin City, Guangxi Province | collected 2019-07-25 | depth 10cm m | reverse complement strand
GGGCTCGGTCTGCGGGGGAGACGACATGACGACATGACGGCATGAGGGAAGAGCAAGATATTTGGAGTGGTGCGTGTTGTGCAGCCTGTGGCTGCACAACACGCACCACTCCAAATAGGAAGCCACCGAAAGGTGGCGGGACAACCTGAATAAGTACCATTAATGGCCGTTTTCCTGCAACGAAAACAAGGCTTCCAATTCAATACCCATCGCTTCCGTTGTGACTGCATCTTCAAGAGTATGATCAGGATACCTCAGTAGTGTCCAGTCAGACCTAATTTCATATACCACCCCATGCCCTTGCGCATAATATACCTTGCTAAGAGCAACTGTAAGCATCAGGTTCTCCATCTCCTGGTACTTGTTATGTGTGAACTGGTTTGCTAGATGAAACGCCCACAACATCAGCATTTGTCTACCTGCTTCTTTTTTCCCTGTGGCAACCGTTATGGAACCTGGTTGCTGAGGTGTTGTACCTTTGAAGGTCACAGCCTCGAAATACCCCAGGTTGGTGCTATCCCACATACCAAGGGAGTTCCCGGGCAGAGATAGGGGGTCAAGGAGACCCTCAGCTTTGTTTAAGTAATCCTTGTTGTGCGTCACTTGGTAGGTATGTAAGAGCGAAATGATCATCTGGCTACTGCCTCCCGTGCGCATGATGTTGCCTCGAACAGTATAGTCTCTAAATGTACCGCCGTAGAATACTTCAGCAGGATTGACTGTACCATCTGGAGTTAACACCTGGTCCATCTGATCGGCAAAGGTATGGTAGGTCGGGATATAGGCATGCGCATAGAGAAAATTCAGCATGGTTTGTCCTTGTTGCACCCAGGTAGGATGGTTAAACAGCGTCCCTGCCTGGATGAGTGCACATGCTGCTTCCAAAACATCACTTGGTCGGTAATATCCTTGCGGATGAAGGCTGTTTTTCTTGTAAAATATCCCCACAGAGGGATTAATGGCATTCGCAAATCCGACAGCCATCCCTATAGCTGTATCCCTATAAAAGGTATCATGAGAAAGGTTGTATAAATCTAAGAATTCTTCATCGAACAGCCAGCCCCTTTGATCAGTGGTGCCGGCAAACTCAGCTTTCACAATAGGAGTAAATTTAGCAATTTCACTCTTGTAGCGCGTATCCCCGGGATTTTGGGATGTATATAACCACAGATTATGGAGATAGCGAATATCGGTTAAGGGATCATGACCAGCACCTAATCCTCCTGGTATGCCGGAGCCATTGATATTGGCCTGTAATGGATCGGTCCCATAGCGCCAGTTCACCCATAATCCCCCGCCTGGTGCTTGTGAGTTAAAGCCATTTTGCTTAATATTGTCTAGCATAGACACCTCAATCCTCCTAGCAGCTGAATTTCCGGGACCGGGAGTTGAACTCGCCGAAACGGAGATTGAGCTCGTCGGCACGGGAGTTGGTGTAACCTGAGGTACTGGCTGCTGTTTCTGTATAAAGTAGAGAAAAAAAAGAGGAAGAGCAACAATAAGAAGTAATAGAAGAAGGGAACCAAGTATTATTGCATAACGTGATCGAGGGGAAAAATGCTTCTTTAGATGCTTCAAATCTTTCACGAGACGCTTAAAATCTTTCACGAGTTTTTCCTTTCACCGCTTTAAAAATTGGCACAGCTAGCAAGCTCGGAATGCCGTCCTTTACAGGGCTCGGTCTCTGTGGGAGACGGCATTCCGAGCTCCGGGGGAAACGACATGACGACATCTGCAAGGGGTCAATACATATCAAATAAGGAAAACGGATGCTATCCGTAGGGACGCGATAAATCGCGTCCAAAAGGGAGTGCGGGGAATCTCCCGCCAGTTCGATCCGCCCCACACCCCATGGGACGCGATAAATCGCGTCCCTACAACATTCCTTGTTTCGCCCTCGACTTTTAGCTGAACCCCTTTTTGACATGTATTGTCCGCAAGGATCGCCCTGGAACAGTGCCCACCATTCCCCCACTGGCACCCACCATCTGCTATCTGGCAGTTACATCCAACCTTAGCTCAGTCCCCTTGCGTCGAGTGCACAAAAGGCTCACTCTCTGCTGAATCGGTGGTGAGGTCAGGTATGGACTGCAACTGTTTGGACTGTCTGAGACCTCCAGGCCTCGGACGGCCAGTAAAAGCATTGTAGACCTGGCGGTTCTTTTGCAAAAAAACAGGCCAGCTAAGCTGTTCGTCGGCCAGTTTTTTCCCGTTTGCTCCCAGCTTGTGAGCTTTCTCCGTGTCGCGTAGCAACTCCAGAGTCCCCTGCGCTAGCCCTTCTGGCGTAGGTGGAACTAACAGGCTAGTATCAGAAGAAAGCAACTCAGTATGTGCATAGATTTCTGTAGCGATAATAGGCTTGCCTGAGCGTAAGTATGTGTACAATTTGAGTGGCGTATTGGTGCCTTCGCGCCGCGGGCTCAGTAGCATATCGGCCAGTGCCATGTATTGTGGCATCTCTTCCGGAGGACGTTGTCCCGTAAAATGCACAATTTCAGCGATGCCAAGCTCTTGAGCAAGTTGGCGATACATCGAGACTTGAGGCGGATGTCCGCCCACCAGAACGTAATGAGCTGAAGGAATCTCTTCATGGACAAGAGCGGCGCTCTGCAGTAACATATCGATCCCCTGGTAGAACTCCAGCGTTCCTGTATAGAGCAATACGGAAGCATTACCAAGCTGCAATTGCTGGCGTAGCCGTACGACATCCTGTTCACTGGCTGCTGGCATGGCTTCATCAACCGCGACGTTCCGAATCAAATGGACTGGCTTTCCAGGTGCAATTTTCTCGACAGTCTCCTTAAGTTCGGCTGTGACGGCTATAACGATATCCGCATGACGTATCACCCATTTCTGTACTGTCGCAACACAGCGAACCAGCAATGGATCTTTGAAAAAAGGAAACTGAGCCACCATCAGCTCCAGATCCGAGTGCATGTCGAAGAGGTGTTGGCAGCCAAAAATGAAGGACAGGATCACGCCCATGACCCCGGCTTCCTCGTGTGTGTGCAGGTAGTGGTAGCGTCCCTGACGCAGCCGCCGTACTGCTGTGAAGAAGAGTACCAGGTCAAGCGGGAATTTCGCCAGTGAAGGCCCTATCTTGACCGTGGGAATAAAAGGCAAAGCAGGAGCGCGGTAGATGTTCAGGCCGGGAAGCTCCACCTGTTCGCCAATGGGATAAGTGACCAGGTCTACCTCATAACCCAGTGATAGCATAGCTTTAATACGGTAATACACGCTAAAAGGTGTACCCCTTGGCTCAAGAAATGGTTCTGGGGCAATCATTAAAATTCGCATAAACAGTCCCTTTCCACAAATAATCCCCTCATAGAAAGAAGAGTATGCTGCCTGCCAGAGCAGGCACATACTTTCTGGCACATATAACCGAAGTGTACCGAATGATCTATAACTATTATAACAATGCTCAGAACAGGGAGAGAGCCTTTTGTACGCTCGACGCAATGAGACTGAGATAAAGAGTCCTGAGGGTCACCATGGAGTCGCGGCGCGGCTCCATGGTGAGCCTCAGGACTCTTTATATTTTATCTGAACATCTCTCCCTTTTGCCGCTGTAAGAGTGCCTGGACTTCGTTGAGCGTCACACTGGCAATATCACCAGCAATACAGCGTTTGAGGGCGGCCAGGGCATTGCCAAAACTCAGGGCGGTACTACCGTGCTGCTCATGCAACTGGCGATAGAGCTGTCCATCCAGATACGCATAGATATATCCCGCTGCGAAAGCATCCCCGGAACCAAAGCGTACCGTTCCTTCAGTGGCAAAGGCCGTTTCTATGTTATATACACCATTCTGCAATTGCGCCGCCCCTTCATTACCCAACGTCAATACAATTGTTTTCGCCACACCGTCTACCCCAAACCTCTGCTCCATCTGGCGCAACACGGCCTCCGGACTGCCACTAAATCCCCATAGAGCGGCAGCATCAGCACGCGTACAGAAGAGCAGGCGAGCCTGCCGGCACGCGTCCTCTATACCGGCAGCCGCCTGCGCTGTTGACCATAGTTTTGAACGGTAGTTGACGTCAAAGGCCAGGGGCACACCCTGTGTACGTGCTCTTTGCAAGAAACGCGCAAATACCTCGCGCGTACCCTTACTGAGAGCAGGTGTAATCCCCGTCAGGTAGAGCATCCTGCTATCATCCAGCACAGAGAAATTCACAAGCTGGGGATCGATCAAGGCGCATGCCGAATGCGCCCGGTCATAATAGACCTGCGTGCCCAGCGGCTGAGGTGCCTCCTCAGCATAAAAGATGCCCAGGCGGCTCGCGCCCTCTACCCACACCACGGAAGTTGCATCTACCTTGTGACGGCGCAGCTCGGCAGCTACGCGTTGGCCCAGCGGATTGAAAGGCAGCGCGGATAGCCAGTTGGACTTGAGTCCCAGGCGGGCCAGGCAAGCCAGCGTATTCGACTCGGCCCCCGCGACATAGCTGTCAAATGTCCTGGCATCATCCAGCCTTCCACCATGTGGCGGACTGAAACGCAGCATTGTCTCGCCAAAACTCACTATATCAAAAGGCATATGCTTCCTTCCTACCGAGCGCTACAAATCTGAATAAGCTCTGCTACCCCTTGACCGCGCCCGCCGTCAGACCACTGACCAGTTGCTTCTGGAACAGCGTGAAAAGCACCACGATTGGCAGCGACACCACCACACTGGCCGCCATCATATCCGGCCAGCGATCCTGGAACTCCCCAATGTAGGTCAGCACAAACCCCGCCGGAATCGTACGCATATCCGGACTGTTCGTCAACGTCAATGCATATAACAGCTCGTTCCACGAGTTCAGAAAGGCGAAGAATCCGACCGCTACTACTCCGGGAATGATGATCGGCATCACGATCGACCACAGCACGCCTAACCGGCTCAAGCCATCCACCCGCGCCGCATCTTCCAGATCGGTGGGCAATGTATCACAAAAGCCCTTGATCATCCAGATACTAAACGGCAGTGAAAACGTCGTAAACGCCAGAATGAGCGCCGGGTACGTGTTGAGCATCCCCAGTTGCCGGAAGAGTGTGTACAGCGAGATCAGGATCGTCACATATGGAAACATCTGCGTCGCCAGGATCAGCAGGATCAGGCTGCGCGCTCCCCGAAACTGGAAGCGCGAGAGCACATAGCCGCCAGGTGTGGCCGCCAACAGCGTTAAAAACGTCGTTGCCAGGCTCACAATCAGACTGTTCTTGAAGTACTGTACAAACCCCTGCTGGTCCTGCGGCAAGATCTGGTAGCTAAAGAAGGTGAACTGTCGCGGCCACCATGTCGGTGGATTCTGGAACGCCTCCAACTGCGGCTTGATCGACGTCGAGAGCAGCCAGAATGTCGGAAAGAAGGCGTAGACCAGCAGCAGCGCCAGCGCCACGTACAACAGTGCACGCCGCCAGCGCCGTCCTGTCTGCTGGCGGCGTTGCGCTCGTTTGCGTTCAGTCAGTTGCTGCGCCTCCTCCGCGGAGGGAGTAGCCTCCATGACCGCAGCATCTGACTGGGCTGATGCGGCAAAGGGATGATGGTTGGAACGTGAAGCGGGAGTACTCATTGCGCCGTTGCCTTCCCTTCCATGATACGAATATAGAAATACGTAAAGGCCAGCAGCATCAGCAGCCACAGCACGCCCATGGTCGCCGCATAGCTGATCTGTTCGTTGATAAAGCCGGTACGATAGATGTTGACCACCATGTTATTGGTGGCCGTACCTGGACCGCCATTAGTCATAGCCCAGATGATGGCAAACTCGTTGAGGCTCCAGATCAACTGCAGGGTGGTAGTGATCACGATGATGCCACGCAAGCCCGGTAAAGTCACATGCCAGAAGCGATCCCACGCCCCAGCACCATCCACCGTCGCTGCGTCCAGCAAATCCTGGGGAATGGTCTGCAAGCCCGCAAGCAGCATCAGCGTAAAGAAAGGAAACTTGTTCCAGATGGCGGCAAAGATGGTGGCCACCACCGCCAGTTTTCCCGTGCCGCCAAACCAGCCCAGCGGTTGGGGAAAGGGACGCCAGCCAAAGAGATTGAGCGAGGTCAGCAGGTGGTTGATGATGCCGTACTGCGAGTTGAACATATAGAAGAAGAGATAAGCCACTACTACATAGGGCAGCACCCAGGGCACCAGGGCTAAACCGCGCCAGAGCAGCTGCAAGCGCAGGCGTTGGTTGAGCAGCAGGGCAAAGGCCATCCCAATCACAAAGGAGACCACCGTCGCGCATACGCTAAAGACCAGGCTGAACCCCACTGAGGACCAGAAGCCAAAAACCGGGTCCAGCAGGATCTTGCCATAATTGCCCAGGCCTACCCAGTGATTGTCGAAAGGATCAGCCAGGTTGAGCGACTGGAACGAGAGCATCATTGTATTGATCACCGGGTAGAAGATAATCCCGGCGAGCAGCAGCAGGGAGGGAGTCAGTAATACCCAGATGAGCATAGGACCATCCAGCCCCTGCCTATAGCGGGTCATCCGTATGCCTGCTCCCTGGTGCTGAGACGGATCTATTATTGCCATGCCGCTTCCTTCCCTCTATAACATGCTTACTATCCAGTACAGAAAAAACTTACATCCTATCTCTCCAGAAAGGTTCGCAGTATTATGCCACGAACCTCTTACCGAGACATTTATTCTGCATGTACACTAATTCTACCGTCATTGTACTACAAAACACTGCCTTATTCCGTACCCTGAAACGTAGCCTTTTATGGACAAGCCATAATTAGCCGTGTTCAGTTCCTGCTTCAGCGACCGTTGCCTTGTTGCCAAGGTCTGACACAATCTCCACAGGCGTCAATTCCCGCCGCACTGGCGGTAATCCCCATTCATACGCCGCTTGCGCCAAAGTGCGAGCGGCATTTTCGTCTCTCTCCAGGACCAGCCCACAGCGTTTACAGACAAACGTGCGGTCACTGAGCTGCTGATCCTCATCGATCCATCCACACGCGTTACAGGTCTTTGAGGAGGGATACCAGCGTGAGACGACTTTCAGTGGGAGGCCCGCTGCTTCCAGCTTGTAGGTCAGCTGGCGGCGAAACTCGTAGAGTCCCACATCGGCAATGGCCCTGGATAAGCGACGGTTCTTGAGCATGCCAGAGATGTGCAAATCCTCGATCACTATGCAGGAAGCGCGCTGGCCGTTGGACGTGGCTTTTGTCACAATGGCGGTGGTGGTTTTCTGCACGGTGTCTTTTCTGAGGTTGGCAATCTTGGCATGGACACGGGTCAGCTTCTTGCGCGCTTTGGCCCGATTTTTGCTGCCCTTCTTTTTACGGGACACGCCCTTGGAGGCCCGCCTGAGTTGTTTGAGTCGCGTGCGTAAGGCTTTGGGATTGGGATAGCTGGTGCCATCCGAGCAGGTGGCTAGTGCCTTGATGCCCACATCAATGCCTATGGGCGCATCGTGTCCGGCTGGCACAGCACCGATCTCGCGCTCCAGTTGTACCGGCACATACCACCGGCCAGCCCGCTCAGTCACCGTGGCCTGTGCGACTTTCGCGCCCACTGGCAGGTAGTTCTGCTCTTTGAGTCGCAGCCTGCCCAGGCGGGGAAGCTGAATGGTTTTTTGGTGGATATGGATCGTTCCGGTTAAACGAAACCCGCCGATGCCTTTGTTACGAGATTTAAAGCGCGGCCAGCCCACTTTGACTTTTTTCCCGGCTTTTTTCTCACCCAAGCGCCGATAGGCGTTCTTGTAGGCCACATCCAGGTCGCGCAATGCCTCTTGTGGCGCGCACTTGGAACATTCGTACATCCAGGGATAGTCAGTGGCTTTGAGAGCGTTGAGTTCTTTATGCAGGTCTATCGCCGTAGGTATTTTTTGTCCAAGCTCAAACGCCTGTTTCTTGCGGGCCAGACCAAAGTTGTAAGCAAACCTTGCACAGCCCGCGTGTTTGAGACAGGCGGTGATCTGCTTGTTATTCAGATCTAACTCGACTTTGTAGCCACGCGTGATGTTCACTCTGTATCCTCGGCTTTCATCACCTGCTCAACACACTGCTTCATTTTTTCGGCACGACGCTTGGACTTGCGCCGTCCGTAGATCCGACTTGCCATACTGCTAATCACCGCAATGAAATCATCCGCGAGGTCATTGTCCGTATCGCTCGGAAAAATGACCTCCAGACGACGACCTTGCATCTGCATCAATTGCTCAATGTAGTTGAAACCGAAACGGGTGAAGCGGTCACGGTGTTCAATGACGATCACGCCCACGCTCGCATCGGAGAGCAGCTTTATCAGCTTTGGGCATTTGTCATTGAGTCCAGATGTCAGTTCACTAACCGTCTTGCTCACTTGATAGCCATGCGATGCGGCATAGTCTTTGAGGCGCTGCATCTGGCGATCCAGGTCTTCTTTCTGATCAGCAGATGAAACGCGAGCAGAGAGTGCCACGCTCGCGGACTCTTGCGCGCTGACTGGTTCCTGGACAATGATCGTTCTCGTCACGATTTGAGAGGCGTCCAAGCGTCCGGCTTTCCACCACCGGAACGCCGTCCGATAGGTGACACCCATCTTCTTGGCGTAAGCACTTAATCTCATAGAGAGATTTAACGAGAAAAGTCGCTAAATGTCAACATTTTTATCAGTTATATATCACTCTCTGTAAGGACGCGACTTGAATCATCCCAAATGTGAAGACAGCCTACTTCCAGGGCACCCGCAAGCTTGGTCTCCGGGGGCTCGGTCTGCGGGGGAGACGACATGACGACCTCCCTTGCGGTCGCCCTCAGCCCTTGCGGCTCCCTGGCCCCTTGAGATGCCATTCATCAGCAATATCCATGCTCAGGTTGATGTGTATTGCCCCCCTTGCGGATGCCCTGGTTCCTATCTTAGGCGTATACCGTCTTCACTTCGTCGGTAAGCCGACTCAGGCGCTGTTTAACATTGGCACCACCCGCGATTTCCTGCAGCGCGCTGACCACGAAGCTCGCAGCAGTGCTATAGCGTGGACCATAGGCCGGCGGTCGCATGGTGGGAATCACCTCATTAATAAACGCCTGGTCGATGGTATCGGCATAAGCTGAAGCATACGGCCCCGTCGTATTGTAACTCTTACGTGGCAACATACCCCCCTGCGGAATTAAGAACGTTGTGATCACCTCTTTGGATGTGGTCAGGAACTGAATAAGCTTCCAGGCCAGTTGTTTATTCTGTGCTTGCGCCGAAATACCCAGGTTGTGAATATCAGCACAGGTGATAGGACTGCTCACACCCGGCCCGGTCGGCGTGGTCGTCAACCCAAAATGGGCATTCACCGCTGCCTTACTATTGAGGGCCGGATTGGTGTTGGCAAAGATACCGGACAGGTAGGGACCGTCGAGCTTAAAGGCGATCTTGCCGTTGGCCATCAACTCGCGCTCGGCTTTGATCGCCTGGTCGGGCGGCGTCCACTTCTTGTTGACGGCGTCTTGCAACCACTGGAAAGCGGCGACCGTCCCACTATCGGCCCAGTTGATGGTTACGTTGCCCTTCCCATCGTCAACCATCGGATTGCCGCCGAAGGTCCAGATCCACGGCCAGAAGCCAACCAGGGCATATTCCGTCTTGGAGATGTCAATGCCAATTGGATAAGCGTCGGCAGGCAACTTGGCGCGCAAGGTCGCCATCATCTGGTTCAGCTCATCAATTGTCTTGGGCGGCTTGGTCTCATCCAGACCTGCCTGCTTCATGAGGTCTTTACTGTACCAGAAGCCATGCGGCGTGACAGTGAAAGGGACAGCATAGGTTTTTCCCTTGTACGTGCCCACCTCAAAGCTGTTGGTGAATGCGTCGCTTTTCCAATCGGAACTCACATACGAATCCAGCGGCTCTAAAGCCCCGGCACCACCAAGTGCATACGGCCAGTTACCGCTCAACTGCATCACGTCAGGGGGATTGCCGCCATTGGTCATGGTCGTGAGCTGCTGCAACACCTGGTCGAAGGGGATACCGATGTTTTGAATGGTGGCGTTGTTCGAACTCTCAAATACTTTCAACGCCTTGTTGATATTGTCCCTTGTGGCAGACTCGGCCGAGGCCCAGTTGGCAAACTTGAGCGTCGTGCTGTTACCAGACGGTGTGGAACTACCACCGCCACAGGCCTCCAGCAGCGCCCCCAGGCTGCTTAGAGACACACTTAATGCACCTGCCCGGGCAAGAAAATCACGTCGAGCCAATTTGCCCTGCAGTAGATCCTCCATTGGATCACGCTTGTCATCAGTAGTCATAATGCCTTCTCCTATCGCTGTAGTGAAGTCTTTATCGGATGATACCGATAACCCAAGGACCTGACGATACAAAATATTTCCTTTTACAACCTGGGCGGGACGACCCGTCCCCAACTTCCTTCGCTATCCCTATTAAAAGGGCGCCATATCATCTCCCCCTGAGACCCAGCCCGTAGCTATCCGCACACCTGCGCGCCACGTATAATGATGTCCACAACCGCACATCTGGTACGGTAAAAATAAGCCGGAACATTATATCGTTATAATGATATTACTTACATACTCTGTATTTGTCAAGGACTAAAGCAGCATATGTCTGCTTTTCAGTCCATTGTCTCGCGCTACTGATCTGCTTTAATCCATGGGATACAGGCTACAGCCGCCATCGTTCAAAAGCACCGAGCCGGTCATATAGTTGGCCATATCCGAACATAGAAACAGGAAAGCGTGCGCTATTGTCTCTGGCGGCTGCATGTAGCCAAGCGGAATCGCCTTCTCAGCGCGGGCGCGATAAGCGGGATCGGTATCCCATTGCTGCTTGGCCATGCCAACTGCCACTATGCCAGGTGCAATAGCGTTGGCACGGATACCCCTGGGGGCCAATTCACGTGCGAAGCCACGCATAAGCGCCCTCAGACTGGCCTTGCTCGCATTGTAAGGCGTGATTTCAGGCCATGGCACATCCTGCACCCACGAAGTTGTAAAAATAAGCTGCCCCTGTACACCCTGCGCGATCCAGCGCCGCACTACCGCCTGCGCCAGCACAAATGCCGCGCGCATATTCAAATTGAAGAGCGCATCGAAGCTTGCCAGCGGGTACTGTTCAACGGGATAGGCTTCCGTCATACCTGCATGGCAACAAACCACGTTGGGTAATCCATGGGTCGCCTCTACATGTTGCAGCAAGCTATCAACCGCTTCTGCCCGCGTGATATCTGCTCTACAATAGACAACCGCGGAGCCTGCTGCTCCTGTCTCCTCTCGCAGCACCCGTGCCGCTTCATCCTCAGGCAGGATGTCGTTTACGATCACCCTGGCCCCGTGTTCTGCCAGCACCCGCACAACCACGCGTCCAATCGCTCCACAGCCGCCGGTAATGAGTATTGTTTTCCCGTTTAAATCCAGTAAATCCATTGCTCCTGAATCCCCTTCATCAGATAGCTATTGAGAGTTAGCTATTGAGCAGTCCAGCCCGCGTCTACCGGCAGGGCAATACCCGTCACAAAGCGCGACTCGTCCGAGGCCAGGAATAGTGCCACATCGGCTACTTCCTCAGGCGTACCCAATCTACCGCCCAGTGGTTGGCGCTGCCGCATCGCTTCCACAATTTTCGCGTTACTTTGTGCTCGCGAGCTCATATTCGTCACGATCAGACCAGGACAAAGACTGTTACAGCGGATATTGCGCGGCGCATAGTGCACAGCCATCGCACGGGTCAGGCCAATGATAGCTGCCTTCGCTGCTGCATAGGCATGCGTGGCAAAGTTTTCATCGCCCACCAGGCCTAATACAGAAGAGAGGTTGATGATCGATCCTCCACCTGAAGCTAAAAGTGCGGGTACTCCATACTTGCAACATAGGAAAATGCTGCGTAGATTCAGATTGAGCGTCGCGTCCCAGCCTTCTTCAGTACACTCATCCACCGGACCATCTCCAAAGGCGCGTCCACTGCCACCGGCCCCGTTGAACATGACATGCAGCCCTCCATATGTAGTAACTGCAGCGCTGACAGTCTGCTGCACAGCTGCGCTCACCGTGACATCCGCTGGCACAGATATAGCGGAACCACCCGCCGCTACAATTTGTGCCACGACGGCTGCAAGCGGCTCCGCACTGCGAGCAACCGCGACTACTTTCGCTCCTTCCTCGGCAAAGCGCAAAGCTACAGCCCGCCCAATGCCGCTGCTCGCTCCGGTCACCAGCGCCACTTTACCTTCAAGACGCATACACTACGCTCCTTCACAGATGGCACTACTGCAATCCAAGCGCCAGCACGTGCCATGCTGAACAGTATCTTAATCTTTGCAGGCATCCACATACTGGCGCGCCAGCGCGGTAAGAGTGGCCCAATCCTTCTGACGGGCAATTTTCTTACTTACCAACTTACCCCCTATCGCCACGGTATAAGCCCCGGCATCGAGAAACGCCGCGCAGTTATCCAGGTTTACTCCGCCAGTTGGTACCAGCGGCACATCGGGTAGCGGTGCCAGCACATCCTTAATATAGGTTGGACCTAAGCCGCCCGCGGGAAACACCTTGACAAAATCGGCTCCCGCTCGCCAGGCCGCCAGTATCTCTGTCGGTGTGAAGGCCCCACACATGACCGGTATGCCCCCGCTGCGACCAACCGCTATCACTTCAGGAAGAAAAGCAGGAGTCACCAGGAATTGCGCACCCGCGTCGACAGATGCGCGAGCGCTCTCCTCATCCAGCACGGTACCAGCACCCAGCAGCACATCCTGTCCTACTTCCCGCTGCACCTGCCCAATTACCTCGATAGCTCGCGGGTTAGTAAGGGTAAACTCTATTGAGGTAATACCGCCCAGCAACAGCGCTCGACTCAGCTCCAGGGCATCGTCAAGGTTGTCTAGGCGTACAATTGCGATTGGTTTGCGTGGCTTTATTTTTTCCCTGCTACTGGCAGCCTCTGTCATTTCATTACTCTCTTTCCCCATGTGACGCTCTACGCCCAAAGGCCCGCGCCGGGTTGTGGATCATGATATCGTCAATAACGTCTTGCGGAACGCCCTCACTCTTTAATCGCGGTACAAAACGCGCCAGCAGATAGTCAAGACCTGGACCACCACCATAGGCCCGCAGGTACGAGGTTCGCGCCATATCGCTGCCCAGTAAGAGTTGCTTGCCATATCCAGCGCTTAGCATGCCGGTAACCAGGGCGATCATCTGGCTATCCGGCCCATATTTGGCCCGCGCTGGTCCATCGTACACAATATAGGCTCCACTGCTGGCGACCTCCTTGTGGTAGCTCAGATCGGGCAGCCGGTCAAGGTGTCCCACTATGACACTACCTGGAGGAATGCCCGCCTCTCGCAACCACTGTACCTGTTCAATCCCCAGCGTACCGTGCTCGGTGTGTGTGCTTATGGGGAAACCCGTGGCTGCATATACCGCGCCATATGCCTCTATCAGCTTGCGCTGCGTCGGGGTCGCGGCATAGTAATCAGTCGCCAGCTTTACCACACCTGCTCGCGCTGGCAGCCGCTCTACCAGCGGTCCATTATAGCTGCGCTTGTCCATACCCACCGTGAGTTCAAGAATTAACAGATCCGCGATCTGCTCAGTGCTGTAAGTATGGATCCAGTGCTCGTCATCGTAGTACATATTCTTATGGAAACCTGTAGCCGCGATCACATGCACTCCAGCTTGCTGGCTGATCGTCACCAGGTCAGCAGGCTGGCGACCAGCATCAAGCGGCATCATATCGACGAGTGTTCTTCCTCCCAGAGCTTTAAAAGATTCTAACTCAGTAAGCATCTTTTCCACGCTGGGAACTTTGAACCCTGGCTCTTTCACAAGACCCAGGCCCCCGCGAATAATCAAGTGCTCATGACTATAAGTAACGCCCAGTTCCCCAGGCGCTACCGCACCCAGCACCGTCTGTACGCTTCCTACAGGGATAAGACCCTGCTTCCGCTCATCCATATCGTCTCCTTTATAGATTGGAATCCAATGCGCTGCATCCATCGTAGGGACTCGATAATGTAGATGAACAAAATAATCCAATCACCTGTAGGGGCCGCACCCTCTCCGGGGGAGAGG
>JACZCU010073054.1_pt1 | contig 14030 bp, 13 predicted proteins | sample 8641851 | NCBI WGS metagenome assembly JACZCU01 (sample SAMN15324605, study PRJNA640507) | soil metagenome | isolation source: monocropping sugarcane control | place: China: Luxin town, Laibin City, Guangxi Province | collected 2019-07-25 | depth 10cm m | reverse complement strand
CCCGACGTTATAGATCCCTTCGAGATCTCGTTCCGACGCCGCCATGTTGGCGCGCACGACGTCGTGGACGCAGACGTAGTCGCGCGTCTGTTTCCCGTCGCCGTTGATCCGCGGCGTCTGTCCTTCGAGCATGGCGCCGCCGAAGATGGCGACGACGCCGGCTTCGCCGTCTTTCCGCTGCCGCGGCCCGTAGACGTTGCCGTATCGCAGCGAGACCGATTTCAGACCGTAGGCCGTCTTGTAGAAGTAGAGGTACTGATCGATCGCCAGCTTGGCGCAGCCGTAAGGCGAGACAGGCCGCGCGGGATGTTTCTCGTCCTGCGGCGCGTACAGCGGTTCGCCGTACGTGGCGCCGCCGCTCGAGGCGAAGATGATCTTTCCGACGCCGTCGTTCCGCATCGCCTCGAAGAGGCGCAGCGTTGCGACGATGTTCAGCTCGGCGTCGGCGGCGGGATCCGCGACCGACACGCGGACGTCGATTTGCGCCGCGTGATGGTTGACGATGTTGAACCGCCGTCCGCGCAACGCGTCGACCGTTTTGCGGTCGCGCAGGTCGGCGACCACGAGCTCCGCCGCCGGATTGACGTTCTCGCGCCGGCCGCTGCTGAGGTCATCGACCACCGTGACCTCGTGGCCGTGTGCGACATAGGCGTCGACAATGTGCGACGCGATGAATCCGGCTCCGCCGGTGACGAGGACCTTCATGCGCGCGGAATTGTGTCAGATCCTCAGCCAGCGGCCCGTGACGGCGTCGCGCTCGAACTGCTCACGGACTTGCTGCCAAGCCTGATCGCGCGCGAGGCGGGGATCGGCGCTGTTGTCCCACGCGCGGTTCCACGCTTCGCGGTAGACCTGCTGCGCGGCCTCCGGAAGGTTGACTTTGCAATGGACAGGAAGCTCGTCGATAGTCTCGTAACGCATGGCGCTTTCGTAGGAGAGCAAGCGACAGACCAGCGCGGGCTCACTTTTTCTTCGCCGCTTCCGTCTGGCGGATGTACTCCGCGATCGGCGCCGGGACGTTCTGCTTGAGCATGTCGATCGCCTTGAACGCGATCCCCCCTTCGAAGCGCCACTCGTGCTGCGGCCGGTAGATGCCGACGTCGTGGACGCGTGAGCCGACGATGAAGCGGATGCAGCCGCGCCGGTAGTCGAACGAGCGGCTGTTGCGCGTGTGGACGGCCGCGTCGATCCGGTACGCGCCGGCGACGAGGTCGAGCGACGGGACGATGAAGCGGACCCGCCCGTTTGCGTCCAGCTTCTCCGGCGCCAGTCCTTCGAGATCGGTATTCGTGCCGTAGACGCACGTGCCGTCCGCGTGAAAGATCCCGACGCCGAACACGAAGTCTTCCTGCGGCACGCGCACTTCCACGTCCATCTCGATGACGACTGCTGTCCCCGCGCCGAGGGCGACGAGCTCGCGGCCTTCGCGGTCGGTGAGCGCGACGCGTTTGAGGATCACCTCGCCGGAGCCCCACCGCTCCTCTTCGTCTCTTGGCGTGCTCGGCGGCGACGGCTCCTCTTCTTCCTCTTCCTTCTTTTCTTCTTGCGCTGCCGGTTTAGCCCCGGCGACCTCCTGGAGGTAATCGTCGACGACGCGAACCGGATCGCCGATGACGCGCGGCTCGCCCTTGTCGAGCCACAGCGCGCGATCACAGAGATTCCGCACCTGATCGAGCTGGTGCGTCACGAAGATCAGCGTGACGCCGCGGAACTTCATCTCCTGGATCTTGGCGACGCACTTCTGCGAAAACTCTTCGTCGCCGACCGACAGCACCTCGTCGATCAGCAGCACGTCAGGATCGACGTGGACGGCGACGGCGAATCCGAGCCGGACGTACATGCCCGAGGAGTAGGTCTTCACCGGCTGGTCGATAAACGGGCGAATGCCGGAGAACTCCACGATGCTGTCGAAGCGGTTCTCGATCTCGCGCCGCGTGAGGCCGAGCATGATGCCGTTGATATAGATGTTCTCGCGCCCGGTGATCTCGGGGTGGAACCCGGCGCCGAGCTCGATCAGCGCCGCGATCCGGCCGTTCACCGCAACGCTGCCGGAGGTCGGCTTCAGGATCCCGCTGATGATCTTCAGGAGCGTCGACTTTCCCGAGCCGTTGCGGCCGATGATTCCGAACGCCTCTCCCTTGTCGATGGCGAACGAGACATGGCGCAGCGCCGGGACCGTCGCTTCCGGCGCGAGCTTCAGGTCGCGCTTCAGCAACGCGCTCTTGAGCGTCGCGAATTGCGACTTCCGCCCCCACAGACGGTAGCTCTTCGACACGTCCGAGACCGAGATGGCGAAGTCGCTCATATCGCTTCCGCCAGCACGTCGCGCAGCCGTTCGAAGACGGTCAGCCCCGCGACGACCGAAAGGGCGGCGTACGCGATCATGAGCAATGTGTCGGCGAGTCCGGGCAGATGCCCGAAGAAGAGCACGTCCTGGAACGAGACGACGAACGGCGTCATCGGGTTCAGGCGCAGGAGCGCGCGGAGAGCTCGCGAGTCGATCCGGTCGATGAGATAGATGATCGGCGTCAGGAAGAAGCCGAGCTGCATGAGGTTCGTCACGATGTCGCGCAGGTCGCGGAAGAGCACGGACGCCGAAGCGACGATCAGCGACATCCCGGCGACGAAGAACGTCTGCAGCACGATCAGAAACGGGAAGAGGAAGATCGTCCAGCGGATCACGATGTCGCCGTGAAACGCGTACGCGAGCGACGCCAGCAGCAGGATCGGCATCGCGAGCACGAAGTGGACGAGATGGGACGCCACGACGACGAGCGGCAGCGCCTCTGCCGGGAACATCACCTTCTTGATCAGCCCCGCGTTCGACGAGACCGAGTTCGTCGCCTCGAGAACGGCGGCGGAGAAGAAAGTCCACGGCAGGATGCCGGCGAAGAGAAAGAGCGGATACGGACGCACGACGTTCGACGGGAAGAAGACGGTGAAGGCGAGCGTGTAGACGCCGAGGAGCAGGAGCGGATTCGCGAGCGACCAGAAGAAGCCGAGGATCGAGCCGCGGTAGCGCGCCTTCAGATCGCGCGCGGTCAGCGCGGCAATGAGTTGCCGGTGACGGTAGAGGAGCGCGAGGTCATTCAAGCTTCGTCCGTAACGATCAGCATCAGGGTCGTCGTTCCGATCTGGAACTCCGACTTGTCCTGCAATTCCACCGGTTGGGTGATCTTCTTTCCATCGACGAGCGTGCCGTTCGTCGAGCTCAGGTCGCTCAGCAGATATGTCGTGTCCCGCACCTCGATCGCGGCGTGCTGCCGCGAGGCCTCGGTGTCGTTGATGACGAAGTCTGCGTTCGAGCGTCCGATCGTCACGCGCGGCTTGTTGATCCGAAATACGTTGCCCGCGTCACTTCCGTCGATGATCGCCAGCGAGAGGCGCTTTCCCTTCGGGAGCTGGGCGGCCGGCGGCAGCTTGTCCGTCTCAGGCTGCGGGAGCGGCGACTGCGCCGTGGTGTCTTCCACCTTCGGCTTCGGTTTCGTGATGCTGGTCTGGTCGTGGCGCGAGGCCGTGACGTCGTTATCGGAGGCCGAAGCCTTCTTTGCGCCTGAGAACGCCGGGTTGTGAATCTCGAAGACCGTCGCGCATTTTGCGCATTTGATTTTCTTCGACGGCTTCCGCTCGAACCGGTCTTCGTCGTATTGGTAGCGCGCGTGACAATTCGTGCACTCGATGATCACGGACGCTCGCGAACATAGCACAAACGAGGCATAGAATCCCCGCCATGAAACGCCTCGCACCCGCGCTCTTCCTCGTCGCCGTTTTCGCCTCCTCGCTCGACGTCGCGCCTGATGTTGGCCAACGCGTCAAGCAGCTGCCGCGCACCACGATTCGGTACACCGCAACTTTGAGCGCGAACGAGAAGAAGGTCATCGACAAGCTCATCGAAGCGTCGAAAGCGATGGACGAGATCTACTGGCGCCAGGTGTGGGAAGGGAATCCCGCGATGCGCGCGGAGCTCGCGAAGAAGGGCGGCCCGGCGTACGAGTACTTCCTCATCAACAAGGGTCCGTGGGACCGGCTGAAGGACGACGAGCCGTTCATCGGACACAAGAAGAAGCCGGCGGGCGCGGCGTTCTATCCCGAGGACATGACGAAGGAAGAGTTCGAGAAGTACGTCGCGGCCCATCCCGATCAGAAGGAAGCGCTGCAGGGACTCTTTACCGTCGTCCGCCGCGACGGCGCGAAGCTGAAGGCGATTCCGTACTCGCAGTACTACAAACCACAGCTCGCCACGGCCGCGAAGGCGATCCGCGAGGCGGCGGCGATCACCGACGACAAGTCACTGAAGACCTATCTCACCAAGCTCGCCGAAGCGCTCGGCAAAGACAACTACCGCGACTCCGACATGGCGTGGATGGATCTCAACGGCGACATCGAAGCCATCCTCGGCCCGTACGAGGTCTACGAAGACAACCTCTTCAATTACAAGGCGTCCTTCGAGTCGTTCATCAACGTCGTCGACAAGGCCGAGAGCGCGAAGCTCGCGATCTATGCGCAGCACCTTCCGGACATGGAGAAGAACCTTCCCGAGCCGGAGCAATACAAGAACACCACGCGCGGGACCTCGTCGCCGATCAAGGTCGTCCAGGAGCTCTACACCGCCGGCGACGCGCGCCGCGGCGTGCAGACCTCGGCGTTCAATCTCCCGAACGACGAGTACGTCCGCGAGAAGAAGGGTTCGAAGAAAGTCCTCCTGAAGAACGTGATGGAGGCGAAGTTCAGGCAGAGCGGTGCGCCGGTCGCGCAGCGCGTGCTCGATCCGGCGCTGACGAACAAGGTTTCATTCGACGCCTACTTCAGCCACACGCTCTTCCATGAGCTGTCGCACGGCCTCGGACCGGGCTATCTCAAGCAGGCGAACGGCGAGCGCGTCGAAGTCCGCATTCCGCTGAAGAACCTCTACTCCGCGATCGAGGAGTGCAAGGCCGACGTCCTCGGCCTCTGGAACATCCGTTACGCAATCGAGAAGAAGTGGCTCACCTCGTTCGACGAACAGCAGCTCTACGTCACGTATGCGGGACTGATGTTCCGGTCGATGCGCTTCGGAATCGGTGAGGCACACGGCCGCGGGACGGCAGTGCAGTGGAACTGGATCCGCGAGAAGGGCGGCGTCGTTCCGGAGCCGAACGGCAGGTACAAGGTGGACGTCGAGAAGTTCCGCTCCGGCGTGCAGTCGCTCGCGACCGAGTTGCTGACGATCGAGGCAACCGGCGACTTCAATCGCGCCAACGCCCTGCTCACGAACTACGGCAAGTCGACGCCAGAGATGGAGAAAGTGATCGCCGGCCTCAAAGACATCCCGGTCGACATCACTCCGGTGTATCCGGCTGCCGGCGAAAAGTAGGCCGCGTCGTTTGGGGAGGCCCGAACGGGCCTCCCCATTGAACCGCGCGAAATTACGGATGTGACTGGGTGACGATCGCGTTCGGCGAGACGTTCGTCGTGTTATCGAACACGGCCGCGTTGCCGAAGCTGTTCACGGTTCCGAAGTTCAGCACGCCCGTACCGTTGCGGAACGAGCTGAGGTGATCGATGTTCACCGTCACGCCGCCGCCGACCTGCAGACCATTCGATGCGTTGTCGGCAATGACGTCGTTGATGTAGTTCATGTGGCAAGACGCGACATCGTTCGCGGCACCCACGTTGTTGCCCTCGAGGTTCGAGTTGTCGACCGTGCCGACGGTGTCGTTCACGCAGTGGTAGCCGGTAGCGGCGGACTGACGAAGCCGGACATCGTGAATCGCGACGGTCGTCGTCGAGTTGGTCGTCGGCGAAACACCGACGCTGTCGCCGCCGGTGTTCCGGATGTCAACGTCGCGCAGGAAGACCTTGTCACCGGCAACGCTCGGGGAGATGTCGATTCCGCGGGTGGTGAACCGCTGGACGCTGAGATGCTCCACGTGAAGGTTGGTGACGATCCCGCCGAGCAGCCGGATGCCGTTGATTCCGGTTCCGATGCCGTTGATCGAGAGGTTCCGCAAGATCACCGTCTGGCTGCACGTGTCGGTTGCCGCGATCTGGATGACGATGCCGTTGGTTCCCGAGACGAGCACCGAGGCGAGATTTCCGCCGCCGTCGATCGTGATGCCCTTCGTAATCGTCACGGCGCCGTAGCCTGCCGGATCGAGAGCGTCGATCTCACCGCATACAGCGGTCTTGCTGATCGCCCCGGCGAACGTCTTACACGGCGCGGTGCGACTGCATGGGTTCGCGTCGTCACCGACCCCTGAAACCCATGTGCGGCTTGCCTGAGCGAACGCGCTCCCTGCGAGCAGCATAGTCCCCAACGCAATAACCAAGGACAGTCTTTGAATACTCTTCGGGCACATTTCTTCCTCCGTACACCCGTTCTGGATTGATCCCTACGGCTCGTCAGGCACCGCGCCCGGGCCGTAGCGGTAATGACGGGGAGGTCCAGGCCGGACCTCCCCGTGACGCGGTGAGCTTATGGATGGGCTTGGGTAGCGATGCTCGGGTTGCTACCGCCAAGGTTCGTGGTGTTGTCGAACACGGCCGCGTTCCCGAAGCTGTTGACGGTACCGAAGTTCAGAACACCAGTGCCGTTGCGGAATGAGCTGAGGTGATCGATGTTCACGGTCACTCCGCCGCCGACCTGAAGACCGTTCGACGAGTTGTCGGAGATGACGGTGTCCACGTAGTTCATGTGACAGGAGGCGACGTCGTTCGCCGCACCTGTGTTGTTGCCCTGCAACTGCGAGTTGTCGACCGTGCCGACGGTGTCGTTGACGCAGTGGAAGCCGCTCGCCGCGGACTGACGAGCACGGACGTCATGAAGCGAAACCTTGGTCGTCGAGTTGGTGGTCGGCGAAGAACCGATGGAATCGCCGCCCGTGTTCCGGATGTCGACATCGCGCATGAAGACCGCAAATCCCGCCGCTCCCGGCGAGATGTCGATGCCGCGCGTCGTGAAGCGCTGAATGCTGACGTGCTCGACATGCAGGAATGTCGGGGTCGTGCCGATCAGGCGGATTGCGTTGATCCCCGTGCCGATTCCGTTGATGGAAAGGTTTCGGAGAATGACGGTCTGCTGGCAGGTTGAGGCGCTCGTGCTGATCTGAATGACGATGCCGTTCGTTCCCGACACCAGGACCGAGGCGAGATTGCCGCCGCCGTCGATCGTGATGCCCTTCGTGATGGTGACGGCGCCGTAGCCGGCAGGATCGAGGGCGTCGATCTCACCGCAGATGGCCGTCTTGCTGATCGCACCGGCGAATGTCTTGCACGGAGCGGTACGGCTGCATGGATTCGCGTCGTCGCCAACGCCCGAAACCCACGTACGGCTCGCCTGCGCGAAAGCGCTTCCGGCGAGCAACAAAGTCCCCAGTGCGACGAGCACCGGGAGTTTCTTCAAACTCATAACGTTCCTCCCAGACCGTAGTCTCTCTCTTGTGACCGAGCTTCGAATAGAGAATTAGGGGAAATTATACGTCCCTACTCCTGAATGTGCACGTGATGCCGCTCACTTTTTTTGCGGCCTCTCGTTAACCCCATGAACCCGGCCCGCCGCACCAACGTCAAAGCCGCGCGAAACGCCCACCTGGAGGCAGCGCTTCGGACGTCTGCCTACCCGATCGAGGCTTTCCTGGAGGTCGCGGCCCGCTGCAACCTTCGGTGTCAGATGTGCGCGATCAGCTACGACACGCGCTACCAGCCGCAGACTGGCGGACCGCCGTACCTGCAGCCGGAGCTGTTTGCGCGGTTGCGGCCGATGTTTCCCTCCCTCGTCCGCGCCTATCTCTTCGGCCTCGGTGAGCCGACGCTCAACCAGCACCTGACGGACTACGTTCGCGAGCTCGCCGGCGCAGGCGTCGAAGTCTGGTTCAATACGAACGCGACGCTGATCGACGAGATGAGAGCCGAGGAGCTCGCCAGCGCGGGCGCCTCCCGCATCACCGTGTCAATCGACGGTGCGACGGCGGCAACGTTTGAAACAATTCGTCGCGCCCGCTTCAACGCCGTGCTTCGCGGAATCCGCGCCCTCGTCGCCGCCGGCGCGAAGTTCGGCCGGTCGCGGGTCGACCTCTCGATCATCGCGATGGCGTCGAACGTCCACGAGTTGCCCGCGCTCGTCGACCTTTGCGCGGACAACGGCGCCGGCGGCGTGCACGTCGAGCCGCTCTACCTGCAACCAGGAGCACCCGAGCTCGTGGCCCACTACGAACGAGAGCACCTCGGCAATCACCCGCGTCGCCAACTTCCATGACGACGCGGTTGCGCGGATCGACGGCTCAGAGTTCGAGATGAGCGTCGCGGTTCCGTTTCTCACCGAAGGCGCACATCTCCTCTGGACCCGCTCCACGCGTGACCTCTCCGGCAACGCGGCGCGACAGGTCTACTTCTGGCGTTAGGCCAGCTTCGCGACGATCGTCTCCAGCTCCTCCACGCTCGGCATCACCGGCTCGACCAGATCACCCTCGAACCACTCGTATTCGCCCTTGAGCAGCTTTGTCACGAGCTTGTACGCCGCTTCGTCGTGGTCGGTGAAGAGGTTGCGGAAGTTCGTCTCGATCCGCATCCTCGCCTCGCGGCAGAAGACGTCGGCGAGGTCCGTCGCGTTCTTCTGATCGCCGCCCTTCTTCGCCAGCATCGTGGCGTAGCTGATCGACGCCGCCATCGCGAAGAGGTCGGTGCCGATGTCGACGATCCGGAACAACACCATCTGCTTCCGCTCGAGCTTCGCCTGGAACCGCATCATGGCGTGGAAGATCGAGCGCGACAGGTGACGCGAGCTCCGCTCCACGAAGGCCATGTGCGTCGCGAGCTTGCCGAACTGCGAGTACGACGGCTTGCGCGACCAGCCGAGGTAGCGCGACGGGTACCACGTGGCGTAGAACGCTCCCGCTTTCGCCGCGGCGCTGAGCTTCTCGCCCGTCGGAGTCTCCGGCAGGAGGATCTTGTAGCCGCGCTTCATGTGCGGGTCGACCGCTTCGCGGGCGATGAAGAGATGCTGGATCTCGCTCGTCCCCTCGAAGATGCGGTTGATGCGCATGTCGCGCATGATCCGCTCGACCGGATAGCCCTTCTCCCCGCGCGCGTTGAGCGATGCGGCCGTCTCGTAGCCGCGTCCTCCGCGGATCTGCACGAGGTGGTCGATGCACTGCCACGCAACCTCGGTGTTGAAGAGCTTCGCCATCGCCGCTTCGAGGCGGAGATCGACGTCGCCGCGGTCCGCGAGACCGCTCGTCAGCCAGACGATCGACTCCATCGCGAACGTGTGCGCCGCCATCCAGGCGATCTTCGCGGCGACCGCCTCGTGCTTCCCGATCGGGAGTCCCCACTGCACGCGCTCGTTGGCCCACTCGCGCGCGATCTCGAGCATGCGGCGTCCGCCGGCGGCACACCCTGCCGGAATCGTGAGGCGTCCCGTGTTCAGCGTGATGAGCGCCAGCTTCAGGCCGAGGCCCTCGCCCCAGAGGAGGTTCTCGTTCGGGACGTAGACGTCCTTGAAGCGAAGGAGCGCGTTGCCGATGCCGCGCAGGCCCATGAACTGGCAGCGGTGCGCGACCTCGAATCCCGGCGAGTCCGTTTCGACGATGAATGCCGAGATCTGCTTCTTCTCTTTGCCCTTGACGATCTTCGGCGGCGTCTGCGCCATCACGACGATCAGCTCGGCCTTCGTGCCGTTGGTGCACCACAGCTTCTCGCCGTTGATGATCCAGCCTTTGCCGTCGGGCGTCGGCGTGGCGGTCGTCCGCATCTTCGCCGGGTCCGATCCGACGCCGGGCTCCGTGAGTGCGAACGCCGAGACGGCGCCTTTTGCGAGGCGCGGGAGGTATTTCTTCTTCTGCTCCGGCGTGCCGAAGAGCTTCAGCGGCTGCGGGACGCCGATCGACTGGTGCGCCGAAAGCCACGCCACCGACGAGCCGCACCACGTGGCGACGAGGCCGATCGCGCGGTTGTAGTTCGTCGCGGAGAAGCCGAGCCCGCCGTACTCCTTCGGAATCTTCATCCCCCAGGCGCCGAGCTCGTTGAACCCGTCGAAGAGGTCGTAGTCGTACTCTCCCTGCGCGTCGATCTTGTCGGCGTCGACGTTCTCGGCCAGGAAGCGCTCGAGCTTCTTCAGAAACTCGTCAGCTTCCTTCTTGTCCGACTCCGGCTGTTCGGGGAAGGGGTGAATGAGGTCGAGATTCAGTTTTCCGAGGAAGAGGTCGCCGACGAATGACGGCTTTTCCCATTCGGTCTCGCGGGAAGCCTCGGCGACTTCCATCGCCTCGACGGCGCCTTGTGTCTTGACTTCGGCCATGGTGGGCAAACTCCTAGTCGCTAATGAGTGGAGTATGAATGAACGCTCATTCAGTTGTCAATTCTGCAATCGCAACGCCAGCCGCGGTAATGTCACGTCTCGTGCAGTGCCTGCATCTATAGGAAAGCATGATCATGAAGACCAACCAACTCGTCGTCCGCGACGACGAGGACGTCCTGGTGGACCGGGAGATCCTGGCGAACCCCCGCCCCACCGTCGACCGTGAGCAATTGCAGCACCACCTCCGTGAGGCGCTCCGGCTCCTCCACGTCGACATGGAAAACGAGAACATCGTCGACACCCCGCGCCGCTGGGCCGACTCGCTGGTCGCGATGACGAGCGGCTACGACTACACCGACGTGAAGAAGCTGACGACCCTCTTCCGCAAGGCGTGCAGCACCGCGGACGAGGCGTGTCAGAACCTGGTCGTGATCGGCGGGACGTACAAGACGCTCTGCGCGCACCACATCCTGCCGTTCTTCGGACAGTTCATCATCGGCTACATCCCGGAGCGGATGGTCATCGGCGCGTCGAAGATCCCGCGGATCGTCGAGGTCCACATGCGCCGCCTGCAGTCGCAGGAGCATCTCGCCCACGACGTCGCCGACACGATCGAGCGGATCCTCGAGCCGGTCGGCCTCGCCGTCTGGATGGGCGGCGTCCATATGTGCATGGTCATGCGCGGTGTCGAGCAGGAGTCGTCATTCATGGAGACCAACGTGCTCCGCGGATCGTTCCTCGCCGACAATCGGACCCGCGAGGAGTTCATGTCGATCGTCAACCGCCGCGGACAGAAGGGCTAAGCGACCGGCCGAAACCGCTGCGCCGCCATCGAACGCACGCGTGCGATGTCTTCCGCACGCGAGACGGAGAGCGGCACGGTCGCCCGCAGCGCCGCGACGATCGAATCGGTGGACGGCCTCTCCTTCCGCTGCAGTGATCGATAGAGCGACGAGATCACCGCCTGCTCGATCTCGGCGCCGCTGAAGCCTTCGGACCCGTCGGCGAGCTTCGCGAGATCGAAGCCGGCCGGGTCGAGCTTCCGCAGGCGAATGTGGATGGCGAAGATGTTCATCCGCTCCTCGCGTGCCGGGAGGTCGACGAAGAAGATCTCGTCGAAGCGTCCCTTGCGCAGGAGTTCTGGGGGAAGGCGCATCAGGTCATTCGCGGCGCCGACGACGAAGACTTCGTCTTTCTTCTCCTGCAGCCACGTCAGAAACGATGCGAAGAGTCGTTGCGAAACTCCGCCGTCGGCCTCGGCGCTCGTCGTCTGCGCGAACGCCTTCTCGATTTCGTCGATCCACAGAACGACCGGCGCCATCGCCTCGGCGAGACTGGTCGCGCGGCGGAAGTTCTTTTCCGACTCCCCGACGTATTTGTCGTAAAGCCGTCCCGCGTCGAGTTTGAGCAGCGGCAGGCCCCATTCACGCGCGACGTACTTCGCGGCGAGCGACTTTCCGCAACCCTGCACGCCGACGAACAAGACTCCCTTCGGCGCCTCGAGGTTCATCGCGCGCGCTTCCGCGGTGAAGCCGACGCGGGCACTCTCGAGCCACTCCTTCAGCGACGCGAAGCCGCCGAGCTCGAACCGGTTCTCATCCAGCGGATAGAACTCGAGGAGGCCGCCGCGCGCGATGATCTCGCCCTTGCACTTGATCACCGTCTGCACGTCGGCACCCGACAGCGTCCCATCGGCGGCGATCGCCTGCGCGATCACTTGCCGCGCCTGATTGAGCGTCAACCCCGTGAGCGCGCGCACGAGATGTTGCGCATCATCGCGGCTCAGCTCCACGCGAACGTGCTGTCGCTGGCCCACCGAATCAATTACGGTGCGCACGGCTTCGCGAAGCTCTTCGGCGTCGGGAAGCTCCAGCCGAAAGCGGACGGCCAGCGACTCGATGTCGCGCGCGAGCTCCAGCGGATCGCCGGTGATCACGATCGCCGAGCGGGTCGACGTCATCCGCTGCGCCAGCTCGCGCAAGCTGCGCTCCGCGTTCGGAGTGCCGAGGTGCGGAGCGAGATCTTTGAAGAGATAGATCGCGTCGGCGTCGTGAACCTGTTCGACGTGATGCAGCGCCGCGAGCGGGTCCTCCGTCCGCTCGATGCGCGCGCCGTGCAGCCGATTGAACCCGCTCGTGACCGACCACTCGAACATCGGCAGCCGCAATTCCGTGGCGATCTCGCCGAGCAGTTCGCGCGCGCGCTCCTCCTCGACCGTCTCGATCGCGATCAGCGGATGGAACGAGAGGATGAGGCTTTTGAGGTCGTGCGCGGACGTCCGGTGCGACATGTCCGCTTCGCAGTCTATCCCGCGTGTAGCGCAGGCTTTCCAGCCTGCGCCACGGGTCAAAGAGGGAAGTTGGTTACTGCTTCGCGCTCTGGCGCTTTGCACGCCATGCGTCGACCTGCGCCCGCTGGTCAGCGGTGAGGACGGTGTTGTAGATCTTCTCGAACGTCGCCTTGTGGGCGGCGCGGAGCTGCTGGTGAAGCGCCTTCACTTCCGTTTTCACGTTCTCCGCGTTCGGGTCGTTGTTCTGACGAAGCGTCCGGAGCTCCTGCCGCTTGGCGCGGAACTGCTCGAAGAGCGCCTGGTTGGCCTGCCGGTCGGCCTGACGAATGTCCTTGACCTGCTGCTTCTGGGCGTCCGTGAGACCGAGCTTCTCGGCGAACTTCGCCATCGAATGATGGCGGTGCCCGTAGTTCTGGTTATGAGCGAATGCGACCGGGGTCGTCATCGCCGCGACCACTACCACTGCGGTGATGAACTTTTTCATCGTGGTTTTTCCTTTCGTGACGGTATACGCCGCCTTTTTTGAAACGTTGAATAAGTTTCGTTCGTAGGTTCGAGGGGCATGACCAAGAAAAAAGTCTTCGAAGAGATCAAGGTGTTCGTCCTGATGCTGCTCGTCGTCAGCTCGCTTCGTTCGGCACTCGCCGACTGGAACGATGTGCCGACCGGCTCGATGAAGCCGACCATTCAGGAGGGGGACCGAGTCGTCGTCAACAAACTGGCGTACGACCTCAAGGTTCCGTTTACGACCATCGAGATCGCAAAATGGGCCGACCCGCAGCGCGGCGACATCGTGGTGCTCTTCTCGCCCGTCGACGGCGTGCGCCTCGTGAAGCGCGTCGTTGCACTTCCCGGCGACCAGGTCAGCGCCATCGAGAACCAGCTCTACGTCAACGGCAAGAAGATCCCCACCACACAGCCCACCGGACCCTTCGCGGACGACGAGCAGGGGATGACGTTCGTCGCCAGCGAGACACTCGCCGGCCACACGCACCAGGTCATGTACACGCCGCAGGTGCCGGCGCTCCGCTCCTTCGGCCCGATTGTCGTGCCGCCCGGGAAGTACTTCGTCATGGGCGACAACCGCGACAACAGCAACGACAGCCGTTTCATCGGTTTCATCGACCGGCAGCGGATCGTCGGGAGAGCGATGGCGGTCGCCTTCTCGCTCGACCGCAACCACCACTGGGTACCGCGCTTCAACCGTTTTTTCACCAAGCTCAACTAGCGCCTGACGGCACGATCGTTGCGATTTGAATACCGCAGGTGCGGTGATGAAAATCGAACGTCTGTTGTGCGCTGCGTTGGTGGTGGGAGCGGTTGCCTGTCATGGCAATGACAAGGCCGTGCGGAAAGACCAGCAGTACGACGTCGTCCAGGAGGGACAGGCGAGCGGCGTCACGTCGACGATCAACGCTCCCGGCGAAACGCCTCCCGTCGCGACACCTCCGATCACCGGCACCGGTG
>JACZCU010087814.1_pt1 | contig 14077 bp, 10 predicted proteins | sample 8641851 | NCBI WGS metagenome assembly JACZCU01 (sample SAMN15324605, study PRJNA640507) | soil metagenome | isolation source: monocropping sugarcane control | place: China: Luxin town, Laibin City, Guangxi Province | collected 2019-07-25 | depth 10cm m | reverse complement strand
TTCAATACCGGCGGGCTAAGAGCCCGCCGCTCCACTGGTGAAGATGTGCCACTTCGGTCGCTTCCAGCTCGACCGAAACTCGCTGACGCTCGCGGCCTTCGCGATCTTCTGCCGCTCATGGCCATCGAGAAATACCACCAGATCGAACTGCTGCTGCGCGGTGCCGTACGTCTGATCGAACTCGCGCACGATTTCATTCGGCGGCGTATTCAAACGACTGAGCGTGGTCGATAGCGGAAACGTGACGCTGCCTTCGTACGCCTTGTACAAAACCTCGCTGCACACGAGCGACGAGTCGGTGTGAAAGTCGAAATTGAAATCGTACGGACGACCGACGTAGCCGAACGCACGCGCGACCGCGATCGCTTTCTCGCGCTTCGATGTGCGCGGTCGCAATGCGGCGAACGAATCGGCGGATGCGGAATGCTCGATCGTCGTCAGCGACACGCCTTCGGAGATCGCTTCGATCACGTGCGCGTCGCGCGATTGCGCATACGCGAGCGGATAACGCTCGCGCAGAAACGCTTCGAAGTTCCCATCGGCGCGGCCTTGTTCGCGCACCCACGCGTGCACGTTCGCATCATCGAAGAAACGCGTGCGTGATGCGGAATCGCCGATGTACATCGCGGTGTGCGGCCAGTAGCCGGGGAGACCAACGTTCGAGAGATACCACTCGCGACGTTCGAGCAACACATCGCCCGGCTCGAGTCTCGGTGTGAGCGATTCGATCTGCGCGTGCGTGACGAGCGCGCGATCCGCTTTCGCGAGTCGCGTGTCGCCCATCCACTCGGCCACGCCTTTCTGCACCGGGAACCACGCGGTGAACGCGGCACTGCGCGCGATCTTCAGCGCATTCTTCGCCGTCTGCACCGGACCTTTGCCGCGACCGGCGTCGAGCACCGCCTGCGAATCGCTGTCGATGAATCTGCGCAATCGCGGCAGTCGCGAGCCGCCGCGAAGTTTGTAGAGCGAATCGAGCGCCGCGTACTCCGTCGCGCGCGCGACGTTCAGCCAGCGAAACTTCACGCGCGCATACGAGCCCGATGGCAATCCGATCGATTGCACATCTTCGTTCAGCACTTCGTCCGCGCCCGGCAGATGCTCGGACGCGGCGATCGTGTCGAGCGCGCCGCGATACTGCGCGAGAAACGAGGCGTACGTAATGACCATCGCTTCTTCGCTTTTGTCATCGCGGTGATACGCGCCGATCGAATCGAGCGCGAGAAGGTAATCGAGAAACACGCTCCACGTGTCGCGCACGCGTTGCTTCTCCGTCGCGGTGAGCAGCTCGCGACGACTGCCGTGATTCGCGATCTCCTGCATCTCCGCGGCAGCGGCTTCGAGTCCGTCGCGATAAATCTCCACGGCTCGCGCGTCGGCCTCGGCGCGCTCCGTCGCGGCGCGCGCGGTGAGCGGCAACAATGCGATCAGCACGGCTCCGAAAACCCCGATAAAGGCGCGCATGTGCGGGCAGTATAGGACGCGATCGTCGCTCCGATGAGCGCGCCCGCGATGTGCGCGACGGGCACGGTTACGACGTCGGCGCCCATGTTCGACGCGAAGACCGCACCACCAGTCATCGATTCGAACGCGATTTTCGCGGCGAATCCGATTGCACATGCGATGGCCAGCTTCGACTTGTGCGATTGCACGAGCAGCAGTGCGAACAGCGCGGAGTCGATCCCGGAGAGTCCGCGATACGTGCTCACGTTCGGTGCGAACGTGAGCACGGCGATCGGAATCAGGAACGTACTGGCGAGCAGCGTCGCGTGGAACGCGCGGGGGTTGTAGTGAGTGGAGGCGATGCCGAGGATGGCGAACGCGATCGCGTCCCACGCGAGCTGCTCATAACTCCAATGCGTGAAGTGACAGGTGACGATGCGCCACGGCTCGGACAAATCGCGCGTGAGCTCGAGCTGCGAGCCATCGACGAATGCAAATGCAATCGCGAGAACCGTGAGCGCACCAATTGTTTTCATCGACGCAGCCTCAACGCCGCGGTGACCGCGATCATCACGAGAATCACCATCCACGGATCGAACGCGCCGCCGCCTTTCAGTCCATGCGATTTGCCGCTGAACATCGGACTGCTGTTGTCCGCGCGTCGATTCACCGGCGCTGCATTCGCGCGCGCGGACTGCGCGGCGTGCTCGACTTCGATGCGTTGTTTGTTGTTGCGTGCGATGCCGCGCTTCGCGAAGGTGTCATCCGCGAGCACGACCATCGACGTGTAGTCGGTCACGAGCTGGTACTTGATGCCGAGGTCGCGGATTGCTTGCTCGGATTCCTGCGGATTCATGAGACCCGCTTGTTCCTTCAGTGCCAATTCTTCGATGTGCGCGAGCCCGAACATCCGCTCCAGCTCCGGATGCTCCGCCGACACATTCGGGAACTCGAACTTCGTGCGGTACGTCTCGTCCTTGCCCGTGAGCTTCGCCTGCAGTGACACGTCGGCCATGCCGCCGCCGTTGTATTTGCCGAACAACACGAGCTGCTGACCGCGATAGATCTTGCCGATCACATCGCCTGTGACATCGGTCGTCTTCACGCCTTTGATCTCGAGCTTCGCGTCGTGCAGCGCCTCGCTTGTGATCTTCGACTTCGCGAGCAGAATCTGCCCGATGATGTCGTCGTCGTTCGACACCGACGAATAGAACCCGCCGCTCGTATCCGCGATCAATCGCATCAGCGGCCAGTTCGCGTTGTTGCCCATCAGGAAGCCGAACACACGCACGTCGTACTGCTTGAGCAGCTTGTGAAACTCCTTCGGATCGACGATGCCTTCGTTCGTCACGCCGTCGGTGACGAGCAGAATGCTCGTCGCGCGATCCGCTTCGACCGCGTGCAGCGCTTTCTCGAGACCTTCGTAAACATTCGTTCCGCCTTCGTCGCGCAATTGCTCGACGCGCTGCGACCACTCCTGCACGCTCTGCGGCGTCACCGCGACGAAGCCGTTCGTCAGCTCGCGCGCACTGTTGCTGAAGACGAAGATGCGGAAGCGATCCGTTGGTTTGAATTGCTGCAACGTTTGCGTCACGCCGCGCGCGAGCGTGGAAAGCTTCCCGGCCATTGAGCCGGAGTTGTCGAGCACGAAGATGTAATCGCTGCCGCCGGTGATCGGCGCGAGATCGATTCCGGGCGTGACCGTGAGCATGAACGTCCCGGGTTCGTCTGCTTTCGGTTTGTAGGTGAGGAGCTCGACGCGACCCGGAAGATCGTCGGCGAGCCGATAGTAGAAAACGAAGTCTTTGGAGAGATCGCCATTCGGACGATCGAGCGCGACTTTGTAATGCCCCTCCGCGAGCTTCTGAATTTTCGCTTCGGCCTCTGCGCCGGGAACGCGCACTTCCTCCACCGGCCATCCCGATTTCAACTCGACGTTGACCGCGAAGTGCTGCCCGACTTTCGGATTGCGCGTCCAGAACGATTTCGCGTTTTCATCCGTGCCGCCTTCTTCGAGTGGATAAATGAAGCGACCGACGCCAGTGTCGATCTTCAATGGCTGGTAATAGACGAAGCGAATCTTCACTTCGCTCTGCGCGCGCACGTTCGCAACGGAGAACTTGTACGACATGTACTCGACTTCATCCTTCGGCTTCGTGCAACTGCACTCACCCAATCCCGCTTCACCACCCGCGTCGCGCTCCTCGGTGTAGACCTGCTTCGCTTCCTTCGCTTCGAGCACTTCGCCGTTCAGCGTCTTCTCGCCGTTCTGAATCGTGATCTCGGAGAGGCTCGCGCTCGATGGAACGGGGAAGCCGTAGCTCGCTTCGACGTCGCTGCTGTTCGGATTGAAAAACGTTTGATTCACTTCGATGCGCGCGTAGCCGTTGTCGATGACGGCGTCGACGACGTGCTCGCGAATCTGCATCGGACTGTTCGATGAGTTGACCGGCGTCAGCGTGCCGGCGGCGAACAGCGTGGGCGTCAGGATCGAGATCAGGACCCACCGAATGATGTGCTTCATGCGTTGCCTCCTTCGTTACCGGAGGCCGCGAAGAGGCGAACGCTCTGCCAGCGAGCGTTGTGTGTAGTTTCAATGAGTTAGCGTGTGCGAGCTTTGTGTCGCTGTACACGTTCTGCGCACACGCGTACATTCGATGCATGTTCACTCCTGCCGAGCACGCACTCGCGGTGGAGCTCTCCGGGCTCGCGTACGTCAATCCGTTCCTCGCCACACGCATCGACCACGAGCGCCGCATCCTCGGCCACGACTACATCGCCAGCCAGTCCTACTGGAGCCTTCTGCCCGATCTCGATCGCAAGTCGAACGTCGATCTGATCGATGCGAAATGCGCGAAGCTCGTCGAGTCGCTGTTGCCGCGCATCGGCGATGCGAGTGACGAAGAACGAGAGATTTACGAAGGCGTCGTTTATTACTTTCTGTACGAGCGCTATCGCGAGTCCTTCCTCGAGTTGATCGAACGCAACAGCGCTACTCAGAAAGCGGCGTTCTATCAAGCATTCGCACGAGATGTAGAAACGTACCTCGACGGCTTTCGCGTCGACGTTCCGCATTTGTTCGCGTGCTTCTTTCAATTGCGCCGCGCGTTTCATCACATCTTTCGCAACATCGTCGGACGCTCGCATGCCGCGGCGAAACTGCGCGCGAGCGTGTGGGAGTCGATCTTCACGAACGACATTCGCCGCTATCGCCGTTCGCTTTACGCAAAGATGACCGACGTCGCGACGCTCATCACCGGACCGACCGGTACCGGCAAAGAGCTGGTGGCGCGCGCGATCGCGTTGTCGCGCTACGTCGCGTTTGATGACAAGCGCGAACGCTTCGTCGCCGATTCGACGATCGTCGGATTCAATCTCGCGGCCTTGTCGCCGACGCTCATCGAGTCCGAGCTCTTCGGTCATCGCAAAGGCTCGTTCACCGGAGCGATCGACGATCACACCGGCTTTCTCGAATCGTGCGGCGCGCATGGAACCGTGTTCCTCGATGAGATCGGCGAAGTCGATGCCGCGGTGCAGGTGAAATTGCTGCGCGTGATTCAGACGCGCACGCTGCAACGCATCGGCGATACGACCACGCGGCGCTTCGAAGGAAAGATCATCGCGGCGACGAATCGCGACCTGCCCTCTGAGATTCGCGCGGGCCGGTTTCGCGACGATTTTTTCTATCGACTCTGCGCGGACGCGATCACCACGCCTGCGTTACGCGAACAGTTGCGCGAATCGGGCGAGTTGCATCATCTCGCGCGCTTCATCTCCGCGCGCGTTGCGGGTGAAGCGGAAGCGGATGCATTGGCCACGCAGGTCGTGAATGCGATCGAGTCGTATCCCGGTCCCGACTATCCGTGGCCTGGAAACTTTCGCGAGCTCGAGCAGTGCGTGCGCAGCGTGATGCTGCGCGGCGCCTACCGGCCCGCGGTGATCGGAACGAATGACGCGCGGCAGGAGCTCGCGAATGCAGTGCTCTCCGGCGATCTCACCGCGGATGAGCTGCTGCGCAAGTACTGCACAGTTTTGTATGCGAAGACGCGCAACTACTCGCACGTGGCGGAGAAGCTGGGCGTCGATCGCAGAACCGTGCGCGCGCGGATCGACGAGGATTTGTTAGGGAAGTTGTAGCGTCGCTATCGCGCCATCCACTTCACGATGTCGTTGCGCAACTTCTCGTGCGCTTTGCGATCGATGTACATCATGTGACCGCCTTCGTAATACGTCATCGTGACGTTGCTGCGCAGCGCCGGCTCCAACTGCATGCGCGCGAACGTGTAATTCGTCGCGCTGAACGGCGTGGCGAGATCGTAGTAGCCGTTCGCCACCAGCACCTTCAGATCCGGATTCTGCGCCATCGCCTTGCGCAGCGTTTCGGACACATCGAGATAGCGATTCTGCAGCGTCGCGTAACTCCACGGACGCACCTTGCCGGTGAGAATCTCGTACGGCAGATCGCTCTCGAACTTCAGACCGCGGCGCACCCAGTCATTCACCACCGCGGTGTATTCGCCGTAGATCGAAGAGTAGGACGGATCCATCTCCGGATCTTCGCCCGCGGCATCGCGATCGACGCCGGTGAAGCGTGAATCGAGACGGCCGACCGTCATGCGACGATCGCGCATCAGCTCCTTATCGAAGCGTTGAATCTCGACGCGCAGGTTTGTCGACTCGATGTATTGCGGCGAGAGTCCGGTGAACCGTGAAAGCTGTTCGACGATGCGACGCTTTTCGTCCGCGCCGATGCGATCGCCTTTCATCAACGCGTTCGCATACTCACCTAACGCGAACTGCTCCGAAGCGGCGACGACGCGATCGACGGATTGCGATTGCAGATCCGCGGGCAAACGCTTGTGATACCAGGCCGTCGCCGTGTACGTCGGCAGAAACACGATGTACGGCAGATCGTTGCCGCTGTCGAAGCGCGCCGTACCGAAGTTGAGAATCGACGAGATCAGCACGATGCCGTTGAGGTAGTACCCCTGATCGTGCAGCCAGCCCGCGAGACCCGCGGCGCGCGTCGTGCCGTACGACTCGCCAGCGAGATACTTCGGAGAGCTCCAGCGCGCGTTGCGCGTGGTCCACAAGCGAATCAACTCGCCCATCGATTCGATGTCCGCTTCGTAGCCGTGAAACTTCTTCGCGTTTGCAAACGGAATGGCGCGGCTGTAGCCGGTCGTCACCGGATCGATGAATACGAGATCGGTGACGTCGAGCAGCGACGCTTCGTTGTCGACGAGGCGATACGGCGGGGCGGTGGCGTGACCTTCATCGTCTTTGTACACGACGCGCTTCGGTCCGAACGCGCCCATGTGCAGCCACACGGACGACGAGCCCGGACCACCGTTGAACGTGAACATCACCGGACGCGTGGCCGGATCGACGCCGTCTTTCGTGTACGCGACCGTGAAGAAACTCGCGCGCGGTTCGCCTTCGTCGTCGCGCAACACAATCGTGCCGGCGCGTGCAGTGAATTTGACGACCTCGTTTCCGATGCGGAGCGTGTGCGACGTCGTCGAGAGGTTGTCGCGAACGTCCTTCTGTTCCTTGCGCGGTTCCCGCGGCGCGGCCGTGTCTTTCGCATCCGGCGCACGTTCCACGCGTGCTTCACGCTCCTGCGCACTCGCAACCCCGGCGCAAATTGTGACGAGGAGCACAAGGAACAGCTGTTTCATCGAAATTCCTCCTGATCGTGCGGAGAACGTAACACAGCCGCGGCGCCCGCCTGCGCCATGATCTCGGGCTCATGTCTCGACGTTTGATTTTTCCGCTTCTCCTGATTGCCGCTCTTCCGGCGACGGCTGCCCGCCGTCGTTCCGCGTCTCTGCCTCCACTCAATCCGCCGTGCACGATGATCACCGGCAGCGGCGCGGTGATGATCTCGCGCAACGGCGGGTTCTCGCTGATGCCGAGCGCCGACATCGAACATCCGATCAGCTACACGTACGGCGTCGCGACGATGATCGACGAGCCCGATACCGTGCTCGCGTGGCATCGCGACGATCTCCTCATCTCCACCGATCGCGGTTGCTCGTGGCGCATCGTCACGACGATCGAAGGCTCCGACTTTCCGCCGACGCTCACGCCCGCGCGCGGAGGCCGCGCGTACGCGTGGTCGGACAATCGCGAGTTTCTCGTGCGCTACGACTCGCGTGGTGCAAAGCGATTGAAGCCGCCCGCGGCGTTCATGGGACTCGGCGTCGATCCGGAGAATGGTGAGCATCTCCGCGCGGGTGCGAGTGACGGTGCGTTGTGGGAAAGCCTCGACGGCGGCGAGTCGTGGAATCCGATGGGCCGTCTCGAGGGCTCGGTTCTCTACTATCGCTTCACGTTCGATCCGCGCAATCTCGATCACATCGTCGCCGGTACGGTCTCGAACGGTGCTTACGTGACGCGCGACGCGGGCCGCACCTGGACGAAGGCCACGGGTTTCAGCAAGAGCAGCGCGAACGTGTTTCATCTCGTCTTTTCGCCGGCCGATTCGAACACCGTGTGGGCGATGGGCATCGATGCGGATGGCTCCTCGAATCCCGATGATTCCTCGCACGGCCGCCACATCTTTCTCTCGCGCGATGGCGGCAACACGTTCAATCCGGTGATCGACGAAGCGCCCGGAGTGAAGCTGATCAACGGTCCGACGATGGCCGCGCATCCGACGAATCCGAACGTGCTGTACTTCGTGTTCGGAACGCACATCTTCGACTACGGCACGGATCTCTTTCGCTACGACGATACGAGTCACGAGCTCGTGCTGATGCATCACGGCATGGACGACATCAACGCGATTGCGTTCGCACCCAGCGATCCCAACGTGATGTACCTCGGTGTCGAAACGATCGACTGATGACGCAGTCTGTACGTGCGTAAAGCGAAGCAACCAGCGCCGCCGGCCGTGCCGGCACTGACGATTTTTCAAAGTTATGTTAGGTTCCCTTCCGGTCCAACATTCCCGAAAGGAACCTTTCGATGCGCCGCGTCCTCTTCGCTTTGCTCGTTCTCTATCTCGCGTTCAGCGTTTTTGCGCTGGATGATCCGACATACACCGCGTTGCGCGCCGCCAAACCGGACGGCCGTACCATCGCGTTATCCAACTTCAAGTTCGAGCGCGACGTCTTCACGTTCACGCTGAACGGCAAACTGCATCTCCTCGCGCCGGTCGAAGGAAAAACGGCCGGCGCGGTCTTTATCGGCCAGGGCTCGTATGAGCTCACGCCCGCCTCGCCCGCGGAACTGCGCACAATGCAGTTGAACTCGGGAAAGAAAGATCTCGTCACGCTCACCGACACATTCGAGCACGCGATCTTCCTCGGCACCGCACTGCCTGCAGCGGCGGAGAAAACCTCAGCGCCGGTTGCAGGCGCCGCCGATCCCACGGCACTCGATCGCTGGGACGGCTACATGAAAAAGCAGAAGAAGCAGTTCAGCTCGAACCTGCATCTCCGGCTCCTGCAGGAAGTCATCGACGGCGGTGATCCATTCTTCTTCACGTGGGTCGATGGAAAGACGTTGCCGGCCGCGGTGATCCTCGTCGATCCCACTGGAATCGATCCTGACTTCGGTGGCGAGAAGTCGGCGATGTTCGTCTTTCACGACACCAAAGGCGGCATCTGGTACTCGAGTCCGTACGCCAGCGAAGTGCAAAAAGGCGTGAGTGCCACGCCGAAACCTCCTGCCGATGGTGAGCACTACATCGTCGACTCCACGATTCGCGGCGCCGAGCTCGAAGCGACGACGACGATGACGTTCATTCCGAATCACAACCTGCGTGTGTTGCCAATCGGCCTCACGAACTCGCTGACGATCTCGTCGGTCGAGTTCGCGCCTGCGGCCGATGAGCCGCAATGGGCTCCGGCCGCGTGGGCGCAGGACAAAGAGGAAGGCGGTGCCGCCGTCATCTTCCCCGCGGCGATCAAGGAAGGACAGCGATACCTGCTGCGCACGAAGTATGCGGGGAAGGAAGTGCTCTCCAGCGCGGGCGATGGCAACTTCTTCGTCGCGAGCCGCTCGAGCTGGTATCCGAATGTCGGCGTCTTCAGTGACTCCGCCACGTACGAGCTGCGCTTCCGCACGCCGGAGAAGTTTTCGATCGTCGCCGTCGGCAAAGAGCTCTCGAACAAAGTCGAAGGCTCCGATCGCCTCGCGGTCTGGAAGGCGGAACATCCGATTCGCGTGGCGGGCTTCAACTACGGAAAATTCAAGAAGCTCGCGGAAACAGATCCGACGAACAACACCACGTTCGAGGTGTACACGAATACGGGTACACCGGACATCATCAAAGAAATCAACATGGCTCTCCGCGCGATCAACGACGCGGCGATGGCAGGCGACGAAGAAGCGTCGCGGTACGCGGGCGGTGAGATTCGCGTCGATGCTGCAGGTCTTGCGAAATCGGCCATGGCCGATGGCATGAACACGATCCGCACCGGGAACGCGTACTTTGGTCCGCTCCCTGATTCGCGCGTCGCGATCACGCAGCAGTCGCAGTGGTACTTCGGGCAGTCGTGGCCCACGCTCGTCTACCTGCCGTACGTCGCGTTTCTCAACGGCACCCAGCGCAACACCCTCGGCCTCAATGATCTGAAGGACTTCGTCGACAACGTCGGCACGCACGAAGTCGCACACCAGTGGTGGGGCCATCAGGTCACACCGCGCAGCTATCACGACAACTGGATCAGCGAGGGCTTCTCCGAGTTCACATCCGCGCTCGTGCTGCAGCAGACCAGCGGGTGGGGCAAATACAACGCGTTCTGGGAAAACGCGCGCAAGAAGATTCTCGAGAAGCCGCGCGGAGCGCAGATCGCAAACTTCGAGGCCGGCCCGATCTCGCAGGGATTTCGCATCAGCACATGGCAGAACCGCAGCGCGGACGACGTGATCGTCTATTCGAAGGGCGCGTACGTGTTGCACATGCTGCGCATGGCGATGTGGGATAACCAGAAAGGCGACGAGGCGTTCATCCGCATGATGAAAGAGTTCGCGTTCTCGTACGCCGGGAAAGAAGCATCGACCACCGATTTTCAGCGCGTCGTCGAGAAGCACGCTCCGCCTGCATTGAAGCTCACGTCGGACAACAAACTCGACTGGTTCTTTCGCCAGTGGGTGTACGGAACCGCGATTCCGAAGTACGACGTGAAGATCGATGCGAAGGACATCGGCGGCGGCAAGTACAAGATCAGCGGAACGATCACGCAGTCCGACGTGCCGGACAACTTCGCGATGCCGGTGCCGATCTACATTCAGTTCGACAAGAACAACACCGTGCGTCTCGGCTCGACCGTGCTCGTCGGCAACACGAGCAAGCCCGTCGACGTCGAGCTGCCGCTGCCGAAGAAGCCGCAGAAGTTTCTCGTCAACGCGATGCACGACGTGCTCGCGAAATAGCAGTCTTACAATCACCGCGTGCCTTACGCTGAAATCCGACCCACGGCTGCGCTCCAGCCGTGGGTCGAGTGTTTCTGGACGAATCGCGATGACGCGCGTGAACCTCGCGTGCATCGCGTGCTGCCCGATGGCTGCGCGGATCTCGTGTTCGATCTCAGCGCGGGTGACTCGGATGTCGTCGGCACGATGACGCGCCCGCTCATCATCACGAGCGATGCGCCATCGAATTTCTTCGGCATTCGATTTCGTCCTGGCCGCGCGGCCGCGTTTCTGCGCGTTCCGCTTGCGGAGCTCACCGATGCGCGCGTGTCACTGCGCGATGTGTGGCGCGAGTTCTCCGGCGATCTTTCGATCGCATCACTCGAAGCGGAGTTGTTGCGCAGGCTCGATCCTGATCGCGATCGCCGCGTCGACTACGCGGTGACTCGCATCGTCACGACGAACGGCGCGGCGCGCATCGATGAGATCGCGAACGAGGCCGGTATCTCACGACAACATCTCGCGCGACAGTTCCAGCATCACGTCGGCGTCTCGCCGAAGACGCTCGCGCGCGTGATGCGCTTTCGCAGAATGGTCGATGCGGTGGAGCGCGGTGTCGATTGGGCGGACATCGCCGCGCGGTTCGGGTTCTACGATCAATCGCATTTGATCGCGGAGTTTCGAGAGCTCGCCGGGATGACGCCGAATGAATTCGTGTCCTCGCGTCGCGCGTGAGACCTCGTTCCATTTTTCCAATCGCGGCATCACCACAAGTCCTATCTTCCTCGCATGAAGATCACACCTGTTCTCGTCGTTCACGCCATCGAGCCCGTGCTTCCGTTGTGGGAAGCGCTTGGATTCACACGGAAAGTCGAAGTGCCGCACGGCGACGCGCTCGGCTTCGTCACGCTTGCGAGCGGGGACGCGGAAGTCATGTACCAGAGCGTCGAAAGCGTGAAGGCCGATGAGCCGCTGACGCTCGAAGGACGATCGCCGGTCGGTGGGACCGCGCTGTTCATCGAGGTCGAGAATCTCGATGCGCTGAAGTTTCCCGAAGGAACGGAAGTGCTCGTGCCGCGACGAACGACGTTCTACGGATCGAATGAATCGATCATCAAAGACGTCGCGGGCAACGTCATTGTGTTTGCGCAGTTCTAGCCGGCCCGGCCGCAGCGCTGGTTGCTTCGCCGAGTGGCACGTACAGCTGCCGAGTGGGCTCGATTCGTGGACGTCCGCGGTTAGCGCACGGCCCGCCGCTTCTTCATCGACAGCACATCAAATCGCGAGACATCCGATCGGCGCGGACCGCAGTTCGCGGTCTGCGCCTCCACCCACCAGTACACGTGACCCGTGAGCTGCACCTGCGTGGAGAAGCCGGTGGTCGTCGCGATGAGTTGCGGTGGCTGCAAATCCGTCGAGGCGTAGATGCGGTACTCCGTCGCTCCGGAAAGACCTTCCCACGTCAGCGTGACCGGACCGCGCTGCATCGAGTCCCACGACGGACTCGTGATCGACGGCGTCTCCGCCGTGCACGTGAAGAGTCCGACCGTGAGGTTGTGATCCGCGAAGCGTGTATTGCCGCGCCAGTACTGAAGATTGAAGAGACGCGATTCGAGAAATCCGTACGCGATCCCGCCGTCTTTCGCGACGCGCACGATGGCCGTGCCGTTCGTGTTGCCGTACGCGTGAATGACCCTGCCGTTCGCCGCGAACGGCGAGCGTCCGACGAGTACCTGTCCGTTCGCATCGGTCGTGAGGTCGAGATCGGGCGTGTTGTCGTAGTGCGTCGCGTACCACTCTTTGCCATTCGCGACGGACTGATAAATCTTCACCGACGCATTCGTCATCAACTCGCCGTTTTCGTCGCGAATCGTGATGCGATTCTCTTCGGGCAGATCGTTGAGGAACGATGCGAAATTGCGAGGCTCGTTGTAATTGCCGTACGTCGCGCGTGCACCGGCGATGAGGTTCATCGCGATCGCGCTGTAGCGATCGATGAACGTGAGATGCGTGTTCATCAAACCCTGCTCGAGCGTGCGCCACGCGTACACCGGTGCGACGTACGGGCCGACGATCGACTCGCCGTTCTCCTGGATGTCGACGACGAAGTTCGGCGGCTGATGACGCACGTTCCACGCGTAGACGTCGACGAGATAGCGCGCGTGTCCGAGCTCGTGGAAGAGCGCGCCGTTGACGTAGAACGGATTCGACGGGCCGAGGGTCGTGACGTCCTGATACGCGCCGAGGGTGGCGGTGCGGAAGCCCCACATCAGATCGACGGTCTGATCGTCTTTGTCCGGATGCGAGCCGCCATTCGCGCCGGGACTCGCATCATCGGGGAGTCCGTGCAACGGCAAAGCACCATCATCGACGATGACGAGTTTCTGCAAACGCCAGCGATCGAGCACGCCGTTCGGCGTTTCGGGATAGACCGCGAGTGCGGCCATGTCGTTGAAATACGCGATCTGTCGTTGCGCCCAGTCTTCGAATGAAGTCGAGCCGACGCCGAGGCGCGATTGGTATTGGCGAAAGTGATCGTAGAGCGAGCGCTCGACCCAGAAGCCGACGGCGAGCGCGTCGGTGATCACGGTGAGCTCGTTGTTCTGTTCCGACTCTTCGACCACCGCGTTGGTCGTGTCGATCGCGATCGAGAGTCGATGTCGTTCGAAGTTCCAGGTGCGCGGGAGATCGATCGTCGTGATCGCGTTCGGTGCGAGTGTGGTCGTTCCGCTGTGAATCGCGACTCCATCGATGGACCACGTGTACTCGATCTGCTTCGGCTCATCGAAAAAGCTGCGCACGTGCGCGCGCCATGTAACTTCAGCACCAACCGCGGGCCAGCCTTCGACGCGCGGATTGGCGCTCGCCCAGACGAACGGCAGTTCGGGCTCGCGACTGATGTGGGAGATCGTGAAATCGCCGGCGAGGAGTGGGGAGGTGAGGAGCGCGAAGAGAATGAGGGGCAATCGGGGCATTCGCTTCGTCAGTGTAAGCGAATGCCCCTCCACGGATCGACGAAGCCGCGGCCGGCACCGACGCCGAGCCCTGATCGTGTGAGTGACAGGAGCACCGGCGCCGGCCACGGGGACCGTCATGAACGGGGTGACGGAACCGATGGAATTGACACTTTTCTGATGAAAAAGTGGAGCGGGGGGGTCTTAGCCCCCCCGGTAAAAACAATTGGGGGGGGGGGGGGCCGCCGCCCCCCCGCAAAAGAAAAAAGGAAGGCCTCCCCCCCCCCTTCTTCCCCCCCCCACCCGGGGGGGGG
>JACZCU010142870.1_pt1 | contig 14089 bp, 13 predicted proteins | sample 8641851 | NCBI WGS metagenome assembly JACZCU01 (sample SAMN15324605, study PRJNA640507) | soil metagenome | isolation source: monocropping sugarcane control | place: China: Luxin town, Laibin City, Guangxi Province | collected 2019-07-25 | depth 10cm m | reverse complement strand
TGCTGATCATGCCGTAATAATCGCACAACTGCTTTTTGGTATCAGCCTGCGTGCGCGGGAAGGGAGCCAAGCGCTCATCGCGGCCACTCAGTTCGCCATTATCAAACGGATGCTCCGGCAGCCAATTCTTGGGCAGCGGCATCCGCGCCGGATCGTACATCGTCGAATAAGGGGCAGGCGGTGTCCGCGGATCGTGTGGCGAAGTAAACGCCAGATAACAATAGAACGGTTTATTCGCGCCTTTCTGCCGGGTGATGAAATCCACCGCCGCATCCGCAAATAACTCGCTGGAGAATTTGTCCCCGATGCGAATTGAATCGGCAGGGTATTTTCCCTCCGGGTTGAAGTCGTGAATTCGCACTTTGTATTGATTCGCATTCATCCCGCCGAAGAAAATGTTCCCGCCGGCCGAATAGGAGCGCACGAAAGCCGGAGTCCCATTGTGCCATTTGCCGGCATGGAACGTCTCATACCCCGCCGACCGCAGCGCCTGGCCAATGGTCGTAAATCTTCCCATATTCTCCGGCACCCGGAACAGCGACCGCCCAGTATTGAGCATCGCCCGAGCCGGTATGCACACCGCCCCCGTCTGCGCCCCCATGCACCGCGCCGCCGTGAACGAAAAGCCGGACCGAGCGAGCCGGTCCAGATTCGGGGTGTGGATAAGATCGTTCCCCCATGCCGCGATCGTGTCGTTCCGCTGGTCGTCGGCGACGATCAGCACCACATTAGGCGGGCGCTTTCCGCTCGGTGCGTCCGCTCCAAGACCTGTCCACGGTGTCATGGCGAGAGAGGTCGCGCCAGCACCGGCAGCCTTGAGAAAGTTGCGACGGGTGAGTGGATGAGCGTGAGGTTTCATGGGGCTCATTGTATAAGAACACTCCGTTTGCCGCTTGCCGGCTTCGCGCCTATGCGTCCCAAAGTCACCGCATGCGAATGTTGCGGCTTCATCGAGCAGTGTCGCGTCTGCACAGCGACGGAACAATCGTCACTGCGATTCTCCTTACCATATAATGCGCGCCATGACCCCTCCATCGATCCGCGTCATCGCCATCTGCCTCTTCCAACACAACGGAAGCATTCTCGTGGCGGAGGGAATCGATTCAGTGAAAGACGAGCGATTCGCGCGACCGCTCGGCGGAGGGATCGAGCCGGGCGAGGCGTCGAGGGAGGCCATCATTCGCGAAATCCGCGAGGAAACGGGCCAGGAGATTACGGATCTGCGCCTTCTTGGCGTCCTCGAGAACCTTTTCACCTATGAGGGAAAAAGCTGCCACGAAATCGTCTTCGTCTATGACGGCTCATTTGCCGACACAGCACTTCCTGCACGCGATGAAATCCCAATGGTTGAAGAAGGATCGCATGGGATTGCAAAATGGCGGCCGCTGAATTCGTTTGGCGAGCATTGTCGGCTTGTTCCTCAAGGACTGATGAATTTACTAAAGGAGCGTCCATGGGCGTTCTCACTGATTTCGTAGTGGCAGACGCATCGGACGCGCATCGTCTTGGTGAAGACCGCGAGTCTTTCCATGGCTTCCCTGCCAAGGGAATTGACCAAGTGCACATGGGGACTCTTTACGCGATTTTGACCGGCTCGGAATACGATCCCTCATTTCTGACATCGGACGAGTCTTTTGCGTACTCGGCATCCGATGACGGTCCGTGGGTGCAGACAATTCCAGCCGACATGGTAAAGCGACTCGCGGAGATGTCGCCGGAAGAACGGCAAAGGGTTGGCGACGCATGGTTTCAAACCGAGGAGTTTGATCCCAAATTCTCGCGCTGGCGTCGTGAAGATATCACCGAGTTTCTGGTAAGAATTCAGCAACTCGCCAGCGATGCGATCAAGAACGGCAAGACTCTTTTCATGTGGACATGCCTTTAAGTCACAGGTCAACTACGAATTGGCTCTGCGGATCACCAGCATCTCATTTCCGCCTCGCTGGAATTCATAAGGCACGCGGCGAATCTCCGCTTGGTAACCACCTGCTTTGAGCCGATCCAGCAGCGGATCGAGGTGAGGGGATTGAACTCTTGCGAGCGTCAGCAAAGGGAAAATGCGAAGTTCTTTTGCGACCCGGAGAAGCTCGACGATCGAATCCCAATGAAATTCCAAATCCAGGTGGCCCGAGTAGAGCAGGAGAAAGTGCGACACCAGCGCCAAATCGAAATCATCTGCCGCGAAGGGGAGGGCGGGGAGCGAAGCGGTGACATACCGCCGCTGAGCTTTGCCATTTTCATAATCGGCCAGAAAGCGCTGCATCACTTCCAGCCGATGTCGCCCCAGATCCTCAGGGCCACGAAAATCGGTCCACACGAAGCCATCTTTCTGCTGGCGGACCTGCTCGACCATGTCGTCATGGCAGGCGACAACCCGCTGTTGAATCTCTTCCTTCGCGAATGAATAAATGGGATCGCACGATGTGACGCGGATGCCACGCGGAGTTGCCTCGCAATTGAAACTGGCTGGCCCGTCGCCGCAGCCGAGTATTCGGCCCGAAAGATCGGCCGATGAAAGATCGAACATTCGCCGGTATTCGTCGAAGGAACGTCCCCAGGGGATGACTTGCTTTAACTGAATGCTCATGGGCCCAAAAAATGCGACCGCAAAGACTCAAAGGCACGAAGAGAGCCGCAAAGAATGAATTGAACCACAGATCGACACAGATGAACACAGATAAGAAAGGAGCATCGACAAATGACGAACTTCAGCACGCGTCTGATCTGCAACGCAATCATCTGTGTGAATCTGTGTAGATCTGTGGCTGATTTTAGGCATCCCCTATATCAGCCCATCGTTACAGCAGAGCCGCACCTGCACGGTTCCACCCCCGTGGACCAAGCACGGCAACTGCGCTCGCGCCTGTCACAGAATCAAAAAATACCTTGACAAATGAGCTAACCTGCGGTCTACGCGTGTGATTGCCTCAAAACCGCTTGCATGAAAGCCGGGAGCTGAAGTGTAGGCTTCTCAGATGCCTGACAGCGCCTTCTGCGTCGAATGTCACCACATGTCACCGGAATGTCTTTAAATGTCACTGAATGTCACACGTGTGACATCGCGAGATTCATCCATAAGATATTGCATTGCAAATGGTTACGCCAAAGAGGTGCAGCCAAATGTCAGTTCAGGCTCGAAAAGCGCATCCTTTTATGACATTTTGAGACATTTGGCCTTGGACCTCACACAGCAGGGGTGGTCGGGCTGCAATCTCGGCTCTTGTGGTGATGAAACCTGCCGCATGGCGGGCGCCCGGGCTCCCGCTCTTGCTGGGGTGGGGATGATCGCTATGATCTTCGCGACTCGCGTTAGGAACCGCGGGCGGTTCTTCGGTTTTGCTTCTTAGAAATCGCTATGGCAAAGGCCCGTGCAATCGTCAAACGCCGCAAGGCGGTGCGAAACATCCGCAAGATCACCAAGACGATGCAGATGATCGCGACGGCTCGATTCCAGCGTTCGCTCAAGCGCGCGACCGGAACCAAACCTTACACTCAAAAGGTGCGGGAACTGGTCCGCGAGCTGGCTGCCTCGGTGGGCAACGTCGAGCATCCGCTGCTTCGCCGGCCGACGGATGAAACGCGCACGCGCAAAGTCGCGCTGCTGGTCATCACCAGCAATCGCGGCCTGGCCGGCGCCTACAACGGCAGCGTCCTGCGCACCGCGGCGGCCTTCATCCGCCAGCAGGAAGCGGCGGGCAACAAGATCGAGCTTTACATCACGGGCCGCAAAGGCGCGAGCTTTTTCCAATATCAGAAGCGCCCGATCGTGCAGCGCGTGGAGGTTTCCGATGAGCCTCGCTTCGCACAGGTTGAGCCGCTAGCCAACCGTTTCATCGAAGAATTCGTTGACGGCAAAGTCGATTCGGTCCACGTGGCCTACATGAATTTCGTCAGCGCCAGCACGCAGAAGCCGGAAGTGATGACGCTGCTGCCGCTGGCGGGCGTCGAAGGGGAGACCAAAAAAGAGACGCAGCGCAAAGGCTATTACGCCATCTATGAATTCTCGCCCGATCCCAAGGCGCTGCTCGATGAGCTGCTGCCGCTGACGGTGCGATCGGCTCTGTTTCAGGCCTATCTCGACGCGACGACCAGCGAGCATGTGGCCCGCATGGTGGCGATGAAGAGCGCCACCGACAACGCCGACAAGATGGTCAAGAGCCTGACGATGCAATACAACCGCGCCCGCCAGAGCCAGATCACCACCGAGCTTTCGGAAATCATGGGCGGCGTGGAAGCGATGAAAGGCTGATCGTGCCTTTGCCTCGTCCGATCGCGGTCCCCATCAAATGGCTGGGCAGCCGAGGCGGATTTTTCCTGACGGCGGCGCTGGTCATCGTCGTCGGCATCTGGGGATTGATTGCTCTCACCGATAGCGTCAGCGAAGGCCACACGCAAAAATTCGACAATCGCATCAACACTTGGTGCGTCACCCATCCCGGCCCCAAGTGGCTTCAGGAAGGCGGCCGCGATCTGACCGCGCTCGGCGGATTCGCCGTGCTGTCGCTTGGAGTGGCGGCGGTCGCGGGATATCTGCTGCTGAGCGGCAAAAAGGGGATGACGATTCTGGTGATCGCAGCAACGCTCGGCGGGCTTTTTCTCACCACGGCTCTCAAGCACTGGATCGATCGCCCGCGCCCGCCGCTGCGCCAGCCCGGAACACTGGTATTCACGCGAAGTTTTCCCAGCGGACATTCCGCTTTGTCGGCGGCAGTCTATCTAACGCTGGGCGTATTGCTGGCGCGGGCGAATAATTCGCGCGCCCTCAAGTTTTATTTTTTGTGCATAGCACTCGTGCTGACGACCCTCGTGGGGCTGAGCCGGATTTATTTGGGGGCCCATTATCCGACCGATGTGCTGGCCGGCTGGACGATCGGCCTGGTCTGGAGCCTGCTGTGCTGGATGGTTTCGAGGGAGCTGCAGCGACGCAGGGTGGTTGAGCCGGAGAGCAACGGAAAAGCGGAACTTGAGGATGTTTAAGATGGCGGTGGGTCATTCCAGTTTACTGATATCGTGGACGTGCAGATTGGAAGGCGCCACTCCTGCTACGCCGCGAGTGGTGCGAGATTAAATGAGCCGCGCACGAAGTAATCTCAATCCGATTTGATCTGTCGAGAGAGCGCGCACCATTTGCAATCGCATTCCGCCGGGCCCGCGTGCGAAGCAGGGCGGTTGCTTGGCGTCAGCGGGCAATGTTCCGAAGGGTCTTTGGCCTTGTCGTGAGTGGGGCAGCCACAGCCTTCGATTGATGTGTCGCGCTCAATGCGCGAGAGGAACGGCCGGCCGCAGTAGGATTTTCCCTGTCGAACGAATCGCAGCGGACATCGCTCGCAGACCTCTGCGCGCTGCGCCCACATGGGACTCGTCGGCGCAAGACGAATCTGTCGGAACTTCGCCGAAGCTGCTTTCGCGGCTGCTCGGGAAAGATCACGCCAGATCGTGCTGCGCGCGCAGGTGAAGCAGGTCATGGGATTGTTATCGGACGCTTAGAGGCGCGGACACCAGTTTTCCGCGACATCGAAGGGCGTGCTCTTTTTAGTGAAAGAGTTGCGACCTCTCCCCGCTACCGCCGCCACGTCGCTTGCGCATTCGCGACCGGACGCGCCGAATCCGATCGCTGAACCGGCCGCGAACGCGCAAGCGGGTATCCAGCGACTACCGGCGGCCCAAAGAGTCAGTGGAACCGAATTCGAGTCCTCACTTGGATCGTCGGACGCATTGTTCAACAGTACGATAGGGCATTACGGAATATCCGCCGAATTTGGAGTATCATCTACATCGGTATGACCAAGTCACAAAAGGACGGGGAAACACTCGACGATGCAGAACCCATCGAGCTTCGCTGCCCGGCGTGCGATTACGATCTTCGCGCGCTCGCTGGAGATCGCTGCCCCGAATGCGGCCTGCTCGTCGATCGGCAGCGGCTTTCGGTTTCGCGCATCCCGTGGGTTCATCGCGCGCAGATTGGCCGGGTGCGGGCCTATTGCAAAACCGTGATGCTCGCCTGGCGGCATCCGTTTGCGTTGGCGCAGAACGTCGCGATGCCGGTGGAATTGCGGGATGCAAAGCGGTTTCAGCGAGTCACGGTTTTCTTGGCGTATTTCCCGTTGCTGGTTCTGGGCGTGGGCGCATTGATCTCCAACAACAACACGCGCATGGACTGGTTCGATCTGACGCACGGCCCGCAGAAAACCGGCTACATCCTGTAACTGCTGCTCTACCTCGTCATCGCCGGCTCCGGCTGGCTCTTCCTTCTCACCGCCACCGGCGTCGCCAGCTACTTTTTTCATCCCAAATCGCTTTCGGTGAGCCGCCAGAACCGCGCGATCGCGATCAGCTATTACGCCTGTGCGCCGCTTTCGACGCTTGTCCTCACCCTGTTGCTGCTCGGCGGCGCGGCGCTGGTCAATCGATACATCGGGCAAAATCCGATAGGAAGTTCCTGGCTCGTTCCCTTCGCGACGGCACTTGATATTGCCGCAGCCCTGCTGGCGCTGCTGCAAATTGGTGGCTGGGTTTTGACTACGCTAGTCTTGTTGAAAAAGAGCACCGTTTGCGGAGCAACCCGGCTCGCCGCCTTAGGCGCTGGATTGCCGGTCTGCTGGGCGATTTTGGCCGGGCTGTTCCTCGGCGTACTGCCGCTATCATTTCTGTTCGTCGCTTTAATGATCTTGAGCTGGTGAAATGCGCGGACGCCCCCGCAATGGATAGATCACATCTTCATTGTGCCAGCGCGGCGTCATGGGCTCTGAAGTCGGCAGGTACTTTTCCGACCCTCCATCGTCCTTCTCATTGAGTCCCACGCAATACAGCAATGGTGGATCGTGCTTCGGAAGATATCTGATCGGCCCATTTGCCGGGTCAAATGGGTCGCGCGGAACGGCCGGCAAATACGCCTGCACAAGTTCCGAAAGCGAGGCAGGCAATTTCCCCTGATGATCGAAGGAGTAAAGTCGGATAGCCAGCATAATCGCTGCGATTCGTCTCTCGACCAACGTCTTGAAATGCAGCTGAATCGGAGGAATTGGGGCATAGGCAAACGGGCTCACGTCGCGCGCTACCTTCTCAATTGCCGATTGTTTGCCAACGGTCAGACTTGTCAGTTTCAGCCGCGCGGCTGCGAAAGTAGCTTGGACATACGCTTGGGCATTCGCCGATTCGAATTCATCGATTCGCACTCCGTTGAGCTCTTCCATAGGACGAACAATTTTGTCGATAACCGGACTCGCCTGCGTCAGGCCCGAGAGCGGAGGGAAGTTAATCGCGATCATCCCCCAACTCTCGCTTGCGCGCACCGCACCGTTCTTGGTGGCGCGCTCGTTCAACAAAGCAGCAATCAGCGACCGCACCTGCCCTGGTGACGCTCCGCGATCAGGGCGATTTGAAATGGATATTCCCATCGCTATCTGCTGGAGAAAGTCGATGTCAAGATCATCGATGGCCAGAGCCACGAGATGGCTGGTCAGATATTGATCCGCGCGGTCCAACGTGTCGCCCAACAGGATTGCATCGTGCGCGTATTCCACGGCATCGCCATCTTTGCCTTTGGCGAACTCGTCGTTTGCCGCTAGCACCAGGATTTGCGAAAGCGCTCGATCGTAATTGAATTCCGTGCTTCGTGGACCAAGCGGGATTGAAGCCGGAGTGTCGGGATAGACCACAGTGGGCCGACCACGGGCCGACCGCACCAGATTAATTTCTGACTGATATTGTCTAATCATCGAATCCAGGTCGGGCAGCTCGCTTGCCAAGGGCGCTCCAGTGTCGCCTTTCGCCGGTTCTGGGAAAACCACATTTCCACCCATTTTCAGCTGGGCGATCGCTGTCGCGATCGGCACCGCAGCGTTTTCGGCATCGGGAACGGAAGGCTGAGAAAACTCCTGCGGATAAAACGGCGCACCGCGCGCGTGTGCTTGGCGCGCCAGAGCTTTCGATCCGTCGCTGCGCTTCGTGTCCCCACCAGGATCGCAGAACGCAAAGCATCACTAGCAGCAACCCAAAACCAATGGCGCCGCGCTTGAGCCACCAGAAGCGCGGCGGGATGGGCTTCTCATCCTCGGCGAGTTTTTCGTTGCTTATCGCAATGTCTTTTGGCTGAACCTGCATGCGGCGGCATTTCCTTCCGTCATTGTATCATGTTGCACAATGAGTATTGCTTTAGACGCCAGACATGTGCCGGAAGATCCGCAAGGAGCCGAGCTACGTTGCCCGGCTTGCGATTATGATTTGCGCGCGCTGGTCGGCGATCGCTGCCCCGAATGCGGCTTATTGATCGATCGCGCGGCCCTCGCGCAATCGCAGATTCCCTGGGCGCATCGCGATCGGCTGGGAAGCATCCGTGCCTATCAGCGCACCGCCTGGCTCGCCTGGCGTCATCCGAAAAAGCTGGCGATGTGCGCAGCCTCGCCGGTCGATGTGCGCGATGCCCGCGCGTTTCAGCGGGTCACTGTTTTGCTGGCATTCGTGCCTGCGGTAGTCATTGGGATTGCATTGATCGTCTATTTCGGCCGCGCCTATCCGAATTCCGGGCTGCCGAGCGCGGGGCATCATTTTGGCTATCTCTTGGAATGGCTCCTGATCGCGATCTTCGCGGGCTGCGTGTGGCTCTTTCTGATGGCGGTAACAAGCGTATCTCAATACTTCTTCCTATCGACGGGCATCTCAGAAACGCGTAGAGAGCGAGCGGTCGCCTTGAGCTACTATGCCTCGGCGCCGATCGCTTTGTCAGGTATTCCGTTGACACTCATCGTTGCGGCTTCGCTTCTCGCGAATCATCGGTGGGACATGTATGTCCAGGTGCGCGTGATCGACCGAATCAGCGAATGGCTGCTGATTGGCATATTCATCACCCTCATGCTGGAAATTGGTGGATTGGTGAGCAGCACGCTCGTCCTCCTGAAAAAGAGTACCGGCTGCGGCGTGGGGCGCATTTTGGCCACTATTACCGGCCTGCCGATCGCGTGGGCGGTTTTGGCATTCTTATTTCTCGGCCTTCTGCCCTTTGCCGCCATTTATCTGGCTCTGATGATCGTGAGCCTGAAGTAAACGTGGGACAGACTGAAGCGAAAAGACGGCGTCCATCTCTCGCCAACGATCGGTATCCAGATACGACGTCATTTTTTTGCCGGACATCGGTTTCACCGAGCCACCATCATCAGTCCCGTTCTCACCAACACTGTAAAGGATTGGCGGATCGTGAAGCGGAAGGTACCGCAACGGTTTGGTGGCTGGATCAAACGGATCAGCCGGGATAGCTGACAAGTATTGCGGTACCAACTCAGCCAGCGATGCCGGCAAGGCGTCGCCATGATCATGTTGGTATAGCCGAAGTGCCAGCATGAGAGCCGCGATGCGCCGCTCAGCTAAATGCTGGAAATGCATCTTCGGCCACACACCAGGGTCATACGAGATGACGCGAAACATCGGATGCACGAACGATTCCAGCAGTGACTCGTCGCGATGCAATTCGGATTTGAGGCCTGCCTGTACCGCAGGCCAGTTCGACTGACCAATCGCTTGAGCGTTGGAAATGTTGATCGCATCCGTCGACTCAGCATCCGACTTGTACATTGGCTTAAGCAGCCAGGCAGCGGCCGGATGCAGCCTGTGCGCTTCGTACGGCGCGGCATCAAGAAACATTGCCGCTTCCCCAAAGAATGCGCGCGAGCTGTTTTCCCGAAGCGAGCGCTCGTCGAGAAGATCGGCGATCAGCGCCATAATCTGCTTCCGCGTCGCCCCTGTCGTTGGATCTCCGGTGATTCGTAAGTTCATTGCCGAGCGCCGCACCGCAAGCGTCGCCCGACCTCCGATGCCCAGTGCAACCATGTGAGTCACTGGCACCGGATAGTAGGAATCGATCCCTTTCTGCAGTTGCAGAAGATCGCGGATATCTTCGATCATCGGGCCATCGTCCGATCGCGCGTACGCATCTTCGGCGGCAAGCAACAAGATTTCAGAAATCGAGTATGCAGCGGAAGTTCGGGGCAGCAACTGTCGATACACCGGCGAAATCAGAGCTCTGCTCCATACCATCAGCGGACGACTTCTTGCCTGGCGAATCAAATTCTGCTCGGGCCGATACGGAATCACCCAACCTGAAATGGCCGGTAAATCGGCCTTGGCAATCGGCGAGTCTTCGTCTTGAGTGAAACTCGGAATCACCACGTTTCTCGTGGACGGCCTGGCCGCGTACATCTGCAGCGCCTGATCGATCGGCACAGCCGCGTTATCCGCATCCGAAACCGCCTCCGGCTTAAAATCGCTCAATCGCAGCGGCTGGCCCATCGCATGCGCCCGCCGCTCCACTGCCGTTATCCGTCGATCGGCCAGAGCATTCCAGCCATACCGCATTGCCAGCAGTCCGCCAACCAGAACCAGAAGCAGAATCGTCCATCGCTGCAATTGTCGAAAAGGTCGGCTAGTCGAAGGGGGATGATGTTTCATGACCGAGTTCATCGAGGCTCATTTTACACTTGAGAAGCCTTTGCACGAATGGCGAAGCATCCAACAATCGTGACCGTGCAGGTGCGCCTCACTTCCGATTCTCTTAGACGGCATCTCGAAAAACCGCAGTTGCGACCATTGCATGGCGCACCATATGTTTGCCTGCTCGTGAGCAACGCCCGTGAATGCCAACAAGAGTTTGTCGAATACATGGGATTGCTTATTTCAAACAGCAACTCCGGACAGGAGAACAACGTGACGACCGAATACCCGCCAGGCACCACACCCACCGGCCCTGCAAATGTTCCTCCCGATCGCGATGGAGCTTGGGGCTGCTTCTGGTGGTGGTGGATCATCATCATTCTCATCATTCTGTTCTTCTGGTGGGCCGGCTGGGGCTGGGGCCCGTCGGGCGGATATTGGTTCCGCACGCGGACCGCTCCGCAAACAGCACCCCACGCGGCTCCATCGGTACCCCCTGCGACACGCCCGGCAGTTGCTCCTGCGACCCGGCCCGCTGGCGCGGCCGCTCCCGCGGGTCCGGGCGCGAATGCCATTCATGTTCTATTCAATTGGCGCAGCGATGAATCGCCCTTAGCAGAGGATGGCTGCCGGCTGTCTTGAGATGCCGATCCCCGATCGATACGCCTGGCTACATTCATCGCGTCTGGTATCCGAACATTTTCGGCGGCTGGGTCTGGGGTGTACCACGCGCCGAGCTGCTTTTCGCATTGACGTTGGGGATGTTCTGGTCGGGGATTTATGAGCAGGTGCTGTGGCTGTTCATGCGGCCCGATTCCGCTTGGCCTCCATGCCATTTCCACAGGTTAAAAGTGAAATATTGATAGACAGCAGGAAGCGCATGCGGTATGAAACTCCGCGGGCTCAAGTCGGCTTTTGGCAAAGGATTCATTTCTCTTTTTGGAGCGCCGAATGCGATCAAACCCTTCTCGGATTTCCTCTCGTCAGATTAAGCGTCGCAACCTCATCGAAGCTGAGCAGCTTGAGCCGCGCCGATTGCTGAGCTACACGCTGAGCACTTTGGCGGCATTGAACTCCAGCCAACTTTCCCACCCGGTCGGGGCGCTGGTGCACGACGCGAACGGCGACGTGTTCTTCCTTGCGACGTCGGGAAGTTTTACCAGCGGAAACGAAGCCGTTTGCGAGGTGGCCAAGGGAAGCAACACCGCGACTGCACTCGTAACAGTCAATCCCGGGAACGGGAGCCTCGGAGGCCTGGCGATTGATTCGGCCGGCGATCTCTTTGGCCTCCAGAACACCGGCGGCGCGCAAAACGAAGGTTTCGTCTGGGAAATTGTCGCCGGCTCCAACGCGATGACCACGCTCGGCTCCTTCAGCACCAACACGACCGGCAGCGCCCCGGTCACCGGAGAAAACCTCGCCGTCGATTCAAACGGGAATGTCTTCGGAACCTGCCAGCTTGGTGGCGCAAATGGCGGTGGCACCGTATGGGAAATCGCCAAGGGCAGCGGCTCCATCACGCCGCTCGCTTCATTTCAGCAATCCGTGAGCAACCGCGCGGTCAATGGGCTGGTGATGGACGCGAATGGAAACCTGTACGGCACCATTGCGCGGGATATCTCGGTCAATGGCGCTTATGGCGCGGTGTGGGAATTGCCGAAGAATTCCAGCACGATCAATATCCTCGCATCGTTCGATGGGACCAACGGCAACGGCCCCGGCAGCCCGCTCTACATCGACAGCCAGGGGAATATCTTCGGCGAATCCAACGCCGGCGGCGCGGGGGTGAGTGGGACGCCAAACGTCGGCGATGGCGATATTTTCGAAATCGCCAATGGAAGCAACACGATTACCGTGCTCGCCAGCTTCACCGGCGACAATGGAAAAGGGCCACGATCGGGCATCGTCGCCGACTCGGCGGGCGATATTTTCGGCGCAGCCGGCGGCGGCACGACCAACCAGGGCGTCATTTACGAGCTGCCCAAGAACAGCTCCACCATCGTCGCACTTCACACGTTCGGCGACGTCTCGGTGGGTAGTATCGGGTCATGCACGATCACGATTGATTCCAGCGGCGATCTCATTGGAGCAACGACCAACGCCGGACCCGGCGGCGGCGGTGTCATCTTCCAGCTCACGCCCGGCGGCAGCACCGGTGGCACCGGCGGATCGAGCAACCTGAGTGGCGCGCTCTCCGGAAAAATCCCGTCATCGGTTGTAGCGGGACAAAAAATAAACGTGAGCCAGCATCTGACGATCACAGATTCCGGAAGCACCGCTGTCACCGGCAATGTAACCGAGAAACTTTTCCTCTCGACCAGCTCCAGCGTCGATTCCAATTCCATCCAGCTCGCGTCTACCACGAAGCATGTGAAGCTCAAGCCTCACGGCCACCTGCAGGTCCCGTTCAAGATCGCGAAACTTCCAGCCACTGTCCCTAACGGCACCTATTACTTCGTTGGCCAGATTACCGACCCTTCGGGAAATGTCGTTGATGTGCCATCGGCTTCGACAATCGCGGTTCAGCCGCCCGAGATCAGTCTGTCGGGCGCATTTGCCAAGACTCCGGTGCCGGGGAAGACGGGCAAAACCAGTTTGACATTTACTGTCAGCGATACCGGAAACACGGCCGCAACCGGCAACTTGGCTTTCAATATCGACAGCTCGCCGGATGGTCTGCTTGCCGATGCGACGCAAATCACGACATCGAGCAAGAAGATCAACATCCGTGCGGGCAAATCGATGAGAATTACCACGTCGGCTGTGCTGCCCGCCGGGACATATTTCCTGGTCATCCAGCTCGACCCGGCCAATGCGTTCAATGAAACGTCCCTGTCCGGCACCGTCTTCAAAACGGTGACGGCGCTGACGGTTGTGTAGCGCTGAAAGCCTGTGCAGCGTTTATCTCCCTCTCCCGGTACGCCGGGGGAGGGCTGGGGAGGGGGTTGCAATCGACCCCGCCCCAGCCCGCCCTAACCCTCCCCCGGAGTACACCCGGAGTACACCCGGAGTACCGAGGGAGGGAATGAGCCACGCTGCCGCACATTGTTAAGCACACACGCTCTCGCGAATGCGATGATGGTCGGTTACGTCATCATTAGAACGGAGGTAAAGTACTGACAACTCGGCGAATGCACCGATGTCCATCGACGCATCAAATTCTATCAATGACGAAGGGCTATTCTGCCCGACATGCAGTTACGACCTGCGGGCCATTAGCAGCGATCGCTGCCCGGAGTGCGGCATGCAGATCGAGCGCGGTGGGCGGGATATGCCGCTGCTGCCTTGGAGCCATCGCAAGACACTGGGGACGTTGCGCGCGTACTTCAGAACCGGAGCCCTTGCAGTTCTTCATCCGGCGCGGCTCGCGCGCGAAGCGCTGCGACCGGTGCATCTGGCCGATGCGAAACAGTTCCGTCGCACGACGGTGCTGATCGCGTATACGCCGCTGCTTGTTCTGATGGGTTTTGGCTTCGCGTTCATCCATTACGGCGCGCCCGGCCGGTGGGGTAACGTTGTGTTTGCGCCGGGAACAATCTGGCAATTCCACACGCCGCTGGGTAATCGCCGGCCGATTCAGGTCGAATGGATGGGCTGGGCCGCGGAAGTCTGCGTCGCACTCGTGGCGGCGGGGGCGCTCTGGTTTTTCCTATCGGGTGCTTCCCGG
>JACZCU010136154.1_pt1 | contig 14092 bp, 10 predicted proteins | sample 8641851 | NCBI WGS metagenome assembly JACZCU01 (sample SAMN15324605, study PRJNA640507) | soil metagenome | isolation source: monocropping sugarcane control | place: China: Luxin town, Laibin City, Guangxi Province | collected 2019-07-25 | depth 10cm m | reverse complement strand
TCCTGAAGTGGTTTTGCTTTCAACTTCACCTTCCCGTCGATCGTCTCGACGCGAAAGGCCACGGTGCTGACGTGATACTTCTCGCGCACCAGCTCGGTTTGCTTCTGCACCATCGCCGCCATCTGATCGTACGAAAACGACGGTGCCTTCCCGAGTTTCACATGCTCACGTTCGATCTCCGCGTACAACTGGCGGAGCTGTTCACCATTCGAGCCGGGCGTCATCTTTACATACGGATCGGCCGCGCTCGACGTTACGCGCGGTTGCGGCGAAGGCGGCGGCGCGGCTTCGTGCGGCGCGGACATCGCGGCCTGACGGCGGCGATAGTCGAGCGGACCTTCCTCGCGCTCGCGCATGCGCCGGCCCCACATTTCGCGATATTGGTTGTAGCGGGACTGGAGCGTGTTGAACCGGAAGCGCCGCGAGTTGTCGCGCATGCGCTGCTTGTTCAACTCGTGGATGAATGACTCCACCTGATGGCGCTCGAAGGTCGGCACCATCTTGATGATTCCGGTGAAGAATTGATCGTATTTATTCTTCAGTTTCCGGATGTCTTCTTCGAGCTTGTCCAGCTCGTCATCCTGCTTGATCACGATTGCGTTGTCTAAACTACCTTAAAGCAATGGCAAAAGCGTCTCCCGCGGCAGCAGATTCCAGCGTTCTCCGCACGATCCCCTCGGTCGAGAAAATTCTCTCCGCGCGCGCGTTCGCGCCGCTCATCGGCGAGTTCGGGCGCGATCGGGTGAAAGATGGAATCGTCGAACATCTCGCCACCCTGCGCGCCACGAGATCGCCGTACGACGAATCCGAAGCCGCGAGCGGCGTGCGCGAATCGCTCACCGTCGCCGTGCGCTCGACGCTGCGACGCACGATCAACGGCACCGGCATTCTCATCCACACGAACCTCGGCCGTGCCCCCATCGATCGCGCGATCTGGAACGAAGCCGCGGAGATCGTCACCGCGTACTCGAATCTCGAATTCGATCTCACGAGCGGCGAGCGCGGTGCGCGCGACGAACACCTCACGAGCCTCTGCCGCTCGCTCTTCGGTTGCGAGGCCGCGATTCTCACGAACAACAACGCCGCCGGCACGATGCTGTTGCTCGCGGCCAATGCGGCGCCGAAAGAAGTGATCGTTTCGCGCGGCGAGCTCGTCGAGATCGGCGGCGCGTTCCGCGTGCCCGACGTCATTCAACAGGGCGGCGCGAAGCTGCGCGAAGTCGGAACGACGAATCGCACGCGCGCCCGCGATTACGAAGACGCGATCTCGCGACGCACCGCCGCGATCCTGCGCGTGCATCGCTCGAACTTCGACATCGTCGGCTTCACCGAAATGCCGACGATCGGAGAGCTCGTCGATTGCGCGCGCAAGAAGAAAGTGCCGCTGCTCTATGACGAAGGCAGCGGTCGCGTCGTCGATCTGCATCGCTACGGCTTCTCGCCGCAGAGCACGATCGCGGAGTTGATCACGCAGGGCGTCGATGCGATCTCGTGCTCGACCGACAAACTCATCGGCGCCACGCAAGGTGGTCTCATTCTCGGCCGCGAAGATCTGATCGCGAAATGCCGCAGACATCCGCTCATGCGCGCGCTGCGCGTCGGCAAGGAAACGTATGCGATCGTCGCCGCGACGCTGCGCGCATTCGCGACGCAGAAACACGAAGAACGCATTCCGATCTACCGCATGCTCGCGGCGCCGGTGGAGTTGTTGCGTGCGCGTGCAGAGGAGATCGTGCGCGGAACGAAATGTTCGGTCGTCGAAAGCCGCGCCGCGTTAGGCGGAGGCACGACGCCGACCGAAAGCATCGACTCGATCGCGATCGCGATTCCCGGAGACGCGAACGCGATGCAGGAACGGATGCTGCGCAACGTCACTCCGATCGCGGGACGCATTCACGAGGATCGTTACACGCTCGACGTCCGCACGCTGCTCGAGAGCGATCTCACGACCGTGGCCGCGGCGTTGCGGGACATTTAAGGATGGACAGGTCACGACCGAATCTCGTATCAACCCATGATCGCAACGCGTAGTTGCAGATAAGTGTTGCGCCTGCACGGATCTCGTTTATGCTGTTACAGCATATGCGGCAGATCCGAACCGCTGTTTTCTTCACTCTCACGTTTCTGCTCGCGCTTCCCGGCGCAGCCGCTCAGTCGTTCCTGATCGCGCCGCCGCGCGTCGGTCCGGCGCCGAATCAGCGCGGCGATGTCAGGATCGCGGCGAGCTCCGAGGAGTTCCTGACGGTATGGCATGACGGACGGCAGGATGAGGGTGCGCTCGGACGCGCATGGGCCGCGCGTGTGTCGCGTACCGGACAGCTCCTCGACGCGACCGGACTGCCGATCGGCGATGACGTCGCGTACTTCACGGAGCGATCCGTACTTTCCGTCGCGTCGAACGGCACCGACTTTTTGATCGCAACACGCGGCGCGAACAACGGCGTCGTGCTGACGAAAGTGACGCGCGACGGCATCGTGCAACGCGCACCTGCGCTCAGCATCACCGCGTACTACGCCAATCTCGTCTCCCTCGGCGATTCGTACGCGCTCTTCTACAACGAGAACCTCAGCACCAATGGCCTCGTGCTCTCGACGCGGGGCAAAGTCATCATCGTCGATCGCGATGGCCACATCGTCACCGCGCCGGTCGACGTCGTTGCGTCGTCAGGACAGATCGTCGAGCTCACCGCCGCGATGAGCACCGATGGTATCAGCATGCTCCTGCTCTGGATCGACGGCGGGGATGGCCGCGTGCACGCGCGTGCGATCGCCACTGCCGCATTGAAAGTCGGCAACGTGAAGATCACGTCGGAGATCGATCCGACGCCGGCGAATCCAGCTGCGCGCGGACTCTCCGTCGTCGCCGGTGGTGATCGCTACTTCGCGAGCTGGATTCAGGGAACGGAATACCGCGGACGCGTGATCAGCACCGGCGGCTCGGCAATCGGCTCGACCATCGTCGTCGCGAGCGATGCGAATCCGACGAGCATTCAGGTCGCGTGGAACGGCTCTCGATTCGTCGCCGCGTATGCGTCGTTCATGACGATCTCGCGCGTTCTGCGAATCGCGGAGTTCACGCCGAACGGCATTCGCTCGTTCGATGCAACGCCGAACACGCAGCTGTATTTGTCCACCGGAATCGCTGCAGCCGGCAGCGACTCGCTGGTCGTTTGGGAAGGCTGGAGCGAAGGACCGGACGATCGCTTAAAGATTCGCGCGGATCTCTACGATGCTTCGTCGACCTTCAAGTTCGGCGCGAATCCGCTTCTCATTTCACGCGGTGCCACTGCGCGACGTCATGCAGACGGCGCGTGGATGGGCTCGAATTTTCTCGCGACGTGGATCGAACGATCGGACGCGCCGTACGTTGCGATCGCGCGCTTCGCACCAACCGGACCTTCGCTCGATGGCGCGGGCATTTTTGTAGGTGCGGCGTACGCACAAGGAGCATCCGTCGCCAGCGATGGGCATGACGGCATCGTCGGATGGGCGCAGGTCGATGGAGCGTATGTCGCGCATGTGAGTGCGAGCGGCATCATCACTCCGCGACGAATCACCGCGGATGTGTTCCCGTCGAATGTCGATGTGGTCTTCAACGGCGAGGACTACGCCGCATGCTCATCGAAGACGATCGTGCGTCTCTACGCGAACGGCACGACGAAGCAGATCTCGACGATTCCGCAATTCAACGGCGGCGAGTGCCATCTCGAATGGAGTGGCTCGCAATATCTGCTGACGTGGACGACGACGGACCTTTGTTTCCCGGTGTGCATTCCGCCAACCGGTCTGTGGGCGCAGGCGATCTCGAAAGATCTGACGCCCCTCGGCGGCGCGGTGCGTCTCGCGTATCCCGACGTTTCGAGCGAGCCGCAAACCGCAACCGCGGGCGATCGAACGCTCGTCGTGTGGAGTGAGCACGACGGCACGCTGCGCGCGAAACGCATCACCGCGAACGGTGTGATTCTCGACGCATCGTCGTTCCTGATCGGTGAAGCGTCAGAGCTTTCCGATGTTTTCGCGGAAGGGGAGAACTGGATCGTCGTCAGCGGTCCTTACGCGTGGACCGTGACGCGCGAAGGCAATGTCGGCGCGCGGCAGACACGCTTTCCGTTCATCGGCGAAGGACGCGAAGTGACGTACGTCGCCGCGCCAGTGCCGTTCCTCATCTATCAGGCTCCCGATGCCGGACTTACGCCGCAGCTCTACGGCCGTTTTCTCGAATCACTGAAACGACGCGGCGCGCGTCATTGAGAGGAGTAGCCACACATGCATTGCGTACGTGTCGCGATTTGTCTGATCGTTTCGTTTGCCGCGGCTGCAGCACAGAATTTTCCGCTCTCCGTTCCGCAGGCGGGACCGGCTCCGGGCGATCGCGCGTATTTGCGTGCGGCAGCGAGTGATGAGCAGTTTCTCGTCGTCTGGTCCGATACGCGCGAAGGTCTGACGTTGTTCGACACCTCGCGTGTTTTCGCCGCGCGCGTCACACGCGATGGTCGTGTGCTCGATCCGCATGGCATCGCCGTCGGAAACTCGAGCATCGACGACATTCTTTGGGAACCAGTGCAGGCCGTTGCGAGCGATGGACGGGATTTTCTCGTCGCGACACGTGAGCAACGCGCGCTGCAACTCACGAAAGTGACGAGCGATGGAAACGTGACGCGGCTCCCGGCACTGAGCGGAACTCCGATCGACAACGCGCGGCTGACGTGGATCGGCGACGCGTACCTGCTGACCTACGGTGGGGGATCGGCCGCGTTGCTCGATCGCAATGGCAGCGTGCTCGTGAATCCGTTTCCACTCGTGATCGGCGAAGTGGAGGAGCTCGTCGCGACGTCGATCAGCGATGGTCTTGTGCAACTCGCGTGGAGCGATCACGCGGATAACCGCGTTCATATTGGGATGACGTCGTACTCCGCGCTTCGTACCGGTGAGGCGCGTTTCCGCTCGACGCCTGGACCGCTCGCGGCTTCGGTTCCGACTCGCCTCGAGATTGCTTCGAATGGCGAGCGCTCGCTCGTGACCTGGTCCACGGCCGGATACCACGCCCGATTTCTCGATGCCTCCGGGAGTGCGCTGCAGAGCGTGATGAACTTCGACTGGGCGTGGTACCTCGCGCCCGCGTTGCCGATGTGGGACGGCACTGCGTTCCTCGTCGCTCACTCGCCGAAAGCCACGGGCGGCGGTGATGTGTCGCTGCGTGCCATCGAGAACGATGGTGCGACTCGGGAAATCACCGACGCTACGCGTCCAGCGGCGAGGGATTACTACGATCAGCTTGCGATCGCGACGTCCGCCGGCCGCACTCTCTTCGCGCGAATCGCGAACATCAGCGGAACCGAAGAGGTGTTCGTCGATGTGCTCGATCAGTCGCACCAGCCGGTGAACGCGCAGCCGATTCTGTTGTCGACGTCGTTCTCCGCGCGCGAGTTCGGAACCGCGGTGTGGCGCGGCGATCATTACCTCGCCGCCTGGGTCGAGTACGCGCCGCAGGCGAAGATCATGACCGCACGCCTTTCGCGCAGCGGACAGCGTCTCGATGGGGCAGGACGACTGGTGCAACTCGCGCCCGAGTCGCGGCATCAGGCCGAGGTTGCACTCGCGACGGATGGTCATGATGCGCTGCTCCTCCACAATCCGGGCGCCGGACTTCAGGCCTCGATCATTGATGCCGAAGGTGTCGCTCATCCGCCTGTGTCCCTTGGTCAAGGATGGGGAGGTTCCGTGACTTACAACGGAACCGAATACGGCGTCTGCACCACCACCGAGATTCTACGCATCTCACGGAGCGGCGAGATTCTTCAGCGCGCGCCGCTGACTGGTCATGACTGCTCGATCGCGTGGACCGGCAACGAGTACGTCGTGACCTATGCCTATCGGTACTACCTCGGTGTGTCTGAAGCGAATGCGAACGTCCGCACGTTCAGCCGTTCGCTCGATCCGATCGGCACGCCGATTCTCCTCGGCGGCGCGAAACCATACACGTATCGCTCTCGCGGTCTCGGCACATCCGTGATCGACGATCGCGTGCTCAGCGTATGGATCGATGCCGTGGGCAATCTTCGCGGGGCACGCATTCAATCCGGCGTGAACCTCGATGCGCCAAACGGCTTTGTCATCGGACAAGCGACGCATGTCGGCGATGTGTTCGTCGAGAACGGCGTATGGGTCGTGACGAGCGGACCGTACGCGTGGACCGTGCTGCGCAACGGCACCATCACGCCGCGCGAGGTTCGTTATCCATTCATCGCCGAGACGAGCGACATGAAGTACGTCACCGGCGGACCGTCGCCGCTGCTCGTCTTCGATCAGGCCGCCGACGAGCTCGTTCCGCAGTTATGGGGCCGATTCCTCGGCGCCACCGGTGTCCGCGGTAGGAGTGTGCGGCACTGACGTCACACCACCGAAGAGCATCGTTTCGATTTGAGAGCGTGATTCCGTGAGAAGACGATCCTTTGCCTTGAGAGTGAGACCTTCCGTCGGGATCGGCGTGCCGATCCTGATCGTCACCGGACCGGCGTGGATGGACCAGCGTCCCACCGGAAAAATGTCGAACGTGCCGTCGATCGCGATGGGCACGATCGGCTGCTCCGACTTCATCGCCAGAAGAAACGCGCCGCGCTGGAACGGACGCATCTCGCGATGGCGCGAACGCCCTTCCTCCGGAAAGATCACGATCGTGTTTCCCTTGCGAATGCGATCGGCCGCGAGATCGAGCGACTGGACCGCGGTCCTGCGATTCTTGCGATCGATCGGAATGAAGCCCGCGCGCGAAAGAGACCAGCCGAAGATCGGGATCTTGAACAGACTGACCTTGGCCATGAAACGAATCGGCTGATCGATCGACGCGAGCACGCACGGGATGTCGAGATAGCTGTAGTGATTGCCGACGAAGACGTAGCGCTTTTTCGGATCGATGTTCTCCGCGCCCGTCACCGTCAGATCGATGCCGGCGGCCCAGACGAGCGATCGTGCCCACAAACGAACGATGCCGTCGATAACCGGCGACGTCGATTTGATCGCCGCGACGAGGATGGTCGCGGACGCCGCGGGAATCGTGACGATGATGGCAACGAAGGCCAGCCAGATGGTGCGCAACATGGGTCGGCAATCATAGTGGAGCGGCGGGCTCTCAGCCCGCCGTCGTTTTCTGAATCCGTTGCATCTGCGCGAAATGCTTTGCGTCGTGATTCTTCATCCGCTCCAGCGCCATCGGAATCGTCATCGCGCCGTACTGCGGATGCTTCCCACTTCGCGCGAGCTCTTCGTCGTTGAGCCGCTGCACGAGCGTGAGATTGCGATTGCGATCGAACGTGAACTGTTCGAGTAATTCCGAGAGCGGCTCGCGGCGATGTACGTTCGCAACCCACGCATCCTGCGCGAGCGACGGCAGCGGCGCATCGCCCGCGGCGCCGGAGAGAATCGTGCGAATGCGCACCGCGTACACGAGCTCGAGATCCGCGAGATGCGCCACGACGTCGTGCACCGACCATTTGCCTTCGGCTTCGGGCGTACGCAGTCGTTCGTCGGACAAATCGCGAACGGCGTCGGCGAGGCGATCGGGAAACGCGCGGAGCAGATCGAGTGTTTCGTGCATGTGCCCGATTCTTACGCAACTCGCGCTCCATTCGACTTTCCTCTGATCCTCGGCTGGCTCGCCGCGCGCGCGATCCCCGGCATCGAGCGCGTCGAAGACGGCGTGTATGAACGCGGCGACGTGCGCGTGTGGCACGACGATGGTTTCGTTCATGCGACCGGCGGCTCACGCGATCGCGTGCGACGGTTGTTCGATCTCGATGCCGAGCCCGCGGAGATCGCGAAGGTGTTATCGCGCGATCGCATGCTCGCTTCGTTGTTGCGAAAGAAGCCCGGCATTCGTGTGCCCGGCGCGTGGGATCCGTTCGAGCTCGCGGTACGCGCGATCGTGGGACAACAGGTGAGCGTCGCCGGTGCACGCACGGTGCTCGGCCGCATTGCCGCGACGCACGGAATGACGCCGCATGCGCTCGCGGATGCCGACATCACCGGCATGCCGAAGAAACGCGCGGAGACGATTCGCAATCTCGCGCGCGTCGTTGCAGCAAACGAGATCGATCTCGAGCGCGACGATCTCACGCAACTTCCCGGCATCGGCCCGTGGACCGCGGAGTACATCGCAATGCGGCTCGGCAATCGCGATGCGTTCCCCGCGGGCGATTTGATTCTCCGCCGCAACGCGGGTGACTTGTCGGAGCGCGAGCTGCGCGCACGCGCCGAGCGATGGCGTCCGTTTCGCGCGTACGCGGCATTGCTGCTCTGGACGCGCTGAGGGTTTGCAACGCGTTCACCGCCGGTCGTGCATTGCGGATCTACGCTTTTGCACATGCGCGCAGGGATGGCGTTGCTGCTCGTTGCCTTCGCGACGATCGCGTTCGCAGATGACGCGTTCGTCGTGCGCGGCGCGGTTCACGATGCGACGTCCTCTCCGATTCCCGGTTGCACCGTCACGTTGAAGAAAGGGAAGTTCGAGCGCATCAACGTTTCGAATGCAAATGGCGAGTACGCATTCTCGACCGTGCTGCCGGGCGACTACGATCTCACGGTTACTCTCGAAGGATTCGACACGAGCAAGCAGAAGGTTCACGTCGCAGGCGAGACGGTTGTCGAGACGATGTTGTCGTTCGGGCCGTTGTCGGTTGCGACCATCGTGAATTGTCGCCCTGCGCGGCCGGAGATCACCGACGCGCGGGAACTCGCATCGCTGGCGAATGACGTCCTTCGCTTCGCATACGTAGATGACGAGCCGACGGTCGCGTACGTGCAGTGGTGTGAGCGCAATGGACTCGCGCTCGAAGTGCATCGTGGCAGAGGCCTCGAGGCGCTGCGCATCCTTGCTGAAGGTTCGAGCAAACGAGAGTGGCTCGAGCGCGCGCTCGAGACGAACGACGCAACCATCATCAGCGTTGTGCAAAAGCCGCAGCCATGAGAATCGCGATGGCGTTCCTGCTTGCATCGTTTGCGACGGTCGCGTTTGCGGATCCGCCGGAAACGACCGAAGAACTCGTCATCGCCTGCGCTCTGCCGTGCGAAGAAGCGCTGCCGCAGAGCGCGGATGCTCTTCCGCTCTGCAGTGATTACGGGTTCGACGACCTGCTCCACGAGGCTGCCGATGGCGGTGATCCTTCCGCGGTGGCGCAACTCGAGCGTCGTTTCGATCAGGAAGTGTCGCTCTTCGAAAAGCATCGCATCGCCATGTTTCTGTTGCGACGAGTGCCGGATGATCGTCGCTACTGGAACGCGCTCGAGCCGTTCGCAAACGATGCCGTACGCTTTGCATCGCCCGAACATCAGCCCTCAACGATGCTCATCGAATGGTGCGAACGCCACGGCGTGGATCCGTCCATGTACCTCACGACAACGCTCGACGCGTTCATGTTCGCCGGCACCGATCCGCGCTCGCGATCGCTTCTGCAACGCGCGCTCGCAACGGATGACTGGATCTTGATTTCGACCGCCATCGTGGCGGCCGCGGAACAACACGATGAAAGCCTTCTCCCGGAGATTCGCAACGCGTTGGCGCGCGTTCCCGACCACGCGGACATGCTGGCGATGTCTCTCGCATCGTTTCACTCCAACGCGGCGGATGAAATCGCCTCATCGGTTCTTGATGAAGCTGGACGGAAGCAGTACGCGGAGGCACGAAGCCAGCCATGAAACGCATTGCGATCTTCGCGTTCGTCTTGCTCACCTTTACCTCGATTGCCCTCGCGGACGAGGACCGAGTCATCACGCTCGCATGCGGTGGCATCTGCTCTGATCAGGAACCGCAAACTCCGTACGACGACGCCACCTGCGCGGACATGCGTCTCAACGAAGAGCTCATCGCGGCGGCGCAGCACGGCGATCGATCCGCGATCGCACAACTCGAAATCCGCTTCGACAAACAGCGCACGTTTCATCAGAAGAATCTCATCGCCAACGCGCTCCTGAATCGCGCGGCCGACGATCGTCGCTACTGGCACGTGCTCGAAACGTTTGCGAACGATGCCATTCGCTTCGCATACGCGAATGACGAACCGCCGCGTCAATTCGTCGCCTGGTGCGAGAAGAACGGCGCGAATCTCGATGCGCATCGCGGACTCGCGCTCGATGCGCTCACGCACGTCGCCATGGACGGACGCTCTCCGTCGATTCTCGAACGCGCGCTGGCCACGAACGACTACCAGCTCATCGAAGCGGTGCTCGCCGGAATGTCCGAGCGCCGCGACGAGAGTCTGCTGCCGCGAGTGCGCGAAGCGCTCGCACGCATGCCGCGCGGAGAGGACGATCATGTGTACGAGCTCACGACCTATCTCGCGAGTTTTCGATCGGACTCCGCTGATGCGATCGCGAAATCGGTTCTCGATGCGGAAGAGCTGAACGACTACTTCGATCTCGCGCGCGAGCTTGCGCAACCGCCCGTGGATCCGCTGACAACGGATGACTCGGACGAACGTCTCATCGAAGCCGCGGCACGGAACGACGGATCGGCGAGAGAACTGTTGCAGCAACGCTTTGCCGAGATCGATCCATCGCTCGAGAAGATTCGCATCGCCGCGGTTCTTCTTCGTCACGTGGATGACGATCTCGAGTACTGGCGCTTCCTCGAGTCGCTCGCGAATGACGCAATTCGTTTCGATGAAGACGACGTTCATCATCATCTTGCGATGAATGCGCTGCATGCGATCGAGCGCGATCCGCGTGCTCGCGACATCTATCTGCGCGCGCTCGAAAGCAACGATCCGCTCGCGGCCGGCGCCGCGCTGATGATCCTCGCGCAGCACAAAGACACCGACGCATTTCCGGCGATGAAGAAAACGGTGGAGCGACTCGGCAGCGACGTCGCGCGCTTCACGTTGTCCTTCAGCAACTTTCAGTCGGCCGAGGCGGATGCGGTGGCGCTTTCGGTGATGAATGATGAGTTGCGCGAGCTGTACAAATTGCAACGCTGACCTCGCTCAATCCATCTTTATGTGAGGTGTACAATCGGCCTCACTTCACAATCCACAAATGGAAATTCCCCGCCACAGAAGGAGAACGCTGTGTCCGAGACCCTGATCGCGGCTGATGCCGCTGAAGCTGTGGGTGCGGGCGCGGAGCCAATCGTCAACGACTTGACGATTCACGTTGCAACGGTCAACGGCTCCGGCTCGCAATCGTCGAACAATGTCCTCATGCGCTCCATTTTTCAGATGGGCGTACCGGTGAGCGGGAAGAACATGTTCCCGTCGAACATCGCGGGACTGCCGACCTGGTTCACCATCCGCGCGAACAAGCACGGCTGGATCGGGCGGAAAAAAGAAGTGGACCTGATGGTCTGCATGAACGCGCAGACCTCGCGCGAAGACGTCGAGGGGCTCACACCGGGCTCGCTCTGCATCTACGACGCGCCGCTCAATTGCAAATCGATTCGCAACGACGTCGAGTTCTTCGAAGTGCCGTTCGCGAAGCTCGCCGCCGATCTCAGTGAGGACTCGAAACTCCGCAAGCTCCTCACGAACATGATCTACGTTGGCATCGTCGCGGAGCTCATCGGCATCGAGCGCGACGAGATCCTCATTGCCATCACCAAACAATTCAAAGGCAAGCAGAAAGCAATCGACCCGAACGTCGCGGCGATCGACAAAGGCATCGAGTTCGCGAAAGCGAATCTGCCGAAGCAGTCGCGTTACCGCGTGGAGCGCATGAACGCGACGCAGGGCAAGATCATCATCGACGGCAATGCCGCCGCCGCGATCGGCGCGATGTTCGGCGGCGTCACGGTCGTGACGTGGTATCCGATCACGCCGTCATCGTCGCTGTGCGAATCGCTGATCGATTACATGAAGCAGTATCGCATCGGCGAAGACGGCAAAGCGACGTTCGCGATCGTGCAGGCGGAAGACGAGCTTGCGGCCGTGGGCATGGTGTTAGGCGCGGGCTGGGCGGGTGCGCGCTCGATGACGTCGACCGCGGGTCCCGGCATCTCGCTCATGTCCGAGTTCATCGGCCTCGGCTACTTCGCCGAGCTGCCGGGCGTGATCTGGGATATTCAACGCGTCGGTCCATCAACCGGTCTGCCCACGCGCACGGCGCAGGGCGATGTGAATCAGGTCGCGTATCTCTCGCACGGCGATACCGCGCACATCGTGCTGATCCCGAACAGTGTCAGCGAGTGTTTCGAGTTCGCTATCGAGGCGCTCGATCTCGCGGAGCAGTTCCAGTCTCCTGTCTTCTGCCTCAGCGATCTCGACCTCGGTATGAACAACTGGATGTCGGATCCCTTCGAGTATCCGACGAAGCCGATCAAGCGCGGCAAAGTGCTGACCGCCGAACAGCTCACCGAGCTCGATGGCAAGTGGGGTCGTTACGCCGATGTCGATGGCGACGGCATTCCGTATCGCACGCTGCCCGGCACCGATCATCCATTCGCGTCGTACTTCACGCGCGGCTCCGGTCACGATGCACAGGCGCGCTACTCCGAGAAGCCGCAGGATTACAAAGACACCGTCGATCGTCTCGCGAAGAAATACGAGACCGCGAAGCAATACGTGCCGAAGCCGGTCGTCGATCAGCGCGACGCGAAGATCGGCTTCATCGCTTACGGCACGACGCACATGGCGCTCGAGGAATCACGCGATCAACTGCGCCGCGAGCGCGGCGTCGAGACGTCGTACTTCCGTCTGCGCGCGCTGCCGTTCACGGATGAGTTGAACGCGTTCGTCGCCGCGCACGATCGCATCTATGTCGTCGAACAGAATCGCGACGGACAGATGGCGGACATGATTCGCCTCGAGGTCGGGAAGGATCAGGAGAAGATCCGCAAGATCCTGCACTACACCGGTCTGCCGTGCGATGCGCGCACGATCACGGATGCCGTGCTGAAGATGGAAGCCTCGGCGATGCTGCCCGAGCCGCTGCTGCTCGTGCGCGCCGAAGCGAAGCTCACCGCCGGAACGATTCCGATGATCCCGGGCGCGACGCCGCAGCGCGAAGCGCGGGTGGAGGACTAGTCATGGCTGACAGCACACTGAAACTCGGCACTGCCGATGCGATCAAAGAAAATCGCCTCGGACTGAAAGCCACTGATTACCAGGGAGGCAAGTCGACGCTGTGCGCCGGCTGCGGTCACGACGCGATCTCGAATCAGATCGTGCGCGCGTTCTTCGAGATGAACGTGAAAGCGGAGAGCGTCGCGAAGTTTTCCGGCATCGGCTGCTCGTCGAAAACGCCCGCGTATTTTCTGCAGCGTTCGCACGGCTTCAACTCCGTGCACGGACGCATGCCCGCGGTCGCGACGGGCGCGATGCTCGCGAATCACAAGCTGCTCTCGATCGGCGTCTCCGGCGACGGCGACACCGCATCGATCGGCCTCGGGCAGTTCATGCACCTCGTGCGTCGCAACGTGCCGATCCTCTACATCATCGAAAACAACGGTGTGTATGGATTGACGAAAGGTCAGTTCAGCGCGACCGCGGATGAAGGCTCGAAACTGAAGACCGGCGTGGTCAACGATCTGCCGCCGATGGATCTTTGTGCGCTCGCGGTGGAACTCGGATGCGGTTTCGTTGCGCGCGGATTCGCGGGGGATCCGAAGCAGATGGTGAACATTCTCAAAGCCGCGATCGCGCATGACGGCACCGCGGTGATCGATGTGATCTCGCCGTGCGTCACGTTCAACAATCACGACGGCTCGACGAAGGGTTTCAAGTACGCGAAGGAACATCAGGAGCTGTTGCACCAGATCGGCTTCGTGCCCGAGTACGAACAGATCGAGATCGAGATGGAGCCCGGCACCACGCGTTCCGTCGAGATGCACGACGGCTCGCACATCGTGCTGCGAAAGCTCGAAGAAGATTACGACCCGAGCGACGATTTGATGGCGCTGCAGCGCCTGCATCGCGCGACGCGCGAAGGCCACATGCTCACCGGTATCGTGCACCTGCGCCCCGAGAAGAAGAGCTTCACGCAGCTGCTGAATCTCGGCGATCAGCCGCTGGCAACGTTGCCGCTCGAGAAGACGCGCCCGCCGAAGGAAGCGCTCGACAAGATCATGAAGGAATTGATGTAGAACCAGTGGAGCGGCGGGCTCTCAGCC
>JACZCU010200118.1_pt1 | contig 14105 bp, 7 predicted proteins | sample 8641851 | NCBI WGS metagenome assembly JACZCU01 (sample SAMN15324605, study PRJNA640507) | soil metagenome | isolation source: monocropping sugarcane control | place: China: Luxin town, Laibin City, Guangxi Province | collected 2019-07-25 | depth 10cm m | reverse complement strand
GCGGGCGAGCTCGATCTGGCGATGATCATGGGCACCGGCTTCCCGCCGTTCCGTGGCGGACTGCTGCGTTACGCGGATTCGCTTGGGCTCCCATACATCGTCTCGCGCCTCGACGAGCTGTCGATGAAAGTCGGTCCGCGCTACAAGCCGAACGAGCCGCTGAAGCGACTGGCCGAGCGCGATGGGAAGTTCTATCAGGCGTACGCGCGTTCGTGACGCGCGAGCTCGGCGTGAGGCTTGCGCCTCGCGCTGAGCGGTTCGCATGAGCTTCGACTCTCCTCCGGATCCATTGACGCAACGCCAGCGCACGATCGTGATCGTGCTGGCGCTCGTCTGCGCGGCCACGCGTTTCTTCGCGATGGCGCGCTCGCTCTGGGATTGGGACGAAGCGCTGTTCATGCTCGGCATGCGCGACTACGACGTCACGCAGCATTCGCCGCATCCACCGGGATTTCCCGTGTACATCGGCATCGCGAAGTTGCTGCGCTTCGTGATCCCGAGTGATTTTCGTGCGCTGCAAACGGTGAATCTCGTTGCGGGGATGCTCGCGTTCGTCGCGTTGTTTCTCTTCGCGCGCGAACTGCGATTCCGGTTTTCGATTTGCGCGAGCGCCGCAACGCTCTTCGCGTTTTTCCCGAATGTCTGGTTCTTCGGCGGCGGCGCATTCAGTGACGTCCCGTCGATCGTGCTCGTGCTTTTCGCGATCACGTTCCTGCTGCGGGGCGTGCGGGATCGCAAGTCGTATTTCATCGGCACGTTCCTGCTCGCGCTCGCCATCGGCATTCGTCCGCAAAACTTTCTCCTAGGGCTCGTGCCGGGGTTGATCGCCACGCGCAGACGCAAACCGCTCGAGATTTTCGCCGCGTTGATGATCGGTGTGATCGTCGTCGGCATCGCGTTCGGCAGTGCGATTTACGCCACTGGCTCGTACGACGATTACATGCGCGCGGTGCGCGAGCACGGCGACTACATCTCGCGCGTCGATTCGTGGCGAAGCGATGCGCGTCCGCCGATGTGGCGTCTCTTCGATCGCTTCTTCATCAAGCAATATCAGTCGACGCCGATCAGCATCCTCGCGACGTTGTTCGTCATCGCGTCCGCGATCGGCAGCATTCGCGAGAGCAATCGGTCCATGCTCGTCAACTTCTTGACCTTCGCGCCGTTCGCGATCGTCGCGTGGATGATGCTCGATCGCTTCAGCATCAGCCGTTTCTCGATCGGCTATCAGCCGATGTTCGCGATTCTGCTCGCGGATGGGATTCATCGCGTTACACGGCGACGCGAAATCTTCGAGCCGATCGTCACCGCTGCATTCGTGATCGCGTTCGCGATCTTCACGCTGCCCGCGCTCGTGCCGGTGCGCAATGAAGTCGCGCCGTCGCTCGTCGCGGTGCGCGAGATCCCGCAACACGTCGATCTCAAACGCGGCGATCAACTAATCGTCGGCCACACGATGACGAAGTTCGTCGACCTCATGCTGCCGAACCTGCCGTACGTGCGCGTGCTCGACGATCGCGCGTTGCCGCTCACGAATCAGGGGCGGACGTGGCTGCTCGCGGAGATCACGCGCACGGGCGAGGAAGGATTCGTGTTCAAGCGCGAGCACGGCAATCTGTGGAACATCGCGCGGCGTCACTACTTCGACATCAAGCTCGCACCGGTGCAACGACGCGCACAGTTTCTCGATGGCTGGCATGCCGCGGAGTCGATGGCATTTCATCAATGGCGCTGGATGTCGCGACGTTCGATGACCGTGCTTCCGCCCGCGGAAGGGAAGACCGTGCTGCGATTGCAGTTCGCGCTTCCAGAGACCGTGACGAATGCGAACGTGACGATCAAACTCAACGGACGCGTCGTCGATGAGTTTCGCGCGACGACGTCGATGGTCGAGCACGATGTGCGCGTCACGCCCGCACCGCGAGGTCAGACGAACGTGCTGGAGCTTTCGATCGATCGCACGGTCAGACCGGCGGGTGATGGCCGCGAGCTGGGGTTGTGTTTGCGCACGCTCTCATGGGGACCGGCGTGACGGAGTAGTGGAGCGGCGGGCTCTCAGCCTGCCGAGCGTTCTTTTTCAGGCGGGCTAAGAGCCCGCCACTCCACCCCTGTTACTGAAACCTTACGCGCATCTGTGATATGCAGCCCAAGCATCGCGCCCTGCGATCAGAGCCGCTTTCGGCGGCGACGGGCGCGGCAATACTGGAGATACGATGACGATGACAGCAGAACAACGGCTGGTCGAGCTGATCGACCGCCTGGCGGCCGAGGTTCGCCGCCGTGTGGCGCCTGCGGAGGGAGATAGCGCCGAGCATTTCGTGCGCCGCTACTTCGCCCACGTCGCGCCCGATGATGTGATCTACACCTCCTTCGAAACGCTCATCGGCGGCGTGATGTCGCTGTGGGAACTCGGTGCGCAGCGCACCCCCGGCACGCCGAAAGTGCGGCTCTTCAATCCCACCGTCGAGAAGAATGGCTGGTCGCTCGAGCACACCGTGATCGAGATCGCGAACGACGACATGCCGTTCCTCGTCGACTCCGTGAGCGCCGAGATCCATCGCCGCGATCGCAACATCCATCTCCTGCTGCATCCGGTCATCCGCACCATTCGCGATGCGAACGGCGATCGCAAGGAAATCACCGACACGCTGCACGGCGCCGGCGCGAACGTCGAGTCGTACATGCACATCGAGATCGATCAGGAGACCGAGCCCGCCGAGCTCGAGTCGATCCGCGCGTCGCTCGAGCACATCCTGCGCGAAGTGCGACTCGCCGTGCGCGACTATCAGCCGACGCGCGCGCGTCTCGCCGAAGACATCAAAGAGCTCGAAGGCGCAACGCTGCCGATGCCCGCGGAAGATGTGCAGGAAGCGGTCGCATTCCTGAAGTGGCTCGATGAAGGCAACTTCATTTTTCTCGGATACCGTCGCTACACGTTCGAGACGAAGAACAACGGCGATTACCTCACCGCGATGCCGCAGAGCGGCCTCGGCATCCTCAGCGACATTCGTCCCGAGTCGGTCGATCGCGGCAACAAGCCACTGTCGCCGGAGTTCAGCGAATACGCGCGCAAAAAAGATCTCATCATCATCACGAAGTCGAACAACCCGAGTTTGATTCACAAGCGCGTGCCGATGGATCGCATCGGCATCAAACGCTACGACGCGAACGGCAATCTCGTCAGCGAAGATCGCTTCCTCGGGCTCTTCACCACCGCCGCGTACAACCGCAGCGTCTTCGAGATTCCGACGCTGCGATTGAAAGCTTCGCGCGTCACGCAGCGCGCCGGGTTCGAAAAGCAATCCCACAACGGCAAGGCGCTCGTCGATATCCTCGAGACCTTCCCGCGCGACGAGTTCTTCCAGATCACCGACACCGATCTCTTCGACATCGCGCGCGGCGTGCTGCTCCTGCAGGAACGCCAGCGCGTCGCGCTCTTCACGCGCAAAGACGTGTTCGAGCGCTTCATGGCCTGCTACGTCTTCGTGCCGCGCGATCGCTACACCGCGGAGTTCAAAGAGAAAGCGAAGCAGGTCCTCGAAGAAGCATTCAACGGCAGCAACACGCAGGTCTACGACCACATCACGTCGTCGTCACTCGCGCGCGGGGTCTTCGTCGTGCGCACGACGCCGGGACAGATTCCCGAGATCGACGTGCGCCGCGTCGAAGCGCAGATCAGCGAAGTCGCGCGCACGTGGAGCGATCGTCTGCTCGATTCGCTCATTCATGCGAAAGGCGAAGAGTCGGGCATCGACCTGCATCATCGCTACGGCAAAGCGTTCACCGCGGCCTACGCGGAACGCTTCAGCGCCGAAGCCGCGCTGTATGACATCGAGCACATCGAGCGCGTGATGGCGACCGACGAGCTCGTCGTCGATCTCTATCGCCATCGCAGCGATGAGCGCCAGTTCCACTGCAAGATCATTCACTCCGGCCAGCCGGTGCCGCTGTCCGAGATCATGCCGCGCCTCGAAAATATGGGACTCAAAGTATTGGCGGAAGTCCCGTACGAAGTGCAGCCGCTGGGCGCGCGCAAAGTCGTGCGCATTCGCGACTTCAGTCTCGACGCCGAAGGCATGCAGGACGACCTCGCGCCGATCAAGGACAAGTTCCAGGAAGCGTTCATCAAAGTGTGGACGAAGCAGGCCGAGAACGATGGCTTCAATCGTCTCGTCCTCGGCGCGAATCTCGAGTGGCACGAAGTGGTCGTGCTGCGCGCGTATGCGAAGTACCTGCGTCAGGCCGGCGTCGCGTTCAGTGAGACGTACATTCAGCAGACGCTCGCGAAGCATCCGCAGATCACGCGTCAGATCCTGCAGCTCTTCACGAATTACTTCGATCCCTCGATCGGCGACGTCGGCATGGGACGCCAGGGCGCGGGACTCGGCATTCGCTCGCAGATCGATGACGCGCTGAATCGCGTCACGAATCCTGACGAAGATCGCATCCTCCGTTTGTACGTCGGCCTTATCGAAGCGACGCTGCGCACGAATTACTACCAGCGCGATGCCGCGGGCGAGCGCAAAGGCTATCTCTCGTTCAAGCTCGAATCAGGCAAAGTGCCGGAGCTGCCGCGACCGCGCCCGCTCTACGAGATCTTCGTGTACGCGCCGCACATGGAAGGCATTCACCTGCGTGGCGGCAAAGTCGCGCGCGGCGGCATTCGCTGGTCCGATCGCCGCGAAGACTTCCGCACCGAGATCCTCGATCTCATGAAGGCGCAGATGGTGAAGAACGTCGTCATCGTGCCGGTGGGATCGAAGGGCGGCTTCGTCGTGAAGAATCCGTCGCCGGATCGCGCGGTGTTTCAGCAGGAAGGTATCGAGGCGTACAAGACGCTGCTGCGCGGTCTGCTCGACATCACCGACAACCTGCGCGGCGATGATGTGATCCCGCCGCGCGATGTCGTGCGTCGCGACGGTGATGATCCGTATCTCGTCGTCGCAGCAGACAAAGGCACGGCGACGTTCTCGGACATTGCGAACGGCATCAGCGCCGAATACGGTCACTGGCTCGGCGACGCATTCGCGTCGGGCGGCTCCGCGGGTTACGACCACAAAGGCATGGGCATCACGGCGCGCGGCGGATGGGAAGCGGTGAAGCGCCACTTCCGCGAGCTCGGCGTCGATACGCAGTCCGAAGACTTCACGTGCGTCGGCGTCGGCGATATGTCGGGCGACGTGTTCGGCAACGCGATGCTGTTGTCGAAGCACATCAAGCTCGTGGCCGCATTCAACCACTCGCACATCTTCATCGATCCGAATCCTGATCCCGCGAAGAGCTGGGAAGAGCGTCAGCGGATGTTCGACAACCGCCTGAACTGGAACGGCTACAACGCGGACCTGCTGTCGAAGGGCGGCGGCGTGTATGAGCGCAGCGCGAAGAGCGTCACGGTTTCGGAAGAAGCGCAGCAGCTTCTCGATCTGCCGAAGAAGAACGTGACGCCGCAGGAACTGATGCGCGCGATTCTTCTCGCGCGCGTGGAACTGTTGTGGCTCGGCGGTATCGGCACGTACGTGAAGGCGAGCGATCAGGACAACGCCGCGGCGAAAGATCGTTCGAATGATGCGATTCGCGTGAACGGCAACGAGCTCCGCGTCCGCGTCGTCGGCGAAGGCGCAAACCTCGGCTTCACGCAGAAGGGTCGCATCGAGTACGCGCTCTCCGGCGGAAAGATCAACACCGACGCGATCGACAACTCCGCGGGCGTCGATACGTCAGACCACGAAGTCAACATCAAGATCCTGCTGTACGACACGATCGAGCGCAAAGAGCTCGGCGGCATCGAAGAGCGCAATCGCATTCTCGCGGACATGACGGACGACGTTGCGCAGCTCGTGTTGCGCGACAACTACGAACAGACGCAATCGATCTCGATCACGCATACGCTCGGCGAAGAGCTGCTCGATGGTCAGGCGCGCTTCATGCGCGGACTCGAGAAAGCGGGCAAGCTCGATCGCGCGATCGAAGGTCTGCCGGATGACGAGACCATCGCCGAGCGCCACACGATGGGACTCGGTCTCACGCGTCCCGAGCTCGCGGTGCTGCTCGCGTATTCGAAGCTCGTGCTCTACGAGGATCTGCTCAAGAGCGATCTGCCTGACGATCCGCAACTCGTCGACGATCTCGTGCGCTACTTCCCGGATGACATTCGGGGCCGCTTCCGCGATGCGATCGGCCGTCATCGTCTGCGCCGCGAGATCATCGCGACGGTCGTGACGAACGCGATGATCAATCGCGTGCGGCCGACGTTCGCGTGGCAGATGTGCGATGAGACATCGAAGCCGTACGCGGACATCGCGCGTGCGTTCATCATCATGCGCGATGCGTTCGACCTGCGCTCGATCTGGGCGGAGATCGAAGCACTCGACAACAAACTCCCGGCGACGGTGCAACTCGACATGATGATCAGCGTCGCGCGTCTGCTCGAGCGCGCGATTCTCTGGCTGCTGCACAGCAACTATGAGAAGCTCGACATCGCGGCGACGATCAACGAGTTCCGCCCGCGCATCGAAGCGATTCAGAAGAATCTCGAACAGATCCTGCCGGCGTCACTGCTCTCGCGCGTCAACGTGCGCGCGGCGGAGTTGAACGCGGATGGGATTCCCGATTCACTCGCGAAGCGCGTGGCCAGTCTCGACGTCATGGCGTCGGCGATGGACATCATCGCCATCTCGCGCACCGAGAAGACGGAAGGCGTGGAAGGTGTGGCGCGCGTGTACTTCGGCGTCGGCGAGCGCTTCAACCTCGATCGTCTGCGCACGGCGACGCATAGCGTGACGGCCGAGACGCCGTGGCAGAAGACCGCGCTGCAAACGCTCGTCGAAGATTTGTATGGGTATCAATCCATTCTTGCGTCGCGCGTGATCGCGGAAGCGAACGGCAGCGATTCGGTGGAGACGTGGTTGCAGAAACGCGCGCGCGTGGTCGAGCGCGTCGATCAGACGCTGCATGATTTCCGCGCGGCGACGTCCGTGGATCTGGCGATGCTGAGCGTGACGTCACGTCAGTTGCGATCGCTCGTGGACAGTTAACAGTGGAGTGGCGGGCTCTTAGCCCGCCGTTTCGTTTTTGGCGCGATGGGTCGGCGGGCTAAGAGCCCGCCGCTCCACGCTTCAGCGTCATCGATGCGTGTCGCACCACGCGGCGAGACCTTCGCAAACATCACCCGGCAGTGACGGCGCGGGAAGATCGCTCTGCAGATCCGGCACGATCTCCTGAAAGTACGCGGGGATGTGCTGCCACAGCGCCTGCGCGAGCCACTGACACGTCACGCCGCTCACCGGCGGATTCAGGCTGGCGTTGAAGAAACCGCCGAACGTCACGCGCTGAATGTCCGCATACACGTTGCCGTTGAGCGCGGGATCGAGCTTGTCGGTCACGACGTAGCCAATGCACTTCAGCGGCTGACCATTGTTGATCGGCGTGTACAGCGACGGCAGCGATGACAGGCCGGTCCATCCGTGCGGCACCGCATCCATCGAGTTGACGATGTTTAGATTCCAACTGTCCCACTTGTTGCTGCCGGTGATTGCCGGGAACTTGCTCGCGAAGAGATCGGCGAAGGCCTGATTGCCCGGCGAAGGTCCCGCCGTCGGATAGACGTAGACGTTGCTGAACGTCGTCGAAGGAATGTCGGAGTTGATCGCGAGATCGAGCGCGAACGTTGGCGCAAGCGCACCGCCGAGAGAATGTCCGGCGATGATCAGGTTCGAATTCGTGAACGAGAGATTGGTCAACCAGTTGACGATCGTGCCATTCGTTGGATCGGACATGCCGAGGAGAGCGTTGAGACCATCGCTTGCACCTTGCGAGATCCATACGCTCGAATTGCTCCCGAATTGCACCGTCGTCCCAACGCCGAGATCCTCGGTCCCGCGATCGAATGCCGAATTCGGATTCGTCCCCGCGATCGCGATCACGATGTCGTTCGTGTCCGCGTTCTGCGCGGCCATCATCACGTTGTCCGCGACGTCCGAGCCGCTGTTCTGCCACACCACCGGACCCCACACGAGGCTCCAGTTGCCGATGTACTGCGTGAACGTATCGCTCTTCAGCAGGCCACTGACGTCACTCGCCAGTTGCTGCGCGATGGCCGTCGGATCGCCTTTGTATCCGGCGGCATTGTTCGAAAGGACGGAGATCGTAAACGCCTGCTGTTGCAGGTTGTAAGTCGGGCTGCCCATCGTTCACTCCTTTTTTCCGAAAGTGCGGATCAAAAGAAGGAGTGACTGAAAACGGAAAATCCCTACCCTCGGTTAACGAATGTGCGTCCGCGGAGTAGTAACGAGCATGATCGCCGCGCTCGTCCTCGCCGCCACCATCGATTTGCATTCATACGACACCCGCATCGAACAGGCGATGCGCGATACGAACACCGGCGCGCTCGCCGTCGCGGTGGTGCAGAACGATCAGGTTCTCTACTCGCGATCGTTCGGTGTCGATGCGGAGCATCGGTTCTATCTCGCGTCCGCAACGAAGCCGATGACCGCGTTGGCGGCGCGCACGCTCGCGCACGAGAAGAAGCTCGATCTCGATGCGCCGCTCACTGATTCCTTTCCGCAACTGAAACTCACGGCGCCGCTCGATCCCGCGCGCATGAGTGTTCGCGATCTGCTCACGCATCGACTCGGATTCGAGAACGACGCGTCGGTGTGGCGCGCGTCGTACTCCGGCGATTGGACCGATGCGCAGATGTTCGAGCTGCTCGCGAAGTACTCGGTCGTCACACCGCGTCGCTTCAGCTACGACAACCTCGGCTATCTCCTCGCGAGTTACGCCGCGGAACGCGCATCGGGCGAGCCATGGCGCGCGACGCTACGCAAATCCGTGCTCGATCCGATCGGCATGACGCACACAAACGATGAACCGTGCGTGCCGACGAAAACGAATCGCACGATGAATCGCGGCTCCGGCGGTTTGTGCTCGACGCTCGGCGACATGACGCGATGGCTTCGCGTAAACATGAACGACGGGATCCTCGACGGCAAGCGCGTGTTTCCGCTGCTGGTGATGCGCGAGGTGCATTCGCCGCAGATCAGCCTCTCGCGCAAGTTCGGCCGTCTCGATCGTTACGCGTATGGACTCGGGTGGTATCTCGCGGATTACGAAGGCAATGTCGTCGTGCATCACTTCGGCAGTTATCCACGCTCGTGGGCGCACATCTCGTGGATGCCGGGTCGCAACATCGGCGTGGTCGTGCTCGCGGATGAAATGCTTCCACTGCCCGACGCCGTCGCCATGTTGATGTACGACACGCTCCTCGGCCGCGCGGATGCCGTGGCGCGTTTCGATGCGGACATGACCGCGTTGAAGGAAGCGCTGGCGAAGCGCGACTCGCGCATCGAAGCGTGGGTGAAGAAAGTACACGACGAATCGCAGGACGGCGATCGCGCGCTTGCGAGTTACGCGGGCACGTATGTCGATGATGCGTACGGCACGTTCATCGTGCGCGAGGAGAAGGGAGCGCTGTTTGCGAAGATCGGCGATCGCGAATCGCCACTCACGCGCGTGCGCGGCGATTCGTTTTTCGTGCGCTGGTACGCGAGCGATGGCCCGAGTCGCGTGACGTTCGGAGAGGATTCGCTCACGTTCGAGGAGCATACGTTTTCTCTCCGACGAGAGTGATCTCTTGCCATCCTGCTGCGCGGCACAACGCGAGCACGTGCTGTACGTCGCCGTAGGAAACGTGTTTGTCGGCACGCACGGCGATCGGACGCGACGACGAATTCGCGCGCATGCGATCGAGCGTTGTGCTCACTTCATCGCTGCGAATGACGGTGCCGTCGATGTAAACGACACCGTCGCTCTTGATCGTGATCGGCAGCGCGCGATCCGCAATCTCATCGTGCGAGATCGTCTGCGGCAATTGCACGACGCCGCGATTCACGAACAGCGGAGTGCAGACCATGAAGATGATGAGCAGCACGAGGCAGACGTCGACGAGTGGCGTGACGTTGATGTCGGCGTTCATGTTCGTTTTCATGAACGGTCCGACACCGCTGCCTCGTGCTGCGAAACCAGCGCGCAGTGCTGCGAAACCAGCGCGCAGTGCTGCGAAACCAGTTCAGTAACTATGTTCGTCGAGCACGACCGGATCCATGAAGTTTCGATAGATCCAGATCGTGTACGCGAGCACGATCGGCACGCCTGCGAGCGCGATCGTGAGCATCACTTTGAGCGTGAGCGGCGTCGACGATGCGTTGCGGATCGTGAGGCTGTTCGTGAGATCGCCGAACGACGGGACCATGTACGGGAAGAGTGCCTGGCCCATGATTCCGATGAGGGCGATGATCGCGAGCGATGAGACTGCGAACGATTTCACGCCTTTCGTGAATGGATAGGCGATCGCGAACAAGACGAATGCGATCGGCGCGATCCAAGTGAGCACGTTCGAGTAGTTCGTCCAGAGATGCGGCGCTTCGAAGCGCGAGTAGATCGTCGTGACGATCCAGAGCGCGATGAATGCGATCCATGCTTTCCTGCCGACGCTCACCGCGCGATCGCGCAACTCGCCTTCGGTTTTGAACGAGAGCCACGACGATCCCTGCATGATGAACATCGCCGTCGCGAGCAGTCCGACGACGACCGAGAACGGATTGAGCAGACCGAAGAACGAGCCCGCGAATTCGCCGTCATTCGTGATCGGCACGCCGCGCAGCACGTTGCCGATCGCAACGCCGAAGAGCAGTGCGGGGAGAAACGATCCGAGCGCGAAGGCGGAATCCCATGCGCTGCGCCACGTCGGTGATTCGACTTTGCTGCGGAATTCGAGCGAGACGGCGCGAAGAATCAGCGCCACGAGCAGCAGCATCAGCGCGAGATAGAAACCGGAGAACACGGTCGCGTAAACCTTCGGAAACGCGGCGAAGATCGCGCCGCCGCCGGTGAGCAGCCACACTTCATTGCCGTCCCACACGGGCCCGATGGAGTTGAGCAGGATGCGGCGCTCGCGATCGTTTTTCGCGATGAAGAGATGCTGAATGCCGACGCCGAGGTCGAATCCGTCGAGGATTGCGTATCCGGCGAGGAGCACGCCGACAAGTAAGAACCAGATGACTTGCAGATCGAGCATGGCGTGTCTCCTCAGTACACCGGCGCCGTTTCGAGCGGGCGCGGCGACTCTGTGATCTCGTCGTCGGCGAGCGGCAGACCTTCAGGGCCGTGCATCACTTCGCGACGCAGCAGGAACACCCAGATCGCTCCGAGGAGCGCGTAGATGATTCCGAAGAGCACGATCGACGTCAGCACTTCGGGCGCGATCACGACTTTCGAAACGCCATCGCGCGTTCGCATCACGCCGTACACGATCCACGGTTGTCGTCCCGCTTCCGCGGCCATCCAGCCGAGTTGAATCGCGAGCGTCGGCACGAAGATGCCGATCCAGAACAGCGCGCGCAACACGAAGCGTGAATGCTCGAGACGTTTGCGCACGAGTTGCACGACGCCGGCGAGTGCGGCGAGCAACATCAGATTGCCGAGGATGACCATGTTGTGGAACGAGAGGAACGTCGCCGCGACTGGCGGCCAGTCGCTCTGCGGGAACTCTTCGAGTCCTTTCACCGGCGCCTGGAAATTGCCGAACGCGAGGAACGACGTGAGATTCGTGATCATCAACTCGGGCGCGTCGCGGCGACCCTGCTGCGACGGCGGAAGTGAGAAGAGAATCAGCGGTGCGCCGTGCGCGGTCGAATACAAACCTTCCATCGCGGCGAACTTCGCGGGCTGCGTGCGCGCGACCTGTTTCGCGTGACGATCGCCTGTGGCGAACACGAGGATCGTCGAGACGAGTGCGGCAATGACGCCGAGTTTCAGCGATGCGCGTGCGACATCATTGCCGCGATTCTTGAGGAAATACCACGCCGCGATTGCGGTCATGAGAAACGCGCCGCACACCCATGCCGATGCGATCGTGTGCGTGTAGCGCGGCAGCGTCGATGGATTGAAGACCGCGGCCCAGAAGTCGGTGAGCTCCGCGCGTCCGTTGGCGATGCGATAGCCCGCGGGCGTTTGCATCCACGAGTTCGCGACGATGATCCAGAACGCGGAGAGCGTGGAGCCGAGCCACACCATCGTCGCGGCGAGCCAGCGTACGAACGATGAGATCTTGTTGCGGCCGAAGAGCAGCAGCCCGAGAAACCCGGACTCGAGGAAGAACGCGATCACGCCTTCTGCCGCGAGCGGTGCGCCGAAGATGTCGCCGACGAAGCGCGAGTACGACGCCCAGTTCGTGCCGAACTGAAACTCCATCACGATGCCTGACGCGACGCCGACGACGAAGTTGACGGCGAAGATCTTCAGCCAGAAATCCGACATGCGGCGATAGAGATCTTTTCCGGTTCGCCATCGCGCCGTTTCGATCGCGGTGATGAGCAGCGCGAGTCCCATCGTGATCGGCGGGAAGAGGAAGTGAAACATGATCGTCATCGCGAATTGCACGCGAGCGAGCCAAACGACGTCCAAAGAGCACCTCCGTTGTCTATGACAGATCGCAGAGGTCACGCGAGTTTGTCTGCGACGGAACGGAGGGTAGTGACGTGTTGACCATCACCGTGTGCGCGGCGACAGGTGCGCGTGTGATGTGAAACACGAGCTGACGTGACGGCGCGTGTGTGCGCTCACTGCCCGTTGAAAATATCGGCGAGCTCTTGCGCGAATTCTTCGGGCGTCGACGCCTCGCTCGCGTACAACACGCGGCCGTCTTTCGACACCGAGCCGCTGCTCGAGCGCTGGTCGTACTTGATCACGACGTCGGCGAGAGGCGAGAAGCGAACGCGCGGAAAGTTGCGCTTCAGTGCTCGTGCGAGCTCGTCGGAATCGCCGCCTGCGCGGATCGAAACCGTGCTCGTGCCCGCGAGCTCGAGACGCCAGTTCGCGCTGCGACGTCCGCGGCCGGGACGCCACGTGCGATCGATGCGACTCGGTTCGACCTCGTCGACGTTCGCGTCTTCGCTCGTGCTCGTGTTGTTGTTCGCGATATCGACCGGCGCCGTTTCCGTGCGACGCGGCTTCACCGGTGCGATCGTGTGCGTGAGCACCGGCGCAGTTGATGTCGTCGCGGTGGTTGCTGTGGTCTCGTTGATCAGCACCGGCGATTCCGTGACGTCGACGACGGACGACGCGGTTTGCGGCGGAGCCGTTGTCGTGTTCGCGGTGTTCGTCGCGATCGCTGTGGATGTCGTTGCGGTCGTATCGGTCTTCGGACCGCCGCTCATGAGTCCTGCAATCTTCGGCCACGCGTAGTACACGCCCGCGGCGGCGACGCCGAGGAACAGGAACACGGCGATGAGGATCGCGATGATCGCGGGCGCGCTGCTGCTGCGCTTCACGGGTGCTGGCACCGCGCTCATCGGCGGCGGTGGCGGCGCGCTCATGAGCGGTTGTGGTGGCGGGGGAGGCAACTGCATCGGCACGTCGGTGGCGAGCGTCGGAATCGATGCTTGTGGCGATGGCGCCGCGGATGCTGCGATCGGCGCGGGCATCGGAGTCTGCACCGTCACGTCGTTCGATTCCGCGGGCGCATTCGTACGCACCGTCGAGCGATGCAACGTGTTGTCGGCGTTGGTCGGACGCACGCGCATCGTCTCATCGCCATCGAGCGGCGTCGCGACCGTTGGCAGATCACGCTGTTCGGGCAACGTGCGCTCGATCTCTTCGAGCGCGGTCGCGAAGTCGCGTGCGGTGGCGTAACGCTGATTGCGATCGCGCGACAGTGCTTTGTCGAGCACCGATTGCAACGCCGCGCTGCCAGGCAGGTGGCGCGGCAGCTCGACGGTCATCGTCTGCACTTCGCGGGCGTGAAGGATGAAGTACTCGTGTGGCGACTTCGCTTCGTACGGCGGACGGCCGGTGAGCAATTCGACGAGCACCATCGCGAGCGCGTAGAGATCGGCGCGGCCATCGATGCGTTCGTTCTCCGGAAGGAAGCCGAGTTGCTCCGGCGCGGCGTAGCGCAGCTTGCCGACGAAGATGCCGGTGCGTGTTTGCGCGACTTCGGTGTCTTCGATTTTCGCGACGCCGAGGTCGATGATCTTCACGGTCTCGTCGTCGTGCGTGATCATCAGATTCTCGGGACTGATGTCGCGATGCACGATGCCCGCGCGATGAAT
>JACZCU010093639.1_pt1 | contig 14136 bp, 11 predicted proteins | sample 8641851 | NCBI WGS metagenome assembly JACZCU01 (sample SAMN15324605, study PRJNA640507) | soil metagenome | isolation source: monocropping sugarcane control | place: China: Luxin town, Laibin City, Guangxi Province | collected 2019-07-25 | depth 10cm m | reverse complement strand
GTTCTCTCAATTGAAAGGAGATTAAGAACAATGTCTGGTGAATTTAACAGACAATCTGGTCCTTCCCCTGAGGATGTTAACTGGGAAGGTTGGACGCCTCCCTGGATGTCACCTGAGGGACAGGGTCCACGCGGTCCATTTGGTTTTGGACGTGGGTTTGGTGGCCCACGCGGCCCCTTCGGCCACAGACACGGTTTTGGTGGCCCAGGAGGCTTCTTTGGCTCCTGGCATGGCGGGGGCCATCACGGTTGGCAAGGCCCACGCGGCCCCTTCGGTTTTGGCCCGGGTCAGCATTGGGGTGTACCTGATGAACTCCTGGCATTGCGTGCTGAGGCAGCAGAGGTAGCCCGGCTCTTCGCTATCGCCAGCAGGGGAGCATTCGAGAACAAAGAGCGGCTGTCACAACTGCGCGCATTCCTTGATCGCTCGCATAAGGAACTCTCCGATATGATCTACGGATCAGCTCAGGGTCATGAGACCAGCGGGGGTGAGAGTGCGAGCAGTTCTACGGATGTCGGACAGGCATAAGCCTTTGCTAAGAGATGTAGTCATCCTTCCCCGTCTTTGGATCTGAGGAGGGGTGGCTACATCTCTTCTTGTCTATTTGTTTGACTTCCTCAAATCAGGCTCATCCGAAACTTTATTGTTTGTGGCTGTATCTGCCTCAGGTCAGGGACTGCAAGAGTCGCCTCAGAAAAAAATGCCTGTGTTTGCATGATGTTACTGTTATATATTACGATAGCTCTATAGCTCTGTCGGGCTAAGATATTTTTGACTATATATGTGCCAGGGAGATCGGTTTCGTATGTTGCCACCTTCCTTGAGGGTGAGCCAACGGCGCCTCAAGGGCTAGCGCCCCTTGAAAGGAACAATTGACATGGAACAGTCTGTTGGGCCCACGAATGAGGCTTCAGTCGGTGAAAGTTCCACGCGTAAGCCTGGAAAGCAGGGTAGAGGCTTCTCTAGTTTAGGGCTGCGTACACGTTCGATTCTTTATGGTATTTTGGCGGCTGTCATCCTCACACTGCTTATTGCCCTGGGGTCGCGAGGCTTTCATTGGTTTGATGCTGCTCTCATTGGTTATGCTGTAGCAGCTGTCTTCGCTATAGCGGCAGTGACCTATAAGTACTCATTCTGGCTTGCTCGTCCACCTACCGGCCGCTATTGGCGCCGAAGCTGGCAGCTATTTTTCTCCTATGAGAACTTTCGTCGTTACACACTACTCATCCCCAAGGCAATAGGCGACCTGTTTGCGCAGCAGTTTATCCGCGAGCGTGGCTTTTACCGTTGGGTGACGCATCAGTGCATCTTCTGGGGTGTACTGCTCTCGTGCGCTATTACCTTCCCGCTCACCTTTGGGTGGCTACGCTTTACCCAAACGCCTGGTGGATTGTACCAAATTTGGATTTTTGGTTTTCCCTTCTTTACGGTTCCCGTAGATTCGTTCTTTGCCTTCATGCTCTTTCACGCCCTGGATTTTACGGCATTTCTATTGCTTATAGGGCTTATACTGGCGTTCCATAGGCGCTTCCATGACCTTGCGCTGATTGCGGTGCAGCGTTTCGGTTTCGATATCGTTCCGTTAGCGTTGCTGCTGGCAATCACAGTTTCCGGCCTCGCCCTTACTGCTGACAGCACGTGGCTGGGCGGTGCCTACTACTGATATATCTCACTCACGCATGAAACGGTGGTTGTCCTCTGGTTGATCTCGTTACCATTCGGGAAATTTTTCCATCTCATCGAGCGACCTGCGACCGTCGGTATTGAATTGTACTGGCGCACCGGCGAAGGTACAGAGATGCAGCGGTGCGCACGTTGTGGAGAAGAATTTGCGCCAGTTCGCTTCATTCAAGACCTGAAGAAGACACTTTACGACGTTGACGAAAACTACACCTTGCGCGAAACGCCTGTGGCACAAGAGCGCGGTCAGCCAAAGGGAAGCTCTGCTGAAGAAAAAGCCACGGGCATGCTCTGGTTGCAAGACCTTTGTCCAACGTGCAAGCGCGTCATGCGTGCGCAAGCGAATCTTGCTGCGCTTGGCCGCGGAGGTAACCGGTTCCTATAAATAAAAGCGTAACCTTTATTTTGGAGAGCGAAGGAAAGCATATGAGTGTAGACAAAGGCATATTTCGCCGCCACCGACAAAATCAGCCAGAGACATTTGACTTTCATTCAGGCGACTATGAGCCTGTACGCTGGCGGTCTGATGAGCCGATTGATCGCTATGTCGCGACGCATTGTTGTTATTGTGGAGTGCAATGTGGCATGTATCTCAAGGTGGCAGATGGGAAAGTTGTCGGGGTAGAGCCTCGCGAAGACTTTCCACTGAACCATGGCATGCTCTGTCCTAAAGGAGATACAGCGTATCAGACGGTAAATCATCCTGACCGCCTGACCTATCCATTGATGCGACGAAATGGCAAAGATAGCCCATTGGAGCGTGCCAGATGGGACGAAGTGCTCGATACCATTGCGCAGCACTTCCGCGCTATACAAGCGCAGTATGGCAAGGATGCTGTTGCAAGCTACAGCGGCTCCTCGATGACCAACGAGAAGTGCTATCTTATGGGCAAGTTTGCCCGCGTTGCTCTCGGCACGCGCCATACGGATTACAATGGTCGGCTTTGCATGTCCTCAGCGACAGGAGCCAATGAACGCGCGCAGGCATCGATCGCGCCTCCAATCCTATCAGCGATATGCTGCATGCAGACTGTATCTTCGTGATTGGCGCGAACGTTGGCGAGTGCTTCCCCATCGTGACCAGCTATCTCTGGCAGGCGCGTGACCGCGGCTGCAAATTGATTGTGGCTGATCCTCGCCAGACGCCGATTGCACGCACAGCCGATATTTTCCTGCCCTTGCGCTCTGGGACGGATTCTGCGCTGCTCAATGGTATGCTGCACGTAGTTCTCAAAGAGGGATTGATAGACGAAGATTTTATTCGTGAGCGCACCGTAGGCTGGGAAGAGACAAAGGCCCTCGTTGAGGAGTATCCACCGGAGCGTATTGCTAAAGTCTGCGGACTGCGTCCTGAAGCCATTATTGAGGCCGCACGCATGTACGGACGTGCCAATGCTGCCTTGACGTACACCGCACGTGGTCCGGAACATCAAAGCAAGGGCGTCGATAACGGGGTTGCGGCGATTAACCTGGCCTTGGCGACGGGTAATTTTGGACGGCCTGGGGCGGGATGCGGTACCTTGACCGGCCAGGGCAATGGGCAGGGGGGGCGCGAGGTGGGACAGAAGGCCTCGCAGTTGCCTGGCTGTCGCGATATCGAAAAGCCAGAGGATCGCGCCTATATCTGCTCAGTTTGGGGCATTGACGAGAAAGACTTGCCGCACTCAGGTTATCCTGCTACGCTGATGATCCCTGCCATGCTAAGTAAAGAGATTCGCGCCTGCTTCATGATCTGCTCAAACCCAATGGTCTCTTTGCCCGACCAGCATACGGTTGAGCGAGCGTTACGAGAATTAGACCTGTTCGTTGTGACCGACTTTTTCCTCTCCGAGACGGCTGAACTGGCTGATATCGTCTTGCCAGGATCTGTCTGGGCAGAGGACGAGGGTACGGTGACCAGCCTGGAGGGGCGCGTGATCAAATATAACAAGGCTGTTGATCCTCCTGGTGAGGCGCGAGTTGACTGGCACATTATCTGCGATCTGGCCCGACGGCTGGGCAAGGGCGAATACTTCAAATTTCAATCGGCGCGTGACATCTTCGATGAATTGCGTCTTTGTACCAGGAGAGCGAATTCGGACTACTGGGGGATCACCTACGAAAAGATAGACGAGCAGAACGGCGTCTTCTGGCCCTGCCCGGCGGAAGATCATCCCGGAACGCCGCGCCTCTACCAGGATCGTTTTGGCTTCCCTGATGGCAAGGCCCGCTTCAATGCCGTTCCATACATCGCACCAGCTGAGGAGCCAGATGGCGAATATCCATTGATTCTAACAACCGGGCGCGTGATCTATCACTATCTCTCCGGCAACCAGACCCGGCGGACACCGTTCCTGAAAGAGCAAGCGCCTTACCCCTGGGTGGAGATACACGAGCAAACAGCGAACCGGCTAGGCATTGGAGATGGGGACTGGGTAACAATTCGCACACGGCGGGGCGAGATGACTGTTCCAGCGCTCGTTGTGCATTCCATTCGTCCAGATACATTGTTCATTCCCTATCACTACGGGCATACCCAGGCCGCCAACCAGCTTACCAACCCGGTATTGGAGCCGATGATGAAGATTCCTGAATATAAAGTGTGCGCTGCCGCTGCCATGCGCGCAGCTCAGAAGCCTGCATGGGCTAAAGATGAAGATGTAGCTGCTCTAATGGCCGCTAAGAAACGTCGTCATGAACTGCCCATGGCACATGCCAAACCAATTCCAACGTTGCGGTAGTGAAGCATAGAGAAAAGGTATGTTAGAGACAGTAAAAAGAATCTTTCTTGATCCCTCTCGCTGTATCGGTTGCCGCTCGTGCGTAGCCGCTTGCCGGGAATGCGATACACATAAAGGCGAGAGCATGATCTACATCGATTATATTGAACGCCACAACACAGTGGCCTCTTCGCCTACGCTCTGCATGCACTGCGAGGATCCTCTGGCTCCTTGCGCACAAGTTTGCCCTGCTCAGGCAATTCTGGTAAGCCATGATGGCGTCGTACAATCGGCAGACGAAACGCGCTGTATCTATTGCGAAAACTGCGGTTATGCCTGCCCCTTTGGCGTGCCGAAGTTTAACATTGCCGGTCATTACATGCAAAAGTGCAACCTGTGTTATGACCGAACTAGCCAGGGGAAAGGGCCTATGTGCGCTACTGTCTGCCCTACACAGGCTATCTTCTATGGCACGTACGAGGAGTGGATAGAAGCAGGGCGAGCAAAACAGGGGGCCAAGCCTATCAACACCTTCTATTTTGGCCAGCAGAGGGTACGCACACGCAACTATGTAGTGATGACAGCTGCAAGCCCTGGTCATCAACCGCCTCGCTGGTATTCCATATCCACTGTGGGCACCGGTGCGAGAGCCCGCAGGCGGCGGTGATGGGGGTTGAGCCACTGGCACGCCCAAATGAGACGGTCACAAATGTCATGCGGTTGTTTGCTGTCGAGGGCTACTCGACCCTCGCACAAGGAGCTGCCCCTTCAGGATCACCTGGCGAGTGGGGCGTGTAGGATCAGCTACGCGTTGCAGGAGGAGTTCTGCCGCCGTTTTACCAATCTCATAAGTTGGTTGAGCAATCAAGGTGATAGCAGGTTGGACCAATGACGCCCAGGTAGTTTCGTCAAAGGTGACCAGAGCTATATCGTCAGGAATGACGAGACCACGTTCTCGAATGGCTTGCAGCGCACCCGCAGCGAGGAGGCTGTTCACCGTGAAGAGCGCATCAGGAGGCTCGGCCGAGTCGATCATTTTCAACGTCGCCAGGTATCCCGTCTCAACCCTCGGAGGAACATATGTCACGTGTCCCGCTTGTGGAGCGAGACCATGCGCTCGCAAGGCCTTTTCATACCCCACCTGCCGTTCTAGCCCGGTACTCATCTCACTACAGAGCGCACCAATATGTCGATAACCATTCTCGATGAGGTGTGAGGTAAGGCGATACGCTGCATCAATGTTATCAAGCAAGACGACATCAACGTCACCATCGGGAACGGAACGGTCAACAATCACCGTAGGAAAGGGGAGGTTCGAGGCAGTGATGTTAGCAACTGTTGGGCGCGTTGGCGAGATAATTGCTCCTGCGACGCTGGTATCCCGCATCAGATTGAGGTACATCGCCTCTTTCTCAGGAAATTCATCCGTGTTGCACAGGAGAACACTGAACCCTTGTTCATATGCAGTATCTTCGACGGCCCGGCTGACCGAGGTAAAGAATGGGTTACAAATGTCGGAAACGATCAGGCCAATCGTAGTGGACTGCTGGGAGCGCAAGCTGCGCGCCACCAGATTCGGTCGATACCCTAAGCGTTCCACTGCCGCCATCACACGCTCACGCACTTCAGGACGCACATGCAGACCATTGGAGAGAACACGCGATACCGTGGCGGTTGATACCCCGGCAGCTTCGGCGACATCTTTGATGCTGATCATATGCTCTCCTCACCTTCTGTAAGAGGAAACAGTTGATTGTTGTAAACGATAATAAAAAAGTATAGCATATTTAACTAAAATATGCTAGAGATATTGTAATCGATTTCTTATTCGGGGGGGTATCTGACTCGTTTTATCCCGTATTTTCAAGCTTACTTCGGAGGAATATCGAAGAAAGGATCCATTTTCTACGAAAGATGCTTGACAAATTTGTTGTAATCGTTTACACTATTTTATAGTGAGGGTATTCTCCCTATTAGAGGAGATTGAAATATGCATGAATGGGAAGTTGTCGTAGAATTTCATGTCATCTCCACAAGAGGGGATACCATGGTCTTTCAAGCTAAATGGGCGTGAAAGGTTCTCATAATGCAATCACGTTACCCAACAGGTAGGATCTACTACAATATGTAACACCTTATTGGGTAACACGGCATAGTAGATCTGCATATAGTAGTGGCAGAGCAGCCGCCACCCTCTCTGGGCACCCTCTCCGGGGGAGAGGTAATGAGGGAATAGGGAGACGATAAAGGCAGCCGCCAGCCTGTCCGGGGGACAGGTAATAGGGGGACGATATAGGCAGCCTCTGCCATGCTCCAAGGAGAATCAGATGCCGAAAAGCGCATACTACACTCTCACCTGGTCATCCGCGCACCAGGCATACGAACTCTATGAGGACCGGGGGGAAGAAGAAGCATTGGACCTGGTCCCTGAAAGCTCGGCTCGGTTGATGTGGGCAAGCCAGATCTCCTCTTTCGCTTTCCATGGCAAGTATGGCTCCTTCACTGCACGCAAAGAGCACAAGCAACGTGGCAATGGGTACTGGTATGCATACGTGAGAGTCGGGGGGAAACTGACCAAGAAATATCTAGGCAGAGGCAACGACCTGACCCTTACGCATCTGGAACGAGTCGCGCAAGAACTCTGGCCCAATCCGCAAATCGCTCTATGGCAGAAGGAAGAAAAAGCATCATCCCTACCTCAGCCTTCTTTCTCCGCTGCGCCTGTAGGGACCCGATTTATCGTGTCCAGGCCTGGAGAGACGGACCATCTGAGCGAAGCGCATACCGTGTTGTCTGATGACGAAAAGCATAGCCGTGATCACGGCAATACGCCCGGTCTATCAAGAGTCCGCAACAACGGTGTTGGTGGTTGGAAAGCCAGGTTAACACCTGCGCTCTCCGGACTGGCGGCAGAGCCACTGCTTGCCACCAAACTCCACGTTCCGCGATCTCGTCCGCATCAAGTGCATCGTCCCCGCCTGTTCCAGCGACTCCAGCAGGGCATGGAACGAACACTCACCCTCATCTCCGCGCCAGCTGGGTTTGGCAAGTCCACGTTGCTCTCCGACTGGCTGACCTCGCGTGCTATTCCTGCCGCCTGGTTCTTGCTGGAGCCACAGGACAATGAGCCGACACGCTTCCTCTCGTACCTGATTGCCGCCTTGCAGACCTATGATCCTCGCCTGGGAACGACAGCGCTGGCTTTGCTCCACCCGTTACAACCTCCACCCCTGGAGACTGTGCTGACGCTGCTGATCAATGACCTGCTAAACAGTGGCATCAGCGAGCGAGAGCACTTCGTCTTCGTCCTGGACGATTACCAGGTGATTCATGCCGAGTCTATTCATCATGCCATCGCCTTTCTGCTGGACCATCTGCCTCCCCAGATGCACCTCGTCCTGGTGACGCGTGAAGACCCCCCTCTCCCACTTGCACATCTGCGTGGACGAGACGACTTGCTGGAACTGCGGCTCGCCGACCTGCGGTTCACACAGGAGGAAACCGCTACCTACCTTGTGGAGGTGATGGGACTCTCTCTTGCAATAGATGAGATTGCGCTCTTGCAGGAACGCACGGAGGGATGGATCACCGGGTTGCATCTGGCAGCACTCTCCTTGCAGGATCGTGAAGACCAGACGGATTTCATCATGGCGTTCACGGGTAGCCATCACTATGTGGCTGACTACTTGCTGGATGAAGTTCTGAACCGTCAAGACGAAGCCGTCCAGGATTTCTTGCTGCAAACCTGCATCCTGAATCGACTGAGCGCGCCACTATGCGATGCGGTCCGGGCACAGCAGGGGAGCCAGGCTTTGCTGGATCACCTGGAGCGAGCCAATCTATTTCTGGTCCCCCTTGATGACGAGCGCAAGTGGTATCGCTACCACCGTCTATTTGCTGAGGTCCTGCGTCATCGCCTGCAACAGACTGCTCCCACAATGGTCCCGGACCTACACTGTCGAGCCAGCTACTGGTACGAGCAGCATGAGTTCTTAGCCGAGGCGGTGTCCCATGCATTAGCTGCCCCTGCTCTCCATGAGGCTGTCCGCTTAATAGAGCAATGCGCCTGGATATTCATCATCAGTGGTCAGATGCAGACGCTATGTGGGTGGTTGCAAGCCCTCCCCGAGAGCCTGGTCCTTGCTCATCCCTTGCTCAGTCTCATTGCCGCCATTGCGCTGATGTATACCAATCGCCCGCAGGAAGCCGCGGCGCGTCTACAGGCGGTCGAACACGAGCTTAGCCTGGAACCAGGGTTACCAGTCCCCCAGACAGGGTTCCCGCAAAGGGCCAGGGTAGCCGCAAGGGACAAGGGCGACCGCAAGGGTCACCCCTACTCTACGACGAAATGGCCCCTCGCGCGGGATCTTCCGGGTCAGGTAGCTGCGTGTTGGAGCTTGCTGGCTCGCCTCTCTGGTGATCTGGAGCGATGTGTGGCTTTCTCCCAGCGGGCTCTGGACCTCTTACCAGAAACGGGGAAGATGGTCGAGGCAAGCTCGACCACTACTATGACGGGACATCGCTCCGCTCGTCCAGAGGCGGGAACTGCACCTCTCACGTGCATGCTGCGCGTCGGTGCCATGTTCAGTGCCATCCATGCGTATCTAGTGAGCGGGGACGTGACAACCACGAGTGAACGACTTCTCAGCGAAACGGTTGTATTCACTCGTACTTCCTCGAACTACCGGTTGCTGACACCTCGAGGACTCACTCTGTTAGCCCGGCTCCAGGTACTCCAGGGGAGGCTCCACCAGGCTGCTGCCACCTATGAAGAGGTAGTGCAGATGGTCCCACGATCAGGGGAATTCCCGCTACTGGCCGACAGCCCCACCTACTACTTCGGTCTGGGTGATCTGCTGCGTGAGTGGAACGAGCTGGATGCAGCTGAACACTACCTGGTACGAGGCATAGACTTGATCAAGGGAACGCTGTCCGTCGATGCAGATGATATCTGGATGGGTTACGCGGCTCTGGCCCGCCTGCAGCAAGCGCGTGGGAGGTATGAGCAGGCACTTGCCACATTGGACACCTTCATGGAGGTGGCACATCAGCGTCACATTGCTCCACTACTTATGGCCCAGTATGCTGCCCTGCGAGCACATATGGAGTTGGCACAGGGTCATCTGCAAGCTGCCCGCTATTGGGCTGACACCAGCGGCCTGTCTGCCACAGATGGCCCGAGCTATCTGCACGAGCGGGAGTACCTGTCCCTGGCTCGGGTCCGCATCGCACAAGAGCGAGTCATCCCAACGACTTCCTGCCTCTCGGAGGTACTATGCTTGTTGGAGCGCCTCCTGGCGGAAGCAGAAGCCAACAGGCGGATGCATAGTGTGCTCGAAGTCCTGCTGCTGTATGCTCTGGCGTTGCAAGTACAAGGCAATCACTCAGGAGCTTTAACTGCTCTGGGCCGAGCCTTAACGATAGCGGAACCGGAGGGCTACCTTCGTCTCTTCCTTGATGAAGGTCTATCAATGGCAATCTTGCTGCAGAAAGCCCGGCGGCATGGTCTGGCACCAGGATACACTGAGAAACTGCTGGGAGCGATGAATGAAGCAGGAGTTCCAGATGTTCATCGCCATTCCTCCAATGCCGGTTCGCTCGTAGAACCGCTCACGGTACGTGAACGCGATGTGTTGTGGTTGGTCCTGGATGGCGCCTCTAATCGTGAGATTGCCCATCAGCTTTTCGTGAGCGTGAACACGGTCAAGAAACACGTCTTGAACATCTATGGCAAACTGAACGTGCAGAGCCGCGCTCAGGCCATCGCGAAAGCTCGGACGCTCCATCTACTGTAGAAGTGGGTGAGCTGCAAAAATCACCCTGCAAATACTCCTTTTGGGTACTGTCCTATCCCTTTGGAGTCAGCTATACTCCTTAGATATACCGTTGTGACACTCCGTTAAGCGTGCTTTCGTATTTCGTTGCCATAGAACTCACCTTTCGTATAACCCTCCTGTAGGAGACTTGCTTGTAGCCTCAATCTTTTGCATGCATCACAATTGATGTATGCGCATAGCCTGCTATGAAAAGGAGTATACGGTATGTCCAGGTTCTTTAAAACGCCCTTCACGCTCCCTACTGTTGCTGCGATCGCCCTCGTCACTTTCATCGTTGGTATTTTGATCGCTCGGCTGTATGCCCCGACCGCAACCCGTGCGAATGCCAATGCACCCGCCTCCAGCAATCGTGTCGATGTCATTGTCAAAGCAACTGACTCGCAGTTCTGGCAGGCCATGCTGGCAGGCGCCAAGTCCGCAGGAAATGACTGGGGACTCCAGGTTGGCCTCTTTGGGGCCACATCAGAGGCAGATGTCTCTGCCCAGGTAGGCCTGGTTGAAAATTCGATCTCACGCAACGTCAATGGTATTGTCCTTGCCCCTTCCTCCTCACAAGCGCTCAATGGGGTAATCGAGCGAGCACGGAGCCAGAACATCAAAGTGATCACCGTCGATACGAAAGCCACTACCGCCAGTGACGGCTTTATCGGAACCGATAACGCCAAAGCGGGCTCGCAAGCTGCCGACCGGCTGGGGGAACTCCTGCAGAAGAAGGGCATCACAACCGGGCAGGTGCTCATCGAGTCATCCGTCGCTGGGGTTCAGACGATCGTAGATCGGGACAGCGGTTTTCAGATCGAGCTGAAAACACGCTTTCCGGGCCTGCAAATTATCGCTCACCGCTATAACAACAATGATACGCCGACCGCACTCTCCCAGACGAATGATGTGCTCTCCGCCAATCCCGGCCTGGTGGGGATTTATGCCGATAACAACGTATCCGCGGATGGTGTGGCCCAGTCCTTGCAGGAGAATAGGGCGCAGAACCGCATTGTGGCGATTGGCTTCGATTCTGATCCTCAGGAGATCGGCGCGTTGAAGAACGGCTCGCTAAAAGCCCTGGTGGTCCAGAATCCCTATTACTTTGGCTATCAGGGGGTGCTTGCTGCCGCCATGAGCGCCCAGGGGAGATTTGCCCCGCCGAGCCTGGATCCGGGAGCAGTTCTGGTGGATCTATCAAATATGAACACTCCAGCAGTTCAGAAGCTGCTGAATCCTCCGACCACGAAGGGGGGATCGTAATATGGATGCTCCAACGTCCACACCACTGCTCGCCCAACTGGGCCACATATCGAAATCCTTTGGCCCGGTTCAAGTGCTCAAAGATGTGTCGCTCGAAATGTATCGCGGGGAGGTTCTCTGCCTGGCAGGAGAAAACGGCGCGGGTAAGTCCACGCTCATCAAGATCATGACGGGAGCTATCTCCCGCGATGCCGGTGAGTACCGCATTGACGGCCAGGATGTTGGCTCACCAAGTCCTGCCCAGGCACGGGCACTCGGCGTGGGCGTCGTCTACCAGGAGTTGAGCTTATTGCCCGAGGTTTCCGTTGAGGAAAATCTGCTTATGGGGCGCCTGCCGACCAGGGGAGGGATCGTCAACAGACGGGAATTGCGCACAGGTGCGACCAGGATGCTTGAGCGTGTTGGCTTGAACAGGGTCGATCCAGGCATGCTCGTCTCAGAGCTGCCAGTGGCGACCCGTCAGATGGTGGAGATCGCCAAGGTGCTGGGCGCTGATGCACGCATCGTGATTTTTGATGAGCCGACGACGTCCCTCTCCGAGGAGGATGCGCAGCACCTCCTACAGCTCATCAATCGACTCAAGAAGGAGGAGGGCGTCGCAGTCCTGTATGTGACGCATCGCCTCGAAGAGATCTTCGAAATCGGCGACCGCATTACGGTGTTACGTGACGGTCAATTCATCACGACCGCTCCTACCAATCAATTCACACACGATACCCTGATCCGCTCGATGGTGGGACGGCAGATCGAGACGCTCTATCCGAAGCGAGAACAAAAATCATTTGGGAAGACTGTGTTGGCGGTCCAGGGGCTCCGTCTGCAGGGTAGTCCCTATCCCATCAACCTGGAGGTCCATGCCGGCGAAATCGTTGGACTTGGAGGGCTGGTGGGAGCAGGCCGCACGGAGACGGTGCGCGCCATTTTCGGGGCCGATCCAATTGCGGCGGGAAAGATATTCGTCGATGGTACCCCTCTGCATGCGGGATCCCCACAGCGGGCTGTAAAGGCAAGGCTCGGGCTGCTCACGGAAGATCGCAAGGAGTTAGGGATCCTGGCAGATCTCTCGATTCGGGAGAACGTGACCATCGCGAATCTGTCCCCCGTCTCTCGCCTGAACGTCATCTCCCGCAAGCAAGAATCCTCCCTGGTCCGTCAACTGGTGCCGCGCCTGCGCTTAAAGTATCACTCGATTGAGCAGCCCATTTCATCGCTCTCCGGTGGAAACCAGCAGAAAGTCTTGTTGAGCCGCTGGCTGGCCACGAACGCGAAGGTCTTGCTGCTGGACGAGCCGACAAAAGGCGTCGATGTCGGAGCCAAGGCTGACATCTACACGATCATTGGCGATCTTGCAGCGCGGGGATTGGGCATCCTCGTGGTCTCGTCGTACCTGCCGGAGTTACTCGGCATCTGCGACCGCGTCATCGTCCTCCACGACTTCGGGGTCACCGGTGAGCTGCCGATTGAAGAAGCGACAGAAGAAGCGGTGCTGCGCCTGGCAAGCAGTGCCCCCATTGCTACGAACGCATAGAGAGGAGATGTCTCATGACAACCACTTCCGGTACCCCACAACCCTCCCAACCGCCATTGACAACGAAGGCGATAGCAGAAGAACAGCCGAGAACACCTATCAGTCTGGGGCGTGAAGGTGGCGGCATCCTGGTCGTGCTGATCTTCATCGCGGCGCTCATCCTGACGACCAATGACTTTCTGACGCTGACGAATCTCGACAATCTCGTCCGGCAAGTAACGGTGTTCGCGATCCTTTCGATCGGAGAGTTATTCGTGATTCTGACCAGCGGCATCGATCTGTCGGTTGGCTCCGTGCTGGGCTTGAGCGGAGGTGTGACGGCGCTGCTGCTCGCGAGCGGCGTTTCCATTCCACTTGCTGTCCTGGCCGGACTGGGTGTCGGACTGGTCGCTGGCTTGATCAACGGTTTGCTGGTGACGCGTCTCTATCTGCCGCCATTCATCGCCACATTAGGCATGCTCGGGGTCGCACGGGGGCTGGTCCTCCTGCTGACGGGTGCCAGAACCATTGCCCCGCTGCCCGATGCCTTCAGTGCTATATCCAACGGGTTCATCCTCGGCCTGCCGAGCCTGTTCTGGATCCTTGTCCTGGTGACAATCCTGTCAGCTTTTGTGCTCGAGCGAACGGTCTTCGGTCGCTACGTCTATGCCGTCGGTTCCAATGCGGAATCGGCGCGTCTCTCAGGCGTCCCGGTGAACTACGTGCTCCTCGCGGTGTATAGCATCAGCGGCTTGCTCGCGGGTTTCGCCGGGATCTTAACCGCTTCACGCCTGGGCGCAGGCATTCCCACGGCAGGAACCGGATACGAGTTACAGGCCATTGCGGGCGCGGTCATCGGCGGTGCCAGCCTATCCGGAGCAAAGGGTCGTGTTATCGGGGCCGTGCTGGGCGCCTTGATCACGGGTCTGCTTGCCAACGGAGGCAACCTGCTTGGCATCGATCCATTCTACCTGCAAATCGCCGTAGGCCTGCTGATTATCCTGGCAGTGTACTTTGACCACTTACAGGGGCGCAGCTTCGCTCCCTTACGTCGAGCTGCGTAATGGCAGCCGCCACCCTCTCCGGACACCCTGTCCCGGGGACAGGTAATAGGTAACAGGGGGACGATGAAGGCAGCCGCCACCCTGTCTGGGGGACAGGTAATAGGGGG
>JACZCU010319439.1_pt1 | contig 14156 bp, 15 predicted proteins | sample 8641851 | NCBI WGS metagenome assembly JACZCU01 (sample SAMN15324605, study PRJNA640507) | soil metagenome | isolation source: monocropping sugarcane control | place: China: Luxin town, Laibin City, Guangxi Province | collected 2019-07-25 | depth 10cm m | reverse complement strand
CGCTTGAGCGATCGAACGTTGCGGGAGCGTATAGCGCTTGCCGTCAATGATGTCGAGAATGGCGTCGCTGATCTGCTGTCGCTTCGTGTTTCCTTTGTTCGTGAGCATGATGACGGTGAGCTTGTCCGAAAGACGTCGTCCGATGAACGCGCGGTAACCTCCCGTCGCGCCCTGGTGCCATACGAACTTGCTCCCGTCTTTTTCGTCCACGTTCCATCCGAAGCCATAGGTGGACTGGCCGACTGTCACCGCGCCAGGCTTGAACGCTTCCTCGAGGGTTACGTTTCGGACCAGGCGCTCCGAGTACAAAGCGCGATCCCACTCGAGTAGATCGTTGACGGTCGAGTACATGCCGCTGCTTCCGGTCAGCAGATCGTCGGAACCGGCGCGATTGCCGAATGGATCGTACGCGGCAGCGACCACTCGCCGCGTCGGAGGCCCCACGAACGTGTTCCGCATGGCGAGCGGCCGAAGGATGTTTTCGGCGAGAAACTGAGGGAAAGGCTCGCCCGAGACGCGTTCGACCACCCTGGCGAGAAGGACGTAATTGGCGTTGCTGTACCGGTATTTCTCGCCCGGCCGTGACGTGAAGTAGTCCGGGTTCGCGAGCCGCCGGACGACATCCTCATTCGTGAGTTTCGGGTGATCGATACCGAGGTCGCCGACGTCGGGGATCCCGGACGTGTGGTTCAGCAGCTGGCGCAGCGTGATGCCCTTGAGGGCTGTGGTCAGTTCCGGCACGTATTCGGAGACTGGATCGTCATAGGCGAGCTTTCTCTGTTCGGCCAGCATCATCACGGCCATTGCCGTGAACTGTTTCGATACCGAGCCGATGTTCGAAATGGTGTCGGGAGTGAACTTCGAATGCGAACGCGCATTCGCTTCGCCGAAACCGTGGCGATAGATCACCCGACCATCCTTGGCGACGACGATGCTGCCGTTGAATTGCCCGCGGCTGTAGAGCGTTTGCATCAGCCGGTCGATTTCGTGAGTGCGCGGAGACGGAGCCAAGGGCGCCCCGTGGGCTGCTACCGCAAACGCAACGAAACAACAGCCGAGCGCTCTGGCCGTCCTCATTGCATTATTGGACGGTCCATGCTGTTTGGGGTTGGCAGAGAGCCGCGTGGCGATTTCTGGCGACGCTCCAGAGCTTGGCTAGGATCCAGCGTGTCGAAGAACCCGGCTAGCGCAGCGATTTCTCGAGAATGTCGAGTCCCGCCTTCGCGATGCGCCGATTGAGCGTGAGTGGCGGAAACATCGTGATCGCGTTGCCCGAGGTCGTGACGAGGAGCCCATTCTTCTTGCAGCGATCCGAGGTTTCGGAGACGTAGTCTTCGCCATCTCCCGCCTCCACCGCGATGGCCATGCCGCGGATGCGGATGTCTTTCAGACCTTGGAAGCTCATCGCCGCGAGCCGCTGTCCGAAGTACGCGCTGATCCCGACGGCCTGCTCGAGAAGCGCCGACTGATTGCGAATCACCCACCGAACGTTGCGGATCGCGATATCCACGGCCGAGGGATGCCAACCGTATGTCGAGTAGAAGCCGACTTTCCCTTCGACCGATTTCGCGACGTCGCGCGTGACGATCGTCGCGCCCATCGGCGCGAATCCTCCGCTGATCGCTTTGCCCATGCACAGAATGTCGGGCTCGAGATCGAAATACTCCGACGCGAACAGCTTGCCGGTACGGCCGAAGCCGCACGCCACTTCGTCGGCAATGAAGAGAGTTCCGTAGCGCCGGCAGAGCTGCTGTGCGCGCTTCATGAAAGCGTCGTCGGGAATCAATACCGCCAGGTTGCAGCTGATCGGCTCCATGATGAACGCCGCGACGTCGCGCTTTTTCAGCAGCGTCTCCAGCCGCGCGATGGCCCGGTCGCCGAGCGGCGGCGAGATCGTCACGCAATTCGATAGCAGATTCGGATACGGCTCGCGCTCACCCGTCGACGCGACGCTGACCGTGCCGATCGTGTTGCCGTGATAGCTGCCCTCGATCGAGACAAACTTCCGGCGGCCGGTCGACGCCATCGCGATCTGCAGCCCGATCTCCACCGCTTCCGATCCACCCGTCGCGCGGTATGTCTTCTCGAGTTTGCCCGGCGTGATCTCTGCGAGCAGTTGTGCGAGCTCGACCCACGGCCGGTACAAGTACTCCGGATAGACGTAATCCGGACGCCGCCGCGCCGGCGCGTTCTTGATCGCGGTGTTGTCCCAGCCGAAGTTGCCGACGCACCAGCCCGACAAGAAATCGATGTATCGCTTGCCGCGTGCGTCGTAGACAAACGCCCCCTCGGTTCGCGTCACCTGTAGATCTTCCGCGTCGGATTCGCGGCCGAGATACTTGCGATCGAGCTGGCGAAGATTCATGGCTCGCGATCATCGCGACGGCGGTGCGGCAAGCACCGCAATGCGACGGCCCTTCAGATTGCGTTCGAATCTCACCGTTGCGCCTGCTCACTTTGCGTAAGGTGCAACATGCGTGCGCTGGATGCAGCGCAGCGTCGAACGGACCGACGAGCTTCCGGTGATCGAGCTTCGGTAAGGCTGATTACCAGCTGACCACAGGAAGCCCGTCAAAGCGCCGAAAGTCGCTGACGTTGAACGTCACCAGCGTCAAGTCGTTCCTGCGCGCGATCGCTGCGATCTGGCCATCGACGATGGCCGGAGTCTCTCCTCGAGAGGTCAGGCGTGCTCGCTCCGCGGCATGCCACTCCGCAGCTTCGCGGTCATAGACCAAGATCGGCATCGACGGGAGGACGACCTCTTCCAGATATCGTTCGATGACCTCTCGCTTACGCGACGCCGGCAGTCGCTCGACGCCGTAACGCAGCTCGTGCCAGACGATGGACGGAATCGCGATCTCCTCGTCGTGACGGCGAAGCTTTCGAAGCACGCTGCGGCTCGGCTTGGGCCGGAGCGGCTCGGAAACGAGGTTGGTATCGAGCAGGTACTTCAGACTCACAGGGTCGTGCCTCGGCCAGCCAGCTTGTCCCGCACGTCCGCGAACACTTCGTCCGGATCGATTTCGAGTGACGCGAATTCCACCTGCTTCACGAATTCATCCCAGGCGTTCGAGAAGCGGGACGACCCTGCCAGCAGCCGATCGTATTCTTTCCGGCCGATCAACACCGCAACGGGCTCTCCCCGGCGCGTCAGCTCGACGGCACTTCCCGCCTCCGCTTTCCTGACGAGATCCGGAAGATTGCTGCGCGCGTCGGCGATGGAGTGTTGTTCGCTCACGGCCACCTCATGTACATCTAGATGTACATTATATAACGATTGGAAAATCGATGCACCGCTTGCCGCGTGCATCGTAAATAAAGGCGCACTTCGTGCGCGTCACCTGCAGATCTTCAGCGTCGGACTCGCGGCCGATGTACTTGCGATCGAGCTGCCGAAGAATCATGGCGCGCTTTGCGTCGGTGCAACAGCATCACGCTTCGGATTCTGTCTTCGGATATCAGGGAGCTGTGGAGATTATAGGGGGAGCGCAGGTCCTATTTTTCCTGGGAGAATCTACTTCATCCGCGCGACTCGGTCACACGACTCACGGTCTCCGTCGTCGCATGCGCGCCGGAAGAGCGCCACTGCCTTCGCTGGATCTTTTGTGACACCGCGGCCTGACTCGTACAACTGCGCGAGGTTGTGGCAGGCCAGTGCCTGGCCCCCGTCACACGCCGGACCGTAGAGCTCCGCGGCGCGGACGGGATTGGCGGCGACGCCTTCGCCGTTCGCGTAGGCGTAGCCAAGGTTCGTGCAGGCCCATTGCGAGCCACGGCTGCAGGCTTTCTCGTACAACTCAACGGAACGCGGCTTGTCGACTGCGGTTCCTTTGCCGTTGTCATAAGCCCACGCCACCGTCTCGCACGCATAGTTGAAGCCTTCATCACACTCGATCTGCGCGACAACGAATTGGCGCTGCTCCTTCGACGCGCCGGCGAGACGTCTGCAAGGCCCGCCGGCTTCGAGGAAACGTACGATGCGGCGGCGGCCGTCGCGCCAGCCGCGATCGGTCTCTTTCGCCAGCTGCTCGCGGGCAATCCCGAGGGGCGTTGCGCTCGACTGATCGCGCGTCTCCGGGTCGAGGCCGCAGGCGCAGAGAAGCCCGAGGACGTCGAGATCGCTGGGAAGATTGCTTGGCGACCGCGCGACGTAGTGCAGTGCCGTCCATCCCTTTTTGTCGCGGGCCTTTGGGTCGGCGCCGCGGGCGATTAGCGTCTCGAGATCGGCGACGTTCCTCCCGGCGGCGAGGAGCGGCGTCTGGTTCTGCTGATCGCGCGCGTCGATTTCGGCGCCGTGATCGAGCAGCAGCGTGATTGCGGCGGAGTGATCGCCCGGCGGGCTCACGGCGTAATGCAGCGCCGTTCGGCCGGTGGTGTCCCGAGCTTTCACGTCGGCGCCCTGCTGGATGAGGATCGCCGCCGCCGTCGCATCATCCGCGTTCGCCATCAGTGGCGTGCGCTCGCGATCGTCTTTCGCGCTCACCGCCGCGCCGTGCGCGAGGAGCATTTTGACGATCGCGGCGTGCCGCTGCGTCACCGCTTGATCGCTGTAGGTTCCGCTCTCTCCCGCCGCATGGAGCGCCGTGCTTCCGTCGTCGATGTCGTCGTCGACTACCGCGTCGTGGGTTAGAAGATACTCGACGACGTCGCTGTGCAGGCCCTTCGCCGCTGCATAGAGCGGCCGCTCGATCATGCCGCCTTCGATTCGGTGACTGGAGTTTACGAGAACCGGATCGACGTCGGCCATCCGGCGGACCGTGACGAGATCACCCTTTCCAGCCGCCGCGATGAAGACAATCGTACGCGCCTGAATTCTCTGCGCTCTGATGCCGGTGAACGCGAGATAGCCGCCGACCGCGAGGATCAGAGCGCCGCCGAACACCAGCGGCCACTTCCTCGTTTTCACGAGCATCAATACGATCCCGATCAGCGCGAGCGCTACTCCCAAGGCGATCTTCATGAGTCCATTGTCGCCCGGAGTGAGCGAGGTCAGAATCGCCTTCTAGTCGCTGATTCCGATGATGAGCCGTGGGAGTTCGACTTTTCGTCGATTTTTTGGCGGTGGCTGGGAGACAGGGACTCGAACCCCGATTCAGCGGTCCAGAGCCGCTTGTCCTACCATTGAACGATCTCCCAGAACGGTGCCCGGATCGGGCGGGGCGGTGGATGGTACACGGCGAAAAACCGCTCCGTCAACGACCGCATTCCGGCCCTCCCGTTTGACACCCGTGGCACAATCGCAGCAGAGGATGAGGCTGTGCTACCGGAAGTCTTCGAATGCCCGCAGTGCAAGAGACAGTTCGTTTTCGACCTCGTTGAAAACGGAGAGGACCGCTCCATCCACTGCCCGCAGTGCAAGCGCTACCTCGGCGAAAAGGACATCCACTTCGTCCTGGTGAGCGAGATCGAGGAGCTTGCCGAACGCCTCCGCTTCGAGCGCGACCGGCTCGAAAAAGACGAGGCGGTCTACTCCATGACCGATTGCGACGCCGAGCTCCGCCTCTACGGTTCCGAGGTCCACAAAGTCGTGAGCATCCTCCGCAAGACGCTCGCCGAGCTCGACGCGCTGAAGCAGCAGTACCGGTGAAGCGGCTCCCCCTCCACGGCATCCTCGTCGCCGATTTCTCCCGCGTCCTCGCCGGCCCGTTGTGTACCCAGATGCTCGGCGATGCCGGCGCGCGCGTGGTGAAGGTCGAGGAGCCGCTGCGCGGTGACGAGACGCGGCACTGGGGGCCGCCGTTCGCCGGCGAGGTGAGCGCCTACTTCCTCTCGATCAACCGCAACAAACAGTCGCTCGCGCTCGACCTCAAGCGCGGCGGCGACGTGGCGCGGAAGCTCGTCGAACGCGCGGACGTCGTCGTCGACAACTTCCTCCCGTCGCAGCGCGCGGCGCTCGGCCTCGATCGCGTTCGGGAGATCAACCCGCGCGCGATCCACTGCAGCATCGCTGGTTACGACAGCGACGGCGCCAACGCCGCGACGCCCGGCTATGACCTTCTCGCGCAGGCCGCGGCCGGGCTGATGGCGATCACCGGAGAGGCGGACGGCGATCCGATGAAAGTCGGAGTCGCGCTGAGCGACGTCCTCACGGCGCACTACGCGTTCGGCGCGATCACCAGCGCGCTCTTCGCGCGCGAGCGGACGGGCGAGGGAGCGTCGATCGAGATCTCGCTCTTCGGCGCGACGATCGCGTCGCTCGTCAACGTCGCGCAGAACGCGCTCGTCACCGGGCGCGAGGCGAAGCGCTACGGCAACGCGCACGCGTCGATCGTTCCGTACCAGCTCTTCCACGCGAAAGACCGGCCGTTCGCGATCGGCGCCGGGACCGATCGGCACTTCCGGGCGCTCTGCGAAGTCATCGGACATCCGGAGCTCGCGGCCGACCGGCGGTTCGCGACGAACGTGGCGCGCGTGAAAAATCGCGACAAGCTGCTGCCGCTGTTCGAGAGCGTCTTCAGGACGCGCACCGCGAAAACATGGGTCGCACGTTGTACGTCCGCTTCCATTCCCGCTGCGATCGTACAAGGCGTCCGCGAAGCACTCGACACGCCGGAGGCTCAGCCGCTCATCGTGTCGGCCGGCGAATACCCGGCGGTGCGCAATCCGCTTCGGATCGACGGCAACCGCCTCCCGGCCGGCACGCCGCCGCCGCTCCTCGGGCAACACACCGACACGGTTCTGCGGGAGCTCGGCTACAGAGCGCCAGAGATCGCGCGGCTCCGGCGCGACGGCATCATTGGCGCACGACCGACCAGCGCAGGAACACGAGGCAAAAGACGAGGATGAGCGCGACCGCCGCGAGCAGCATGCGAAGGCCGTTCGCTCCGCTTCGCTCGTTCGCTTGCTCCCCGAAGGAACGGAACGCGAAGTAGAGGGCGACCGTACCAATGGTGAGAACGATGAAACCGATGGCGAGGACGCGCGTGGTGACGCGTACGAATTCGGGATCCACGGTTCCGACGTTATCACGATGAAAGCTGCCCTCTTCGACTTCGACGAGACGATGATCGACCTCGAGCGCGAGCACGACTTCGCGCATCGGGCACTCTGTCGCGACCTCGGCTGCAACTACGACGACCTGCCCGAGAGCTTTCGTTTCGGATCGGGGCGGCGGATCGTCGACGACATCACCGAGATGCGGAACTTCTTCGGTTGGACCACCGCCGAAGACGAGCTCTACGCCATACGCCACCGGCACTTTCTGGAGGCGCTCAAACGTCCCGATCTGCAACTGATGCCCGGTGTGGAGCGCGTCGTTCGCGAGCTGCACTCGCGCGGCGTCGTGCTCGCGATCACGACCTCGGCGGCCGGCGATGCAGTCGACCTGCTGTTGCGGCGGTTCGGCATCCGCGACCTCTTTGCGCTGATCGTCGACGGCTCCGAGGTGAAGGTCGGAAAGCCGGATCCGGAGGGGTATCTGCTGACGGCGCGGAAGCTCGGCGTTGCGCCGCGAGACTGCGTCGTCTTCGAAGACTCGCACGTCGGCGTGCTCGCGGCGAAGGCGGCGGGAATGGTGTGCGTCGCCGTCCGGAACCCGCGCGCCAGGATCGTGCAGGACCTGAGCGCGGCCGACCTCGTGACGGGCTCGTTCGACGAGCTCAACGTTGAGGAATTGTCAGGGCGCGCATATTGCTGACGAGGGCGGTTGGTGCCATGACACCCGGTCGCGAGCGGCGGAGCTTCTGGCGTGTTGGGCCAGAGAGTACTTGGACGACCGTATTGCCGGTCGCCTTCATCATCGTCTCTCTGCTCTCTTTGGTGATCCTGCCGCTGATCGTGTCGAATCACACGGCGGCGATGCGGCGAGAGATCACGCGGGTCGCCGATCCGGCGCGACGCGGCGTGAACCAAATCCAGGTCGACCTCTCCTCCGAGCTCGACAAGATCATCGCCTATCAGGTCACCGGCCAAGAGCAGTACCGGCACGACTACGAGGCGTTCTACGCACACGAAGAGCAGAACCGGAAGCTGCTGCAGAAGCTCGCGCCCGAGCTCGGCAGCGACATCTCCGATTCGATCAACGACTTCTTCGTCGCCTCCGCGCAGTGGCACACCGCCGTCCGGCAGCAGGAGTTCGCAAGCCAAAAGCTGCCGGAGGAGGTGTTCCTCGCGCGCCTCTTCGAAAAGCATCCGGCGTACGAGCGCTCGCTGCGCGCCGCGTCCGACCTCGAAGCTGCGATCCAGGGCTCGATCGAGGACCGGCTGGCGCGCATTCGCGACGCGGAGCGGCTGAACCTCTCGCTCACGATCATCTTGACGATGCTGGCGCTCACCTCGGCGCTCCTCGTCGCGGGCCTCGGCCGGCAGATGCGCCTGCTGGCGCGCGAGGCGATGCGTCGCCGGCAGGAGGCGGAGCGGGAGGCGGCCGACGCGAAAGTTGCACGCGCCGCGGCCGAGCATGAGGAGCGGCGCGCTGCATTTCTCGCCGCAGCGGGGCAGGAGCTTGCCGCCTCGCTCGACCTGCAGCAGACGATCGCGCGTCTCGCGAGGATCATCGTCTCCAACCTCGCGGAAGTCTGCGTCGTCGACATGAAGCAGGCCGACGGCACGCTGCAACGCGCGGCCGTGGCGCACCGGAAGCCGAACGGCGAGGCGACGCTCTCGAAAAAGAGCGGCCAGACTCTCGATCCGGTGCCCGCGATTGCCGAGGTGATGAAGCAGCACGAGCCGCGGCTCATCGGCAGCGCGTCATCCATCGCGTCGTATTTCGGCGGCGAGAGCCAGCACCCGATGCTCGTCGTCCCGCTGGTCAGCCGCGGCGAGACGCTCGGCGTCGTCGCGGCGATGGCGCGCACGGACCATCCGTTCACGCACGACGACGTCGCCCTCTTCGCGGAGCTGGCGCGGGTCGGCTCACTCGCCATCGACAACGCGCGCCTCTATCTCGATTCGCAGCAGGCGTTGCGCGCGCGCGAGGAAGTGCTCGCGATCGTTTCGCACGACCTCCGCAACCCGCTCAACGCCGTGAAGCTCGGCGCGTCGCTCCTCGCGACCTCGGACGCGATCAGCGGCGGCGACCGCGAACAGCTCGAGATCATCGACATCTCCGCCAACCGCATGGCCGACCTCATCGCCGATCTGCTCGACGTAACACGGCTCGAGGGAGGGAAGCGGCTGCCGATCGAGCCGGCGCACGTCGACATCGAGCCGCTGTTCGGCGAAGCACACGAGCTTTTCCGCACCCAGGCGGCGGCCAACGCGATCGACCTCGAATACGAGATCGAGCCCGATACCCCCGCGATCTACGCCGACCGCCATCGTGTGATGCAGGTGCTCTCGAATCTGATCGGCAACGCGCTGAAGTTCACGCCGGCGCAGGGGCTCATTTCATACCGCGCCGCACGGCATAAAGAGGGCCTCGTGCTCTTCTCCGTTTCCGACAATGGCCCCGGCATCCCGAAGCAGAACCTGAAGGACATCTTCAATCCCTACTGGCAGGCGAAGCGCACCGAGCGCATGGGCGCCGGCCTCGGCCTCCCGATCGCAAAGGGGATCGTCGAGTCGCACGGCGGCAAGATCTGGGTGGAGAGCGAGCCCGAAAAAGGAACGACCTTCTTCTTCACCCTCCCCGCGGACCGCGACAACGGAACCGGCAACCCCGAGGTCAAACGGACCGCGGAATCTCCAGCACCTCGCTGACCGAGAGCTCCGCGAAGAGACGGATCAGACGGCGGCCTTCGTCGTCGGAGGCCTGGTAGATCCGCTGCAGGCGCTGGACGTCCTCCGGATCGACTCCGCGGGCTACGGTGAATCCGATCGGCGGCTGTTCCGGGAGGAAGACGGCGTGCTTCTGCCATCCCTTTTCGTCGAGGCGATAGCAGACGTAGCCCGCGTCGGTGCCGCGGACCGTCTTGTCGCCGTCGATCTTTTTCGGGATCTGCTGCGCGGAGACGGACCTTCGGGCGAGCGCGCGCGTGACGAGCGTCGCGAGCATGGCCCGGAGGTGATCGCCTGACTCGCCGAGGGCACCGCGAAAGCGGACGCCCGACTCGATGCCGCTGCCGGGGTACTTCGAGTCCTGGCTCGCGATGGTCCGGACGACCTCGCACTTGAGCGCGATCTCCTGCCCCTCGAATGAAAAGCGGAGCTCGCCTTCGTCACGGTCCAGCTTCTCGGCGTGATGCAGGCGCGCGCCGAGGACTCCGATCTCGATCAGCGAAACCGGCGTCACCGCGTACGAAGCGGGGATGGGAGGATCGACGCGGAGACGCTGGAACTCCCGCCGCTCTTCGCCCGACTGCATGCCGGGATTGTATTACCGCGGCGGTTCGAGGCGCATTGAGGCGAGATAGGTTTCGCGGACCTGCCTGCGGAACCAGCGCGCGTGCTCGTTGACGCGTTGCACGTACTCCCGCGTCTCGGCGAACTCGGGGACGCAGTTGCAGCGCTCGACCACCCCTTCGCCTGCGTTGTAGGCGGCGAGGGCGATCTTCTGGTCGGGGAAGCGGTTGAGGAGATAGCGGAGATACCGCGATCCTGCGGCGATGTTCTCGGCCGGATTGAAGAGATCGGAGACGCCGAGGTCACGGCCGGTGCTCGGGACGATCTGCATCAAGCCGGTCGCCTGCTTCTCCGAAACGAGGCGGACGCGGAAGTCCGACTCCGCCTGGATCACGGCCGCGACCAGCTCCGGCGGCAGGTTGTTGCGCTCCGCCTCGCGATAGATGATCGATCCGTACGGCACGTTGGTCGCGAAGAACTGCTCCTTCGCGAAATCGAGCGTGAAGCGCGTCGGTGCGGCCGACGGCGTGAGGAACTCCTCTTTCCCGCGCGGTGTCGTGAAGATGCGGAACTCAGAGGTCGCCTTCCTCCCGATCGACGCGATCTGTTGGACGACCGACGGCGCGATCGCGGTGTTCATCGCCTCGATCGGAATGCCGATGGCTCCGAGGGCGAGGGGGAGGCCGATGAGGAGCGCCACGCCGTTGTGGCTGACGTGGCGGACGATCCGTTGCGCAAGTCGCAAAGAGCGACGCGACAGCTTCCGCTCACGCGCCGCGTGCCGCTGACAGTCACAAATAACGCGAACGTCGCGATACTGCATCCAGTCAGCCGCATAGGGCAAAAGACGGACCAGCTTGGACTTTATCGGCAACAACTCTTTGACGGCTCGATAGATGAGTCGTTTCCCTCCGAGGTGTTTTTCACCTCGAAAACAGGGGGGAGTCGTGTTGCGCTACGCGAAAAGGGGCTTCGTTTGGTCGTTGAACAGCACGTACAGCGTGTAGACCCCGATGGCCGTGCCGATGGGAAACCCGAACAGGTGCAGAACGCCTAGAATGATCGTCAGGATCCGCGCCCACTCCCGCCGCTTGAGAAGTCCGATCCCCGCGATGATGCTCGGGATCGAGAGGATCACGAAGAAAGCCGCCAGCGCGCTTCCGATGAATCCAGTCACGAAGATCGCCTGCCGGTCGCCCGAGATCAGGCCTGACCCGCCGATGATCCCGAGAAGCATGAGACCGAGGACGATCAGGATCGCACCGGCAATGATGTAAATGAAGCCGAGGACCTTGACGTGAGTGTCCATCTCCTAGTGTACCTCCGGTGGAGGTACGGTCGAAGTGGTGTCCGAGTTTGTGGTCACCGTCGTGTCGGTGTTGGTCGTCGATGAAGTGTCCGTTGTCGCTGTAGTTTCAGTCGTTTGCGTAACGGGCGGCGCGGGCGACGCCGTGTCGCTCGGCGGCGTCTGTTGCAACGCCGTATCGGTCACGGGCGGCGCCGCCGGCTTCTTCTCGGTCAGCACTTCGCTCTCGGCCAGGTAGCCCCACCGCCGAAGTCGCGAGAGGATCATCCGCTGGCGGGCGCGCAGGCGCTTGTTCGGCGCGGACGCGACCATCACTCGCGGGTTCGGCAGGCATCCGGCGAGCAGCGCCGCCTCGCGCGGGGTGAGCGCCGATGCATGCTTGTGAAAGTAGAACTGCGACGCCGCCTCGGCGCCGTAGACGCGCTCCCCCATCTCGACGACGTTCAGATACAGCTCGAGGATCCGCTTCTTCGTCAGGTGCTGTTCGAGCGACCTCGCGATGAAGTACTCCCGGATTTTCCGCAGCGGATTGCGCGACGGCGAGAGGTAGAGGTTCTTCGCGAGCTGCTGGGTGATCGTCGAACCGCCGTGCGTGATCTGCTTCCGCTTCCAGTCGCGCTCGAACGCCTCCCGCATCGCCTGCGGGTCGACGCCGCCGTGCTCGTAGAAGCTGTTGTCCTCCGCCACCAGGACGCCGCGCCGCAGGTACGGCGAGATCCGGCCGTATGGCACCGGTGTGTACTGCAACGTATCGTCTTTCCCCTCGCTCCGCAGCTCCGCGCGCCGGATCTCCATGAACGCGGTCGTCTTCGGGAACCCGCTCTTCAGCTCCTCGACGTTCGGGAGTGTCACCCACTCGTACGCGACATATGCGAGGATGATTGCGATGACGAGGATGAACAGCAGGAGCACGCGGCGCATCGCGGTGATTTTACGGGTCCTCGCGCTCCTGGTCGTTGCCGTGCCTGCGTTCGCCCTCACGACGCGCCGTCCGACGATCGCGCTGCTCGACCTCTCGCCGCGGTATGAGATGCGGGTCGACGCGTTCGGCGCGATGCGCGATTCTCTGAAGGTTTCGCTGACCCGCCACGGCTTCGACGCGTATACGACGAGCGATCGTTACGAAGAGATCGAGCGGTTCCGAGACGGCAACGCCGACTATTACCTCGAGATCATCGGCAGCGAGCGCGAGGCGCATTCGAACGGCGGCGGCGGAGTCGGCGTCGGGCCGGTCGACGTCGGCGTGACCGCGGTGAAGAACCGCCACTTTCTCGAGCTCCGCGTCTATGACGGCCGCTCGCTCGACGTGCTGCGCACGTATCAGCTCGACGCCTCGACGACGAGCCTCGTCCCGAGCCTCCTCGGCGTCCGCGGCTACAACTTCTTCGTCTCGCTTTTCGTGGCGCCGTGGACGGATCGCGCGCAGGCGCAGCACACCATCGACCGCGTGACGCGCGAAGCCGCCGCGCGCATCACCCGCGACTTGACGGAGTACCAGCGGCGGCAATGACTCCGGTCATCGTCCTCACGACCGTCGGCGAGAACCACGCCGTCCGCGAGCTCGCGACAGAGCTGGTCGAGCAGCGCCTCGCCGCCTGCGTCAACATCGTGCCGAACATCTACTCGATCTTCCGCTGGCGCGGGAAGGTCGACGGCGACTACGAGCAGATGCTCGTCATCAAGACGGCCGCCGAGCGGATCGACGCGCTGCGTGAGGTCCTCTTCGGCCGGCATCCGTACGAGACGCCGGAGTTCATCGTCATTCCGATCGATCGGATCGAGGGGGATTACCGCGACTGGCTCCTCGACGCCGTGAGCGCCGGATGACGAGGAAGACCGCCATCGCCAACAGCGTGGCGAACGAGATCGAGCGGCCGCGCACGAACGAATCGGGCATGTAGACGACGCGCAGCCGGCGATGCCCCTCCGGCACGTAGAAGCCGATGAATGCGACGTCCGCGTAGTAGGTGCGGACGCGGTGTCCGTCGATGTACACCCGCCAACCGCGCCAGGCGGACTCCGTCAACACGAGCCACGCGGCGTGAGCCCCGTTCACGTCGATCGAGTACTCGCTGCCGTCGCGGCGTGTCGTGATCGACGGCTGTCCGTTCACGACGACGTGCTGCTCCGGGTCGCCGGTCTCGATCCAGCCGGTGGCGGCGTAGTCATTTGCGTGTGAGACGTCGTCGAGGATTTTGTCGGGACCGCCGCCGTAGCGGATCTCGCGCGGCGCGAAGACACGCGGCAGCGCGTGCGAGCTCTCGAGCAGCCGCGTCGTGCGGTCGTCGAGCGCAATGCGCCAGCCGTCGGGCGGCGCCTGGCCGACGTCGGTGATCGCGTAGCGGACGCCGAGCAGCGAGAGGAACGGCTTCGTCAGATCGTCGACGCGGTTGAAAAAGACGTTCTGCGGCGTGCACCAGAGCGGGAATGTCTGCGCCAGACGGTGGAACGTCATCGCCTCGTACCCGCGGACGTCGTCGAGGTGATAGACGGCCGAACTGTTCGGGACGAGCGCGTCCGCCACGCCCGTCATCCGGAACGGCTCGTCGCCGTGCATCGCGGCGAGGATCGGCACGCGCGGGAAGAACGTCTTGCGCTCCGGCGCGGGATAGATCTGGCCGTCCTCGTT
>JACZCU010082374.1_pt1 | contig 14167 bp, 15 predicted proteins | sample 8641851 | NCBI WGS metagenome assembly JACZCU01 (sample SAMN15324605, study PRJNA640507) | soil metagenome | isolation source: monocropping sugarcane control | place: China: Luxin town, Laibin City, Guangxi Province | collected 2019-07-25 | depth 10cm m | reverse complement strand
CATACGCTTGTGAAACAATTTCCCATTCCCGAGGCGGGCAAGCGTGGAGTAGCGGTGGCACCCAACCGGGGCCTGCTCTACGTCAGCGAGTGTGGCATGAACAATTGCAGTGGCAGTAATGGCAGCCTGCTGGCCTATGACCTCGTGCATGACGTAGTGGTATGGATCGCCAACTACTCGTTCGGTGTGGACCAGCTTGCCGTGACACCCGATGGCTCCACTATCTATATGCCGCACGGCGCGGACGCTTCGGATGGTACCCACTCCATCCTTGACGCTAGTGACGGCAAACTCATTGGCTCGATCCAGACAGGTACTAACGGCCACAACACAGTCATCTCGCTGGACGGCAGCCAGGCATACCTGGCAGGCTACACCGGCAGCAACTACAACTACGCTCATGTGGTGAACCCGGCCACCAATCAGGTAACGCTCAACGCCGGGCCAACTACCAATGGAGTGCGCCCGTTCACTGTCAATGGCAAGCACACTCTCATGTTCACTACATCCACCAACATCTGCGGCTTCCAGGCACTCAGTCTCACCACTGGGAAAGTACTCTACACCGTCACGTTCAGCGGTTCGTGCTCCTGGTCGGCCAGCAACGCGCCCAGCCACGGCATCTCGCTGTCACCCGATGAGAAGCGGGTCTATGTCATGGATGCTCCCCTCGACCAACTCGAGGTCTATGACGTGAGCGGGCTGCCCACTTCGGCGCCGAGCTTCGTTGCTAGTGTGCCGCTTACTTCGCTTAGTGGCACGGAGAACCCCTGCCAGACCTATTGTGAACGGGAGGGCTGGGTATTGAATGACCTCTCCGGTCGTTATGTGTATGTTGGCGATACGGGCAATGTCGTGGACACCAGCACACTAAGTGTGGTAACGACCCTTCCGGCCCTCCAGAACACGCGACAGGTAGTGGAAATCGACTGGACGAACGGCACGCCGAGTGCCACCAGCACGCGCTTCGGCCTGGGTCACGTGATCAGCTAACTAGCTACCACAAGGCACACCCGTGCAATCCCTTGCGTGGGTGTGCTCCCCCAGCGTGTCGCAAGTAGTGTGGAGTGCTGCGGGTGTGCGGCTTGCAGCCGCACACCCGCAGCACTCCACACGAGAGGAGCCACCGTAGGTGGCAAGAAGACCTGAATAGTTACCAAATTCATTTAACCAGGGTAGCTTTTAAGTTGATAGGAGTAGACGCAAGTGCTTTAGATACGGGGCAATTGACTTTGGCATCTTGCGCCACGCGCTGGAATGTTGCTTCATCGATGCCAGGTACGACAGCCTCAGTCTCGAGATCGATAGGATTGATCGCGAAGCCGCCCTCAACAGGATTGAAATGTATGCGCGCAGTTGTATGTACGCGCGTCGGCGTGAAGCCGGCAGCCGCGAGCATTGCCGATAGAGCCATAGAGTAGCAACCTGCGTGAGCGGCACCAATCAGCTCTTCCGGGTTCGTGCCATCGGCCCCATCCCCCATTCGTGAACGGAAGGAATAATTCCCCTCAAATGCGCCGCTACCCAGGCGCATTTTACCCTGACCATTTTGTAGGTTTCCCTGCCATTCGGCATCTGCTGTGCGAATCGCCATAACTTTCCTCCTTTTTCAACACAATGAAAATCCTTCGTGCACGCAAGGAACGTCTTATTGGCGCTTCCTTGTACCCCGCAAGGGGCTGTTATTATTATACTCTCTTGGCGAGGTGAGTTTGACCGCCTTTCGTGGAGTAGGTAAATTGGACGAACTACTCCTGCATGGATCGTGCGTATAATAACATATACAAAGATGTGCTTATATATCTGCGGAGGTGTGCTATGCAGAAATCCTTCGAAACGTTCGCACAACAAGCAGGACACTAAGAACCTCGGCGCAGAATGGCACAGAAAGGAGAACGTATGCTTGACCCGATTGAAGCATTTCTTGCTGGTTATTCACCCGAGGTGCAAGCCATCAGCCGGAAGTTACGCACGATGGTGAAAAGCACCTTGCCCCAGGCGTACGAAATCCTGGTTGCAAATCACAACTACATCGGCTATGCATACAATGAGTCAATAGGTGTCCGCATATGCTATGTTTGTCCAATGAAGGATTACGTGCGTCTCGGCTTCATGTTCGGCACGCATCTGGCTGACCCTGAGCAGTTGTTGGAAGGCACAGGCAAACGAATGCGCCATGTAAAAGTGAAGTCCGTGAAAGATGCGAACCATCCTGCGCTGGAACGGCTGGTCACAGAAGCATGGACGGATGCACAGACACACATGCAGAAGAAACCTTGAGCTACGCCAGCACTTCCATCACGGTTGCAATACCCTGTACGGTGACCGCCGCTTCAGACTGGAATGCACCTTTCGAGCGCAAACGGGTGCGTCCTGCGCTTAAAGGAAGTTACGAGGCCTTGTCCCACGAGAGTTGGCTGAAGAATTTCCTCTTGATCTTCCAGGACGAGAGCAACGTAGTGAAGGTCCTGCGTGAAACACGCCTGGAAAGGGCCATTGGAGTGATTTATCTACCTCAAACGGAACGGGCCAGTCAAAGGCCGTGGCCTAGCATCTGACGAAACTCTACCGGCAAGGCTATAAGCCCGCGCAGCGAGTAGTTCGGACGAAATTCTGGAGTTTCGCCCACCATCTGAAGATTGGGCAAGCGCCTGATGATAGTATCGAAAGTAATCTGGCTCTCCATGCGAGCCAGAGCCGCACCAATACAAAAGTGAATGCCATAGCCAAAACCTAATGAGCGCACGAACAGGCGATTGATGTCCAGCTTTTCAGGGTCGGCAAACTTTTCAGAATCACGATTAGCTGCTCCGACGAGTAAATAGATGCTGCTCCCCTTTGGGATAGAAACTCCCCGGATTATCACGTCTTGCAAGGTACGGCGGGCAAGCATATGCACGGGACTAACGTAGCGCAGAAGTTCCTCTACCGCTTGCGGAATTTTTGAAGGGTCGGTTCGCAGTTGCGCCATCTGCTCAGGGTTTTGCAGCAGGGAGTACAAACCAACGGCGATAAGGTTGGCGGTGGTTTCGTGACCTGCGAAAAGCAAAAAATTCGTGGCGATGACAATTTCATCCTCGCTCAACATATCGCCATTTTCTTCGGCCTGCACCATCCTGGTCAGCAGATCTTCGCCAGGCCGCTTGCGTCGTTCCGCGATTAAGCTTTTCAGGTATGTTTTGACCTCGACAAAGGTGTTGGCCAGCCGTTGCCAATTTGATGCCCCAGCGAAAAGGAGTGTGGCTACAAATTCATTGATAGCCTCAGAACTGGCCCTGATATAGGGTCGTCCACTTCTTGGAATACCCAACAAATCAAGAATCACATTAGAAGGCAAAGGATAGGCCAGATCAGCCACGACATCCATTTTGCCTTCCGCCAACTGACGATCAATCAGTTCATCCACTAGTTTTTGTACGGTTGGTCGGAAAGATTCTATCATGCGTGGGGTAAATGTTTTCATCATCAGCGTGCGCTGGCGGGTATGGTTAGGGGGATCCATACCTTGCAAATTATACGCTAAAAAGGGAATAATCTGCCTGAGATACTGGCTTTTCTCCTCCTCAAATATAGAACTGAGGCGTTCAGGCGCGTCCGACCAAACATCAGAGGAAAATCGCCGTTGATCAGCGAAAACCATGTTCACATCGTCATACCTGGTGAGCATGAAGCATTTGAACATAGGGTTCCAGCGTACCGGCTCGTTTTCTCTCAGATACGCATAAACCGGGTAAGGGTTTTGAATGGTCGCAAAGAAATTATCCAACTCCAGAGCATTTTCCGTCGTCATAAATCTTTCCTCGTTTGCAAAATCGTTACCACATCCACGAGATGTTGACTTTTAACAAAATCATCTGGACAGTTGCTTTACATCCAGGTGTGCGTCGAGTACAACCCCATCAGTCTCAAGTTGATGACGTTGTTCAGGACTATAGCCAAGCGACTCTAGCAGCGCAAGCGTATGCTGCCCTAATACTGGAGCCGGGCGATACATTTGCCCAGGCGTACTGGAATACTTCACAGGAAAGCCAATAGCGTGGATGTGACCAGCCATGGGATGCTGGACCTCGATATCCATCGTACGAGCTTTTACCTGTGGATGCTGGTAGACCTCGTCAAGTGTTAACACTGGCCCGCATGGAACACCGGCCTCATCAAACACCTGCAACCATTCTTCCGTGGTGCGCGTCTTCAGAGTCAATGTGAGTGTCTCCACTAATTCTGCTAGATTTGCCATACGATCAGCGTTAGTAGCAAAGCTTGGATTTTGCAGCAGGTCAGAACGATCCAGCGCCCGGACAAGATGTTCCCAGTTACGCTGATTCGCCGCCCCGATAGCAATCCAGCCACTTGCCGTCGCGAATACCTGATAGGGAGCTGACAAGCGATGTGTGGTCCCCAGGCGCTGGGGAGCAGTTCCAGTGGCCCAATACTCGTTCGACTCCCACATGGTATATGCAAGCGCAGCCTCGAAGAGTGAGGTATCGATGTACTGCCCTTCGCCTGTACGGCCGCGCGAGAGCAATGCCGCCAGGATTGCATGGCTTGCATACAGCCCTGCATTGAGGTCACTGATGGGTACGCCAACTTTAGCAGGTTCTTCAGGTGTGCCAGTGACTGAGAGCACTCCGCTCATCGCCTGCGCCACCAGGTCGAAACCACCGCGCTCTCGATATGGTCCCGTATGCCCAAAACCAGAAATAGAGCAATACACCAGTGCAGGATAGCGAGCATGCACCTCCTCAAATCCAAAGCCCAGGCGTGTCATTGTTCCTGGGCGGAAATTCTCCACCAGGACATCCGCCGTTTCAATGAAACGCCACAGCACCTGTTTCCCAGGTGGCGTACGAATATCAACGGCGATACCATACTTGTTACGATTCATGGCGATGAACGCAGCCGATTCTCCGTTATAGTAAGGTGGAGCCATACGCCGTGCATCATCTCCACCGCGAGGATTTTCGATTTTGATAACCTCGGCTCCCAGGTCTGCCAGTAACATTGTACAAAATGGCCCTGCCATGATTTGAGTCAAATCTAAAACACGGATTCCTTCGAGTGCGGCTGGCACGAGCTTACTCTCTTTCCTCTTCAAAAGGCTGATAGTTGGACTGTCGCATAATCATCTATTGTATACTCTGAAAGAGATACATTAGTATACTCCGAAAGAGATACATTCGGGTCAGGTAAAACTATAAAAGGAGTTGTGCTTCAATGTCAACCGGGAATGCTGCTAATCACTATGATGAAGGGGCGGTGCTGCTCGAACAAAAGGGACCTATCGCCATGATAACGCTATCTCGCCCTGCCGCTCTCAATGCACTGACATGGACTATGTATCAGCAGATGGAAACACACCTTGAGTGTCTGGCCTCCGATGATACTACCCGCGCCATCATTATTCGTGGAGAGGGCAAGGCATTTGCAGCAGGTACAGATATCCAGCAATTTCAAGGCTTCACCGGTGAGGATGGCATCGCTTACGAGCGCAAAATGACAGCGATCGTTGAGCGCCTGTACACCATCTCCAAGCCAACGATTGCAGCGATTCATGGCTATGCGGTTGGCGCGGGCATTGTCGTCGCCTCTGTATGCGATCTCCGCTACGCAACTCCCACTTCCCGCTTTGGTGTACCTATAGCTCGTACGCTAGGCAATTGTATAACCCTCAAAAATTACCGGCACCTGGTAGACGCGTTTGGCGCGATGATTACGAAGGAAATGCTTTTTACAGGGCGCTTACTCACAGCAACCGACGCTTTGCAATGTGGTTTTCTTACAGCAATTGCCGATGAAGATAAACTCATTACACATGTAACCGAGGTCGCTCAGCAGATCAGCTCTCTTGCTCCCCTCACAATCTGGTCAGCGAAGGAGGCGCAGAGACGTTTAAACGCAGCAGAAGATACTATCGATTTCGACGATGTGGTGGCCTGTGTCTACAGTAGTTCCGATTTCGCTGAAGGAGTTCAGGCCTATCTGGAGAAGCGCAAACCGCATTGGCGCGGTCAATGAGAAATGCAAGAGATGGAGGTGAGGAGACACTCAGTTTTATTGTGCAGCTTGGCGCGAAAGTTTTGTTTCCTGAGTAATGGAGCTTCCTCCCATGCGGCCTCTCAAGCATACCACGCTATCAAGGCCGAGACAGGCATGCAGGCTCCACTACGTCCTCACTCCACCTCCCAACCGCGCATCTATTGGAGAGCCTTCTGCTTGCTTTCAATACCTTGAAACAACTTCTGAAAAGAGTCGGCAAACTTTCGCACACCTTCATCTTGCAGTTGCTGAGTAACCTGGTTGTAGGAGATACCAACGCGCTCCAGGTTCGCGAACACCTCCTTCGCCTGTGGAATGTTCTTATCAATGGTCCGGCTGACTCTGCCGTGCTGACGAAAATTCTCAATGGTTTGGAGCGGCATAGTATCAATGGTGTCGGGACCAATCAGTTCCTCGGCGTACACTACATCGCGGTAGGCGGGATTTTTCGTGCTGGTACTAGCCCACAGTGGTCGTTGGACGCGTGCACCACTGCTTTTGAGCACCTGGAAGCGCGGCGAGTTGAAGAGATTGAGAAGCTCCTGGTACACGAGACGAGCATTAGCGATTGCGGCCTTGCCTTCAAGTGCCTTGAGCTTTTGTCGCTCGCCATTATCGCCGGTCGCTTTGACCTTATCTTCGAGCAACTGGTCGACTAACGTGTCAACACGGCTCACAAAGAAGCTGGCAACTGAAGCGATAAAGCGGATATCTTTTCCTGCAGCCTGACGCTCTTCTAAAGCGCTCAGGTAGGCATCGGCTACCTCTCGATAGTTCTGCAGGGAAAAGATGAGCGTGATGTTGATGTTGATCCCTTCCGAGAGGGCCTGGCGAATGGCAGGGAGTCCGGCAGTTGTCGCTGGTATCTTCACCATCAGATTGGGTCGGGCGACCGTTTTCCAGAAGCGGCGGACCTCGATGAGCGTGCCCTGAGTATCATGCGCTAGCTCGGGCGAGACTTCCAGGCTCACAAAGCCATCTTGCCCGTTCGTTTGATCATAGATCGGGCGCAATAGATCGGCCACGGTGCGGATATCGGTCATCACCAGCGTTTCGTAGATCTCCGTAGTGCGCTTGCCCTCATTGATCATCCGCTGCATCTGTTCATCGTAGGCATGAGTACTGCTGATCGACTTTTCAAAAATGGTAGGATTGGCGGTGGTTCCTGTGATTCCATCATTGCGGATCAATCGCTGGAACTGACCCGAGAGGAACTGTGCCCGGTCAATATTATCGTACCAGATGCTTTGCCCCTGCGCCTTCAATTGTAATAATGGACTGATCATTCTGCTTTCCCCTTTCGTTAGTGATATAGGCACCATACCACTTCCTCGATGGCACCTCCACAAACATCACTATGTTTACTCCTTCGCCTCAAATGCATAGCGTAGGAACAGATGGCTTCCGCCACGCTTTACTCCGATGAGCGTTCCCCACAATGGCTGCTCTGGCGCGAACTGTTTTCCGCTGACGAGCCCAGGCCGCTCGACTTGCCCGTCTCGACCGGCGATCTGTGGAGCAAGCGTTAAGAAGAGTTCGTCCAGGCTTCGTTCCGCAAAGAAATCACCCATCAATTGCGGGCCACCTTCAACCAGCACCACTGCGCTCTTCCGGATATAGTTCACCGCTTTCAAGACATCCTGTGCGCTGATCGAGCCACTACTTTGTAGTGCCACGATCTGCACCCACGATGGTACATCATATGCACGGATACGCTCTTCAGCATAAGTAGTTGTCACGATCAATACCGGGACCTCACGAGATTGGAACACAGGCAGAGCAAGATCTACTTCACCACGCGCTGTGACGATGACGTTCAGAGGTGGTTCTGGCTTCCCCAGGCTGGCTCGAAGCGACTGGTATACTTCAGCAAATGCCGGATAGATGTATTGAGCGGTCCAACGGTGATGAGGTTCTACCCGCAGTGTTCCTGCACCTACAACTACGGCATCGGCAATCGCTCGCAGCAGTCCCATCAGTACTCGATCATGCGCATTGAAGCCACTGATATCTCCGCCACTCAAGTGCCCCGGCACGTTCAGCGACACGACTCCATCTATTGTCGACACAAAATTGCCTATGATATATGGTCGTCCTGAATGCAGTGGGAACTTGAAACGACCAAAGAGGACTTCCAGTTCTGGTGGGAGAGGCTGTAGATCGCTTCCATGCTCCACCTCAAACAGGGTTTCCAATGGTGCAAGCTTATTCATAAGTCTGCTCCACATGCTAGCAAGAATTCGACCCGCAGCGACGAATTATGGTCGTACTCACCTCGCCAGAACGTCGTGCGAGTCAATGTATTCGCCTCCCGGACTCCCCGCATCTCCGTACAGAGATGGTGAGCCTCGAGATAGACCGCTACACCGTGGGGATCGAGCATCGCCTCAAAGACGTTTGTGATCTGTTGCCCAAGCCGTTCTTGTACGGTAAAGCGCCTGGCAAACATCCGCACGAGGCGAGTGAGTTTGGAGATTCCAATGATATGCTCGTGAGGGATATATCCCACATAGGCATGCCCATAAAAGGGCAGCGCGTGGTGCTCACAGAGGGCGAAAAATGGAATGGGCCCCTCAATTACCTGGCTGAGGCGGCAGTCAGGTCCACCTCGACACTCAGTTTCGAACACCTTGAGCAATTTCGGATCGCCATCATAGCCTTCGGTTGCGTCAAACAAGGCACGGAGAAATCGTCGCGGTGTTTCGCGCGTAGCCGGAGTATGTAGGTCTAAGCCAAACGCCGCAAAGACTTCGGTCATGTAGCCCTCAAATTTATGCATTTGCTCGCTCGAAATCTCTCGATAGTGCAGATCCATGGCTGTATGCGTGATAAAATCATCTCCATCTCGTTCTAACAATGCTATTTCTCCTTCTAAACGTAGCTTATTGTGGTATCTCCACATACAATTGGATCGAATTCTGTCCAGGGGATAAAACCGGGTCACGGTTGAAATGCGCACATATCAGCAACAATACAGCTCAGAGCAATTATATGCGCACAGTAGAGTGCAGGACGTACACACCCTCTCATCATGGCACTTCCCTTTATAGTCAATGTTCGCTGATGCGCTTGACCTCAACTTGACCACTACGCACGCGTACATCATAGCGAGGTGCATTCACCGTAGCAGGACCCGTGAGCACGCGTCCATTACGCATGCAGAAGCGAGAACCATGCCATGGACACTCCACGACATCACCGTCGAGCGTTCCTTCATCTAAGGGACCACCCGCATGAGAACATGTTGCTGATATCGCATACCATTGCAAGCCCTGGCGCAGCAAGATCACCGGAACTCCGGCAGCAGTAACGCGATAGAGCTTGCCTTCCTCAACCTTCTCCAACGGCAGAACTGCTTCATACTCATCGCTTGCCGCCTCCCAGGCAGTGTGATTGACACCTGTACCTTTTGTGAAGACCATTTCCCCGCCAAGATACCCTGCGAAGAGAACGCAAGCCAGCCCGAGGAAACCAACAATGGCAGCAAAGACGCCATCGCCCGAGGCTTGCTGGAGCCGCAACACAAACGAAAGAAGGTAGAGGATCGTCGCCATCAAGTTCAATAACCCATGATAGAGGCCAACCCTTCGCTCAGAACCATAGGTATCGCTCCAGTCCGTAAGACCCGTTACGATAGCGCCGAGCGCTCCTAGCAGCCCTAGTAGGACAGCGACCTCTGCGCCACGCGCCGCCCAGGCGAAGGTAATAGGTGAGATCAACCAGATGACATCAAAGAGAGCGGCGATCATCCACGCACCAATGGGAACATCCGTGATGACCGGGTGCAGGGGATGGCCGAACCACGTCCCATTGAGCAGACTCTTGAACAGACGTGGCGGCTTGCGATGAGAACCTATCACGACCTGGACCGTACGCTGTAGGCCATCGCTCAGTCGATCTACAAAAGGTTGAAACAAAGAAGACACTTTGGATGATGGGGTCGTTTCTGATACAGAATCACTGGAAGAGACAGTAGAAACATTTCCTTGACAGCCACATGTTTCGCACATAGCATATCCTCCTTTTCAACGGCTCCTCAAGAGCCAGGAATGAACTTACTAGCTATCTCGCCTGACTTCTCATTGTTGTCTAGTCAATATGTGTTTCTGTTTCTATACCATATTTTCCCCATAAAGTCAATGATTTATTTGACCTTCTTGACAAAGTGCGTATTCCCTAGGTATACTAAGATCACTATGAGGAGGAGAGAAATGTCCCTATTGCCCAGAAACCAACGGTTTTTTTCAAGTACAGGTGGGCGGATGGTAATGCTTCTTCGACGCGCTAGTCGTACCGTTGATGAGCTCGCCCAGGCGCTCAACATCACGGATAACGCTGTTCGTGCGCATCTCACGACACTTGAACGTGATGGAGTTGTCCAGCAGCGGGGAGCGCGGCGTGGCAGCGGCAAACCTGCATATGTCTATGACCTTACACCTGAAGCTGAGCAGTTGTTCCCGAAAGCATATGGTCCTGTGCTTCGCGAGGTCTTAGAGGTGCTGAGCGAACGAATGACTCCTGAGGAGTTAGATGCGGTGATGCGCGCCGCAGGGCGCCGCATTGCTGCAAAATGGCATATTCCGCAAGGTGATCTACATGGGCGACTGGCAACTGCCGTCGAAGTACTGAACGAACTCGGTGGTATGGCTGAACTTGAATCATGTGATGGCACCTATTGCATCCGCGGCTATAGCTGCCCGCTTGCTGCCGCAGTACCCGGTCATCCCGAGGTCTGCCATCTGGCAGAAGCCCTGCTCACAGAGTTGGTAGGTGTGCCACTTCAGGAGCATTGTGATCGTAGCGAACCGCTACGGTGTTGCTTTGTCGTGCCAAAAAGCTGATTGCTCCTCGAATCCGATCTCCTCTCGTGTTATCGCGAACATTATTCAGGGATAGAGATAGAGAAGCGTAGTACAGCAGACAAGCGCCCAATATGGCGCTTGTCTGCTGTACTACGCTTTCAGTTCCTTGACACCGCCCTCACGCTGGCTCAACACGTGACATGGAACAGGCCGGTTACAGAGCCCTCGCTCTCATTCCATACATGGATTGCATCGGGCGTCGGCAGCATATCCACCTGGCACTGTTTGCGCTTAAAATAGTCAGCCGCTTCATCTGAAAGCGTAACATTGCCATACTGTCCCGTGCCAATGATGAGCCGCTCCGTTCCTTTTTCATAGACCTGCCTGGCTTCATCTAGCGAAATGATGTGCGATGTGCCATAGACCATCTTGGACAGTTTTTTCTTCCGTTTTTTCACCTGGCCGCCCTGGCGTATGAGCACATCATACTCAAAGTCTGTTCCTTCAATGGTGATCGAGCCGAACTGTGTCTGATCAATACTTGGCTTCATCTCACGCTCCCCTAACACTTCTCGGCGCATCGCGCCGCCAGATAATATAAGATTGTTCTGCCATACTGGCACTTTGAGAAATGTCTATATGATAATTATACATGCAATGACTACCTATTAAATACTCAATGGTATTACTCAACAGTTTTCCTTTGTTGCCCTTGCGAGCCCATCAACCCGAACCCGATTCTTCTCAGTAACTATTCAGGTCCCCCTCTTCTCTTGACCCCTCAGTGCCTGCGGCGCTTCACATATCTGTGTGATAGTTGTGAGCTATGCAGCCGTGAGCTGCATAGCTCACAACTATCACACATAGGAAGCCACCGTAAGGTGGCGAAGAGACCTGAACAGTTACTCTTCTACTCGCTCAGGCCAGCCTATGATCTGGCGCCCAGGTAGGAGAGCATGGCGGCGCCGGTCTTGATGCCTATAAAGAAGCGCGCGACCTCCATATTCTCGTTGGGAGCGTGGTTGGCCTCATCAGGGTTGGCATAGGGAACGCCAAAGGCCGGGATGCCCAGGGTTTTGGTAAAGACGTAGTTGGGCAGGCTGGCTCCCTTGGCAGGTACGAGCAGCGGCGCGGTGCCCTGGGCAGCGTTGATAGCCTGGCGTAGCGGCTCAGTATAAGGCGAGTCCAGCGGGGTTTTCGAAGGGTCCATACCTCCATAGCTTGTTACACTGACTTCCGGGGCATGGCTCTGGACATGAGCCTTGACTTTTGCCAGGATCTCCTCGGAGGTCTGGGCCTCGACCAGGCGGATATCGCACTTGGCAACGGCTTCATGTGGCAGGACGGTTTTAGAGCCTGGGCCGCCATAGCCACCATGGATGCCATTGATGGTCAGGGTAGGCCAGCCGGCCAGGCGTTCAAAATAATCACGTTCCTGCGGCTCATCAAGGTGTTGCAGATCAAGCGTTCGCTTGACCTCATCTACATCGATAGGCAGCTTTGCTAGTGCCTGCCGTTCCAACTCGGTCAGAGGCTGGACATTATCGTAGAAGCCGTCGATTGTAATATCACCGCGCTCATTCTTCATGCTGGCTAGCAGGTGAACCAGGGTCCAGAGCGGATTTGGTACGATACCTCCCCAGTGACCTGAATGAAGATCACGCTTGGCGCCCCGAGCGCGCAATTCGACATCCAGGACCCCACGCACACCCAAGCTGATGGTCGACTGCCCATTCTCGTGTACCGGTCCGTCACTGACGATCACCAGATCAGCCTGCAGTTCATCGCGGTGAGCGCTGATAAATTCTGGCATATGCGGGCTGCCCACCTCCTCCTCGCCTTCAAGCAGAACTTTTACATTACAGGGCAGCGTACCGCGACATGCGAGTAGAGTCTCCAGGGCCATTAACTGGGCGAAGTGCTGGCCTTTGTTGTCGCCCACTCCGCGTGCATAGAGGCGACCATCGCGGATAGTAGGCTCAAAGGGCGGGGAGGTCCATGCCTCCAGTGGGTCAGGCGGCTGGACATCATAGTGCCCGTAAAGTAGAACTGTGGTTGCGCCGGGCTGGACGTTATATTCGCCGAAGACCATAGGCCAGCCGGACGTGGGTATGATACGTACTGTCAGACCCATCTGGCGCATCACACCTGCAATATATTCCGCGACTTCACCGATTCCCTCACCATAGGCGCTGATACTTGGACGTCGCAGGTAATCGATCAGCCGCGCTAAAAAAGTCTGAGCATGTTCATCAACATAAGCGAAAATATCGTTCAGGTTGGGGATTTGTGGCGTATCCATAAATAGAGGTATTCCTTCCTTGACTTTGAAACATCATGCGCTGCAGGCGCACCCCTCCGCATGAAAATGCGTTTTCAGAAGATCCCGCTGACGACTTCTCTTTGACCTCTTAGCCCTTGCGGCGCTTCGCAAGCATTTCCCGTTGTGATGGTGTGGGCTGTGCAGCTTGCACTCCACACCCAACACCATCACACTAAGCAATCAGCCACCTGCGGTGGCGAGGTCTCCTGATGAGTTAGGGAGTCGCAACGGGCTCTCACTTAGGGGTAACATCTGTTCCCTTCCGTCCGTACTCACACATGATACTACCTCTCAGCTAAAGCCTGCAAATTTTTCACAACCAGGAGTTTTACCACATGTAATCCGTACCACACATACGATGAAAATCGTTGCGCTGCAAGCAACACTTCTTCGTTGAAAAATGCGGCCCTTACCCTTGCATCGGCAAGACCTCGGTACAGAGCTGGGATGTAATCATGTGAGTCTGGTCAAGCACGGAATGCAGCCCGTAAGTCGTCATCTAAGATGAAATAGATCCAGATCACACCAGGAATAACCATATCGAATAGAAGGGTCCACAGAACGAAGCGTGATTGGGACACCGCAAAACAACTGGTCACTATGCTGTAGCCCGCAAGAATAAGCGTCGCTACCCACGCCCAGCGCTTTAGCCTCCAGAGTCCCCAGAGGAGTAGGAGCTTGATGAGGCCAGCTATAAGGAAAGAGGCTCCCAGAATTCCTCCCGCAGGGCTACTACCAGTGAATATATACCCTCTTGGAAGGATGTTCGTAAGAGCAAGTATACCGAGAACGACCTCAAATACACCTTGCAGCCCCAGCAGGACCGCGATAACCGTGACACCTACTGGACGCTCCTGGGGTGCCTGTATCCGGGTATTTTTCATACACTTCTCCATATGTCCAGGCTCTTATGAACCAACAAGAGACCTTGATGAGAGGAACCTGACAGAAGTGTAAGCCGTCACACGCTAAAATACATCACTCAAACAGGTGATTTTGGCCTCAT
>JACZCU010124475.1_pt1 | contig 14187 bp, 9 predicted proteins | sample 8641851 | NCBI WGS metagenome assembly JACZCU01 (sample SAMN15324605, study PRJNA640507) | soil metagenome | isolation source: monocropping sugarcane control | place: China: Luxin town, Laibin City, Guangxi Province | collected 2019-07-25 | depth 10cm m | reverse complement strand
GCGGGATTCAAGATTCAGTCGTACAGCCTCACGGTCAACTACTCGCCGGCTTCGGCGATCCAGTCTGTGACCTTCACGCGCGCCGGCATCACGCAGTCTCTGACGCCGGCGTTCGAGTCGTCGCCGTCATCGGCCGGATCGATTTCGCTCATCGACACCTTCGACGAAAACACCAACCTGATCCCGTTCACGTCGAACGCGGCGCTTCCCGGCAATCAGGTCGCGAAGCTCCATTTCGTCTTCAAATCGACGACGCTGAAGGGAACCGTCGTGACGCTGACGCTCGACCCGACGCTCACGCAGCTCTCGAACCAGGGCGGGACGACGAGTGAGACCGTCAACAACGGCACTCTCACGCTCGTCAACGGCTCGATCGTCCAGACGCAGGACATCCCGCTGCTCGATCCCCGCGTCCTCATCCTCCTCGGCATCGTTCTAACCCTGGTCGCCCTACGCCTCCGGTCCTAATGTCCCTCTTCCGCTCCCTCGCGCTCTCCGCATTCCTCGCATTCACGCTCGCCGTCGCGGCGCAGGACGTCGTGACGGTCGGTTCCGCGACCGCAAACAACGGCACAGCCGACGTTCCCGTCTATATCCGCGACACGTCCGGCACGCCGCTCGGCATCGACAAGCCGGCGGGCTCGCGCATCCAGTCGTACAGCATCAAGGTCAACTACTCTCCGGCGTCGGCGGTCCAGTCGGTGACGTTCACGCGCGCCGGCATCACGCAGTCACTGTCGCCGGCATTCGAGTCGTCGCCCTCGTCCGCCGGCTCGGTCACGCTGATCGACTCCTTCGACGAGTCGACGAACCTCATCCCGTTCACCTCGAATGCTCCGCTGCCGGGCAACCAGGTGGCGCATCTCGTCTTCACGTTATCCAGCAGCGCCCAGCCGTCATCGAGCATCACGCTGGCGCTCGACACCTCCTCGCTGACGCAACTCGGGAACTCCGGCGGCACCGTGGAGGAAACGACGGCAAACGGCCAGCTGTCGCTGACCGGAGGCGTGGTCAACATCCCCGCGGCGACGTTGTCGCTGACGCCGCCCGTGCGGAACGTCACCATCGGGTCGACGGCCTCGTTGACCGCCACTCTCAGCGCGAATGCCTCGTCCGACACCACCGTGACGCTGCTCTCCTCGGCGCCTTCCGTCGCGACCGTTCCCGCGTCGGTCGTGATCGCGTCGGGATCGCGCTCCGCGAGCTTCGACGTCACCGGCGTCTCCGCTGGCAACGCGACGATCACCGCCAGCGCATCCGGCACCTCCGCGCAGGCGAGCGTCATCGTCAGCGCTTCGTGCACCACGCCCGCCGCCCCGCAGGTGAGCGCTCCCGCGACCGCCGCGGCCGGAAGCATCTACAACGTGACGTGGCCGGACGTCGCCGGCGCGACGGAGTACCTCGTCGATGAATCGACGGACGCATCGTTCGCGTCGCCGTCGACGACCACGGTGACGACGCCGACCGCGTCGTTCTCCCACCCAACCGCGAACGCGCGCTATTACTACCGCGTCCGCACGCACGCGAAGACATCGACTTGCGACACGACCTCCGACAACTCGAACGTCGTCTCGGTCCTGATCACCTCCGGCAATGGCATCCTGACGGTCGTCGGCTCGACGCCCGGGACCAACGGCTCGTACTTCAAGACCGCGATTCAGATGTACAACCCGACCGCGAGCACGATCTCGGGGAAGATCATCTATCACCCGCAGGGCGCCACCGGTTCGGATGCCGATCCGACGCTCGCGTACGCCATTCCATCGCACGCGAGCCGCTCGTACGCCGACCTCCTTCCCGCGATGGGCGTCGCGACGGGCCTCGGCACCGCCGACGTGGTCGCCGACGCGGGGTCCTCTCTGCCAGACTTGCTCGCCCGCGTCTTCAATGACGCCGGGACGCTCGGCACCAGCGGGCTCACCGAAGAGATCATCACCACCGATGAGGCAATGCAGACCGGCGACTCCGGCGTCCTCTTCGCCCCCGCCGACGTCCACGCATTCCGCCTCAACATCGGCATCCGCACCCTCTCCGCCGGCGCCTCGATGAACGTTACCGTTCGCGACAAAGACGGCAACGTCGTCAAGACCACCAATCACACGTATCCCTCAACCTTCTTTACCCAGCCGACCTCCGCCACGTTCCTCGATGGCTACGCGCTGACGGGAGGGGAGACCATCACCATCGACATCACTGCGGGTGCCGCGATCCTGTACGGCGCAACCACCGACAACACCACGAATGACCCGAGCGTCCAGTTCGTGACGCATCGATAGCCGCTCGGGTGGTGCGCACGAGGGTGGAGACCCTCATATGCGAGGGTTGATATCCTCGATGATGAGGATAAAAGTCCTCGATGGCGAGGATCAGTCGCCTCATGAGTGAAGCTCATAATCCTCAATGACGAAGGTCATCACCATCGAATATGAGGTGATCGAGCCTCGCCGATGAGGATTCATATCCTCGTGAGCGAGGCTTAAGCTCCTCGAACTTGAGGGTTACGATCCTCGTGAGTGCGAAAGTTCGTGGTGATTTTGCCTCCGGCGGAGATGTGTGCTCCAATTCCTCCACCGGTCAACACCAGAATTCAGCGCGTGAGAGAGAGGAGCCATCCAATGGACGAGGAACGGCCGCTCGTGGAGTACACCCCCACCTACCATGATGAGCTCGTCGCAGAGCTGAACGTGATGTTCGATCAGTTCATGGCGAAGCTGCCGTATCTCGAGCTCCCCTTCGACAAGCGTCAGTCGGTCTACGGCTATCTCAGTATCCCGGAGGCGTTCCGGCAGACGGCCGTCGCCGCCGTGGCCGAGTCTCCGGCGCTGCAAGCCGTGCAGCGGCTCCAGGTGGAAGAGGCGCGCGAGGTTCAGCAATTCAGCGAAGCCTTTCGTCCGCTCGCCCGGCGTCTGATCTCGGCAGGGGAGGCGCTCGAGTACACCATCGACGCCAAGATCTCGCGCCTCAACCGCGGCGCCCTCCGCATCTACGCCATCGCCAAAGAGCTCGAGCGCGACAAAGCCGAACTCGGCACCTGGATCGCCGAAATGAAGGAACACCTCAGAAAGAGAACCAGCGGTGGCCGCCGCCGAAAACCGGCACCGCCGGCGTAGCCGCTCCGCGGCTGCCCAAACATCGCCCTGTGACACCCTTCACGCGTAACCGTGATCACGCGAACTGTGTGACGACAAAGAGCCCTCTATCTTCCTCGTAAACCGACGCGGTGTGTGCGATCGCACAGACCGTCAGTCGCGATGAAAGAAGGAGAGCTCCCATGAAACGCCACGTCACCACCGCGATGCTCCTCTGCCTGGTCGTCGTTCTCGCAACACCGCTGTTCGCCGCCGACGGCGCCGCCCTCTACAAGGCGAACTGCAACACCTGCCACGGCCCCACCGGCGCGGGCGACACGCCGGCCGGCAAGATGATGAAGGCGAAGCCCCTCGGCAGCGCAGAGGTCCAGAAGCTCACCGACGCGGAGATCACCGCCAGCGTCACGAACGGCAAGGGCAAGATGCCGGCGTTCGGCAAGAAGCTCTCCGCTGACGACATCAAGGCCCTCGTCGTCTACGTCCGCACCTTCAAGAAATAGAGGAGGTCCGCGATGAATCGTCGCACCCTCATCAACTGGTTCCTCGGCACGTCGATCGGCGCGCTCGTCCTCTCGGTCGTCTATCCCGTCCTCCGCTTCATGACGCCGCCGAAGATCGCCGAGGCGAATACGAACCAGGTCGAGGCGGGACCGGTGAACGACCCGCAGCTCCTCGAGAAGGGCTACAAGATCGTCCACTTCGGCGCCGACCCGGTCATCCTCCTGAAAGCGTCCGACAACGACTTCCGCGCCTTCTCCGCCACCTGCACGCACCTCGACTGCATCGTCGGCTACCAGAAAGAGAAGACCCAGATCTACTGCAACTGCCACGGCGGCTGCTACGACCTCCAGGGGCGCAACGTCGCCGGACCGCCTCCGCGTCCGCTGACTCCCTACAAAGTCAACCTCGTCGCCAAGGGATCCGAACCGAGTCTCATCGTCGTCTCGAAAGCGTGAGTCATGAGCAAAGTGTTCAGCACTGTCGGCACGTGGCTGGATGACCGTCTCGGCGTCTCCGAGCTGAAGGAGCTCGCGTCGCACAAGACCGTCCCCGCGCACCGCTACACCGTCTTCTACTACCTCGGCGGCATCACGCTGTTCTTCTTCCTCCTGCAGATTTGCACCGGCGTGCTGCTGATGCTGTACTACCGGCCGTCCGCCGAGGAGGCCTTCGAGTCGGTCGAGTTCATCATGACGACCGTCCCGTTCGGATGGCTGATCCGCTCCGTTCATTCGTGGTCGGCCAACCTGATGGTCTTCTTCCTCTTCCTCCATCTGGTGAGCGTCTTCTTCCTGAAGGCGTACCGGCCGCCGCGGGAGCTGACGTGGGTCACCGGCGTGCTGCTGATGGCGCTCACGATGGGGTTCGGATTCTCCGGCTACCTCCTGCCGTGGAACCAGCTCGCGTTCTTCGCGACCAAAGTCGGCACCGACATCGCGGGAGTGGTGCCGGTGATCGGTCCGTGGATCTTGCGCTTCCTGCGCGGCGGCGATCGCGTCACCGGCGCGACGCTCTCGCGCTTCTACGGATGGCACGTCGCGATCCTGCCGGCGATCACGTTCACGATCGTGATGGCGCACATCGTCCTCGTGCAGCTGAAGGGGATGAGCGTTCCCGCCGCGTGCGAGGACGAAGTGAAGCAGCGTCCGCCGATGAAGTTCTTCCCACATTTCGCGCTGCGCGACCTCTTCGGCTGGATCGTCGCGCTCGCCGTCATCATCACGATCGCGGCATTCTTCCCTTGGGAGCTCGGCGAGAAGGCGGACCTCTTCGCGCCCGCGTACGAGAACATCCGTCCCGAGTGGTACTTCGTCTTCATGTTCCAGACGCTGAAGCTCGTGCCGGGCGGCTCCATCGCCGGCATCGAGTACGAGGCGATCCCGATCCTCCTTTTCGGTCTCGGCGGTGCGGCGCTGGCGCTCGTGCCGTTCCTCGACCGGCGTGCGGCGCGCGACGGCCGCAGTCCGCTGCTGACCTTCATCGGCGCGCTGGCGATGGTGTTCATCGTCGGGATGACGTGCTGGGGCTACGCCTCGGCGCTGCCGCTGTACATCATGATCGCGGCGGCGGTGTTGCTGTGGGCGCTCGCGTGGGCGACACATTCGAAGGATGGCAGTGAGGCGGCGGTCGCTCCGCCGCGCACCGGCGTGATTGCCGGCGCGACCTTCATCCTCATTGCGATCTTCGCGTTTCGCGCGCACGCGGCACCAACGTCGTGCACGAACTGCCATGCCGACAAGGCGAAAACGTTCGCGGCCGACGTGCACTCGCAGATCGGACTCTCCTGCCACAACTGCCACGGCGGCAATCCCGATCCGAAGCTGAGTGACGACATGGTGAAGGCGATGAACGGCCTCACCGCGCCGAAGCGCGCCGACATTCCGGCGTTCTGCGGCAAGTGCCACTCCGACGCGAAGTTCATGAAGGGCTACAACCCCGCCGCGCGCGTCGACGAAGTGGAGGAGTACTGGACCAGCAAGCACGGCCAGCTCCTCAAGCAGGGCGACACCAACGTGGCCGTTTGCATCGACTGCCACTCCGTTCACAACATCCGCCGCAAGTCGCAGCAGGATTCACCCGTCTACAAGACCCACGTCGCCGAGACGTGCAGCCACTGCCACTCGAATCCGAAGCTGATGGCGCACTACGGCATCCCGACCGACCAATACGCGCGCTGGCGCGTCAGCGTGCATGCGAACGCGCTCATCAACAAGGGCGACGTCGCCGCGCCGACGTGCAATGACTGCCACGGCAACCACGGCGCGATGCCTCCCGGGATCGAGTCGATCAGTTTCGTCTGCGGCCGCTGCCACGCGCGGGAAGCGGAGATCTTCCGCAAGAGCAACAAGCACGAGTTGTGGGCGCGCCACAACGAGATGATGAACGGCATGACGTGCTCCACCTGCCACCAGGAGGGAGTGCGCGCGAAGTTGAATCTCACTCACTTCGCCGAGTGCATCACCTGCCATGAGAACCACAGCGTCGTCCGTCCCACGGTTGCGCTCCTCGGCGTGATCCCGGAGACGCCGTGCGCCTTCTGCCACGAGGGCGTCGGTCCGCTCGCGACGCGCATCGCGGAGATCCCCGCGAAAGCGGAGCACTTCAAAGAGGTGCGCGACGGACTGCTCGCGACCGCAAAGGCGAAGGGCCTCACCGGCGACGCGCGCTTCGACTGGCTCGTCGACCAGGCGCAGCATCTCCCGTATCACCGCGTCAACGTCGACCCGAAGATCGCGGCGAAGCTCCGGCCGGAGTTCCTCCGCCTCTTCGACAAGTTCCGCATCGGGAAGACGCACTACACCTACAAAGAGCTGAACGGCCAGGAGGTCACCGTCGCGGTGCGGCGGTGCAACGACTGTCACGACGAGAAAGACTCGCCGGGCCTCGCGAACGCGACGGCGTACCTCGACTCGACGCGCGGACTGACCAGCATGGTCGGACGCGCCGACCGGATCCTGCTGTCCGCTCATCGAGGCGGCGTCGAAGTGCGCAAAGTGCGCGCGGAGCTCGACGGCGCGATCGACTCCCAGATCGAGCTGCAGACGCTCGTTCACACCTTCGCATCGCCGGACGTGAAAGCGAAAGAGAAAGAAGGACTGCAGCACGCCGAGGCTGCGCTCGTGGCGGGGAAGAGCTCGCTCGACGAGTTGAACTACCGGAGAAAGGGGCTATTCACCGCACTCGCCGTCATCCTGATGGTGCTCATCGGCCTGGTCTTCAAGATTCGCGTCTTGTGAGGCGGTATGAGCGAATACGGCGCGGGCCTCGAATCTCGTGTCGAACGCCTCGAAGGGGCGGTGGAGGAGCTCTCGCACCGCCTCGAGAGGGTGGAGTTGGAACGTGTAGGGGCCGGCTCTCAGCCGGCCCTTGCTGTCTCAACGCCGCCCGATGTGGACCGGCTGAGAGCCGGCCCCTACACATCTGAAGACGCCTCCCTCTTCTCCCTCGCGGGCAGCTCCATCCTCATCCTCGCCGGCGCGTACGTCATTCGTGCGCTGACCGAGAACGGCGTTTTGCCGCACGTCGGCGGCGTCATCGCGGGCGTCGTCTACGCGGCGGTCTGGATCTTCATCGCCGACCGCGCGGCGCGCAAAGGGCGTTCGCGAGTGGCGCTCTTTCATGCGGCGACGGCGAGCAGCGTCGCCTTCCCGCTCGTCTGGGAGACGACCGTTCGTTTCAAGTTCGTCTCGCCGGCCTTCGGGGCGAGCGTCGCCGCGTTCATGGGACTCGTTCTCGTCGGCGTCGCGTGGCGCGACCGGCAGCAGTCGATCGCGTGGATCGGCGGCATCGGCTCCATTGCAACGGCGCTTTCGATTGCCACTCCGCTCGCGCTCATCCCGCCGCTGCTCGCGGGGAGCCTCGTCGGCGCGGCGACGCTGTTCGTCGCCATGGACTGCGGCTGGACTTACGTGAGCTGGCCGGCCGCGATCCTCACCAACACCCTCGCCGTGATGGCGATCGGATGGCCGCTGCTGCAGGGGAGGCTCACGAACCCCGGCGAGCTGGTGATCGCGCTCGTCGCGTTCGCCGTCGTCTGGCTCGGTGCCATCGTCCACCGGCGCGTTGCGAATTCCGAAAGCCCCACCGTCTTCGACGTCTGCGAGAGCGCCCTGCTCGTCTTCATCGGCTTCGGAGGTGCGGCATTCGTCTCCCTGATGCACCACACGGGGGAGGAGCTGCTCGGCGTTTTCCTGCTCTTCGTCGCCGCGGGAGCCGGAGTGATGTCGCTCACGGGGTTCGGTTCGGCAACTTCCGCTTTTCGTGTATTGGCAGGTGCGCTTGCCGGTTTTGCGCTGGGTGTAAGCAGCGTCTTGTTGTTACGCGATGTTACAAATCTCGCGTTGGCGTGGGCTTTCCTCGGTGTCGTCGTCGCCGAGCTGGCACGGCGCCGCAAGTCAGTTCCGTTCGCGATTCAGAGCATCACCTGGATCGTTCTCGCGGCGCTCGCGGGTGGGGTGGCGGCGTGGGTGGTCGAAGCGCTTTTCCGGAGCTACATTGTGTTTCATCCGGCCGCGGCCACGATCGTTCTGGCAGCGGTCATTGTCCTTTCCCGGGTAGAGGAGCGCTTCGCGCGTGGGACCGCGCTCGGCGTTGCGGCGGCAGGTGCTTTTGCGTGTGTCGTTTACGCGGCTGTTCGTCTGATCCAGACGGCCGACCCCATGGGCCTCGCGCTCATTCGAACCACCGCGCTCGCGGGGCTCGCGGCGTCGCTCGCGCTCCTGGCGCGCTTCGGGTGGGCGGCCGGAGCGATCGGTCTGGCGCGCTCCGTCCTCGTGATCGGCGGACTGAAGCTGCTCGTCGAAGACGTCCGGATCGGCTCCGCCCTGATGCTGGTGGCCGCCTTCGGGGCGTACGGCGGTGCGATGGTCGTCGTCGGTCGATGTGCGCTTCGTCACACGAGGATCAAGCAGGCGATACAGGTCACCGAGCCGGGTGAGCGAACAATGCAGTCAGCGAATTAGAGGAGACATCATGAATCGACACCTGAACCGCATTCACACGCTCGCGATCATCGCAGTTGTGATGCTTTCGCTCGCCGCGTCGGCCGCGACGAGACGCGCCGTCACACCCCCGGCGTCTCCGGCTCCGGCACAGGCCTCGCGCTACACGCCGAGCCAGATCGAGGCGTACCTCAGCGATGACGGCATCGCCTACATCCGCCCAGGCTTCCACATCACCGTGAACTCGGTCACGATCGGTACGGACCGGAAGCCGGTCGTCGACGTCTCCTTCACCGACGACCTCAACCAGCCGCTCGACCGCCTCGGCCAGGTGACGCCCGGCGCGCTGTCGGTGAGTTTCACGGTCGGTTGGTGGGATCCGGCGACGCGCCATTACACCTCGTACATCACCCGCACCGCGACCGCCGCGGCGCCGAGCAAGCAGATCGGCACGACCGCCACGCAGGCCGCCACCGACAGCAACGGCAAGTGGGTCGACCTCTCCACCGGCCACGCGACCTACACCTACAACACCGCACTGCCGGCCAGCTTCGACCAGACCAAGACTCACACGATCGGCATCTACGCCACGCGCAACCTGACGGCGCAGATCTCGAAGAACTACTACGCGAACGCCGAGTACGACTTCCGGCCGGACGGCAAGGCCATTACCGACAAGTGGGACAAAATCAACCAGGCGGCGAGCTGCAACAACTGCCACGATCCGCTCAGCGCTCACGGCGGCGCGCGCCAGGACGTGAAGCTCTGCGTTCAGTGCCACCAGCCGCAGTCGACCGATCCCGACACCGGCAACACCGTCGACTTCAAGGTGATGATCCACAAGATCCACAACGGATCGAATCTTCCGAGCGTCAAGGCCGGCACGCCGTACCAGATCATCGGCTTCGGCCAGTCGGTCAACGACTTCTCGACGGTCGTCTTCCCGCAGGACATCCGCAACTGCGCGAACTGCCACGAGGGGACGAACGCGAGCGCCAAGCCGACGCAGTCGACCGTCTACCTGACCAACCCGAGCCGAGCGGCCTGCGGCTCCTGCCATGACGACGTCAACTTCACCACCGGCGCGAACCACCCCGGCGGCGCACAGGCCGACGACAGCGCCTGCGCCACCTGCCACGTTCCCGACAGCGGCGCCGAGTTCGACGCGTCGATCAAAGGCGCGCACACGATTCCGCTGAAGTCGAAACAGCTCAAGGGCCTCAACGTCGCGATCGTCAGCGTCAGCAACGTGGCGCCTGGCAAGAAGGCGACCGTGGTCTTCAAGGTGACGAACAACGACGGCACCGCGGTCGACCCGACCAAGCTGACGACCTTCTCGCCGATCCAGGCCGGCCCGACGTCCAACTACTCGTTCCAGAAGCGCGACAACGCGCTCACCACGGCGACGTTCGACGCCACCACCGGCAACACGACCTACACCTTCATCGACGCCCTGCCGGCCGACGCCAGCGGCACGTACGCGTTCACCCTCGACATTCGCCGTAGCGTCAACCTCAAGCGCGCCGACGGCCAAGCCGACATCGCCGTTCGCGAGTCGACCATCAATCCGGTGAAGTACGTCGCGATCACCGCCGGGGCCACGCCGACGCCGCGCCGCCAGGTCGTCGCGCTCAACCAGTGCAACAGTTGCCACGCCGGCCTGTCGCTGCACGGCGGCCAGCGCAACACGACGGAAGAATGCGTCATGTGCCACAACCCCGGCGCGACGGCCACCGTCACAGCCGGCGGCGCGAATGAAGGCATCTCCTTCCAGCGCCTGATCCACCGCATCCACACCGGCGAGAACCTGACGCAGAGCTACACGATCGGAACGAACAACTTCAACGACGTCCGCTTCCCGGGCGATACCCGCAACTGCGCCAAGTGCCACGTCGGTACGTCGTACACGCTGCCGCTGCCGGCCGGAATCGCCACCGTGACCGCCCCGCGCGACTACTTCTCGCCGCAGGGTCCGGGCACCGCCGCCTGCCTCGGCTGCCACGACAACCAGGACGCCGCGGCGCATGCGTACCTCAACACCACGAACTTCGGCGGCACTGCCGTCGCGGAAGCGTGCGCAACCTGCCACGGAACGGGGAAGGACTGGGCAGTTGACAAGGTGCACGCGCGGTAAGTAAGAGCGTAAGCGCCATGAAACGGAATCTTTCATCGGGACTCACCCTCCTGCTGCTGCTCGTGCCCCTCGGGGTACGGGCGCAGCAGCCTCCCGCGCCAGCAGCCACGCCCGCTCCCGAGCCCGCGGTGGTGATGTCGTGCGGCGACTGCCACCAGGAACAGATGGCGGCGTTCGCGACGAATCCCCACGCGCACGGGAAGGCGGTGAAAGGCGTCGTGCCGAACGCGGTCTGCGAGACGTGCCACGGTCCGGGCCAGGCGCACATCGAAGCCGGCGGCGACAAGACGAAGATCTTCAAGCCGGTCGGGCTCCTCGGGTCGAACAAGGCGTGCCTCGCATGCCACGATGTCGCCACCGACCGCGTCTCGCGCCACACCGGTCCGCACGCGAACTCGACGACCGTCAACTGCCTGACGTGCCACTCGATCCACTCGGCGGACACGCACGCGCAGCACCTGCTCGTCAAGCCGCAGCTCGCGCTCTGCGACAGCTGCCACTCGACGCAGGTCGCCTCCTTCCGCAACAAGCCGTTCGCGCACCGCCTCGGCCGCGGCGGTATGGAGTGCTCGTCGTGCCACGAGCCCCACGGCAAGGGACTAGGACGCGAGATGTTGCGCGTCACGCGCGCCGGCGAGCTGCCGTGCGTCAGCTGCCACACCGAAAAGCGCGGCCCGTTCGTCTTCCAGCACGGCAGCGTCGCCCTCGGCGACTGCCTGACGTGCCACGAAGCGCACGGCTCCTCGAACCCGAAACGGCTCATCCGCGCCAACGTCTATCAGCTCTGCCTCGAGTGCCACTCGAACACGCCGAGCAACGTTCTCGGCTCGCAGCCGCCGTCGTTCCACAACCTCAACAACCCTCGCTATCGGAACTGCACCACCTGTCACACCGCGATCCACGGCTCCAACCGGGATCCGCAGTTGTTCAAGTAGGAGAGGACGACGACGATGAAAAGCAGACTCCTCTCACTCGCCCTGATCCTCGCCGCGTTCACCGCGCGCGCGCAGACCTTCGATCTCGAGGCCGGCTACCGCTGGCTCGACCTCAAAGGCGACGAAGGGATGTACCGCACACAGATCGACGAGCGGAGCGGGTTCCTGATCCGCGCCTTCACGATGAACAGCACTTCACCGCTCGCCGACCGCATTCGGGTCGACATGAGCGACCTCGGCACCGGCCCGGCGGGCGCATTGCGCGTCGACGCCGAGCGCGCCGACCTCTATCACTTCCGCCTCGGCTACCGCTCGGCCGATCTCTTCAGCGCCGACCCGAACTTCGCGCTCGGCCAGCACACCTACGACCGCACGCGCCGCACCATCGACGCCGATCTCGAGCTCTTCCCCGATCGCAAGATCGTTCCCTTCGTCGGCTACTCGTTCAACCGTTTGAGCGGCCCCGGCTCCACGACCTATCACGTCGGCCAGGACGAGTTCCTCCTCGGCCAGTCGCTTCGCGACACCGAGCACGAGTACCGCGTCGGCGCCGGCTTCCACTTCACCAACGTCTACGGCGAGGTGACGCAGGGTTGGCGGCGTTTCAGCGGCAACGAGACGCTGACGCTGATCGGCCCCTCCACCGGCAACAACACCACGCCGGTCCTCGGCCGCGACGTCACGGCGTCGTCGATCTCGCGGAACGACAACACCAGCGTCGACACGCCGTTCACGAACGCGTACGTCACCGGCCAATTCGCCGATCGCGTCAAAGTCACCGGCAACTTCGTCCGCTTCAACGCCGACTCGAGCGGCGACGAGAGCGAAGCCGACACCGGCTCGTTCATCAACTTCGCGATCAGCCGCTTCTTCGCGGGACTCAACGAGACGGCGAGCTCCCACGCCAAGAACACGACGTGGCGGGGCGGGGCGAAGGCGGAAGTCGGGCTGGCGGACAACGTCGACGTCTTCGCCGGATTCGATCGCGAGCACCGCGACCTCGATGGCACTGCGCTCCTCAACGACCTTTTCCTCCAGACCGTCAACTTCGGCGGCGCCGATCCGAAAGACGTTGCCACAGTCCTCAACGCCACCAGCTCCATGGGACGCACCGAGGACAACGTGCGCGCGGGGCTCTCGGCGCGGGCGATGGGCCCGTTCACGCTTCGCGCGGAAGTGCGCGAGACGGAGATCAACGCCACCGTGAGCCCTGACCTCTCCGAGATCGTCGTTCCGGGCGCGCAGGGCGGGTCGTTCGATCGCCGCATCCGGACGCTCGACACCACCGGCAGCTACACGAAGGAATTCGTGACGCTTTCGGCAGCGTGGCGGCGCGACTCGGCGGATGGAAACATCTTCCGAACCGACTACCAGAACCGCAGCCGCTACCGCCTTCGCGCGCAGATCAACGGAGCGAGCTGGTTCAAAGCGGGCGCCATTGCGGAACGAACGAACCAGTGGAACAACAATCCTGACGTGGCATACGACGCGAACATTCGCCAATACATCGACAACGTCGAGATCACGCCCGTCAAGAACGTGTCGTTCCGAGGCTCGCTCTCGCGGTACAAAACCGACACGACGGCGCTTTACCTCCAGCCGCAGTTGCTCACGCCGGCGACGTCCCTCCATACCGAGAACGGCCGCGCGCGCGAGCTCGGCGTGACCTTCTCGTACAAGCGCGTCGGCTTCGACACCGGCGTCACACGCTTCACGAACGACGGCACGTTCCCATTCACCCTCGACCGCGCCAGCGCCCGCGCCACGATCGACCTCATGGCGAAAACCGGCCTCGCGCTCGAGTGGAACCGGGACAAGTACGAAGAGCCGAACCCCGCGCTCGGCAACTTCGACGCGAACCGGTACGGTGTCTATCTGAGGTGGTCGCGATAACCTCGTGTGGGCGGGCTTTCCAGCCCGCCCCACGGTCTTTTACGCTGCGATCGCGATGTGATCGATCACGCGCGTCACGCCGGGCGCTGACCATGCGGCGTGCACGGCGTCCTCGCGTTCGGCGAACGAGCGCACCTTCCCGGTCAGCGTGACCGTCGTGTCGACCGTCTCGACGTGAATGGCATTCGCGTCGACCTCCGCGTTCCGGCGGATGGCCAGCTCGATCTTCCGCTTCACGTCCGAGGCGCTGACGTGCGGGTTCACGGTGATCGCGTTGGTCACGCCGCGGACCCCGCGCAGCCAGCGCACCGCGTCTTCGGCAGCGCGGCGCTGGAACTCCCACTCCACTTCGCCCTCGAGCTGGAGCCACCCTTCGCGCACCGTGATCTTCACGTGTTCTTTCGGCACGCGGTTGTTCCATTCGAGCGCGTTGATGGCGGACACCGCGATGTCGGTGTCGTCGCGGCGGTCTTCGTCGACGAGGGCAACGTGCAGCTCGTTCGCGATCCCTTCAACGCCGGTGACGCGTTTGGCGACCTTCTCCGCCATCCACCGGTCGGTGAAGCTCCGGACGATGCCGGTCAGCGTCACCACGCCGTCGGCGGCGGGGGCGCCGATCTTCGTGGCGTCGACCTCCCGATCCCAATCGGGCTCGTCGGGCACGTCACGTCGCAGGGCTCTTTCTTGTCGATTCG
>JACZCU010322566.1_pt1 | contig 14250 bp, 10 predicted proteins | sample 8641851 | NCBI WGS metagenome assembly JACZCU01 (sample SAMN15324605, study PRJNA640507) | soil metagenome | isolation source: monocropping sugarcane control | place: China: Luxin town, Laibin City, Guangxi Province | collected 2019-07-25 | depth 10cm m | reverse complement strand
TCGCCACGCTGCTTCTGTGCCGGGATATTTCGGGGCTGTGCTATCCGTTCCTGGATGTGAAGGTTTCGCATCACCCGGCTTCGCACAACGACACCTCCGATGCCTACGAGCGCATCTGCCACTATTACGTCAGCAAGTTTGCATACCTGGCCCAGAAGCTCGATTCGATGCCCGAAGGCGAGGGCACGGTGCTGGACAATTGCTGTCTGACCTTCATGTCCAACATGTGGTCGGGCACGCGGCACGATTCGACCAAAGTGCCAATGCTCACCGCGGGCGGTTTGGGCGGAACCCTCAAGACCGGCCGAGTGCTCGACTATCTCGACAAGGGCGACGAAAACCGAAAGCTTTGCAGCTATTACCTCTCCATCATGGATCGCATGGGCGTGAAGCTCGACCACTTCGGCGACGCTGAGCAGCGGCTGGCGAATCTGTAAAATCAGTTGACAAATGTCGCATCGTGGTTGCACGATCTGGCCGAAATGATGCCAGACGCCGCGATTCCATATTGAATTGACTTGCTCCAAAGGCGTGTTTATCGTTCCAGGCCCGCGGCCGAGTACCCAAGTGGGGTAATAGGACACCTCTGTTATTTTCAGGGTCTGACCCGTCAACTGGACACAAACTGGACACGGTCAATTTATTGAGAGCGGCCATCATCTCGACCAGCTCTGCATGCGCGTAGCCGTCCGTTACGTCCTCGTTCGCGTGGCGCATCAGCTTCTTTTTGGTAGCGCGCGAGCAACCGGTGCGGTCGAGGTTCGTCTGGAAGGTGTGCCGCAAGGCGTGATAGTCCAGGCGCCGGCCCTTGATGTCGCGAAAATCAACGCCAGCCCGGCGAAGGTCCTTTGTCAGCGTCTTATGGTCCGGCACGCTCGGGAGGATTCGCGGGCCAGGCATCTGTCCATGCCATTGCCTCAGTAGAGTCACCACGATCGGATGGAGCGGAATGTAATCCCGCACGTCCGCGCTTCTGGCATGTTTGGGGCGGATGCCGACGAATGGTATCGACTCGTCTAACCGCGTATCTTCCCATTCCAGCCGTGCGGCCTCGTTGCGCCGCAGGCCGTTCAAAAATGCCATGGCGTAGGCGAGTCGGCGATGCAGCGGCATATCCATTGCGTAGAGCGATGCAATCTCCTGGTCCGAGCCCGCGCGTCGCTCGCGCGTTTTGCGTGCGCCCTTCTCACGGACGCGCCGCACCTTGCGAAGTGGATTTCCCCAGCCGTCTGGCAGAAAGTGATTCACGAAGGCCTTGGCGCGGGCGATGAACTTGTTTCGGTAGCTGGCGGTCGCGCCTTCTTTTTCCAAGGCCTCCAAAATGTTGTGCATCGACTCGTCTGTGATGTCCTGCCATCGCTTCCAATCGCCAAGCTCGATCAGCCGATCCATCATCCATTCGACGATGCGAAGATGATCACCGTCCTTGCCGGCAAGGCGAAGCGCCTTGATGTGCTCCCGATTGAGTTTGTCGATCGGCTCGGAGAGCTTGGATGCATCAGCGCTGATCATGCCCGATGCGCGGGCCTCGGCTTCACGCCGCATATCTTCCCAATGCCGCTGTGATGCTCGCTTATCGGTAAAAAGCTTGATCCATTTCCAAGGGCGGCCCGGATCCTTGCGACGGCCGTACCAGCAGTCCGATTGGATCATGCAGGCATTGCCCTTGGCGTCCTTGCCCGGCCATGATCGTTTCACCAGGTCGCTTGAGAATTTGGTCACTTCGGAATTCATGCCAAGGCAGCCTTTTCGCGTTCGATGTACTCCATCACTTCGTCGCGCATCCAAACCGTTACTCGGATCGACCGCTTGCGCTTCCTGGGGAAACTTGCATCGCTGGAAGATTTCCGCCAGACCTCTCGCTTGCTGAGTCCTGTGAGCCTCGCGACTTCATCGACCCTGATAAACGGACACTGCTCTCGCATCCCCGCTCCCGATCAGTTGGAAATCCTCTCGCCTTCCAGCCAGTTCCATTGCCTCGCATTGATCAGGTCGAGCCATTCCTTCCGTCGCGCCGCGCTCATTTCCGGCAGCTTCTTGCCAGCCAATCGACGGGCCGCCTTCTCGAATCCCTTCAGCGCGTCCGACCAAAGTATGTCTTCGTGGCCGGCAATCTGCTGGGCCAGCGCGATGAACTTCTCGTGCGTGTCCACCTGCTGAACGGTCACAAACTCCTCGACCGGCTGAGGCTCTTGTTTGGCCGGCTTGTCATTCGCCTGCGCCGCTTGAGTCTGCGCGGGCGCGGCGGCTTCCTGCCCGCGCGTCTCCTGGTGAGGCGCTTTCCCGTAATTCGACGCGAGGAAAGGCGCGACGATCCCCATTGCGTGCGCCGCGCCCGCCGGCCTGATGCTGCCCGCCCCGGAGGTAATCGTCGGCAGCGGCTGCTCCAGCGAACCGCCCGCGCTGTCGCCTCGGAATTTTGCGAGGAGGGGAGCGGCCAGAGCCATGCCTCCCCCCTTTGGATTTGCCGTGATCGTGTGCGCGGGCCGCTGGATTGATCGATATCCGGATTGATTGCTACCGTTCTGCACCTCGACCAGAAGTGGCGCGACTAAGGCACGGTCATTTTTGGCGGTGATTGTTCCGATAGGGGCATCGCCACCCGTTGCCGGGCTCTGGCCAGCGCGTCCGCCGACGCCGGCAATGAAGGGGTATAGCAGACCGTCTTGCTTCTCGATCAGATAAGGTCCGACTTCACCGCATGCGCGACACTTCGACTCTTTCCCCTCCCAGCCCTTATCTGATCCACAATGGGGACAGAATTTCGGCTCTGGGTATTCCCTCCCTGTGCGATTGAACTTCACGATGTAGGGCCTTGGATTTTCAAGCACGTATCGCTTGAGGCCCATCGCGATCCGTCGCATCGTCTTTTCTGCCAGCGGCCGAATGATCTTCAGCGGCTTGGCTTCCGCTTTGGTCAGGAAGATCGACGGGCAGGGCAGGCTCCAGTCGATGCATTGCGCCGCCGTGCGATAAGGCCGCCGTCCCGGTCCATGCGTGGGCTCGGGCCAGTTGATCGGTTGTCCATCGCATCGCGCGATCAGGAAGAATCGCCGGCGATGCGTCGGCGCGCCGAAGTCGGCTGCGTTTAAGACGCGCGTCTCGACGTGATACCCAAGATTCTCCAAAGTGGAGCGCCATCGCCTGTAGGTCTGCCCTTTGCGCTTTTGGCAAGGCCGATCGTCGTCAGTCAGGGGTCCCCAATCCTGAAACTCACGGACGTTTTCCAAAATGATGATGCGAGGCTTTTTGCGCTTCGCCCAGCGAATGACCACCCATGCCAGGCCTCGGATGTTTTTCTTCACCGGCTTGCCGCCCTTGGCTCTGGAAAAATGGCGACAGTCCGGACTGAACCAAGCCAAGCCAACGGGCCTGCCGGCAGTCGCTTCCGTCGGATCGACGTGCCAAACATCCTCGCAAAGGTGGCGCGTGTGCGGGTGATTGAGTTGGTGCATCATGACCGAGTGCCGGTCATGGTTGATGGCGATGTCCACCGCGCGGCCGCATGCGGCCTCGATCCCCATCGAAGCGCCGCCAGCGCCGGCAAAGTTATCGACGATCAATTCATCAAAGAGGCCCGAGCCCAGGCGGCTGCCGCGCCGCGTCCGTCGATTTGCGCTGTCCCGGCTGTTTCCACTTGCTATTTCGGTACTTACAACTTCATTGCCGAAAATGCCTTGTGCCGGTCGGCGGGGTAGACTGTAAATCTGATGGCTCTTTTTCATGCGACCTCGCTTTCTGCTTTTGGTTGCGAGGCGCGCGAATAGAGTGCGCCGGTGCTCGATGCCTTGGCCGCGACTTCAGCCTCAAAGGCCTTATTGTGGTGGGCCTTCATATGGCATGAGCGGCAAAGGAAAACGATCAGATCCGGGCGTCTGTAGTCTGGATGATGTCCGTCTGTTCGAGCGGGTTGTCCGCAATATTGGCAGCGGCTGGGCCGTTTGATCTTTCCAAGTTTGATGCGCTTATTGATCAGGCCATTGGCTCTGACCCGGTCGGATTTCGATGACTCCGGGGTGAAGGCCGTCGAATTCAAACCGCCAGCGGAGCGGCGGCATTGCGAGCAGAGACGCCGGCTGTCGCGACGTAATCGAACGCGCTGAACGTGATATGGTGTCGAGCATCGCTCGCAAATAACATCAGGCATGGGACGCCCCCTTTGCCAGAATTTCCCTCACCCGGCGAAGTGTCTCGATTGATCTGCGGCTGTTGACCGGCCTGGGGAATCGCTGAATCAGTCGCCCCCTGAAGCGATACCAGCGGTTGCGTCCATACTGGACACAATTTGGACATGGCGCGCACACTCTATAGCGCGACTTGGCATCAATTGGCACAAACGAGCGGGTATAGCGCGCGGCGGTTTCTCCGGGCGCAACCTCAGCTTTTGTCACTAACTGGCACCATCCAGCGCGACTGGAATTGACTTGCCCCAAAACCGCGTTTATCGTCGAAAAATCAGGCCGAGTACCCAAGTGGACTAAGGGGACGGATTGCAAATCCGTTATTCATGGGTTCGAATCCCATCTCGGCCTTTCGGTGTCACCGCAGTGCATCATCTGCCGATGCGACACCCGCACTCCATTTTCGTGCGAGAAATTGTTCCGCGAAGATACGCTTCGCTGATCGCAGGACTTATTTCCCTCGCGGCATTCCTGTTTCTTTTGCCTGATGTCCGAAGATCCGGCATTTCAGGCACATGGGCGATCCCGATTTTCCTGCTGGTCGTGGGACTGACTCAATTGACCGACAGCGCCGTCCGCTTCGCATCGCGAGCACGAAGGAAGCGCCGCAACGATCGCTTCCTCGCCAACTGCTGCATCCACTGCGGCTACGAACTCAAAGGAAGCAACTCGCCGCGCTGTCCCGAGTGCGGCACCTTTCATGGCAGAATGCCCGCGAGAGCCTGGATGCGACTGTCGCGAAATGAAAGTGCATAGGGGACCCGATCGGCGCCACCATGTCGCCCAAAAATCACTACATTTGGTCCTGCTCAATGGTAAGATAAGAGGATGTACGCAGTAGAAATTGAACAGGAAACGGATGGACGCTGGATTGCCGAAGTCCCGGAGCTGCCGGGCGTGATGGCCTATGGCGAATCGCGCGATGAGGCGATCCGTCGCGCCCAGGCGCTTTCGCTGCGGGTGTTGGCTGATCGACTCGAGCACAACGAGTCGATTCCGCAGGTACAGGCGGTGTTTTCCATTGTGGCATGAACATGGCGGACTGGCCTTCAACGCGAGCCGTTCGTGTCCCAGCGGCTCTATTGCGTATCGGCTGGTCGATCAAACGACAAAGCGGTTTACATCGAACATTGCAGCGGGCCGGGTGGCCAGATGTTGTCTTCGCATTTCATGATCGCGAAGAGATCGGCCCGAGGATGCTGGCACGGATAGCAAAGTGAACTGGACTTTCGCCCGGTGACCTATAAAGACCAAGTCTTTACCAACTGTGTGAGAACAAAAGTCAGCAGCGTCTAGAGTTGCTCTTTATTGATCCGTCTCCGGCGGCGTCAGTGGCTTTTCGCCGCAGAAGAGTGAGGCGGCTTTAGTGGGGGCGTGAGAGACGACAATCTCGTCCTCATCCTGTTCATCAGCCGCGCCCGGCGTTGAGTCGTGATCCTGTGCGACCGGAAGCGACGCGCCGCCTGAAGTGACTTTGCAGCCGAGCCACGTGCTGCCCAATCCGTGTGGCTGAGTTGTGGAAACAGGGAGCACTTGGGCCTTGGGGGGTTCCGGTTTAGATTGCTGAGGCTGGGGTGCCGGCGCTTCTTCCACTTCCTGTCCCATCAGGCGAAGCAATTGGGTGCGCGTGATGGTCTCTTCCGCACTGACCGTCAAGCCTTTTTCCTTAGGGGGTGAGCGCGCGGCTGCTTCGGAGCGCCCGGTCCAAAGCATGCCGGATTCGTTATCGAGGATGGCATAGACGTAGACGGTCCCGTGCGTCCCCTGCACTTCATACAGTGTTGCTTTCGACCCCATGGTGGCTCCCGGAAACAGTGGCAGTGCCCGAGTTTTTCTGCCGCAAAAAGCGGGCCGGCTCGGGATTGCCCGATTCAGGCCCATTCCTGCATCAGCCGCATTTCAGAAGTGAAATCCAGAGACCTGGAGGATTTCAGAACCGAAACAGCCTTGCACCCAACTCCACTCCAGTTCCCATGGCGGCGATGCATCTCCATTATAGCCAGTTGCGCAAAAGAACGCCGCCCGTTTCCGGGCGGCGCTCAAAAATCAACCAAATTTGCGGTCCGCTTCCAAGCCCTCAGTCACTGGCTCATAAGCCTTTGGCTTGCAAGAAGCAGCCGTTTAGATGCGAACTTCGCCGAAGTTGACGCCTGTAACGTTCTGTCCGGCGGATAGCGTAATAACTTTGCCGCTGCCGTTGGTCTGTTTCCAGCCGCTGGCGGTGGTGGCACGGATCACATAAGTGCCTGCCTTCAAACCGCTGAAGGCATAAGTTCCATACTTGTTGGCGGTAATCTCAGTGTCGCCGGCATCATATCGCCCATCATTGTTGGCATCGATATAGACGCCCCACGAAGGCGAGCTGACTTCGCCGCTGTTCCAGACGCCGTTGGCATTGGTGTCATAGAAGAACGTGCCGGAGATCGAACCCGTGGCGGTCGAGGTGGTCACCGTCCCATGGTATTCGCCGAAGTTGACGCCGGTCACGTTTTGGCCGGCAGACAAGGTGATGACCTGAGCTCCGCCATTGGCCGGCGAAGTCTGGGTCCATCCAGAGGCTGTCGTTCCGCGAATGACATAAGTGCCAGCAGCCAGGCCGGTGAACGTGAATGCGCCGTTGGAGCCGGCGATGATTTCCTTATCGCCGTAGTCATAGCGGCCATCGTTGTTCATATCGATGTACACGCCCCACGACGGCGATGCAGGCTCTCCGTAGTTCCAAACTCCATTGTGATTGGAATCATAGAAGAACGTGCCGGAGATCGATCCCTTGGCGGAAGTCGAGGTGCTGCCGGCGACGGTTCCCTTAATTTCACCGAAGTTCTCGCCGGTGACGTTCTGCCCTGCAGCCAGTGTGACCACTTGTGCAGCGCCATTGGCCGGCGAGGTCTGAGTCCAACCCGAAGCGGTGGTGCCTCGAATCACATACGTGCCAGCGGCAAGACCGGTGAAGCTATAGGCGCCATTCGATCCAGCGATAATTTCCTTGTCGCCCGAATCGTAACGGCCATCGTTGTTCGCATCGATATAGACACCCCACGACGGCGAAGCCGGTTCACCATAGTTCCAGACGCCATTCGCGTTGGAGTCATAGAAGAAGGTGCCGGAGATGGAACCCTTAGCCGACGTTGACGTGCTGCCGGCGATGGTCCCGTGATATTCGCCGAAGTTCTCGCCGGTCACCTTCTGGCCCGAGGCAAGTGTGACGACATGCGCGCCACCATTGGCGGGCGAGGTCTGAGTCCAGCCAGAGGCGGTGGTGCCACGGATGACGTAGGTTCCGGCTGCGAGGCCGGTAAAGGTGAAGGCGCCATTTGAGCCGGCGGTGATTTCGCGATCGCCCGAGTCATATCGGCCATCATTGTTGGCGTCGATGTAGACGCCCCAGTATGGCGACGCAGGTTCACCATAATTCCAGACGCCATTTGCATTGGAGTCCAGGAAGAAGGTGCCGGAGATTGAGCCGGTGCCTCCGCTGGAAACCGGTTGGCTCTGAGGGGGAGGTGCCGATGCAGTCGAACTGGAACCGCTGCTGATGCTTCCAGCGCCGCCGGAGCCGGAATTGCTGTAATAGCTCCCGCCGCTGGTCAAAACGACTTGGCCGGACACGGCGTTGTTGTGGATAGACGTGCCGTACCAATCGCCTTTCTGATTACTGTTGATGGCGAACTGCGAGCCGCTGAGCGTGTTGCTATAGATGCTGTTGTATCGGCAGGTGTAGTTCATCTTCAGCGCCGAATCCACATTTGAAACACTGTTGTTGTGGATGTTGTAGCTGCTGGAGTTGTTGTCCAGGAAGATGCCGGTGCTGCCATATCCGCCGCTGTGGAAGCTGTAAACGGTGTTGTAGGCGATCTCGGTGCCGCCGCCGTTGGTGTTCACGTCATAGATTCCACCGGCTTCGGTGGTCTGAAGCCCAATCGCGCTGATCGAATTGTTGGTGATCGAGAGGCCCGAGCCCTGGTGCTGAATTCCATCGCGGCCGGCGTTGTAGATCGTGTTGTGACTGATGGTCACGCCACTGGTCTTGACGCGAATGGCCGCGGCATCCGAAGCGCTGTAATCGGTGTCACGGACGGTGTTATTGCTGACGACCGATCCATATCCGGTCACGTAGACGCCATCGCCGGCGCTGTAGGCCACCGTGCTGTTTTCCAGGACATCGTAGGACCCGGCCAGAACGATTCCCAAATTGGTCGGCTCGCTCCAACCGTTTACATTCATGAGGAATTGGCCAGTGTAGTAGGCGCCCACGTGGTTGATGACGTCGTGACTCGAGCCCGAGTCGGTGTTAATCGTCGAGGCAAAGATGTTGAGGTTCTGAACGGTGATGTAGCTGTTGCCGCTCAGATCAAAGGCGTAGAGCCGATGCTTGGCTTCGACATCGTGATACGCTGGGTTGTCGCTGCCGGGCGTGCGGACATAGAGCTTGCCGCCCGAGTTGTACCATTCGCCGGCGCTGTCCAGCGCCTTGAAAGTTCCGGTCAGGTAATAGGCATTGCCCGCTTTGGGCAATTCGTAGCTGTCCAGCGGCTGATAGTTGAACGTGAGCCAGCCATTACCGGAATTCGTCACAGTTCCGGTCTGCGCGATCCAGGCTTCACCCGGAGCAATATGGATTGTCGCGCCATCCCAGTAGCCCGAGGATTGCGTGAGGGCCGAGTCATAGATCGTCGCTGTCGAACCGCTGAGCCTGACACTCTGCGCGTGGGCGAGCGTCGGATGAGAAGGATCCAGGCTGGTATTGGGCCAGCGGGCATAATTGATCATCTGCCCGTCGACAAAGACCTGATCATTACCAGTGCCCAGTGACCAGGGCATGCTGGCATCGTAAATTGAATTTCCGTAGGAGGACCAGCCGGTGATTGGATCGGCGCCGCTGACTGTGACGCTTTCGCCGTTATAGGCTTGAAAGGTGATCGGCGCAGACGACGTTCCGGAATTAACCGGGTTGACCGTTTCGTGGTAGGTGCCACCGCGAATGTCAACCACGTCGCCGGCCCTGGCGATGTTGGCCGCGTGTTGAATGGTCTTGAACGGCGCGCTGATCGAGCCGGGATTGCTGTCCGAGCCATTGGTCGCGACAAAATAGGTTGACGAAAGTAAGGTTCGATTCTCCAGAACTTCGACGGCTCCAGCGGCGGCCTGTCGAATGCAAGCTGCTGCACTCTTCGATTTGCCGGACCACCCTCCAAAAGCCAGTTGAAGCCCTCGACTAATGATTCCCTCGCAGGTTTGCACGAACGAATCAACAACAAGACCCTTCCCGCGGGGGAAACGGTGGGGCATTACGCCCTCCTTTCCGGAGAAAGCCGCATCAAGCGGCGGACAACACTGAAAAATATTCGCGCTAGAGCGACATCGGCATCGGGCCCGCCAAGCGAACTCACCCATTCGGGGCGCAGCGCTATTGGCCCTGTCGGTACGTCGCAAAATTGCAAATACAACAACCCTCGCGGAGCGAGGTGCGCGGCCCGTCATGTCCTATCACGAACCCCGTGGACCATGACATGCGGCGATGATCGCCGCCCCGAAAGCCAGCCGACTCCTGATCCGGCCAGCCCCGGGAAATCTGGGACATTTAGCGAAACTGTGTTACGACCCACAGACGCGGCCATGCCCAAAGGACCGCATAACAACTGCCCACGTCCGTGTGGGTTGAGCGGGACTATATGGAGTGATGTTTGTGCTTCAAGACAAAATGCAACAGAAAACAAAAAAAATTTCGTTTGACAAGTGAAATACAAGTGGTCTTTCACTCCAAATCATCCATCTTCGCATTTACGGCCGGCTGAATCCCTGAGTAGTTATCAGGAATTTGCTGAAAGAATGGGAAACAAAGGTTTTTTGGGGAATATTCCACGCGGGATGGCCGACATGATATTGAATTACCAGTGGGTCGAAGGTTTTTTTCGAACAATGGAGTAAGGGTTCGCGAATGATTGTCTGGCTTCCATCCTTTCCCCGGTCGGGGAACACGCTTGTTCGTCTGATGCTCAAGTCGGTGTGGGATATTCAAACATGCTCGATGTACGACGATCGAGACGACATCGGGGCCAATCCGGCGGTGGCCCAGCGCGTCGGTCACCAATTTTTGGGCGCCAACTTCGACGATGCCTATCAGTCGATGCGCGACTCGACGGAACTTTTTTGCGTTAAATCGCACGATGTTCCGATCGACGGCGGCAAATCCATTTACATCGCGCGCGATGGGCGAAGCGCTTCCTATTCCTATTGGCATTACCAGCGCGACTATGGGCAGCGCAAAGGCGAAAGGACTCTTGCCGATACGCTCATTGGCTTCACGCCTTTTGGCTCGTGGAGCGATCACCTCGATGCATGGGAGCCATTGCAACGGCCCAATACCCTGCTGCTGCGTTATGAGCAGTTGGTCACGGAGCCGGAGGAACAAATCGACCGAATCGCCGATTTCCTCCAGGTTCGCCCGCTTCGTCCCTGGAAAAATGACTTCGATGCGTTGCATCGGCTCGAGCCGCGCTTTTTCCGCGAAGGATCCAATGCGCCGCCGCCAAAGTTCGACGACGCAGAAGAGTCATTGTTCTGGTTGATGCACGGCTCCTGGATGGCTCGGCTGGGTTACGCGTCCGCTGACAAGGTGGCGGCAGTCGCATTACATGATTCTCGACGCCTCTTTTATCAAGCCATCGCACGTCATCAGGGGCGACTCGGTTCATTAAATCTTGCCCTTTCCAAACAGCACCATGAGCAAGAGTTGCTTGAAGGACAACTGCACGATTTGCAGCGTCAACTCGCGGAAGCTAGGAATCAGATCGAAGAAGGTCAACGCCGGCTGAATTGCGCGGAGCAGAAGATCGCTGCGTTATCCGGGTTTCCACTGCTGCGCGCGTGGAATGCCCTCCAAGCCAGCAGCGTGACGCGGTCGCTGCTCTTCGGTCGCCCCATCCGGGCAAGCATCGCGGCTGCATTGGCTCTTCTTGCAGCGGCGATTCACAGCGAGTAAATTCTCCGCCTTGCGCCACGACAAACCGTCGCGGCGACAGATGCGTATAATGATTGAATCAAAAGCGCTGGACTGACGTTCTGCCATGTGTGGCCAAACGCACGTTCCAGCCAAAGGAGTAATGGCCGTGAAAGAAAAAGTTCATCCTCGATATCAGACCTGTACGGTTCACTGTGCATGCGGAAACACCTTCACAACGCGCAGCACCTTGTCCCGGATCAACGTCGATATTTGCAGCAATTGCCACCCGTTTTTCACTGGAAAGCAGAAATTCGTGGACACTGCTGGCCGCCTCGAGCGATTCAGCAAGAAATTTGGCGGGACCTACAGCTTCCAGAAGAGTGCCGCTCCCGCAGCGGCCAAGAAGTAAGCCGATATTGCATCTTTCAGCGCCGCCGGTCCATTGAGCCCCCGTCAAAGCCTTTCGGACCGGCGGCGTTCTTTTTTTGCTCCGCACGGCTTTTGCCTTTCGCAGGAGTAATGCTAAACGCGACCAAGCTAAGATCTTTCGGCGTCTCCGTGTTACTGGCGGTGACAGTCGCATCATTTCTGTGCTCATGTCAAAGTGCCGACCCCTATCGAATTGCGTCGGCCCAGCCCGCTAGTGCACAGATACCGGGGATGACCCGATTAACGCTCTTTGCGCCCGCCAAGGCATTGGTTGAAGTACCAACCGGGTGGACTGCCGACCCGCTGAAATCCAATGCCCGCCACGTGCATGAGACGTGGTTAAGCCCTTCACATAACACGGCTTATGGCGTCATTCTCATGTATTTGCCTTGGCCGGCCGGTCCTGATTTGACGCTTTGGGGTTTCATGAATCACATGCGCGAATCGGAAGGTAGCGCCCGATTGCTCAGCAAGCAATGGGACGACAAGCTGCCGGGCTATCGATTTGTAGCAGAGGGTGGAATGTATAAGATCCGAGTCAACCTGATCGTGCGGGGAAATGCGGCTTGGGCCGTTTATGCAGGCACGCGGCTCGACCACCCTGTCGCTAAAAATGAGCTTGAAGTGGCTGAGAGAGCGCGTGATGATACGCGTGTGGGTTATATTGAAGCGGCGGAAAAGGCTGTTGTCGCCCAAAGACAATAATGAACCAGCCGGCCGCTGGCTTCGTTTAACAACAGTGCGGGATTGAATCGAGTTGACCTTCTTGGGCTGGATGGGCATTCCAACCCGTTCTGAAGTGGTCAATCCAGTTAGGCAGGACCGGGTGGCCGTTTGCGCCCGGGAGTTAAGTTCTGCTATTGTGAATTTCCTCTGGGCCGACGGCCCTTTAGGAGCTCTCCAAAGCAGCGCTTTCCCGGTCGATTTGGCCGATAAGTTGTTTTAATCAATCGCTGTCGCCCTCGGGTTGAGGAGCGACAAGCGACGTCGGCTACGCTGGGAGCAGTTATGGGCGTTGCACGGGGTCTTGGGCATAGTCGTATCAGTCCTTGTATCCAGAAGCTGTCGGTTGCAGCGCAACTGATGGGGTTGGCGCTCGTTCTTGGCTTGATGACGGGCTGCCAGACCACGCGAACTGTTTCCAATGCCGAGCTAATCGACCATCAGTTACGCTTGGATTTTTCGGGCCTCAAGACGATCCAAACGATTGAGCCGCTGCATGTGACTTGTTCACTGCCAGAGCGTTGGCACGCTCTGCGTCTCCAGGAAACCGGTCTTTACAACCACCAGCAATGGAAGTCGCCGACCGGTTACACGGGCTGCGGCGTTGTTTATGTTCACATGCCACTGCCTCTGAGCGCGAAGGCCCTCGTCTGGTTTGCAAAGCTCCAATATGCCAAGGACAGCAACGGGGGCCGCCTTGTGAAGGAATGGACCGATGAACTGGGCCGGCCCTGGTTTGAAGGCGAAAACAGCAAATACCATGTTCGCGGCTACGTCGAAGTGGATGGGTTCAGTGCGTGGCTGGTCTATTTCGGCTACAAAGTGAACCGCCCCATCAATACTGCCGAGTTGGGAATTGCCGCTCGCTGCATCGAAACAGTGGTCCCCATGACCGGTGAAAAGCATCCTTCCCATTCAAGTCTGGCTGAAGTCATGAGCCCGAGTCATTCGCACATCCCCAGCTAACGCTCGTGTAGACTGAGAAGAATACCCATCGCGAAATTCCTGCCACGGTTGCTCTACCTTTGGGTATAACATCTTGTCCGAAATACGAAGATCCGGCATGCTGCTCTCGTGCTCGGATTGGCAATATTTACGTGCCGACGAGGGTAATGCGAAATATTGCGGCGGAGCTTTCCGTTTTCCTAAGATGCAGATATTTCCGCTGCTTGCAGTAGCAGCGAGATTCTTTCTACTTGGAGTGCATCATGAGAATCCTTAAAAGGGGACAAAAATCAGCAGCCCAAACGACAGTCTGGAACTCGATTGAACAGCTTGAGCCAAGAATGCTGCTCTCGGCCAGCGCCATCGGAAATCCGCACCCCGATTTGAAAGTCCTGCCATTTGTTTCTTCCAGCTCGATTTCGGGGTTTAGTCCCGCCGAGATCCGCAAAGCTTATGGCTTTGACCAGTTGAGCATCGATAATGGTTCGGTCGCGGCAGATGGACGAGGTCAAACGATCGCGATTGTAGATGCATTCGATGCACCCACCATCGCGTCAGATTTGGCCACATTCGATTCGCAATTTGGAATTGGCGCTCCGCCAAGCTTCAAAATCGTCAATCAAAACGGCGGAAGCACGCTGCCCACCCCAGACCCCGGCTGGGCCGGCGAAATCTCACTCGACGTCGAATGGTCTCACGCCGTGGCTCCGGGCGCCAACATTCTTCTGATCGAAACTCAGAGCGATTCCTGGAGCGACCTGATGGCCGGCGCGATTTATGCGCGTACGGTGCCGGGCGTATCGGTCGTTTCCATGAGCTGGGGCGGCAGCGAGTTCTTCCAATTCACCGACGGCGGCGAAACGGCCTCGCAAAAGAGCTTTGACGCGGATTTCACAACGCCCGCGGGACATCAGGGCATCACATTCATTGCCGCTGCCGGCGACAGCGGAACGGTCAACGGCACAATGTATCCTGCGACCTCTCCAAACGTGTTGTCGGTCGGCGGAACAAGTTTGTTTGCACAGACAG
>JACZCU010095717.1_pt1 | contig 14261 bp, 10 predicted proteins | sample 8641851 | NCBI WGS metagenome assembly JACZCU01 (sample SAMN15324605, study PRJNA640507) | soil metagenome | isolation source: monocropping sugarcane control | place: China: Luxin town, Laibin City, Guangxi Province | collected 2019-07-25 | depth 10cm m | reverse complement strand
CCAGCCGACGATGGCGTCGGCGCTCCACTTCCACGAACTGCCAGCAAGTCCACCAGCATCAGCGCGAAGTAACTACCGAACGCGCCGAGGATCGCAAAGCCGATGCGCGAGTTCGGCAGCAAGTCGAGATACGCGGCGACCTCGTGGTAATGAAACGAACGCAGTTCGCGCACGACGATGCGCATCGCGATGAGAAAGATCAGCGCGCCGGCGAATGGCGCGATGCGACGAAACCGCAGCCACGGCGGCTTCTCGTGAGTGGTGGCGTCCGCGAGCTGTACGCTCATCCTTTCGGCAGCGCGCCGAGGATCGTCCTCGCGAGCGCTTCGTAATCCCGGTCGAAATGATGCGCGCCTTGCGTCTTGACGTCGAGCACGCCCGTGCCGCGTAACGCATCACACAACGAATCGTCTTCATCCTCGCCGTGCACGCAGAGGTAGCGCACGTCTTTCTGCCTGCGCACGATCGGTGCGAGCGCGATCGGCGGCGGCGGATCTCTTCGCGACCACCACGGGATCTTCTCGAGCTCGGCGAAGGTCGCGGGTCCGAGCATCGCCGCGAGAACGATGCGCGATTTCATCTTCCCACTCATGTGCGCGATCGCAACGGGCAACGCATCGGCACCGCGCGAGTAGCCGATCAGAATGATGTCGCGCTTCTTCCATTTCGCGGCGTACGTTTCGATGAGCGCTTCGACGTCGCGGCCGACTTCGTCGGGATTCCTTCGGGTGCCGAAGTATTCGTCGGATTTCACGCCGACGACGCTGATGCCGTGACGATTCAGTTCGTCGGACGTCTCCTCATCGATGGCGCGCCAGCCGCCATCGCCGCTGAGGAACACGGCGATTTGCGGCGCGACCGGTTTGGCGGCGGGCATTTCGACGATGAATGGCTTCAGGGACGGGATCCCGCCACTCGCTGCGCTCGGTTGGGATGACACGTGGCTTTGTGTCATCGCGAGCGGAGCGCGAAGCGCGGAGTGGCTTTGTGTCATCGCGAGCGGAGCGCGAAGCGCGGAGTGGAGGGATCCGACGCGAAGAAACACAAGCAGGAGTACCGTAAGGATCACGATGCAATCTTCCACTCTCGTACATGACATCGAGATGAACGAATGCGCGCTCTGATCGTCGAAGACGACGAGCGCTTGCGGCACATCGTGGTGCGCGCGCTCACGCGCCTGAACCTCGCGTGCGACGACGCGGGGGCGCTCGAAGAAGCGAGCGAGCTGCTCGATTTGCACGAGTACGACGTGCTGGTGCTCGACCGGCGTCTTCCCGATGGTGATGGCATCACGCTCTGCCGCGATGCGCGCGAGCGCGGGTTCGCGAACGGAATTCTGATGCTGACGGCGATGGACGATGCGCACTCGACGATCGAAGGACTCGAAGAAGGAGCTGACGATTACCTAGGCAAACCATTCGATGTCGAGGTGCTCGAGGCGCGCGTGCGTGCTCTGCTGCGACGCAATGCGCGGCGACCATCGACGATGCTCGCATTCGGCGCGCTGAAACTCGATCCCGCAAAACGCTCGGTCACGTGCAATGACGCGCCGCTCTCGCTCACCGCGCGCGAGTTCCGTCTCCTCGAAGCGTTCCTGCGCTCGCCCGGCGCGGTGGTCACGCGCGAGGAGTTGATGGAACAAGCGTGGGGCGAGCGCGAGGAACCGATGAGCAACACGATCGATGTGTTGATCGCGCGATTGCGCCGCAAGCTCGAAGCAGCCGGCGCATCGAACGTGCTCGAGACCGTGCGCGGCGCGGGCTACCGGTTGCGGAGCGCATGATGTTTCGCAAAGCCGCCACGCGCATCGTCGCGACCGGATCGCTGGCCACGCTGCTCACGCTCGCGTCGTTCGCGATGATCGCGCGATTCGAGACGCGCTCGACGATGCTCGCGGATCTCGATGACGAGCTCGAAACGCTTTCGGTCGCGATCGCATCGGATCTCGAAGTGCGCGGGCTCGCGGAGTTGCGGCATGAATCGCTGCGCGCCGGCGTCGAGACGAACAGTCTCGCCTATCGCCTCGAACATCACTCCGCAATCGTGTTCGACGACAACGGCGTCATCGCGGCGACCGGCGATCTCACTCGCAACGCGAGCCGCGCCGCGCTGCGTTCGCTCGCGAAGCACGACGAGCGTTCGTTCACGGCGCACGAGCCGTTCACGCCGAATCACCAGCTCTGCCGTCTGCGCATTTCGCACCTCGGCGGCGCCGCATCGGGCGCGACGTTGCTCGTGTTTCGCTCGATCGAGAATCAGGCGCGCACGATGAACAACATTGACGTCGCGCTGGCGATCTTCGTCGTGAGTGGCGCCGTCGCGGCGACGCTCATTCTCGCGTTCGCCGTACGCCGCGCGTTGCATCCGGTCGAGCGCATCACCGCGTTCACCGCCGGCATCACCGCGAGCGATCTCTCGCAACGCGTGCACGTGAGTGCCGCGGGCCAGGAGTTCGAGCGCCTCGGCGCGGTGATCGACTCACTCCTCGAACGATTGCAGCAATCGTTCGAATCGCAGCGCCGCCTCATCTCCGACGCCGCGCACGAGTTGAAGACGCCGGCGGCCGTCATCGCCGCCGAAGCGCAGGAGCTCGCGCGCGGCACGTTGCGCGAAGAAGAGACGAAAGAGTCGCTGCGCATCATCGGAGCCGCGTCCGCGGGACTGGCGCGGGAGGTCGACGATCTGCTCGAGCTCGCGCGCGGCGATGCGTCGCCGCGTCCGCGTGAAACGTTCGCGCTGGGTGAGGCGATCGACGATGCGATTGCCGCGGCATCCGCGCCGGCGCGCGAGCGGAACATCCGCATCGTGTGCGAATGCGCGCACGACATCGCGATCGAGGCGGATCGCGCAGGCATCGTGCGCGCGGTCGGTAATCTCGTCGTGAATGCGGTTCGCTATTCGCCGCGCGGATCGGAAGTGACGGTGCGTGTTCATGGCGAGGAGGAGCGGTTGCTGATCGATGTGCTGGATCGGGGTCCCGGAGTCCCTCCGGCCGATCGCCTGCGCGTGTTCGAACGGTTCGTACGACTGGCACCCGCGCGTCGCGAACACCCCGAAGGCTCGGGGCTCGGGCTTGCGATTGTCGAACAGGTCGTGCGCGCTCATGGCGGATCGGCGGAGGTTCTCGAGCGGGATGGCGGCGGTGCGGACTTTCGTCTCGTGTTACCGCGAGCCGTTGTAATTACGACTTAGTCGCTGGCTTCTTCGTGGTCGTCGTGGCCTTCGCGGCATGCGCGCTCTGCGCCGGATTGACGGTGATTACCGTGGCCACGTTCTTTCCTCCCTTCTCCATGTAGTGGATGCTGACGTTCTGGCCCGCGGCCAGCGGCGACTTCGGCGCCTTCGTCGCGTCGTTCCACGCGAAGTTTGCAGTCTTGCCAGCGGCGTCCTTCGCCTCGAAGGTTTTGGCCTTCTCGTCGACACTGACGATCGATCCGCGGAACTTCATCCCGTGGGACGGTGCGGCCTTGGCCTTGGCCGAAGTCGCGCCGAACGCGGCGAACGAAAGCAGGAACAGTGCTGCGAAGAGAGTTGCGATGCGAGTGGTCTTCATGAGGGTTTCTCCTTTCAACATGGGCATTCTGGAGAGACGCACATGAACGGCGGGTGAACGGATTGGCGAATTGAAAATTGAAAAATTGAAAATTGAAAAAAGGCGCGATCGAGAGCGCGCGACGACCGGCCAAAGCGCGACGGCCCTTTTTCAATTTTCAATTTTCAATTCTCAATTACGCTTCCCCTGTGTCCACGAAGATTCGCAAGTACACACTCAAGCGACCCGACAAGCCGAAGAAGCAGTACAAGGTCGCGTACGAAGATCAGCTCAATCACGAGCAGCTCGAGGTGGTGATGGCCGGCGAAGGGCCGATGCTCGTCATCGCGGGAGCGGGCTCGGGCAAAACGCGCACGCTCACCTATCGCGTCTCACGGCTCATCGAAGACGGAGTCGATCCGTCCGAGATCCTCATCGTCACGTTCACGAACAAAGCGGCGCGCGAGATGCTCAGCCGCGTCGAAGAGCTCGTCACGACGGACACGCGCCGCATCTCCGGCGGTACGTTTCACTCGATCGGCAATCGTCTCTTGCGACGACACGCGGAGGCGATCGGGTATCGCTCGAATTTCACGATCCTCGACGATGAAGATTCAAAGGAGATGATGGAATCCGCCATCTCCTCCCTCGGCATCAAGACGCTCGAGAAGCGCTTTCCGAAAGGCGACGTGCTGCTCGACATCTATTCGTTTCTCATCAACACGCGCACGCCGCTCGAGCTCCATCTCGAAAACAACTACCCGCATTTCGCGATGTACAAAGACGAGATGGTCAACGTCTTCCGTCGCTACAAGGAACGCAAGCGCGACGCGAATGCGATGGACTTCGATGACCTGCTCGTCTACTGGAAAGTGCTGCTCGACGAGCATCCGGATGTCGCGGAGTCACTGCGCCGTCGCTATCGCCACATCCTCGTCGACGAGTATCAGGACACGAACAAAATTCAGGCGGACATCATCGATTCGATGGCGTCGGTGCGCCGCAACGTGATGGTCGTCGGGGATGACGCGCAATCGATCTATTCGTTTCGCGGCGCGTCGTTCGAGAACATCCTCACCTTCCCACTGCGCTTTCCCGACACGACCATTCACAAGCTCGAGACGAACTATCGATCGACGCCGCAGATCCTCAAACTCGCGAATCACTCGATCGCCGCGAATCGCTTTCAGTTTCAAAAAGAACTGCAGGCGGTGCGTGGCGATGGTCCCGATCCCGCGGTCGTCGGCGTCGACGACGTGTTCGAGCAGGCCGCGTTCATCTGCCAGCGCATTCTCGAATTGCGCGATGAAGGCGAGCCTCTCGATGACATCGCGGTGCTCTATCGCTCGCACTACCAGTCGCTCGAACTGCAGATGGAGCTTTCGCGCCGCAACATCCCGTTCGAGATTCGCAGCGGAGTGCGTTTCTTCGAACAGGCGCACATCAAAGACGTGCTCGCGTATCTCAAGGTCGTGACGAACACGCGCGATGAGCTTTCGTGGAAGCGCATGTTGAAGCTCTATCCGAAAGTCGGCGAGAAGGTCGCGGCGGAAGTGTGGGGACGCATCAGCGAAGCGGTGGATCCGCTCGATCGCTTTCTGCGCGGACTCGATGTCAGCGGCCGCGGCGTGATCGGTTCACTGAAGAGCGTCGGCGAAGTGCTGCGCATCATCGGCAATGACTCGATGAAACGAAATCCGTCGGAGTCGATTCGCATCATCGTCGAGCGCGGCTACGCGGATTACGCGCGCTCGAAGTTTGCGAACGCGCAGGCGCGGCTCGACGATCTCGAACAACTGTCGCAGTACGCGCTGCGCTACGAGGACGTCGAGAAGTTTCTCGATGACGTGGCGCTCTCGAATCCGATCACAGGTGAAGACGTGGCGGTCGTGGGTCCCGAGGACGAGAAGATCGTGCTGACGTCGGTGCATCAGGCGAAGGGACTCGAGTGGCGCACGGTGTTCGTGATCTGGCTCGCCGATGGACGCTTTCCGTCGCAACGCGCGCTGCGTGTTCCGGGCGGCATCGTGCGAATCCCGCCGAATCGCATTCACGAAGCACTGCCTCTGCTCGAAGGCGTGACGCTCGACGCACCGGTGATCGACGATCAGGGCACGCGCGAGATCGTCATCCCGGGCGAAGAAGAAGAGCGGCGTTTGTTCTACGTCGCGGTGACGCGCGCGATGCAGGAGTTGTATCTCGTGTTTCCTGTGATGGCGCGCGATCGCGGCGGAATGGATGTGCTGATGGAGCCGTCGCGTTTCGTTCGCGAGTTGCCAGGCGATGTCTTCGAGAAATGGGTGATCGGGAGTGAATGATGTTCGTTCGTGAAGCGCGTCCGGAAGATGCAACCGAATGGTTGCGCATGAGAAATGCTCTGGTCGAATCCGAGGATCATGCGCAGGAGATCCCGGAGTTCTTTGCGAACAACTGGCCGGAGCCGTTCGCGGTGTTCGTAGTGGATCGCGGCAACGGCTCACTCGCGGGATTCGTGGAGGTGGGCACGCGGCCGTACGCGGAAGGCTGCGACTCGTCGCCGGTCGGATATCTCGAAATGTGGTTCGTCGATGAAGACGTGCGACGCGCCGGCGTCGGCGCGATGCTCGTGCGCGCCGCGGAGGATTGGGCACGCAGCGCCGGCTGCGCGGAGATGGCGAGCGATGCGTTGATCGACAACGAGGTGAGTTTTCACGCGCACCACGCCCTCGGCTACACGGAAGTGGAACGGATCGTTTGCTTTCGAAAGAAGTTGTGAGCGCTCCTATTTCGTAAACATCTCCTTGATCGCGTTCCTCACCATCGCTCCCATCGCGGGATCCCGTACCGTCGCGGTCATGAAGTTCTTCGCCTGCTCCAGCGTGATGTGCGGCGGGAGCGGCGGCACTTCGGGATCGGTGCGGAACGCTACGACGCATGGTCGATCCGCGTTCAGCGCTTCATCCCACGCGGCGCCGATGCGATTCGGATCGTCGACGCGAATGCCGCGCAGTCCGAGGGATCGAGCGAAGTCGTCGTACGCAAAGCCGGGCACTTCCTGCGAAGCCTCGAACTTCGGATCGCCCGCGAGCACGCGCTGCTCCCACGTCACCATGTTGAGATCGCGATTCTCGAGCACGCACACGACGAGCCGAGGATCGCTCCACTCGCGCCAGTACTTCGCGATCGTGAGGATCTCGTTCATGCCGTTCATCTGAAACGCGCCATCGCCCGCGAGCGCAATCGGTACGCGCTCCGGAAATGCGAACTTCGCCGCGATCGCGTACGGCACCGCGCAACCCATCGTCGCGAGATTGCCGGAAACGGAGCCCATCATCCCGCGTTGCAATTTCAGATTGCGCGCGTAGAAAAATGCGGTCGTCCCCGAGTCCGCACTGAGGATGCACGTCGCCGGCAATCGCGGCGAGAGCTCGTGAAACACGCGCGCGGGATGAATCGGATTTGCGTCGTGCATCGCGCTCGCATGCACCGCGTCCCACCATTCGCGCATGTTCGCTTCGATCTGCTCGCGCCACGTGCGATCGCTCTTTCGTCGCAGCAGCGGAATCAACGCGCGCAGCGTTTCGCGCGCGTCGCCGGTGAGATTCACGTCCATCGGATAACGAATCGAGAGCATGCGGCCGTCGATGTCGATCTGCACGCCGCGCGCTTTGCCTTCCTCCGGCAGAAACTCGGAGTACGGAAAATTCGAGCCGACCATCAGCAGCGTGTCGCACTCGTTCATCAGTTGCCAGCTCGGCTTGGTGCCGAGCAAGCCAATCGAGCCGGTGACGAACGGCAATTCGTCCGGAACGATCTGCTTGCCGAGGAGTGCTTTCGCGAGGCCGGCACCGAGAATGTCGCAGAGTTCGATCAACTCATCGGTCGCATTCGCCGCACCGATGCCCGCAAGCACCGCCACCTTCTGCCCCGCGTTCAACACCTCGGCCGCGCGTTGCAGATCGCTGTCATGCGGAATCACGCGCGGCGACGAGAAGCCGATGCCCGAATGAATCGTCGCATGCGCGTGCGGCGGCTCTTCGTACGGCTCCTCCTGCAGATCGTTCGGAATGATGATGCACGTGACCGTGCGCTCGGCCAGTGCCACGCGACATGCGCGATCGATGAGATGACGCAACTGCGCCGGCGCCATCGCTGTCTGCACGTATTCGTACGCGACGTCTTTGAAGAGTGCGTGCAGATCGACTTCCTGCTGGAAGGATCCCCCGATCGCCGTACGTGCGGACTGCCCGACAATCGCCAGCACTGGCTGATGATCGAGCTTCGCGTCGTACAAGCCATTCAGCAGATGAATCGCGCCGGGACCCGACGTCGCGAGACACACGCCGAGCTCGCCGGTGAACTTCGCATGCGCGCAAGCCATGAACGCGGCCATCTCTTCATGCCGCACCTGCACGAAATCGATCGCATCCTCGGCACGATCAAGTGCGCCGAGGATGCCGTTGATGCCGTCGCCGGGATAGCCGTAGATGCGCCGCACGCCCCACGCGCGCAAACGCTCGACGAGAAACTCGCTCGTGTTCTGCGCCATGTCACGCCGCCGGATCGACCATCACTTTGATCCAGCCCTCCTGACGCAGATCGAAACGCTCGTACGCTTCGAGAACAGATGCGAGCGGCGTGGCCTGCGTGAGAATGCGTGACGGATCGAACGTCCCGCTCTGCACGATCGGCAGAATCTGCGGGATGTATTTGCGGTGATGACAATTGCCCATCTGAATCGTCAGGTTCTTGTTCATCGCCGCGCCGATCGGGAACGTCTTCGATCCATCCGAGTACACGCCGATGATCGACAGCGTCCCTGCTTTCGCGAGCGCTTCGACCGCCCACTGCAGCACCTGCGACGGACCATCGCCGGGCTTCCAGAGATCGCCGTCCGGATTCTGTTTCGGCGCGACCTCCTGCACTTCCTTGTCGAACTCCGCCGCGTTTGTTTTCTTTGCCGCGGGTCCGGAATGCGGGCGTTCCGCATCGACGCCTACGGCATCGATCGCACGATCGACGCCGATTTTTCCAGTGAGTCGCTGAATCGTCTCGACCGGATCCTCCTGATCGAAGTTGATGACCTCGGCGCCCTGCGCACGCGCCATCTCGAGTCGCGATGAATGATGATCGACCGCGAGCACGCGGCCCGCGCCGAGGAGCATCGCGCTTGCGATGGCGAACTGCCCGACGGGACCGCAGCCGAACACTGCAACGGTATCGCCTTCGCGAATCTCCGCGATGTCCGCACCCATGAACCCGGTCGGAAAAATGTCGGAAAGCAGAATCGCCTGATCGTCCGTGACCGAGTCCGGCAGCTTCACGAGATTCACGTGCGCATACGGCACGCGCACGTACTCGGCCTGCATCCCGTCGAACGGACCCGAGTCCTTCGGCCCGCCGTAAAACGCGGTGCCCGCGGATGGACCGTGCGGATTCGCGTTGTCGCATTGCGCGTAGTAACCGGAGCGGCAATACACGCATGTGCCGCACGCGATCGTCGACGGGACGACGACGCGATCGCCTTTGCGCAGATTGCGCACGTCCTTGCCGATCTCTTCGACGATGCCGACGCCTTCGTGCCCGAGGATCGTGCCGGGTTTCATGCCCGGTAACGTGCCGCGAATCATGTGCAGATCGGTGCCGCAAATCGCACTCGCCGTGAGCCGCACGATCGCGTCGGTCGAGTCTTTTAACTTCGGTTCGCGAACGTCATCGAGACGAATGTCCCCGATGCCGTGAAACACGACAGCTTTCATGAAGTTGCCTCCGGATTTGCGTGCAGTGCAAGAGAGGTGCGTGATGGCGTTGTTGGTTGTTGGTTGTTGGTTGTCGGGGGTCGGGTCGTCGCAAAAGGATTCGGCCTGGTGCAGGCGACTACGCAACCGGTTCATTCACCGGCCCTGCGAACTTGCGTCACACGCAATGGCTCATTCGTGACGAACCGCCAACCGCCAGCGCGGCGAAGCTGCGCGAACCGCCAACCGCCAGCGAAGCGAAGCGCGCGAACCGCCAACCAACCGAATAGAATTCGCACGTGCTGCTGCGTCGTCTGCTTCTCGCCTCGCTTCTCGCTCTGTTCGTCGCGTGTGAGCGCGAGGCGCCGCGGCCTGAGACGCGACCTGCATCCACCACCGCAACCGCGGAGCCGCGCGATGGCGGCCGCGTCATTCGCAGGCTCGAGACCGATCCCGAAACGCTGAACTACGTTCGGCACTCGACCGAAGATGAACGTCAGGTGCTCTCGCTCATCTACGACTCGATCATCGATCTCGACGAGAACCTCAATCCTGTTCCCGGTATCGCCGCGCGCTGGGAGATTCTCGACGGCGGCAAAACGTACATCTTTCACGTCGACCCACGCGCGACGTTCAGCGATGGCAAGCCCGTGCGCGCCGCCGATCTCGTCTTCACGCTGAACAAAATCATCGATCCGAAATCGGAGTCGCTGCAGTTCGCGTCGTACTTCGAAACACTCGATTCCGCGAACACGACCGCGATCGACGAGCGCACCGCGCGCGTTGCATTCAAGACCGTGCGCGCGGGACAACTGCTCTCATTCAACATCGGCGTCATGCCGGAGCACATCTACGGCACCGGCGACTTCACGAAGAATCGCGCGGTGATCGGCAGCGGACCGTACGTGCTGAAGCGGCGTCAGACCGGTCACTCGATTCTGCTCGAGCGTCGCGAGGATTACTGGCGCACGAAGCCGCGCATCAAGGAAGTGCTGTTCCGTCCGATCGGCGATGACGGCGTGACATGGAAAGCGCTCGAGCGCGGCGACATCGATGTCGGCCGCGTTTCGAACGACACGTGGTTCCGCGCGAAAGACGATCCGAAGATCGCAAGCCGGATCGACTTTCACAACGTGTGGCAGTTCTCGTACAACGCCGTCGCGTGGAATCTCGACGATCCACTGTTTCAGGATGTGCTCGTGCGTCGCGCGCTGGCGATGTGCTACGACCGCGATCGCGTCATTCGCGAGCTCTACCACGATCAGGCGCGGCCGGTGACCGGACCATTCGTGCAGGACACGTGGGCGTACAACCCCGACGTGCAGCCGATCGCGTACAACCCGCAGGCCGCAACCGCGTTGCTCGCATCAGCGGGATGGCGCGACACGAATGGCGACGGGATTCTCGATCGCAATGGGCAGAAGTTTTCGTTCACGATGCTGATCGTCGCGGGCAACAAGATTTCGATCGATCACGCGCAGATCCTGCAGGACGCGTGGAAAAAAGTCGGCGTCGAGATGGAAGTGCGGCCGGTTGATGGTGCGGCGTACAGCGAGCAGGTGTTCGCGCGCAATTTCCAATCGGCGTTCGTGGCGTGGGTGATCGATCCCGATCCGAGTCCGAAGTCGCTCTTCCATTCGAAAATGATCGCGCCCGCGGGGATGAATGTGATCGGATACAAGAGCCCGGAAGCGGACGAGCTGATCGATCGCGCCGAGGTCGAGCTCGATCAGTCGCAGCGCCAGGAGATCTATCACCAGCTGCACCAGATCATCGCGCGCGATCAGCCATACCTCTTCACGGTCCAGCCGTCCGTGAAGTGGGGAACACAGAAACGCGTGCAGAACGTGAAGGCCGCAAAAGGCTTCGGGCTTTTCCACTGGTACCCCGGTCCGTTGCAATGGTGGCTTCGTGACGACGCCAAGAGAAAGTAGACTCCGCGCCGCATGAAGCGTCTGCTCCTCATCTCCAGCTCGATCGTGCACGGCCACGGCTATCTCGATCATTCCGAATCCGCCATCCGCGATCTCCTCGGCGATCGCAAATCGATCGCCTTCGTTCCGTTCGCACAACACGATCACGACGGCTACACGCAACGCGTGCGCGAACGCTTCGCGGACATGAGCATCGACGTGACGCAGGTGCACGGCCCGCGGGACGTGGCATCGGCGGAAGCCGTGTTCGTCGGCGGCGGCAACACGTTCCGCTTATTGAACGAGGTGTACAAGCGCGACCTGATGAACGTCCTTCGCGATCGCGTGCACAACGGAATGCCGTACATCGGCTCCAGCGCCGGAACGAACGTCGCGACGCCGTCGATCAAAACGACGAACGACATGCCGATCGTTTACCCGCCCACGTTCGACGCCCTCGGCTTCGTCTCATTCCAGATCAACCCGCACTATCTCGATCCCGATCCGAACTCGACGCACAAAGGCGAAACGCGCGAAGAACGCATTCGCGAGTTTCACGAAGAGAACGCCGTGATGGTCGTCGGCTTGCGCGAAGGCGGAATGCTGTGGGTCGAAGACGATGCCGTGAAATTGATCGGCGATCGCGCGGCGCGAATTTTCCGGCAGGGTCAGGAGCCTGAGGAAGTGGAGACGGGAACGTTCATCCCGCTCTAAGACCAGCGCGCACCTACCGCGTGACCAATAAAAACGGCGGCCCGAAGGCCGCCGTTTTGTTGATGGAGATGAGCTCCGGATCAATGCTTCAGAACGCGAATTGCGACGATGGCGATCGCGAATCCGAGGAGCATGAGACCCCACTCGGATGCGGTCGGAACCGGATCGACGGCGATTGCCGCGACCGCGATGGTCGTCGGATCGCTCGCTCCACCGACGGCCGGATCGTCCGTGCTTCCCGTTCCGTCGTTCGTCGTGTCGTTATTCGAGTCGTACGAGATCGTGCCCTGGTTGATGACGCTCGTGCCTGCCGCGGACGGGTTGATCGTCGCGGTGATCGTAATCGTCACTGATGCTGATGGCGCAAGGCCGCCGTTCCAGGTCACGGTGTTCGTTCCGACCGTCGCGACAGCCGTTCCGCTCGTGGAGTTCGCGCTCACGAGCGTGAGCGTCGACGGCAGCACGTCCGTGAACTCGTTGCCGGTGTTGTCCGCGGTCGCGAGATTTCCGGTGTTCGTCAGGACAATCGTGTACGTCACCGTGCCGCCAACGATGTAGGTGCCGCTGGCCACTTTCGTTCCCGTCACACGCGCACCGGTAACGGTGAACGTCGTCGGATCGGTTGCGCCGCCGACAGCCGGATCATCCGTAAGCACCGTGGTCTCGTTCGTTCCATTGACATCCGCGTCGTAGTTTGCGGTGCCCTGGTTCGAGACCACGGTACCGATTGCCGTGGCAGCATTGATCGTGGCGGTGATGGTGATCGTGACCGAGCCCGCCGAAGGAATCGGCCCGTTCCACGTCACAGTGTTCGTGCCAACCGTGGCGACCGCCGTGCCGCTGGTCGCATTGGCAGCGACGAGCGTGAGCGTCGACGGCAACACGTCAACAAACTCGTTGCCCGGGTTGTCCGCCTGTGCCGAGCTTCCGAGGTTCGTGAGGATGACCGTATACGTCACGGTGGTCCCCGGCGCGAACGTGCCGGAAACGGTCTTCGTGGTTCCGATCTGCGAAGCACCGACGACGAAACTCGTGGCGTCAGCTGCGCCGCCTTGTCCCGGATCGTCGGTTGCGGCGCTCGTTTCGTTCGAACCGTTGAGATCCGCGTCGAAACTGATCTGACCCTGATTGCTGATGGTCTGGCCCTGCGTACCGGAGTTGATCGTTGCGTTGATCGTGATCGTCACCGAGCCTGCAGCCGGAACGCTTCCATTCCATGTGACTGTGTTCGTGCCGACTGTCGCGACCGCGGTGCCGCTGCTCGCGTTCGCACTCACGAGCGTGAGCGTGGACGGCAGCACGTCCGTGAACTCGTTGCCGGCGTTATCGAGCGATGCCGCCGTACCGCTGTTCGAGAGCGTGATCGTGTACGTGATCGAGCCACCAGTCGTCAGCGTGCCGGAAACCGACTTCGTTGCGCTGAGTTGCGCGATGGCCACGGCAAAGCTTGTCGGATCCGCCGCGCCGCCGAGACCCGGATCGTCGGTGAGGCCTGAAGCCTCGTTGACGTTGTCGTTGTTCGCGTCGAACGAGATCGTGCCCTGGTTCGAGATGATCGTTCCCTGAGTGCCGGCGTTGATCGTTGCGGTAATCGTGATCGTCACGCTTCCGCCGAGTGGCGCGAGCGAGCCGTTCCAGGTGACAGTGTTTGTGCCGATCGTTGCGACCGCGGTGCCGCTGGTCGCGTTTGCGCTGACGAGCGTGAGGCTCGCCGGCAACACGTCCGAGTATTCGTTGCCGCTGTTATCGCCCTGATTGTCCGTGCCGCTGTTGGTCAGAGTCACGGTGTACGTGACGGTGCCGCCGACCTGGAACGTACCACTTACCGTCTTCGTGCCGGCGACCGCCGCGGACGGCGCGAACGCGGTGCAGTCGAAGTGGACTGGTGTCACGAGCATCGACCAGGCGTTCAGCGTGCCGCTGTCGACCGTGAATTCATCGGATACCGCGACCGTCCACGTGCCTTTCGTGCTCGTGCCGTCGAGACGGGAGAAGGTTCCAACCGAATCCGGCGCCGGGAAGCCGGCCAGGGTCGTCCATGGCGCGTTGAATACCGGCAGCCACGACTTGGTGTACGGCGCCCCTGCCGCCGTCACTTGCACCATGTCATTCGCAGCGGTGTTTGCGACGTCATCGTCGGCGACCATGTTGACGATGTCGTTGCCAGAGCCGCCGTCGGTAAGACCACCGATGAGGGCCACCTGATCGACGCCGATGCCTCCCGGCGAACGCAGCATGAACGTGAGATCGCCGGTGAAGGTGTGCGTGACGCTGTCGCCACGTAAGTCGAGATCCCCGGTCTCGAAGTCGTCGGTGATGGGCATCGAATCGAAGGCCCCACGCGGACGTCCGTCCGGAACCGGGAGATCGGGTGTGGTGTCCCTG
>JACZCU010003181.1_pt1 | contig 14289 bp, 10 predicted proteins | sample 8641851 | NCBI WGS metagenome assembly JACZCU01 (sample SAMN15324605, study PRJNA640507) | soil metagenome | isolation source: monocropping sugarcane control | place: China: Luxin town, Laibin City, Guangxi Province | collected 2019-07-25 | depth 10cm m | reverse complement strand
TCGGATAGCGTCGCGCTGATTCGGGAAGACCGCGACCGATGAGCGTCGGCGGCGACGGGAGTGTCGTCATCAAATGGTTCGTCCCGGATGCGGGAAGCGACGCCGCCTCCCGATTGCTCGCATCCGAAGATCGACTCGAGGCCCCCGACCTCCTTTTCGCAGAGATCGCAAACGTGATTTGGAAGAAGGTCCAGCGCGGTCAATTGACGCGCGCCGAAAGCCGGCTGCTCGTCAGCGATATCGAAAAAATCGGCGTGGGCACGACGCCATGTCGTGCACTTGCAAGCGACGCACACGCGCTCGCGCTCATCACGTCGCGCTCGGTGTACGACTCGATGTACGTCGCTCTCGCGCTGCGCCTCGACACCCGCGTGGTTACGGCAGACGAACGCTTCTTCCATGCGCTCCAGTCGTTCCCCGACCTGGCCGGATCGATCGAGCTTCTGGCGTAGTCCCCACAAGCGAACGAACTGTCGCCGGCAATCCTGCCAGTGGTATCGGTTTCCGGCGCTCCCCCCCACTACGCGGCAGTCTTCACTTTCACCACGACGCCCGCCTTCGCGCAGACCTCAGCTTGCGTGAGCCCGTCGCCATCGATCCATTTGCGCAACGCCTCGGCCAACCTGCATCGGAGGAGCATGATGGCCGCTTCGTGGCGCTCGAAGCCAAAGTCTATGAAGATGTTCCCGCCTCTTCATGCCAGCTCAAGCGTCAGCCAATCAGTTCGACCTTTTCTGATTGCAGCCGCCACCAACCGTTGCGCATGCCGTTTCCCACGACTTGGTCAACCCGCGTCTCGACAGCGCTGCTGGTCGCCTGGATACCGAGACGCCGAGCTGCGGCGTTGATCAAATCGCTGCGTGCCGTAGCGAACTGCGTCCTCAAGACGTGCTTGAGTGCTTCAACGATCTCGGAGTCGGAAATGAGGTCGATTCGAGCTGGCGGATCTCCGTTCCTCCGACGCAACGGAGTGTTCGCGTTCGGGATTCTAAGGAACTCCCCGTCACGTTCAACGATTCGGCGCTCGACGGCAACCTGAATTCCGCGCTCGACCGCCTCGCGAATACGATTGCCCGCACGATGCAAACCCCACAGCGTGCGAATGCGCCGAACGACTTCGCCCAGATGCACGGGCCCCTCAACCTGCACAACGTCCTCGACTGCAAGAGCGAGCGATGCCGCCGAAACCTCGTGCAGCTCACCGGTCATCGGGATGCGCAATGAGCGGCAGACTTCGTACGCCGGAATATCATCGAACAGCGAAAACGAAACAGCGACCGTAGGAGACCCTTCTTGCTCATCCACAGACGTCGCCTTATTCGTGATTTGGTCGCTAACGCCGTAAACGGCGCCCGGCGCGATCTCGGTGGGGGTGTAGTCATAGACCGCGTACTCCTCCTCATACTCCCTCGCCGTGTACGATGACGAGTATGCCGGCTGCGTCACAGGAGATCCGATCACGCTATGCGGCGCATTCTTCGCATTCTCGATACACCGCAACAAGCGATCTGTCGTCTCGGCGCGATTTCGATACCAATCCGTAGACCAAACACGGTAAATCGTCCATCCGAGATTCTCCAGGATTTGTTGGCGAAGCCGATCGCGGTCGCGCGCCACAGGCGACGAATGGTACTTCGCACCATCGCATTCGATCCCTATGAGATACCGACCGCGCGCTCCCGGATCCACAACAGCGAGATCTACCCGGAAGCCGGCGCAACCGACTTGAGCCCTCACCTCGTGACCGTGGCCGCGGAGCACTGCTGCAACCGCATCTTCGAACGGCGAATCCGTGTCGTCGCGCGCCTGCGTCTCTCTCGGGAGCTGGCGCGTCTGAGCAAACTCCAGGAATGATTTCAAAGTTAGCAACCCCTTTGACGCAGTGCTGTCAAGTGATAGGTCGTTGGCGGTGAAGTTCGAAAACACCACACAGCGCTCCCGCGCTCGCGACATCAGTACGTTCAGTCTCCTCTCACCGCCGTCGCGATTGACAGGCCCGAAGTTGAGGGACAGTCTTCCGGCGCTGTCTCTGCCGTAGCCGACGGAGATGAAGATGACATCACGCTCATCGCCTTGAATTGTCTCGAGGTTCTTGACAAAGAAATGTTCCCACCGGTCGCTCTTGAAAAATGGCTCCAGTTCAGGACGCTGTCTTAACTGAACCTCAATCTCTTCGAGGATCGCCTGCTGCTGTTTGATATTGAATGTGCCCACGCCCAGGCTCTTGGTCGGGGAACGGCGGTAGTGCTCGACGGCCGCAGCGGCCACGGCCTGCGCTTCCAAGCGATTCATGGAGCTCCTGCCGCGGTCGTATACCGTATTCGGCAAATGAACAAAGTGCAGACCTAGGTCATCAGCCCAGTCGATCGACGACGGGTATACATGTAGAGCGTTTCCATAGAACTGAAGGTTCGAGATGGCGATCAAGGACTCATGACGGCTGCGGTAATGCCAATTGAGCATCTTCGTCGGATAGCTGCGAGCACACTGATGAAGAATGCTCTCGACGTCCGTCACGCTGGCACTCTGCGGCTCGTCTGAGTCTTCGTCGTCCTGATCGTGGTCGCCGCCCAGCGCGTCGAAGAAACTGGTCGGCGGAAGCTGTTGCATGTCACCCATGACGACGAGTTGCTTGGCACGCAGGAAGGCGCCGATCGCGTCTTCAGGACGTACTTGACTCGCCTCGTCGAAGACGACGAGATCGAACCGTGTGCTGCGAGGATTGAGAAATTGAGCGATCGACAGTGGACTCATGAGGAGACACGGCTTGATTCGCTGAATCAGTCCGCCTGTCTGCGACAGGAGCTTGCGGATCGACATGTGTCCACGCTTCCGGTTGAACTCGCCAAGAAGAATCCCAACCTCCGACTGTCGCGAGGCGCCTCCGGCGATCTGCGGGCGCCGCTCGTGTAGCCGGCGCGAGAGGCGAGCTCGATTCAGCCTCATGAGATCGCCGTCGATCTCCCGGAACCGCGCGATCTTCTTCAGGTGCAGATCGCCAACGAATGAACCGAGAGAAGGTCGCTCCCCGAACGTGGCGCGAAGCAACGATTCCGCGAGAGCCGCATGGAAAACAGGCTGCACGTCGACATCACGGACCCGATCTTCGATGATGAGTCGCTCCATGGGTGCGGCGGCCGTGCCCGTGAGAGTGGCTCGCGCCGAATTGAACTGAGCCCATCGAAAGAGATCGGACACCTTCTGTTCCCAGGAAGAGACCCGCGCCACCAGTTCCTTGAGGTCGAGGTCTGCGATGGGATCACCGAAAGCATCACGTACGTCCAGCTGGGTACGCGCGACGAAGGCATTGAAGCGATCGCGCAATACGGCGACCGACCCCCGGAGGTTGCCGATCCGCGCGGCCAACAAGGAGTTGTCGAATCGTGAAGCCGCGATTTCGACGGCCCTATCCGTCAAAGCGTTCGACAGCAGTTGCAGACGAAACTCGACCACCCACCCGGCAAAGCCGCGCAAATCGCCACAATCACTCGTGTCCGCGCCCCAACGATGTCCGAACAGAGCGGGGCCGTCGGAGTCGGACCGCAATTCGTCGCGCATTTGTTGCTGCTCGGCGAGATGGGTCAGGTTCACCACCATTTGAGCCGTTCTAGGCGCAGCCCTGATGTACGCGCCCGCGAGTTGTTTGCGGAGAGTGCGGTAACGTCGATCAAATATCCGAAACACCCTTCCCGCGCGCGGCGCGAACTCTCGAACCTGGCTACCGAGGTCGCCATCGGCTGCTTCCGCTGTGAAAGTTCGCAACAAGTCTGCACGCGCAGTTTGCCAACGCTCTATCCGCTGGATGAGAAGTTCGGCGGCCTGGTTTGGACTATTCCACTCCGCATTTAGCAGAACACCGATCTCCGTCGGCGATACCGCGCGAGCGAGAACAGATGCCGCGTCGAGCAAACGATCGACCTCGCCCAATCGCACTCCCTCTCGGGCTCCGGAAACCGCTACGATCTCGGCACTGGCCACGAGGACGTCCTCAGCAGCGGAGCGCACGCTTGCGAGCGACTCGCGTATCTCGCCTTCCTCGTGCGGCAACATCGTTTTGAGATGACTGTGCCGCCACGGGTGTGAAGCCACGGGCTGTACGAGTGGCATTACGTATGCGAGGTCGCGCAACGCGCTGACCGCATCAACGACGTCCCCTCCAGTGAGCATCGCCGCATCGCGAATAGTCGGTAGAGCAGGAATCTCACGACTTGCCGCTTCGAAATGTGTGAGCGCTTTCTGCTTCATACCGTAGAGTTGGAAGGGAGTTAGTTCGAGCTTTCCGATTGGCGTCCCGAGGTCACGCGCATACAGGTTCAATTCTCTTTTCAGCGATTCGTGCTCATCGAGCACCGTGTCTGCCGCTGTGGGCAGCGCCTGCGAATTCAAAGCGCGTTGAAGCTCAGCGAGAACGGCTTTCTTGTTTGCTTTCCTGCTGTGCAGCTCGAGACAGAACGGTCCGAGGCCAGCCTCGTCGAGCCTCGTCTTCACGACTTCAAGCGCCGCCATTTTTTCGCTAACGAAGAGTACAGTCTTGTTAGCCGCCAACGCTTCAGCAATGAGGTTGGTGATCGTCTGCGATTTCCCAGTGCCCGGAGGGCCCTGAACTACGAGATTGCGACCCGCCTTGACGTCCTCGATGACTGCGATCTGCGACGGATCAGCGTCGCGAACATGCCACAGATCGCGTGCAGTCAGCTTTGAGTCGATCTCACGCTCATCGAAGCCGTCATCAGTCGCAGGCACTCCCTGCGGGTTGAAGAGCGACTGAAGCAGAGGGTGGTCGTCAACTCTTTGGTCGTCCGGCCATGTCGCCGAATCGAGGTCCTTGTACATTACGAATTTCGTAAAAGTAAAAAAGTCGAGAACCGTCTCTGACAGCACACGCCAGCGCGGCTTTTTGTCAATGGCGACGACCACTTGCTGCAGCCATTCGTCGATCCCCTCCTTGCTTTCGGGCGGTTCGAACGATGGCAATGCCACGCCTTGTTCGGCGAGCTTCGCAGCTAGAGATATATTTACAAAGACTTCCTCGCCCGTCCAACATACTTTGGAAAAGTCGCCGGCCCGCACGCGCTCCAGCTCTACTGGCACCAGCACGAGCGGAGCTCTGCGCACCTGATCGGAATCGTCGCTTTCGTACCATTCGAGGAATCCAATGGCGAGGTGAACAATGCTATATCCCTGTTCTTCGACGGCGCTTCGCCCCTCGTGATAGATGCGAAAGAGTCTTTTCGATAGAGCCTCATCATCGTAGGGGGTTTGCAAAAACCGGTCAGTGTGCGACGGTTCGAGCTCGTCAGGACGGCGTCGGCGCCACGTGTCATTCTCAAAAGGCACTTCCATCTCGGATTTGTCGAGTGTTTCGGCCAGCGGCAAATCCCCGGCCTTTCGGATGCGTGGCGCAGTTCCACGGAACTCCAGTTTCTTTTCGCGTAGGACGAGTGCGTCATAAATCTCCGCAGGCAACTCGCCCGTCACGCGGATACTGCGCACCACACTCTGCCGGTAGTTCAGCAGACGATTGCGCATGGTGAGGTCGAGGAGGCTCTGACGCGCTTTGTGCAATTCGGTGCTGATCGCGACCATGACATTCTCCGGGCAAAACCACTCCTACCGTTCGGCACGGCAGGAGTCTTAGCTGTACTGAGTCAAGTCAACCGCTGCAGTATTAATTAGACTACCACCGATTTTTCTGGACAGGCTTCAAGGATCGGAAACCGTTGACGCCCGATCGAAGCGCGGCTCACTTCGGCAGAATCGACGTCAGGTCGGTATTGTCGAAGAAGGAAACCAGCGCAGTCGCTTTGCAGTTGAGCGCCAGCGCGAGGCGCAAGATTGTGGTGAGGCTCGGCACCTTCTGCCCCCTCTCCATATTGCTGATGTAGCCCTCGGTAAGGCCGGTGGCAACCGAGACTTACTGCTGTGTCACACCGTACTTCTGCCGAAGCTCGCGGAAACGCTGTCCAAAGACCTCGCCTTCAGCCTGGACTTGCGTCATTGCGGAGGACAGCCACGGCCGCATGTCAGGCCGGGTCGCTGACATTTTCGAGCGCGGCTTCGCCGTGCTGAGCGGACGAGACGTCCGCTCCCCTCAGGCTAGAAGTTCACCGCCAACCCCCCGAGGTAGCGCCGCGTGGCGCCGTTCACGGTAGGGTCGATGGCGTCGAGGAGGTAGGGCGAGTTCTCGGCGTGGACGACTTCGAGGCCGAGGAGGAGCTTCAGGTCGAGCGGGAGGTGGAGCGACTGCGCCACGCGGACGTTCACGCGCTCGGTGCGGTAGTCGCCGTGGGCTTCCTGCGGCTGCTGCAGGCTGATGAACGAGATCAGGAGCGAGGTGCCGGTCGGGAAGAAGATCGTCTGCACGTCGCCGGTGACGTACGACTTGGTCGCGGTGCCGAAGCGCGGCGTCGCGGTGCCGGCGCTGCCGGAGACGTCGATCGCGAGCTTGTTGCCGACGTCCTTGCGGCAGGTGACGCGGAGGTCGCGGCGCACGTCACCGGAGTCGACGTACAACCCGTCCCAGAACTGCTGCTGCCCGTCGGTGATGAGCAGCATCCGGAACGGCGTCTCGATGGCGCTCACGGTCGCGATCGCGGAGAGGTGCGTCGCGTTCTCGTCGCCGGAGACGATGCCGAGCGAGTAGGCGTAGCGCGGCAGCACACGGCCGTCATCCGACCAGTCGACCACAGTCGGAGCGATGATGCCGCTCCGCTTCGGGTCGATCACCTTGTACAGGCCGCTGATGACCAGCGCGGTGTTCTTCGCGAGCTTCAGTTCCGCGCCGGTGCGCGGCGCGAGCTCGGTGCCGTCGACGCTCGTGCGGCTCGACATGCCGTAGCGCAGCAGCACCGCCGGCGCGACGACGAGCGTGCCGTTCGCCGAGAGGTCCGCGGTGCGGATCGGCGCGACGGAGGCGGTGTGCACGTTCTCCTGGGCGACGCGCATGCTCACGCCGACGTCGCCGCGGCTCGACTGCAGCAGCGTCGTCCCGCCGCTCACTTCGAGCATGTCCGAGGCCCGCGTCGTGTCGAAAAGGTTGTCCTGCGCGAAATAGTGAACGCCGACCTTCGTCGCACCGTGCTCCCACTGCACGTCGTGCGAGGTCATGTCGGCCTGGTCGCCTGCGTCGCGATAACGCCAGAAGCTGCGCGTCGACGCCACGCGGTAGGCGTCGGTCGGCGAGGAGCGAAGCTCCATCGACATCACGCTCGACTGCGCCGCCGCGTCGCCGAAGCGCTGGGTGTCGGTCGGATCGTCGATGCGATGCACGTTGCCGCGGACGCCGATCTGCCACGTGTCGCCGAGGCGTGAGAGGACGCCGAAGCTCGTCTGAGCGATCGCGGTGGCGTTCTGGGTCTGGTCGGAGACGCCGGTGACCGACGACATCTCTCCCTTCACGCGTGGGAGATTCAGCGCCTCCTGCGGCGCCGGATCGAGGGTCTGATCGAGCTCGCGGAGGATGTCGGGCGGGAGCGACGCCCGGATCTCCCACATCTCGTCGTTCGACGACTTCTTCTTTCCGCTTCCCTCGCGATCGAGCGACAGCTTCACGGTATGACTCGGCTTCGTCGGGAGCACCGTCGCGATGGCCGGCTCGAAGCCCTGCTTCACCGCGATCAATTTATAGATACCGCTCGGGAGCGGCGGCAGCGAGAACTTGCCGTCGGCGGCCGTGAAGGTCTGGACCGCTGCGAGGTCTTTGAGGTTGAGCGCGATCACGAGCGCGTTCGAGATGGGACGCGTGGCGCTCGAGACACTGCCGAGGACTTGGAGCACCGCGGGAATCGGCGCGTCCGCCTGCACCGTCGTCGCGGCGAGGATTGAAACGAAGGCGAGCGCGCTCAGCCGTCGCATGATCAGATTCATGTTACTCCCGCAACGCGGCGCGTGCGAAACCCGGACCGCGAATTGTGACCGGGTTGTTAACAGGCTCAGCGTACCCGATGGACGCGCAGAAGGTTCGTCTTCGCGCGCTGATAGATCGGCGATCCCATGAGGATCACGAGCCGGTCGCCGGGGCGGACGATGTCTTTCGACAGCAGGTACTCGTCGACGCGGTCGACGATCTGCTCGTGGTACTCCCCCGCCTCCTTGAGCACGTACGGCTGCACCCCCCAGAGGATGTTCATCCGGCGTGCGACCCAGCTCGACGGCGTCAGCGCGACGATGGGAGCGCGAGGCCTGAATTTCGACATCAGCTTCGCGGCGAATCCGGTCTGGGTGAAGACGACGATGTACTTGGCGTCGATCGCCTCGGCGGCGTAGTTCGCGGCGCCGGCGAGGGCGTCGGTGAACTCGTCGGAGTCGCTCTCTTTGCGGAACGCCGGCATCTCGTGCGCGTACGCGCGGCGGCTCACCTCGGCGGCCGAGATGATGCGCGCCATCATCTGCACCGCCTCGACGGGATATTTTCCCGACGCCGTCTCGGCGGAGAGCATGACGGCGTCGCTCCCGTCGAAGATCGCGTTCGCGACGTCGGACGCCTCGGCGCGTGTCGGCCGCGCGTTGGTCGTCATCGACTCCAGCATCTGCGTCGCCGTGATGGCGAACCTCCCCCACCGCGACGCTTCGCTGATGATCTGCTTCTGCACGGTCGGAACCGCTTCCGGCGGCAACTCGACGCCGAGATCGCCGCGGGCGACCATGACGCCGTCGCTGACCTCGAGGATCTCTTCGAGATTGTCGATCGCCTGCGGCTTCTCGAGCTTCGCGATGACGAGGATGTCGCTGCCGCCGTGCGAGGCGAGGAGCGCGCGGAGGTCTTCGATGTCCTTGCGGCGCCTGATGAACGACGCCGCGATGTAGTCGAGCTGGTGCTGCACCGCGAACGCGACGTCTTCCTGGTCTTTCTCGGTGATCGCGGGGATGGTCAGCTCGGAGTCGGGGAAGTTCATCCCCTTCTTCGACGAGATCGGGCCGCCGTGCACGACACGCGTCGTGACGCTGTCGCGCTCGATGCCGGTGACGACCAGCTCCACGAGGCCGTCGTTGATGAGGATTCGGTGGCCGATCAGCACTTCCTTCGGGAGCGGCGTGAACGGCGTCGAGACGCGGTCGGCGCTGCCGACGAGCGGCCGCGTCGTGATGACGAAGCGCGCGCCGGTCGGGAGCGCGATCACCCCCTCCACCTCGCCGATCCGGAGCTTCGGCCCCTGGATGTCGCCGACGATCGGCACGTAACGCCCGATCGCCATCGACGCCTCGCGCACGACGCGGATCGTCTCCGCGTGCTGTTCCTGCGTCCCGTGCGAGAAGTTCAGCCGGAAGACGTCGACGCCCGACGTCAGCAGCCGGTAGATGACCTCCTCGCTGCTGCAGGCGGGTCCGAGGGTCGCAATGATTTTCGTGCGGCGCACGGAACTCAGTGCGCCGCGAGCGCCGGCACCAGCGTCCGCCCCACGACCGCGGCGATCGCCTCGCACTCACGGACGCACTGCGCGAACGTCTCCGGGAGGATGGCCTGCGGGCCGTCGCTCAGCGCCTCTTCCGGCTTGTGATGCACCTCGATGAGGACGCCGTCGGCGCCGATCGCGATCGCGGCGCGCGACATCGGGAGGACTTTGTTCCGCTTGCCGGTGCCGTGCGACGGATCGACGAGGATCGGGAGATGGGAGATGCGCTTGATCGCCGGCACGACGGAGAGGTCGACGGTGTTGCGCGTGTGGTCGGCGAAGGTGCGCACGCCCCGCTCGCACAACATGACGTTGTAGTTCCCCTCGGCCATGATGTACTCGGCCGACAGGAGCAGTTCCTCGAGGGTCGCCGACATGCCGCGCTTGAGCAGCACCGGCTTCCGCGAGCGGCCGGCGCTCTTCAGAAGCGAGAAGTTCTGCATGTTGCGCGCGCCGATCTGGATGCAGTCGGCGTATTTCTCGACGAGCTGCAGCGACTCGTGGTCGATCGCCTCGGTGATGATGGGGAGGTCGAACTCTTCGCGCACCCGCGCCAGGTATTCGAGTCCCTTCTCGCCGAGGCCCTGGAACGAGTAGGGAGACGTACGGGGCTTGTAGGCGCCGCCGCGCAGGAGCTGGCCGCCGCCGCGCTTGATCCCTTCGGCGATGATGCGCGTCTGGTCGAGCGACTCGACGGCGCACGGGCCGCCGATCACGACGATCCCGTTCCCGCCGACGTCGACTCCGCCGACGTTGACGATCGTGTCGTCCGGCTTCGCCTCACGCGAGACGAGCTTGTACGGCTGCGAGACGCGGATGACTTCCTTGACCCCGGGGAAGTTCTCGAGGACCTCCGGGTCGGCCGGACGCTGCTGCTGGCCGGTGATGCCGATCGCGGTGCGGTTCGCTCCCGGGATCGGGTGGGCCTTGAGGCCGAGCTTTTCGATGTGGCGTACGACGGCTTCGATCTGTTCCGGCCGTGCGCCGGCATCCATGACGACAAGCATGACCTCAGTATAATTGATGGCCCCATGAAGAAATTCGCCCTCGCCGCGCTCGCAGCCTTCTTCGCCGCCAATGCGTTCGCCACGTACATCGTCGTGCTCAAGAACGGCGCGACGTACAAGGCGAAGGCGAAGTGGACGATGCAGAACGGCAAGGCGATCGTCCAACTCGAGAACGGCCAGTCGCTGGCGATCGACCCGTCGCTGATCGACGTGGCGAAGTCGGAGCAGACCACGAACGCAGGCCTCGGCGGCGCGAAGATCCTCAACACCGTGAACAACACGGCCGCCCCACAGCCGCAGCAACAGGAGCCGGGGCTAGGCTCGGAGTTCCACCTCAAGAAGATGGGGGCGCCGCAGCCGGCGACGCCCGCCCCCGCGCCGCAGACTCCCCCTCCCGCGTTCAGCGGCAACGGCACGATGAGCCAGGAAGTGCTCGACAAATTCGCCCGCGCGTACGAGAACGTCGGCCTGTTCGAGCAGAAGATCACGTCGCCAGGCCCCGGCGTCATCCGCGCCGAGCTCACGGCCGACAGCGAAGACAAGGTTTTCAACGCGATCTCCGCGACGTCGTTCCTGATCGTCCGCAACGCGGGCGTCCCGGGCGCCGACATCAAGATGGTCGAGCTCTTCATGAAGACGACCGTCGGCGGCTCGGCGGGACGGTTCCAGATGACGCGCGACGACGCCCAGGCGCTCGACTCGAAGCAGCTCTCGCAGCAGGACTACTTCGTGCGCAAGGTCATTTATTGACGAGCGCTTCTGGCGTCGCGGGGCGTTCGTAGACCGCGACGTAGCGGAACAGGCGCGTTTCGGGATCGGTCACCGTCCGTTCGCCGGGCGCGAAGCAGAAGGAGTGGAGGTCTCCCTCGACCGGCAGCAGCTGCTCCTTCGTGCCGGTGAGGCGAACGTCGATCACGTCGCCTCCGATCATCGACGCACGCGTCAGGCGGATGCGCCCGCTCATTACTTTCCCGAAGTCGTACGCCCACGCCCGCGTGTACTTCTTTCCCCGCACGGCGATGCCTTCGATGACCTGCACCTCCGGAAGCACTCCGCGGAAGTACCACGAGCCGGCAGGCTGCACGGTCTCGCTCGGCGGGACCTCGAGCGCGGCGGGACGCGGCGTCAGGTAGTTCCAACGGCCGATCGGCGGCGTTCCGATCAACCGCGGATGGCTCATGCCCGGCACGTCGCGCGTGATCAGCTCCGGACGCCATGACGTAGCCACCTTCCACGACGCGTCGGTGACGACGTAGTTCTCCGTCTCCGGCGAGATGTCGAGTGCCGCGAGCAATCCGCCGACCCCCTCGGTCGCACGCACCGCGATGACGATCCGGTTCCGTCCGGTCTTCGCGAGCTGCGTCACGTCGTAGACGTCGAGCACGCTCTCCTCGCCGGCGCGCCTCCCGGCGATCTCGCGTCCGTTGAAGTAGAGCGTGTACTGCGGGTCGGCGGCGACTTTGATCTTGGTGTAATAGCGATTCGCGGGGAGCGAGAAGTCGCGCGTCGCGAAGAACGTCACCGGCAGGTCGCTGCTGATGTCGACCTTCGGCCAGATCCAGCGCGCCGGGCCGCTGACGTCGAAGAACTTCCGGCCGTAGACGATATTGAGCCGGACGAAGGCGGCGACGAAGAGAAATCCGAGGGCGATGACGACCGTCAACCGCCGCAGAAGTTGGCGGTCGGCGTGCGGGATAGAATCGGCCGCCGTGGCCGGAGTCATCGTCATCCCCGCACGATACGCATCGACGCGCTTCCCCGGCAAGCCGCTCGCGCTGATCTCCGGCGTTTCCCTCATCCAGCGCGTCTACGAGCGCGCCACGCAGTCGCAGCGTGCCAGCGCCGTCTTCGTCGCGACGGACGACGACCGGATCGCCGATCACGTCCGCTCTTTCGGCGGCCGCGTCGTCATGCCTCCGGGCGACCACCAGTCGGGGACCGATCGCATCGCGGCGTCGCTCTCTTTTTTCGACGAGCCTTACGAGACCGTCGTCAACGTGCAGGGCGACGAGCCGCTGATCGACGTCACTTCCGTCGACAAGATCTTCGTGACGCTCGAGATGACCGGCGTCGACATGGCGACCCTCTCCTGCCCGATCGAGACAGAGGAAGAGTTCCTTTCGCGCGACGTGGTCAAGGTCGTCACGGCGGTCGACGGCGACGCCCTCTACTTCTCCCGCGCGCCGATCCCCTTTGGATCGAGGTCGATAGCGCAACGGCACATCGGCCTCTACGGCTACCGGGCGGCGGTGCTGCGGGCGCTGGCGATGCTTCCGCCCTCATCGCTCGAGCGCGCCGAGTCGCTCGAACAATTGCGCGCGCTGCAGAACGGCTTTAAAATTCGCGTTGTCCAAACAGACAAGCCGCATCTGGGCGTCGATCGTCCTGAAGATGTGGTACGGGTTGAGAGCGAACTTGCGAAACAAGCGTGACATTCGGGGGATTCAGTGAGCCTTGGGCTCACACACCAAAGCACTCGCCTCCCCAGCAGCAGAGTCTCCCTAAAAAACCCGAATGACGAATGTCGAATGAAGAGTTCGGAATTCGTGTATTCGGGCACGCTTCTTCATTCGACACTCGTCATTCGACATTCGTCATTCAATCTCTCGAGGAGGACCGATGAGCACGAAATACATCTTCATTACCGGCGGCGTCGTGAGTGGGCTGGGCAAGGGAATCGCCGCGGCGTCCATCGGCGCGCTTCTCGAAGCCCGCGGGTTCAAGGTCACGCTGCAAAAATTCGATCCGTACGTGAACGTCGACCCCGGCACGATGTCGCCCTTCCAGCATGGCGAGGTCTTCGTCACCGATGACGGCGCCGAGACCGACCTCGACCTCGGGCACTACGAACGCTTCACCTCGATGCGCGCCTCGCGCCGCAACAACTGGACGACCGGCCGCATCTATCTCAAAGTCATCGAGAAAGAACGCCGCGGCGACTACCTCGGCAAGACGGTGCAGGTCATCCCCCACATCACCGACGAGATCAAGAAGTGCATTCGCGACGTCAGCGAGAACGTCGACGTGGTGATCGTCGAGATCGGCGGCACGGTCGGCGACATCGAGTCCCTCCCCTTCCTCGAAGCCATCCGCCAGTTCCGGCAGGAGGTCGGCCGCGGCAACGCCATCAACGTGCACCTGACGCTCGTCCCGTACATCAAGGCGTCGGAAGAGCTGAAGACGAAGCCGACGCAGCACTCGGTCAAGGAGCTGCGCGAGATCGGCATCCAGCCCGACATCCTCCTCTGCCGTAGCGAGCACGCCATTCCCGACGACATGAAGAAGAAGATCGCGCTCTTCTGCAACGTAGAGGACGACGCGGTCATCCCGGCACTCGACGTCGAGTTCATCTACCAGGTGCCGCTGGCGTTCGCGCGCGAGGGCCTCGACGAGATCCTCCTCGACAAGCTCCACCTCCCGCACGAAGAGACCGGCAACCTCTCGAAGTGGGAGGAGATCGTCCGCAAGATGCGGCATCCCGAGGACGAGGTGCGCATCGGATTCGTCGGCAAGTACGTGGAGTTCGGCGACTCGTACAAGTCGCTCAACGAAGCGCTGCTGCACGGCGGCATCGCGAACAACGTGAAGGTGCGGATCATCTACATCGACTCCGAGTCGCTGGAAGAAGACGGCTACCACGGCGAGCTCGCGAACGTCGACGGGATCCTGGTCGGCCCCGGCTTCGGCTCGCGCGGCGTCGAAGGGAAGCTGCGCGCCATCCGCTACGCGCGCGAAAAGAAGATCCCGTATTTCGGCATCTGCCTCGGTATGCAGTGCGCCACCATCGAGTTCTCCCGCGACGTCGCCGGGATGGTCCGCGCCAACTCGACGCAGTTCGACGGCGAGACGGCGTACAAGGTAACCTACAAACACCGCGACCTCAACGCCGT
>JACZCU010154128.1_pt1 | contig 14303 bp, 13 predicted proteins | sample 8641851 | NCBI WGS metagenome assembly JACZCU01 (sample SAMN15324605, study PRJNA640507) | soil metagenome | isolation source: monocropping sugarcane control | place: China: Luxin town, Laibin City, Guangxi Province | collected 2019-07-25 | depth 10cm m | reverse complement strand
TAGCCCGCCGATCGTGCAATATTCGGCGGGCTAAGAGCCCGCCGCTCCACTCAGTCGTTTCCTCACCTGCTCCCGCACCTTCAATCCCGTCCGCGTCTTCTCACAATCGAACACATCCTTGTACGCGACGAACGCCTGATAATCCGTCGTCGCGACCTTGTATGTGCGCTGTGCATCGATCGGCGAGTCGATGAGCTTGTACGTCTCGTCATCCTGAGCGAGCACGCGTTCCAACTGCGCACCCGGCATCGAGCACGTCACGATTTCGTTGTCGTACGGCAGCGCCGCGCGTAATGCCTCGAGCGTCAACGGTCCTTTGTCGAGCGCGCCGCGAAAACTGCTCATCGTCGACAACGCAACATCCGCCTGCGTCACAGTGCGCATCGTTGCAAGCGTGAATTGCGCGAGCTCGGAGACCGACATCGATTTCGGCAACGTCGCGATTGGCGTAAACAACTCGCGATACTTTGGATCGTTTTCCAACTCGCGCTGCAACGTGCGCACGCGCTTCGCAGTCCTGCGATCTTCGGGCATCCGCGCATCGACAGGAACCAATGCGCCAGTCACGTTCGCCACGCGATGATTCGCGATCGTCAACTCGATGCGACTGATGTACGTCAAATACTGAAACGGCGAGATGAACCACGTCTCGGTATCCGGAATCTTCGTCAGCTCGCGTTTGAGATGACTGTGCGATCCGAAAATCACGTCAATGCCCGGCACCGCACGCGCGAGCGCGTAGTCCGCTTCCTGATGCTCGTGACCGATCATCACCACGGCATCGACGCGTTCTTTCTCCCGCAGTGTTTTCACCACGTCCCGCGCGGCGGCAACGTGATCCGTAAACACAAGCTCCGGGATCTTTACGAGCTGCGGGAAATCAGGACCGGCGATCGCAAAGACGCCGATGCGCGCGCCTTTCACTTCGAACACCGCGTATTTCTGAAACTCGTTCGTGTTCGCGCTCAGAATCGGATACTTCGCGAGCTCGCGGCACTGCCGATAACGCGCGAGTCCGTAATCCGCATCGTGGTTTCCGAACGCCATTGCCGAAACGATTCCGTTGAACCACGGCCATTCGACACAATCGAATTTGTCGGACCAGGCTGGCGCGCCTTTGTTGATCGTGTCGCCGCCGCTGAAAATCAGCGCGCCGCGAGTTTTCTCCTGCCGCAGATAACGAATCGCGCGCGCGATTCCGCCGCGCTCGCCTTCATCCGTGTAGAACGGCAGCGCGTGCGAGTGATAGTCGGAAATGTGCAGCAACGTCACTGTCTGTGCGGACAGCGGCAGCGCGAGAGCAAGCGCGAACAACAGTCTCCGAAGCATCGCGCCGAGTGTATTACGGCTGCAGTGCGAGCTTCTCGCTGCCGCCGGCCGTGATCACGACCTTGCGCACGCTCGGCAGTTGCTCGAGCGTTTTGGTCGTGGTCATACGAATCATCTGCGCCGCACACGAGCCGCCGACGTTCTGCAATCGTTCATTGAAATCGACGGTCAGCACGCCATCGTGCAAATTCACCGACTCGACGCGCGATCCTTTCGGAAACGGCGCGGACTCCGCGAGCAGCATTTCGACGAGTAATCGTGCAATGGCCACGCTCTTCGGCGCAGTGCGCATGACCGGATGCACGCCATTGCAATCCGCATTCGGTACGTACAACTTCAAATCTGTCTGCTCGATGTCGAACGGCCGCGTTTCGGCAACAAGCGAACGCGGAGAGCCGTCTTTCGCCGAATATTCGAGCGCTTCCACGGTGACGCTGCCGCCGGGATCGCGCGTCAGCCAGATCGTGCCGCGATAGGGATTGCGCTGGCCGCTCTCGCCCGTCGAGGTCGTGAACGTTTCGGCGATCACCATTCCGTCCGAGCCGCGCACGCGCAGTACGACGTTATTCTCGAACGTACGCGCCAGGCCACTGACGACGATCGGATTGGCGACGTCGACGTCGTCGATCGTAATCTCACGGACCGGTTGCGGGGCCTGCGGTACAGGCCTTTTCGAGCTCTGCTGCGGCACCTCAGTGCTGCAGGAAATTAGGACAACCGTCACAAAAAATAACCATCGCAATTGAGTATTCTCTCGCGTCATGCGTCAGGCAACCTTTGCGCTGCAATCGCAACGTTCACAATGTCTGCCTCCGCGAAGGAACTTCCCACTTCGGACCATTTCGACAGAAACCTTGCACGAGTTGTCACTCTGTTGACGAAACGCTCTCTCCGCAACAAATCCGCACACTGAAAAGGATTAGGAAGCATGAAGCGATTTACCGTTGTCCCGGCGGCCCTGTTCTCGGCAGCCCTGTTCTCGGCTACGGCGTTTGCCCAGGCGCCCACGGTCACCCTTGTCGATCCAACCTCGGGCCCATCCATGGGCGGAACCGAGGTCGTCATCACCGGCACGAACCTCCTGACGAAGGTGCAGTGCATTGTTCCCTGTCCGGCCCGCGTCGGATTTGGCGACATCACTGTCGATGTGAAATCCGAAACCGCCACACGGCTCGTGGTCATCACGCCGCCGCATCAGCCGGGCACTGTCGATCTCACGATTTCCGTCGCGGGCGAAACTCCGGTGAAAGTCACCAATGGGTTCCAGTTCACTGAAGACCACGACGATCGTTATGAGGAAGTCCTGCTGCCGGTTTATCTGGACGAAACGGTCCCGGGCGCATTCGGCAGCGTCTGGAAGAGCGATTTCTGGCTGCACAATGACGTTCAGGAGCCGCTGTACGTCGCGCCGTGGCCATGTCCGCTGAATCAGGTCTGTCCGCCGGTTTATCCGTTGACGAAAACCGTGTTGCAGAACGAAACCGTGCACAATCTCGACCCGCTCTTCCACGAGCCGAGCGCGAATCCCAGCCGCATCCTTTATCTCAGCCATAAGAACGCGTCGATGTCGCTGCGCATCGGCGACATTTCGCGTTCGACGTTGAACGCCGGTACCGATATCCCGGTCGTGCGCGAAAGCGAGATGCGCACGGGCCTGACGCAGTTGTTCAAGGTACCGATGACTCCCGATTTCCGCGTCATGCTGCGCGTCTATGACACGGCGCGGACACAGTCGTCATTTGTGGTGCGCGTTTACGACCAGTCGAATCTGACCGCGAGCGCGCCGCCGGCGCATACGTTCACGCTCACCGCGACGACGGCACAGACGAACGATTTCCGCACCGAAGCGGCCTATGCGCAGTTCGACATTACGTCGCTGCTGCAGCTCAACAACCTGTTCGACGAGTACGTCCGTCTGGAGATCGAGCCGCAACAGCCGGGGAGCCGTTACTGGGCATTTGCGTCGATCACGAACAACGCAACGCAGCTCATCACGCTGTCCACCCCACAATAACTGCACAATCCCGGAAAGAAACAAAAAGGGCGCACTCACGTGCGCCCTTTTTCGTTGGATGCGAGCTCGTTTATTTACGAGCGTCCTGCATCTCTTTGATCGCGGCCTCGCGACCTTTTTCCTTGGCGAGCTTGGCGTACTCGGCGCGCTTCTTCTCAGGGAACTGGCGCACCAGAGCGAGATAACGGCCCTGGAGCTGGCGCGACGCGAGCTGTTCGGCCGTAAGAGGCGACTTACGGCTGCGCTTTCCGCCACCCTTGGCTCCGGCGGCCGGAGCGCTCTGCGAAGCCGCGGCCGGACGTGCCGGCGCTGCGGCCTTAGCGGCCTTAGCGCCCTTACCACCTTTAGCAGCCTTGGGCGAATATCCCTTCGGACGGCCCGGGCCACGCTTGGCCGGTGCACTGGAAGAAGCAGACGAGGACGACGACGAGGCGCTGGAACCGCCGTGCGCTTCGCGCAGGCGCTGAAGGCGCGCTTCGAGGTCGCTGATTTCGCGGCCCATATTGCCGACATAACGATTGATGTCGGTCTGGGAAACGCGGCGCTCTTTGATCAATTGATCGAGCACATACGCCGCCTGTCCGGACGACAATGGGGTCGGATTCGGATTCGATTTCGGTCTAGGCATTTATCCTCCTATCACTCACGCACAAAGTCTTGTGCAACAAAAGCCCATTGTCAATCCCTAAAACACTACGGGCGAGCCATTTCGGCTCGCCCGTAGTCCTTAACAGTGCGAATTTGTCGCTCAATAGCGGTAATGATCGGACTTATACGGTCCATTCACTGGAACACCGAGGTACTTGCTCTGATCTTCGGTCAAGACCGTCAGTTCGACGCCCAGGTGGGCCAGATGCAGGCGGGCCACCTCTTCATCGAGCTGCTTGGGGAGTACATACACTTCTTTGCCGTACTCGCCCTTGTTATTCCACAACGCGAGCTGCGCCAGCACCTGATTGGTGAAGGACGCGGACATGACGAACGACGGGTGGCCTGTGGCGCAGCCGAGGTTCATCAGACGGCCTTCGGCCAGAATCAGAACCGAATGTCCATCAGGGAAAACCCATTCGTCGTACTGCGGTTTGATATTGACGCGCTTGATGCCTTCGACCTTCTTGAGACCGGCCATGTCGATCTCGTTGTCGAAATGGCCGATATTGCTGACGATCGCGTTGTGCTTCATGCGCGCCATGTGGTCGGCCGTAATGATGTCTTTGTTGCCGGTGGAGGTCACGAAGATATCGGCGCGCTCCAGAACGCTCTCCAGCGTCTTCACTTCGAAACCTTCCATTGCCGCCTGTAGTGCGCAAATCGGATCGATTTCGGTCACGACGACGCGCGCGCCCTGTCCGCGCAGCGCCTGTGCACAGCCTTTACCGACTTCGCCGAATCCCGCAACGACCGCGAGCTTGCCGGCGATCATGACGTCAGTCGCGCGATTGAGACCGTCGACGACCGAGTGGCGGCAACCATAGATATTGTCGAATTTCGACTTGGTGACCGAGTCATTGACGTTGATGGCCGGGAACAGCAGCGCATTGGCTTCCTGCATCTGATACAGACGATGCACGCCCGTAGTCGTTTCCTCGGAAACACCGCGAAGGTCTTTCGCCACACGCGTCCAACGCTGCGGATCGCGCGCAATCTCCTGACGCAGAAGATCAAGGATTACGCCCCACTCTTCCGGCTCGTCGGAGGGATTGAAGTCGGGAACGTGGTTTTTGCCCTCGCATTCAACGCCCTTATGAACGAGAAGTGTTGCGTCGCCGCCATCGTCAACGATGAGCGTCGGACCGCTGCCATCCGGCCACATAAGCGCCTCGGACGTACACCACCAATATTCTTCGAGCGTCTCGCCCTTCCACGCGTACACGGGAATGCCGCGCGGGTGATCGATCGTGCCACCGGTTTCCGGACGTCCTACGACAACCGCGGCCGCCGCGTGATCCTGCGTCGAAAAGATGTTGCAACTCACCCAGCGCACGTCGGCGCCAAGGAGGCTAAGCGTCTCGATGAGCACGGCCGTCTGCACGGTCATGTGCAACGAGCCCATGATGCGTGCGCCCGCGAGCGGCTTCTTGCCTTCGTACTGTTTGCGAACCGCCATGAGACCCGGCATTTCGTGCTCGGCAAGACGGATTTCCGCGCGACCCAGCGTCGCTTCATTGATGTTCTTGATCTTGTACGGCAGCCGGCCTGCGGCCACGGCGGCATCGAACTGATGAGTCAATTCCAGAGTTGCAGTCATCGATACTCCCTGTGTTGTGGTTGAGAAGCGCCACGGCGAAGGCAGCGGCACTGAAAGAACGCATATTCTACATGAACGGTCAGGATCCCCCGGCCCGCCGCAGTTGTACGCTTGCCGCCATGAATCTGTTGAGGAAGCTGCAGATTGAGATCCCGATTCTGCTCGCGCCGATGGGTGGCGGTCCCGGAACACCGCGGCTGGCAGCAGCGGTATCGAATGCGGGCGGCCTTGGAGCGACGGCAGGCGGTTATCTGACGCCTCAGCAAATTCGTACCGAAGCGGAACAATTCCGCACGCTCAGCGCTAAACCGTTGAACCTCAATTTATTCGCCGGCGGATATACCGAGCGCACGACGCAGGATCCTGCGCCGGTTCTTACGCTGCTTGCGCCGATTCATGACGAGCTGGGTTTATCGAAACCGGCAGTTCCGGCAATTCCGCCGGATCCGTTCGATGCGCAGCTCGAGGCCGTACTGAGCATTGCGCCGCGCGTATTCAGTTTTACGTTCGGGATTCCCTCGGAAATCGCAATGAACGAATTACGATCCGCCGGCATCGTCACGATCGGAACCGCGACGACCATGGACGAAGCACAGTCGCTGGCGGATGCAGGCGTCGACGCCATCGTCGCGCAAGGCGCAGAGGCCGGCGCGCATCGCGGAACGTTTGCGAGTCGCATTGAAGACGCATTGATTCCGACGATCGAGCTCGTGCGATCAGTTACCGCGCGATTGACGGTTCCGGTCATTGCGTCCGGCGGAATCATGACCGGGCACGACATCGCCGCAATGCTCTTCGCGGGCGCGTCGGCGGTACAACTCGGAACAGCCTTTCTGCTCTGCCCCGAGGCCGGCACCGCGCCCGCGTACAGAGCGGCATTACGTCGCGGCCGCGGCGAGAACACGGTCATTACACGCGCATTCTCCGGGCGCGCCGCACGAGGACTGCGCAATCGATTCATCGATCTCGTCGCGGAACGTGACGAATGCATCCTCCCGTTTCCGATCCAGAATTCGCTTACGCGCCCAATGCGCGGTGCGGCGGCACAAGCGCATAGCGAATATCTCTCGCTGTGGGCCGGAACCGGTGTTTCGAAGATTCGCGAGCTCCCGGCCGCGGAGCTCGTGCGGGAGTTGATGCGCGAATTGAACGAAATGCGCGCCTAACAGACTCTGCCGCACCGCGTCACATTTTGTCCCTAGCCAAACGCTGCCGCATCCTCCATATTTACGGCATTACTGGAGGAAAGCATGAAATCAATGCGTTCGGCCGTCGTTGCGCTTCTATTGACGTTCGCTCTTCCGTACAACCTTTATGCAGCATGTCCCAACATCAACTCCGGCGCGTGTTGCGGCACGTTCTGGTACGAGTACGCGTTTACGACCAGTTGTGCCGGAACCTCGGGCAGCGTGTCCAACAGCACACTCTCCTGCTACAGCACACCCGCGCACTCATTCACCGGCACCGGGACCGTGACGTATTCGTACACGATCGGCGCAAGTGATCCGATCATCAATTCGAATCACTGGTCCGCGTCGATCTTTGTCGACTTCGATGACCCGAACAACAGCCAGTTCAACACGCTGAACATCACAGTCGGCGTGACACACAATGGCGTGACGACGTCGAACACGCTGCTTTCGTGGAACGGTCAGAGCGGCGATCTGAGCTGCAGCCGCGAGGATTTCTGGTACTTCAGCGCGGTCGCGGGTGACACGATCAGCGTGACGATCAGCGCCACGAACTTCAACAGCGGCAGCACGACGATCAAGACCGCCGCGCCGATTCTGTTCAACGAAGTCTAGAAACTCTCCACGATGCGGCAGGTGGTGCTTACGCCTGCCGCATCAATACGACTTGCTTTCCAGTACACTCTTCCCGGGTGCGAGCCGTTCCGCTCGCAGGGACATGTAGCGGTCGGGCCGCCGCTTTCGCGAGGCCACCCATGTCCATTGCCACCCTGCTTCTCTCCCTGCTTTCGATTTTTGCCGCCGCGAAACTGTTCGGCGAAATCGCGGAGCGCATCGGTCAGCCTGCTGTTCTTGGCGAAATGATCGGCGGAATCGTCATTGGCGTTTCCGGTCTGCACCTGATCGACGCACACGACCCGGTCCTGCACCTCTTATCCGAGCTCGGCGTCGTATTGCTGTTGTTTTTAATCGGGCTCGAGACGGATCTTCATCGCCTGCTGTCCGTAGGCAGTTCCGCGATTGCAGTCGCCATTGCCGGAGTGACCCTGCCGTTCGCCGCGGGATTCGGAGTTGGTCTGTGGATGGGATATTCGACCACGATCAGCGTCTTTCTCGGTGCGGCACTCACCGCGACTTCCGTCGGAATTACAGCGCGCGTATTGTCCGACCTCGGCAATCTGCGATCCGACGAATCGCAGGTCATTCTCGGCGCCGCGGTTGTCGACGACATTCTCGGCCTCGTGCTGCTCACAGTGATCAGCGCAATCGCCGCAGGCGAGAAAATGACGGTTACCGGCGTCGCGAAAATCTTCGGCCTGGCCTTTGGATTCGTGATCGCCGCGATTGTGATCGGCTCACTGCTCGCGCCCAAACTCATCGTGTTCGTTACGCGGTTACGCGTTGCGAAAGCGCTCTTCTTCACATCGGTGATGTTCGCGTTTGCACTGGCGTGGATCGCGACCGCGGTTGGATCGGCGCTGATCATCGGTGCATTCGCCGCGGGACTGATCCTCGCGAAAACCGATCGCGGGCGCGATATCGAGCACGAAGTACACGACGTTGCGCAGTTCTTCATTCCGATCTTCTTCGTCAGCGTCGGAGCAGCGGTCGACCTCACGCGACTCAATCCATTGAACGCAGCGACGCGGCCTTACTTTCTCGTCGGACTCGCACTGACCGTCGTTGCCATTGTGGGGAAATTACTCGCTGGTTATGCGGCATTCGGCAGGCCGTTGCGCAAGCTCGTCATCGGCGTCGGGATGGTGCCGCGCGGAGAAGTGGGATTGATCTTCGCGCAACTCGGCTTGTCCGCCGGTCTGTTGTCCGCGGGGTTGTACAGCAGTGTGGCGATGATGGTGATGATCACGACGTTCGTCACGCCACCTGTCCTGCGTGTGCTGCTGGCGAAATCGCGCGGGCCCGCGGATGAGTGTCCGAGCACGGTCGCGGATGTGGTTTCCGAGGCGATGGCGGATGGCGACGAGCGACGCAGGAGCGAGCGCCGGACCGTACAATGACGTCGTGCGACCAGCGATCCTTCGCAATCCCACATTTCGCTTCTACGCCATCGGCGGACTCGTACTCGCGACCTGCGTCGCCATCGCACGCTCGTCGCTCTTCCTCCGCAATCCGGACGTCGCCGCGTGGGGCATCACGTTCGATCTCACGATCACGATTCCGCTTCTGTACTGGTTCGTCGTCGTGCGCGCTGGCAAAGCCCGGCCACTGACGATCGCGCCGGTCTTCATGATCGGGACGATTGCCGCGATGTTGCTGCTGCCACGCGGCAATCAGCAGTTCCTCGCACAACTGCGGATGTTTGCCGTGCCGGTCGCGGAGCTCGTGTTGATCGGCGCACTGATTCGCCGCATCGCAAAATTCGAACGCAGCACATCGACCGATCCTTACGAACGCATTGCAGCCGCGGCGAGAACGATCGCCGGCGAAGGTCGCGTGGCCGAGGTCATCGCATCCGAGATTACGGTCTTCTATTACGCGCTGTTCTGCTGGCGTAAAAAACCAGAGCCGCGGCCAAACGCGATGACGTTCCATGAGCGCATTGGCTGGCCGGTGATTCTCGGTGCACTGTTACTGATGATTGCAGGCGAAGGGACTGTGATGCATCTGCTGCTCGCGCGGTGGAGCGTGAAGGCCGCGTGGCTGTGGACCGCGTTCGACATCTGGGCAGTGATGTGGCTCCTCGGCGATGCCCACGCATTACGCCTGCGTCGCACGTTCGTCGGTGACGACGCATTTCATCTGCGCTACGGCATGCGCTGGAGCGCCGACATCGCATTGACAAACATCGACTCGATCGAGCCGATCCAGCAGTTCGAAAAGAAATCGGACGTACTGAAAGTTGCGATGTTCGAAGATCCGCGCTGGCTGATCACATTACGCGAGCCGGTCATCGTCCGCGGCATGGCAGGATTGCGCAAAGAGATCCGCGCAATCGCCATGCTGCCGGACGACGAAACCGCTATTGACGCACTGAGCGCGACTTGGGCGCGCGATACACGCGCAGCGCACCCGTAAGCGTTGCGGACTCGCGTCCGCTCTTCACGAGAATCACGGCCGACGTGCCGCGCACATTTGGATCGACCGTGTACGTAGCGGTGACCGCGTTGTTCCACCACTCATAATCGCCAACGCGTTTGAACGCCGGATTGAGCACGTCGAACGTCGTCATCCCGCTCGTGAAGCCATCGCCGGAGAGCGTCAGCTTCACCTTATCGCCGGGACGCACCACGACCGCTTTCGTCGTCAGACTCACTTCACTCTTATCCGCCGCACATGAACCAATGAGCTTGGGATTGAGCGTTACCGGACCCGCGGCATTCAAAAGCAGATTGCCGTAGATCTTGCCGTTTTCGACCGTAATCGGCGGTCCGAAAAACTCGGTGGGAAATGCCGTCAGGCGCGCCGCACGCCAGGTGCCTTGCAAGGCATCGACAACGACGGGTCCATCGAGCGGTTCCGCATAGAGGCGATACCGTCCAGGCGGAATGCCGGAAAGCGTGAAATCGCCGGTCGCGTTCGTCAGTACCGTGCCGACCGGCTGTCCATCGTCATCCACTGCTACGACCTGCGCGGCGAAGATGCCGCCCTGATCGCCGGTCACACGACCTTGCAGCGTTGCGCCGGACAGAGACGGATCATCTTTCGGATACATCACCGCGATCGCCACGCGATCATCACTGTCGAGATCGAGGGGTGTGAGGTCCGCGCCGATGTACGGATACATGGTGGCGGACAACACGCCGGAGTGATCGAGCCCGAGGACGTGACCGACTTCGTGCACGAGCGCCTGCTGCGCGTTGACCTTGCCGTCGAAGAGCGATGCGTCGACGCGAATGTCCGCATCGAGCATGTGCCCCGTCTCGGTGTCGTACGTGTACGCGGTGATGGCGAGCGCGCCCTGACCGCTGAGCAGATCATCGGCAACGGACACGACCACGCGATCGCTGTGATCGGTGCTGTTCAGTCCGGCCATGACACCGCGTGATTCGAAGCGAATGTTCGCATCAGGAATCGCGGCCCACGTCGCGAACGCGCGATCGACCATCGCCAGTGCATTCGGCGAAAGCTGCGTTACGCGCGAATCGACTTCGTAACGAAGAGGAAACGACGTCGGCGCCCACTCGATGGCCGTGGGCGCGCCTTTGATGTCGTAGGTCATCCGCGTCGCAGCAAGCAACGGGATGCTGAGGGAAATCGAGAGGATTACAGCCGGAATCCGGCGGAACATGACTCGGTCAAGAGCAACCGAGGTGCCATGTTTCGCGCGGCGTCAGCGGAACGCCGCCGGGACGGGCGCGTGCTCAGCCGGCGTGGTCGCCGGCGCTCCGCACGCGAACGTCACACCAGCGCGACGAAATCGATCTCGACCGCGCCGCCTTTTGGCAACGCCGAAACCGCGACCGTCGTGCGCGCGGGCTTGTGATCGCCGAAGTACTGCGCGTAGATCGTGTTGAGCGCCGGGAAGTTCGCCATGTCGGTGAGATAAACCGTTGCTTTCACGACGCTGCTGAAGTCGGTGCCCGCTTCTTTCAGCACGGCGCCGAGATTGCGGAAGACGCGATGAACCTGCTCGTCGAAGCTGATGTCCACGAGATTTCCGGTGGCAGGATCGAGCGCGATCTGGCCGGAAGTGAAGACGAATCCATTCGCTTTCACCGCCTGAGAGTAGGGTCCGATCGCTTTCGGGGCATCGCTGGTCGCAACAAAGTCCATTCGCGGTAATCCTTTCGCGCGCGGCAGTATAGCTATAATCGCCCGACCGATGAGTTACCCGGGAAATCCCTCGCTTGCGGCGCCTGTGAAGGACCGCGTGTTGTCGACGTTTCAGCAGACGCTCGCTCTGTACAAGCAGGGGCGCACGGACGAAGTCGCGGCCGGCTGCGGATTGATTCTGCAGATGGATCCGCAATTCGAGCCCGCGCGACGGTTGCTCGAGAAAGCGCGCAATCCGATGGCATTGATCGATGTCGATCAACTGCTCCCCGCGGAAAATCGATCGAAGATCGATCAGGCGCGCGCGGCGATGGCGGAGCGCGATTTTCTGCGCGTCGGTCAGATCACGAACGAAATCCTCACCGATGATCTGCTGAACGAAGAAGCGCGACTCCTCGGCGATGAAGCGCGCGAGAAGATCGAAGCCGCGCCGTTCGTCGATCAGTTCACACGACGCGCCGCGCAGTCATTGTCCGCGGGCAATGTCGCCGCCGCGAAGATGGATCTCGAGAAAGCGCGCGCACTCGATGCCGCGCATCCCGAGGTCGTGCGACTCACGAGCGCGATCCAGGCGCGCGATGCCGCGCCGCAACGTCCGCAAGCGGCGCCATCGTTCGTGGTTGATGAGCCGAAAGCAGCGCCGCACGGTCGCTCGACCGCACAGGCTTCCGATTTCGGATTCACATTCGAAGAAGAAAAGCCCGCCGATGTTCCCCTCGGCTCGTTCTCATTCGAAGAGCCCGCGCCCGCGAAACCGGCGGATACGAACTTCGCAAACTTCTCGTTCGATTCGCCGGCAGAATCGCCGTTTTCGTTCGGCGCGCCGGCGCAATCGGGTGCGAACGAATTCGATTTCGCACCCGCCTCGGTCGCGACGACCGATGACGATCAGCGCAAGATCGAGCAGTTCCTCAACGACGGCGATCGCGCGTACGCGGCGGGCGAGTATCAGCAGGCGATCGATCTCTGGTCGCGCATCTTTCTCATCGACGTCACCAACGATCAGGCGTCAGATCGCATCGAGCGCGCGAAAGCAAAGCGTCGCGAGATCGAACAGAAAGTCGAAGGCGTGCTGGCGTCGGGCATCGAGGCATTCGAGCGCGGCGACACGGCCAAAGCGCATGCGGATCTTTCCGAAGTGCTGCGCCTCGATCCGAACAACAGCAGCGCACAGGAGTATCTCGATCGTCTCTCTGAAACGGTCGCACCATCGCGCCAGTCGTACGCACCGGCGATGGATGATTCGTTCGATGCGGGTCTCTTCGAGGATGAATTGCCGAGCGGTTTCGAACCGCCGCTGATTCCTCCCGATCCAAACGCCGCTCCTGCAACGCCGAAGAAAAAAGGCAAAGCCGCGAAAGCACAACCGGCCAAAACGCCGGGCACCACGCAGCGCAAGTTGCCGATGACCGCGATCATCGCGGTGGTCGCGGTGCTGGTTCTCGCCGCGGCGGGCTACTTCGCGTGGTCGAAGTTCTCGGGTGGAAACGCCGCGCCCGACACCGCCGCCACCGAAGCCGTCCTCGGACGCGCGACCGCGCTCGCGAACAAAGGCGAGATCGATAAAGCAATCGCGCTGCTGCGCGAGATTCAACCCGGCGATCCGCTGCACGATCGCGCGCTCGTCATGATCGCGGATCTGCAGGCGAAGAAGTCGACGTCCGCGCAACTCATCGATGGCGTTCCGGCCGCGCAGTATTACGAGCAGAAGATCGTCGAGGCGCGCGCGGCATTCGATGCGCACGATTTCGTCGGCGCGAAGAATGCGTTCGAGCAGGCGCAGCGCGCGAAGCCGTTGCCCGCGGATCTGAAGTCGATGCTCGATCAGGCCACGCAGCAGGTGGCGAAGCTCGACTCAGCGAAGGCGTTGTTCAACGAGCGGCGCTTCACCGAGGCGATTGCCAATCTGCAGCAGTTGCTCGATCAGGATCCACAGAATCAGAACATTCAGCGCATGATCACCGACGCGCACTTCAACATCGGCGCGACTGCATTGCAGGAAGAGAAGACCGGCGATGCGATCAAGGAGTTCGATCAGGTGTTGAAGGTCGATGCGAATGACGAGCTGGCGCGCCGCAGTCGCGATCTCGCGATGCGGTACGACAATGAGCCGAAGGATTTGTTGTATCGGATCTACGTAAAATACTTGCCGTTGCGCAAGGCGTCGTAGATCACTTGCGGCTGGGAGGGCGTGATGCGGTTCGATGAAGTCGAGCTCGAGATGGTGCCGCTCGGCACCGAGGAAGTGATCCCCGATGCGATCGCGGCGGCCGCACCACCGGTGCAGGTTCCCGCGGATGACGCGCCGCGCATGAAGCGGCTGCTCGCATTGCTCACCGATCTCTCGCTGTTCGCCGCAGTGGTGCTCGCGCTTTCGCCACTGCTGCCTCAGCCCGCGACGTGGTTGCACTTCGCATCGCTCGCGGGATTCGTGATCGTGCTTTCGTATTACTACTTCGTCGGCACGTGGATGCTGTGGGGCAAGACGATCGGCGGCGCGATCTTCGATGTGCGCGTCGTGCCGGAAGACCGCGGTGCAATGTCGCTCAGCTCTGCATCGACGCGCTGGGGTGCGACGTACTTGTCGCTCGCACTCGCGGGACTCGGATTCATGATCGCGGCGCTGCCATCGCGCAGGTCGCTGCCGGATCGAATGTCGAATACGAAGTGCGTCTAAGTGGAGCGGAGGGGTCTCCGCCCCCCCCATCCAAGATACACAGGGCGCTGGGGGGGCCCCCCCCCCCCCGGTATACCGCCTACCCCTCCCCCCTCGTCCCTTCCCTCCCCC
>JACZCU010095361.1_pt1 | contig 14319 bp, 11 predicted proteins | sample 8641851 | NCBI WGS metagenome assembly JACZCU01 (sample SAMN15324605, study PRJNA640507) | soil metagenome | isolation source: monocropping sugarcane control | place: China: Luxin town, Laibin City, Guangxi Province | collected 2019-07-25 | depth 10cm m | reverse complement strand
GTCACTCTCTCTGAGCACCAGGTATGTCTCGTCATCCAGTATGATCTCTGTGCCACCATACTTGGCGAACAGAACATGATTACCCTCGCGTAGTTCCATCGCTGAGCGCCCACCATTGTCTAGTAAGCGACCGCTACCAACAGCAGCCACTATTCCTTCCTGGGGCTTCTCTTTGGCCGTGTCTGGAATGACGATACCGCTCCTGGTCGTTTCTTCTCTAGGGTCAGGCTTGACAACCACGCGGTCGCCTAATGGTCGAATCTTTGCCATAACATACACACTCCTTCTACAAACAGGATAATCCGCATGCAATAAGCAACAACTTCACAATATGCTACTTGGGGGTCGCACTACTTTCTTGGTTGCACATCTAAAAACATGACAGTGAAACATCTACAAGCTTCGGGCTCGCCGCTTCAAAAGTGCCGCTCCTGTTGAGACAAACCGAGAGCACATGAGCGAGTTGGTGCCGAAAATGCTATGAGTGACACACTGAAAGCCTACTGAGCCCTTGTTACAACCACGTCTTCTTGTACTCACAGCTCAAAGTATACGTCGTAGCCGGTATTTTGTCAAGTATTTATATATTTTACTCTACTATTTTTATGAAACAAAAATAAATTTTCTACAGAAAAGATGTTTCCTTATTAATGAGGAGAGAAAGCGCGCAATTCTTGTTTCCTTTTTATAATAGCAAACAGTTAGGTATCTGGCACCCACAAGAGTGCCAGGTTTTCGTATTCGCTAATGGTCTAATGTTGTTGAGGGTTGAGGTCAACCCTCGAGGGTGAAGCCGATTTCGACGGTTACCTGATATTCGATGCCGTCAGCCATGATACGACCTCGCTGCTCCTTCACCTCGAACCACTGTACTTGGCGAAGCGTCTTCTGCGAACGTTCTACGGCCCGTCTCACAGCATCATCGAAACCGGTTCTTGAGCTGCCCACCAATTTCGTTACCCGGTAGATGTGACCTTCCTGATCTGACATACTCGTTGTCTCCTTTTTTTACTCCACTTATCCTACAAAGGTAGCACGCAGACATACGAAGGGATGTAGCTACATCGGATTTCCGTTTTACCGTCTGAAGGTTTTCCGGTTGTTTTGCTACTTTCATGATAGCAGATATTCCCAAGGACCGCATAAAGTAATTACCGAATTGGTGACCTGGAGCTACTATGCAGCGTCCTAATCTTATGAAAAGGAAGGAGCGCGCAACCGTTACGCGGCTCATGCTGTGGGCGCTTCGCAACAGAGCCTGAAAGAGACGCGTCAACCGCTGCGGGAAGCGCGAGACGCTACTGCTATGGACGATAATCAGCCATCTACAAGGCAGGGAAGCGACCCCGGTTCGCCAGGAGCCAGGCCTCAGCGAACCTTAAACCTGGGCCAGCGAGCAGCACAGGCAGCCCTCGCCTTCTTGCTAGGGGCAGGCTGCTTCCTGTCGCTTTTTCCCTGGGGACGGGCTCTGACACGCAGCACTTTCCTGCTGCCAGCGCTGATTAGCGCCTCTGAACCTGCACCGTTGATGCTTGCTGGTGATCCTGTCCGCTTCAGGCGCATCACGATTCCCTCTGCCTATGGCCCGGTCTTTCTAGACATCTACGAGCCAGCCACTCCACCACCACCGATTCCTGGCAAGCGCGAGGCCATTATCAACGTTGTGGGCGCTGGCGATAACCGCAAGGTACCGCAGCTCATCAACCTTTCTCTATCTTTGGCGCATGAGGGCATCGTCGTCGTCAATGTCGGGACGCCAGCGCTCTTTCAATACCAGGTCTCGGCGCGGGACGGTGAGGCCGTGGTGCAGGCGTTCGAGCTCCTGGAGCACTGGCCGGGCGTGGACCCGCATCACATCGGCATCCTCGCTATCAGCGTCGGCGGTTTGCTGGCCTGCGTTGGTGCCGCCGACCCGCGCATCCGCGACCGCGGGGCGTTCCTCGCCATCTTTGGCGGCTATTTTGATGTGACTAGCCTGCTCCGCACCATTGGTAGGCGCGCCCAGGACGTCGACGGTCATACGCAGCCCTGGCAGCCTATCTCTACGTCTCTCTATGTACTGGCCAGCACCATGAGCAGCTTGCTCTCGCCTACTGAAAATAAGCTTCTGCGGAAGGCCTTCCCACTTGATAAAATCGCTCCCCCACTGACCGCGCAGCAACAGGCTCAGCTTTCGCCAGACGCCGCTGCGTTCTATCACCTGTTGGAAGGCGATGAGCCCGCTAGCGTAGACCGCAATCTCACCGCTCTCTCGCCTCAGATGAAAACGCTGCTCATCCAGCTCTCACCGATGTCGGTCATCGACCAGGTGCGCGCTCCGATCCACTTGCTGCATGATCGCAACGATCCTTCCATCCCATTCAGCCAATCTCAGCAATTTGCAGCGGCGCTTGCTCGTATCCATCACCCATACGACTTTGCCGCCTACAGTATCTTCTCGCACGTCCAGATCCGGTCGAACCCCGGCCTGACGCAAGTGCTGAGCAATGGCGCCAGGCTGTTTCAGACGCTCACCAGTATTCTGCTGGTTGGCTCCTGAACGTTGTAGTGGAACAGAAAGCGAGGAACGACGATGCTAATCCTTTCACTCTTCTGGTTGTTGCTTGGCCTGCTCATCGGCGCGTTGGCGAACGCGGCGAAGCTGCGGCCAACAGCGTGGGCTCGTGGTGGACGTTTGAGCCTGCTCGGTCTCGGTGCGCTGGTAGCCTTGCTCGGTGGCTGGCTGGGCACGTTGTTGCTCGGCACACTCTTTGCCACTGCTACCGCCATCTGGATCGCCGTGCTTGGCGTGGCGCTCCTGCCCCGGCTGATCACCTGGTGTAGTAACGCCTGGCTACACACCAGGGGCTCTGTGCCATAAAGACCTGATTACGACCCAAGAAGTTTTCGCATGATCCTCGTCGCTATCGCTTTTTGCGTCTCATTGGCTTCTGCGAGCCCATGAGCGCCTCATCGCATTGAAACGTTGCTCTGCCTCGTTCCAGGCCGTGCGGTGAGCACTGCGCGGTGAGAACATCCGGGTGGGTGCGTTCTGCGCAATGCTGCGCACCTCTTCCAGATTGTGCAGTTCGCCCAGGCCCACCAGCTGCATCAGCGCGTTGCCCCGTGCCGTCGCCTCAGTTGGCCCGGCAATCACCAGTATATCGAGCGCATCAGCCAGCCACTGGTTGAGGCGGATATTGCGCGCTCCGCCGCCAAGCACATGCACTACGTGAATTGTAGAATCTGTAAGCAAGCTGATCTGTTGGAACACCTCGCGATAGCGCAGCACGAGGCTTTCCATGATGCACCGCGCGAAGGCTGCCGGGTCCCGGAGCGGCGCTTGCCCGTGTTCCATGAGATACGCGTTGATTGCGTCCGGCATGTTTTCCGGGGCCAGGAAGCGCGGGTCGTCTGGATCGATGAGCGCGGTGAATGGCGGAACACCATCCACATCCGCCAGCAGCGTGTCATAGTCTGTCGCGCGCCCCGCGTGTGTCCAATGGCGCTGGCATTCCTGCAGGAGCCACAAGCCCATCACGTTCTTGAGGAAGCGCGTTGTGCCGAAGACACCGCCTTCGTTGGTGCAATTGGCGGCGAGCGCCTCCGGGGTCATGACCGGCTGCTGAAGTTCCACTCCGACCAGCGACCACGTGCCGGAACTGATATAGCCCCAGTTGCCAGGTAGCGATACTGGTGCCGAGGCGATCGCAGAGCCGGTATCGTGCGTCGCTGGCACAACGACTCGCACCGCGCCGAGATCGCCTTGCCATTCCGCCAGGACTTCTCCCAGCACGTTGCCCGGCTCAACCACTGACGGGAGCATGGAAGTAGGAATCGCCAGTTGGTCAAGCAGATCCACCGCCCACGCCCCGGCGACAGGGTCCCAGCACTGTGTCGTGCTAGCGTTGGTGCGCTCTATCACCAGCGACCCGCACAGCCAGTTGTGAAACAAATCGGGGATCATCAGCAACCGGTGTGCATGGGCTAACTCGCCTGGCTGTAACTGCTCGTGTGCATAGAGCTGGTAGAGGGTATTGAACGGCAGGAACTGGATGCCCGTGCGCCTGTAGAGAACGTCTCGGGGAACGCATGCGAATACTCGCTCCATCACGCCGTTCGTGCGGCGGTCTCGGTATTGGAAAGGTTGACTGAGCAGGAAGCCTTTGGCATCCACCAGGCCGTAATCGACCCCCCAGGTATCGACTCCGATGCTGTCCAGCGATCCCGCCACCTGACGCGCTTTACGCAATCCTATGAGGGTCTCGTCCCACAGCGCGAGGATATTCCAGAAGCGGTGCCCATGCAGCGTCACCGGCTGATTGGGAAAACGGTGCATCTCTTCTACGCCGAGATTTCGCCCATCGAAGCGCGCCAGTATGACGCGACCGCTCTCGGCACCCAGATCTACGGCCGCTACATTGCGTGTCACCATTGGCCTTTCCCTCCCTTCTTAGCGCGGATACGCCGCCGCGATGCCCCCATCGACGTTGAGGATGTTGCCGGTGCTCTTGGTGGATCGCGTCGACGACGCGAAGAATGCCACCGCCTCGGCGATATCCTCTGGCAGTATATTGACCCCCAGCGTCGTGCGTTTGCGGTACACCTCTTCCAGTTGATCGGGGGCCACGCCGTAGGTTGCCGCCCGCTCCTGCCGCCAGGTGCTGTCCCAGATACGTGATCCGGCCAGTACTGCATCCGGGTTGACTGTGTTCACACGTATCCCACACTGTCCACCCTCCTCCGCCAGGCAGCGCGCCAGGTGCGCTTCGGCGGCCTTGGCCGTCGAATACGCCGCGGCATTCTTGCCTGCGACCAGTGCGTTCTTACTGGCAACGAAGACCAGGTTGCCTCCGCGCCCTTGTGCGGTCAAGAGCCGGAAGCCTTCGCGCGCCACCAGGAAGTAGCCGGTCGCCAGCACATGCCAGTTCTTGTTCCACTCCGCAAGGCTAGTCTCCGTGATCGGAGCACTGGACGCTAGCCCAGCGTTATTGACGATGACATCGAGACCGCCGAAGGAAAGCTGAGCTTGCTCGAAGGCCCCACGTACGCTCTCCTCGCTGGTAACGTCCATCTTCACTGCCACGGCCCGCCCTGCACCAAATTGCTGATTGAGGTATGTTGCCAGTTGCTCCGCTCCCGCGAGGTCGATATCGGTGGCAACGATGTGCGCGCCATCCTGCGCCATGCGTCGGCAGATAGCCGAGCCAATGCCGCCCGCCGCGCCGGTGACCAACGCTACGTGTCGCGCGAACTCGCGTTCCGGCGGCGCGAGCTTGAGTTTGTACTGCTCCAGCGGCCAATACTCGACGGCGTAGCTCTCGGCATCGCTCAGTGAGATGAAACCGCCACAGGCTTCCGCGCCACCCATAACGGCAATGGCTCGGTGATAGAGTTGGGCCGAGACATCAGCCATCATCGCGTCTTTGCCGGTCGTGAACATACCCACGCCGGGAATCAGGATCACCCGTGGGTGCGGATAGACTGTGGCATCGGAAGAACGATAGACGGGCGTGGCGGCATCGGGATCGAGATCTTGCTGTGCGTTTGCCTCCAGGTAGCGGCGATACAGTGCGACATAGGCTGCAACGCCAGCGCGCAAGGACTCCACGAGCTCCGCGACATCCTGCTTCGGAGTCCAGTCCACAAGCAGCGGCCAGGGTTTAGTATGGACGAGATGATCGGGGCAAGCCGCGCCGACCCTGGTCAGTCCCGGCGCATCCTGGCTACTGGCGAAGGTCAGCACATCCTCGCTGTCTTCGAAATGCAATACCTGGCGTTTCTCAGTCGAGACCAATCCGCGCAACACGGGCGCGACCTGCGCAGCGATGTTGTGTCGCTCCTGGACTGCTAATGCGGTGATACGAGCACCGCCAAAGACGTAGCGATCGGTATGGGCAATGCGTGCCTCCACGAAGTTGCGCGCCCGGGCGACCGTCGCCAATGTCGATGCGTAACAGTCCTCGCTGGTCTCTCCCCAGGTGATGAGTCCGTGTTTCGCCAGAATGACTAGCTTCGCGTCCGGTCTGGCGCGCACCGCCAGCGCCACCTCGCGCGCTAGACTGAAGCCGGGGCGGCGGTACTGAATCCAGAGCAAGTCATTGCCAAAACAGTCTCGCGCCAGTTGCTCGCCATTGGCGGCGCAGGCGAAGTAATTCGTCGCGTCAGCATGGGTGTGGTCAACATGGGCGAACGGCAGGAACCCGTGCAACAGCGTCTCGATGGAAGGGCGTGGACGGCCTAGCTCATAGAAGCAATGCGCCAGGTAGTCCACCATTTCGGTATCGCTCATCCGCTCGCGTTCTAACAGGGGCAGCACATCGTCCAGAAACAGTCCCGTAAACGATGCCTCCGTGCAAGTCGCCAGATCCGAGCCGGAGCCTTTGACCCACAGGACACGCGACGGACGCCCGCGAAAATCAAACTCCTCGGCCTTGGCGGAGGTGTTGCCACCTCCCCAGTTACAGACCGAGCGATCTGCTCCCAGCTTGCGCGAGCGCGCGACGAGCTGGGCAAGTGTCGTCGGCGTAGAGATATTTGTCATGGCACCCAATCCTTCGCAATCAAAAAGAACCTTCTCTACCGGGGCGGGCTTACGCGCCAGGGTAGCCGCTGCTCGTGACATTGGCAACCCGCTCCCGCTTGACGCGTTCTGTGTACCCACTCGCGCGGAAAGCTGCAATGGGATCGGGATTGCGCCCCTGACGAACATGAACCTCAGCCAGCAGTGGGCGCACGTCCGTTTCATACGCTGCCTGCAGGACACGATATGCCCCCAGGACATCACCGACTTCCTGGGCTACGCGCAAGGCCGTATGGTCCACCAGCAGCGCTTTGGCATACGCGGTCTGGATGTTGATGACGCTCTGGATCATCGCCTCGATCTTGGGCTCGATATTGTGCGACTGGTCAATCATGTACGCGATACGACCAGCATTAGCATTCCCTTCAACGCTCGCACCGACGATCTCATTGAAGATGCAGAAGAGTTCAAAGGGGTTCTGTGAGCCGACAATCAGGTCGTCGTCGGCATATCGGCGGTCGTTGAAGTGAAACCCACCCAGTTGGCCCTCATCGAGCAGTTGCGCGACGATCTGCGCTATGTTGGTTCCCTGGGGGTGATGGCCGGTATCTACCAGCACTTCTGCCTGCGAACCCAGCTTTTGCGCCATAAGTAGCGAGGTTCCCCAGTCTGGAAGGTCGGTGGAATAAAAGGCCGGTTCGAAGAACTTGTACTCGATCAGCAGGCGTATACCGGCAGGTAATGCGGCGTAGATGGCCTGCAAGGAGTCCAGCAGGCGATGGCGGCGGCGGCGCAGGTCATCCTGTCCAGGATAGTTGGTGCCGTCGGCCAACCAGAGGCTGATGATGGTTGAGCCGACCTCTTGCGCAAGGTGGATGCATGCGAGCACATGCTCGATCGCTCGCTGTCGTACCTGCTTGTCGAAATGGCACAGACTGCCGAGACGGTACACGTCGTCCTGAAAGAGGTTCGGATTCACCGCGCCGATGCGCAAACCCAGTGTATCAGCATAGTCCTTCACCGCCTGCCAATCGTCTTCCTGATCCCAGGGAATGTGAATAGCAACACTGGGGCAGATACCGGTGACGCTATGCACCTGAGCCGCATCTTCCAGCTTCTCGCGCAAGGTACTGGCTGCTCCAGGCCAGTGAAACACCTTGAAGCGTGTCCCTGAATCTCCATAGCCCCACGAGGGTGTCTCGATGGTAAACTGCTGAATTGCGCCTAAAACAGCCTCGAGATCGATGTGCTGTTTCCCTAAACTGTCTTTCATTGAAAAAATCACCTTGCTTGATCTATCTAGAAATGCTGTACATTTGGCACCAACCATCTACCCTGAAGTACAGAAGAGCCAGCGCGCCCCTCGATATTCTCGCCCTCGTTTACATGGCTCAATCAAGATGGAATACTTCGGGCAGCACAGGGGGGAAGCCCGTAGCTGTGTCAGTCTCCCGGATCAGGATATCGCTCATGTATGCTTCCCAGCGGCCCGCCGCCTGACTCTCGGCCATGACACTGAGATAGCGCTGGAAATCCTCCACTTCCATGTAGGCAAAAAGGTCCAACCCCCTGGCGTAGATCGAATACCGGTTGCATCCCGCCCGCTTCAAATCGGCCAGCATTTCGGGCCAAACCTGCTGATGGCGTGCGCGGTACTCTTCTTCGCAGCCCGGCTTGATTTTCATAGTGAAGGCAATTCGCTGCATGGTTTCTGCCTATTTTCTCTACTTAATCCGCTTGACCATTTGCAGGGAGACCCATACAAGAGCCTCCCTGCAAATGGCCCTCATTTAGAAGTTGAACTGACCGATGTTCGCCTTGTCAAAGACGGTGGGTGGACCCAGCAGGACCACCCCATTTGCCCCAATCGTTTTCGTGCCGAGTTTTCCAGCATCGAAGCTCTGTCCTGGCTGTCCGGTGATCTTGCCCTGGATCAGCGCTGCCGCTGCATAGTATGCAAGATACCCGAGATCCGCTGGATTCCAGAGAGCAAATTGCTGAACCGTACCATCCTCGACGTACTTGCGCATCTGGTTCGGCGTCCCCAGGCCGGTGAGAGCAACTTTGCCCCCTTTATTCACCGATTCGATGGCGCGCGCAGCAGCCGCTATACCGACAGTCGTTGGAGAAATGATGCCTTTCAGATTGGGATACGCCTGCATAAGTGCCAGCGTATCATTGAAGCTTGTCTGGTCATCATCATTCCCATATACGATTTTGACCAGCTGCATATTCTTGTATTGCGGCTTGGATAGCTCATCCTTCATGAAGCCGATCCAGGTATTCTGGTTCGTGGCTGTACTGGCAGCAGAGAGGATGGCTATCTGGCCTGTGTAGTTGAGTTCTTTGCCGAGAAGTTGTACCTCGATGCGTCCAATATCCTCCGAGTTTGCCTGGTTGATGAACAATTGACGAGCATCAGGTGTCACGTCGGAGTCGTAGCTCACTACCTTGATCCCTTGCGCCATAGCCTGTTTGAGTGCCGGAGCCAGCGCATTGGGGTCGTTGGCTGAGACAACAATGGCGCTTACATGTTGTGTGGTCAGGTTGTTAATCCAGGTGACCTGGTCGGAGGCGCTCGCTGTTGATGGGCCTACTTGTTTGAAAGAGCCATTCAGCGCTTTGGCGGCATCCTTTGCTCCACTTGCAGCCGTATCAAAGTACGGGTTGTTAATGGCTTTGGGGAGAAATGCAATATTGAGATTGCTCCCACCACTGGCGGGAGTACCTCCACTGCTGCCAGTACTACCGCCTCCACAGCCCGCCAGAAATAACAGTACGAAAACCAAAAAACCAGGTCCGAGCATTAGAAACAGTTTCTTCACTGTCTCATCCTCCTTTACGCTTTTGTTGAGCTTCCCGCGGCCAGTCGCCTGCGGGATAGAGCGACTTGAATACGCTGGGCTATGTTCGGCCCTAATACTGAGAAGACTAACAATGTTCCGACAACGATGTTTTGAACGTCTCCGCTGACATCGGCAAGTCCTAAAGCGTTGCGGAGCGCCCCTATGACGAAGAGTGACAGGATCACGCCTACCAGTGTTCCGCGCCCACCAAAGATATTTACTCCGCCAAGCAAAACGACAGTAATGACATCTAGCTCAAAGCCAATCGCATTGTCGGCCCGGGCGCTCGAGATCCTGGCTGTGAAAATGACGCCGGCAAGTGCTGCAATCAGGCTAGACAGCACAAAGAGCATAAGTTTCAGCCGCTTCACCCGAATGCCCGCAAACCGTGCTGCTTCCTTGTTGATGCCCGTAGCATAGATCTGTCTGCCAATCCAACTCCAATGGAGGGTTACCATAAAGAGCAGCGCTAAGATAACGAATACGACAAAGGACCAGGGAATCAGTGTTCCGGGAACGTCTCCGATGCCAAAGTTTGTGAATGCGTTTGGGAAGTTGCTCACCGCTTGATCTCCCAGGATGACAAAGGCCAACCCGCGGAACAGTGCTAATGTGCCCAACGTCACGACAAGCGATGGCAGCCCAAGGCGGGTGACGAGCGTCCCGTTGAGCAGTCCCGCAATGACACCTACAACAAGAGCCGTGCCTATCCCCAACCATAGCGGAATGCCTGCCTTCCAGGTAATGCCTACGATCACACTTGCCAGACCAAGAACGGACGCTACTGAAAGATCGATCTCTCCGGCAATAATAATGAATGTCATAGGGAGGGCCATGAGAGCTTTCTCCACGAAGTCTTCAACCATCAAAGAGAAATTGAAAGGGGTGAGGAAATATGGAGAAAGCGTGTTTCCCAGCACCATGCTGAGCAGCAACAGCACAATAAGCAGCGCTTCCCACGGCCATGAACTCACAAGTTTCCTGATGCGTTTCATCTTTGCCTCCGTGTGATAAGCAGGCGTTGCAGCCAGCGCGTGATAAAGGCGTCGATTGTCACCGCGATGAGGATGGCCGCTCCATCAATTGCCTGAAGCCAGAACTGGGACACCTTGAGAAAGGAGAGCGAATTATCGATCGTTCCCAGGACGATCGCGCCAAGCATTGCTCCAAGGATCGTCCCTGACCCTCCGAAGATGTTCACACCGCCTACTACTACCGCTGCTATCACTTGGAGTTCCAGTCCCGATGCAGCCGTAGCATCTACCGTTGCAAAGCGTGCTCCCCACAGCACACCCGCGAAGCCGCTCAGCAGCCCCGATATCGCGAACGCTGCAAAAACAAGCAGACCACTGCGAATGCCAACCAGGCGAGCAGCATCAGGATTGCTGCCGATCGCATAAAACTGGCGGCCTGTACGGGAGGATCGTAGGAAATAGGCGGAGATGACCGCTATGATGGCTGCAAACCAGATGAGTGCGGGAATACCTAAAAAGGGTGTCGTAGCCAGGCTGAGAAAACTTTCCGGTACATCGGAGGCACTTATCTGGTTCCCTCCTGCATACAAAAAGTCGAGACCCCGGTATACATAGAGTGTGCCTAGCGTCGCAACGATAGCAGGAACGCGCCCTACCGCCACCACTAACCCGTTGATCGTTCCTAGCACCAGCCCTAAAGTGCATCCCAGCAGGATGCCGAGCAGGAGATTCGTTCCAGGGTGCTGTTTGAATAGGTCAGCAGCGACGAAAGCCGCAAAGCCAACAATCGAGCCAACTGAAAGATCTACATTCCTGGTCAGCACCACCAGTGTCTCGCCTACTGCAACGATGGCGAGGATAGAGACCGAGAGCAGTATCTGCACAATATTTGAGATGGTTAAAAATTGTGGTACCTGCACCCCGACAACGATGATGATCAGCAGGAGGACGACGAGCAATCCTAACTCGCGCACACGGCTTACCAGGCCGACGAGTCGACTCCCACTCCTGCGTGGTGGAATGCGTGTTCCCTGTACATGTTTACTGGTAGTGGTCATTGGTCACCTGCCCTGTTGCTGCAAACATGACTTTCTCTTGATCCACATCCGCGTGGGTAAACTCTGCGGCGATGCGCCCTTCATGCATTACTAAGACACGAGCAGCCATCGCCAGAACTTCTGGTAGCTCACTAGAGATAAGAATAATAGCCAGCCCTTTGCGGGCAAGCTCGGAGACAATGCGATGAACTTCAGCTTTTGAACCAACGTCTATGCCACGAGTTGGTTCATCGAGGATCAAAACAGCTGGGTCCGTAATCAGCCATTTCGCCAGTACAACTTTCTGCTGGTTGCCGCCAGAAAGCGCCTTGACCAGTTGATCTATCCCGGCTGAGCGTACCTGTAATTGCGCCGAGTAGCCCTTCGCAACCTCACGTTCGCGCCGCTGGTTGACGAGCCCAAGCAGGCTCGTCTGGCGCAGAAGGACAGGCAACGTCATATTCCTGGCAATGCTGAAATCCATGATCAGGCCGTGCTGGCGGCGATCTTCAGGGACATAGGCGATACGATATTTCATGGCAGCTTCAGGGGAATGGATCTGCACTGGCTTCCCACCAATGCGAATTTCACCTGCGTCTGCCCGATCGATGCCGAAAATTACCCTGGCAACCTCGGTTCGCCCGGCCCCGACCAATCCTGCGAAACCAAGAATCTCACCTTGTCGTACCTGGAAACTGACATCCTCAAACACTCCATTGCGGGTCAGGTGTCCCACTTCGAGGATCACTTCTCCCGGTTCGACTTCGCTTTTGGGATAGAGTGCTTCCAGTTCGCGACCAACCATCTGGCGGATGATTTCCTCGGTGCTCAGTTCTGCTAGAGGTGTGGTGGCAACGCGCACACCATCACGTAAAACAGTGACGCGTTCGGCCAGTTCAAATATTTCTTCCAGGCGATGGCTGACGAAGAGGATGGCGACTCTACGCTCGCGCAGTTGTCTGACAATCGCGAAGAGTTCGTGAACTTCGTGCGCTGAAAGCGCCGCGGTTGGCTCGTCCATGATCAGCACCCGCGAGTCGAGGGAGAGCGCTTTCGCGATTTCTACAAGCTGCTGGTCGGCGACAGATAGCCCCTGCACCGGCGTGTAAACGTTCAGCCGGACGTCGAGCGAGGCGAGCAGGTGCTCCACCTCCTGGTACATGCGTTTCCAGTCTACACGTCCGAAGCGGTCGCGCGGATGTCGCCCCATAAAGACGTTCTCCGCTACATTCAAATCGGGGAAAAGTGTCGGTTCCTGGTGAATGACGGCAATACCAGCATTTCGTGCCTGCGCGGGATTGTGCAGTTCAACCGCTTTCCCATCGATTTTGATGGCCCCTACATCCGCACGATGAATACCGGCCAGGATTTTGACCAGTGTGCTCTTTCCGGCCCCGTTTTCTCCGACAAGTGCGTGCACTTCTCCCGGATACAGGTTGAGATCCACTCCTCGTAATGCCTGGACTGCGCCAAATTGTTTGGTGACGCCCACGAGTTCAATGATGGGCTTTGGAGGTTCCGTCACGCTCTCTTCCCTCCACAGGGCATACTTGACGGACTAAACCCTACACAGTACAATTAGCAATGAACTGAAACGTTTCAATTAATAACAAAAGATATATGTTGCTGTGTTGTCAGGGAATGTACGGTGAAAAATAGCCCGTAGTATTCGACCAGTACACCCAGTTTTCTCTGACATCTGTAAAGAAATCAGAAATTGAAACGTTTCAATAGCAGCAAGTATAAATGCAAATTATCATTTTGTCAAGAGGTTTGCCTGAGATCCACTCATAACTCGCCACCTTCGGTGGCTCCTTCATACTATATGTTTCGTGCTGGGGGAAGTCCAGCCTGTGGCTGAACTTCCCGCAGCACGAAACATATAAAAATTCTCGCGAGGCGCCTTTGGCGCCGAGGGGTCAAGCAAAAAGGAGATTTGAAGAGTTACGATTTATGAGGAGATCTCAGGCTTGCGCCTGAAAATTGTTGACTGCATCAGAGCAGCAAGTTAGCTTTTTGTGACATTCTATATACATGAGGTCAACTTTGTATGCTCAGTTGAGATGAAGCAATCTCGAACAATGAGAAATCCACCACCGAAAGAGTGGGATTCACAATAATGACTTTTAACAAACTACTCCAGATAACCGTAGGGGCCGCACCCTCTGCGGGGGAGAGGTAATGAGGTAATAATCGCGCCCAAGCGCCGATTGATCGGCCCTCGCTGGATGGTCCGATATCCGAATGATTTTGTTAAACTTCATTATCGAGCAGATGAGGAAGCGTGTGCGCATGAATTCAATATCAGGTATCCGGGAGGTTGCGAAGCGTGCAGGTGTTTCGCTCGGAACCGTGTCGAACGTACTCAACCGACCTGAAATAGTTGCTGAAGAGACGCGGCGGCGTGTGCGGCTAGCCATCGAGGAAATTGGCTTCGTTCCCAATGGGTCGGCACGCCAGTTGCGCGCTGGCCGAAGTCAGCATATTGGCCTGGTTGTACTTGATGTGGCCAACCCTTTTTTCACAGAAGTTGCGCGCGGCGTTGAGGACCTGGCCAACCAGGCCGGTTACGTCGTTATTCTTTGCAATTCCGACGACTCCGTCGAAAAGGAAAGTCACTATCTCCATGTGCTCGAGGAGCAGCGCACTCAGGGAGTTCTGATAACACCAGTACAGAACGATGCCAGTTACCTGCAACGATTTCGACAGCGAGGTATCGCTGTCGTGTTACTCGATCGTCCGAGCCGGATCAAGGACCTTTGCTCGGTCGCTGTAGATGATGTACGAGGCGGCGAGCTTGCTGCTGCTCATCTTCTTGAGCAAGGACACGAGCGCATTGCATTTGTGCATGGCCCGCTCATTATCCGTCAGTGTGCGGATCGTCGGCGTGGAATGCTACGGGCGATGAAGGCAGCTGGCCTTGATCCCGATCGCGATCTTGTTGATATCACCACTCCGGC